>Ga0247805_1000093_pt1 | contig 71026 bp, 62 predicted proteins | sample UWRJL044104R1_FD_180930 | JGI IMG/M metagenome (GOLD analysis project Ga0247805, IMG submission 180930) | Plant litter microbial communities from Arlington Agricultural Research Station in Wisconsin, United States - UWRJ-L044-104R-1 | ecosystem: Environmental > Terrestrial > Plant litter >...
CTTCAACCGCCTCGCCTGCCCTTCCCTGGCAGACGAGGCGGTCCCTGATCTCCTACTGGGGAGATCTGGCATTGAAGTTGTCGAATCTGGTGACGATGCCGGCGGTGGAACTAGCCGACAGCGACGCCTGGACCGCAACAGAACCGGGTGCCTGAAGGGCGGCCGTCGAATCCGTCACCGTGGCGAGCCACGCTGTCGGTTCGGTTTGACCGCTCTTCCACACCTTTGCCTTGACCGTCGTCGGGGCGGTTCCCGTGACCTGCAGTCGCAGAGACAGTGGTGTTCCTGCGGTGTAGGTCACCCCCGCAACGGTCGCTGTTGTGAGCACGGTTGTGCCCTGTTTGAGAACGAGCACAACTGCGCCCGTCGATTTGACCCACACGTTGGCGACGTAGGCGTTTGTGCCGACCTGTCGTCCGATGATGCTTGTGTAGGCGCCTCCACCCGTCGGCACTGCGTCGAGGGTGAAAGAGATTGTGCTGTCGGATGCCGTTCTCGACACGCCCGACAGGGTCATTGTGCGAGTACCACTCGGGATGAGAGTGACCTCGCCGTAGCCGCCGGCGACCCGCAGGCTATTGGCGCTGCCGCCGCTCACCGTATAGGCACCGCCGGTTGTCGCACTGCCCCAACCAGGGCTGACCGTTCGGCTGAAGTCGTCGGCGACGAAGTCGGTGACAACGGGCGTGGATGTCACGGTGACCGACTTTGTGATGGTTGACGCAGCACCGCTGTCGTCTTCGACAGTGAGACTCACGGAGTAGGTTCCCGGAGCCGCATAGGTGTGGGTCGGTGCGGAGTTCGAGGCGGGATCAATGAACCCGTCACCGAAGTTCCACGTGTAGAAGAGCACCTGGCCATCGGAGTCGCTCGACCCAACGCCGTCGACCTGCACAGTGAGGTCGTTCGCGCTCCAGGTGAACGCCGCAACAGGCGCGACGTTTGCCTTTGTCGAAACGTTCTTCGTCACAGTGTCGGTCGCCCCATCGTCGTCCGTCACGGTCAGTGTCACCGTGTAGGTGCCATCCGTTTGATATCTGTGCGTGGGGGTGGCTCCCTGGCTGCCGTTGCCATCGCCGAAGTCCCAGGTGAGGAGCGCGATCGAGCCATCGGGGTCGCTGGATGTGTCTTCGAATTCGATAGTTCGGTGGTCGGCCTCGTAGGTGAAGTCGGCGGTCGGCGGCAGATTGGGGTCGGGCACCTCGACGTCGGCACCGATCTCGTAGTGCTCTTCAACCTGTGCGGGCGTGAGCGCCGAACCGTAGACGGCGACCTCGTCGAGGTTGCCGACAAAGTACGGGCTCGATGAGCCCCAGGTTGTGTCCCCACCGATGCGCCAGTAGCCCGTGTAGTCCTGTGCGCCCGTCGCGGGGTTGGTGCCCGCGAGTTCACCGTCGACATAGAGCTTGATGCCGTCGTTCGATTGGGTCGCCACCGCGTGGTGCCACTCGAAGTCGTTATAGGCGTCGGCGGTTGTCACGGTGTTGAGCGCTCCCGTGTAGGTGCCGAAGACGAGCTTGCCGTCATCCTGCATATACAGGTGCCTGTCGTAGTTGTTCGAGAGACTGAACTGCTGATTGCCGAAGCCGATGAGCTTGCCGCCCACAGTGCTGTTTGTCTTAAACCAGGTCTCGACCGAGTACGTTGTCGGGTTGTTGACAGTCTCATCGCTCGCGACGACCGCCTCGTTTTCTCCGAAGAAGGTCGAGAGGTTGCCACTGACGATGCCGGGCTCACCGCGGCGCACGCCGCCGTAGTAGGTGCCGTCGTTGTCATTGGGGCCGGAGTCGTTCGCGACTCCGCCGCTGTTCTCCGAGAGACGCCAGTACAGCTGCGGGTTGTCGTTGAAGATCGCGGCACCGTACTCGTCAGCGGGTGCGGTCGGCAGGCTGGACTCACGACCGGACGCCACGTAGTGCCCGACGATCTCGGGGCGGCTCAGCACCGTCGGGTAGATCGATACCTGCGCGATGTCGCCGGCGAAGTAGTTGCTCGAGGGCTGGTTGGTCCAGCCGCCGATGTTGTCGCCACCGATGCGCCAGCGACCGGTGAAGGGCTGACCGCTCGTGACATCGGCGCGGGACCCGACGATCTTTCCGTCGACGTAGAGCACCATTCCGTTGGAGCCGAGGCTCGCCGTGACCTGGTGCCACTGGCCGTCGTTGAAGGCGGCGGCGCTGTTGACGGTGCGCACGCCTCCCGGGTGCACTCCGAACCAGATGCGGCCGTCGTTGTCCATGTACACATGACGGTCGTAGTTGCTCGAGTTGCCGGTGGCCGAGTTGCCGAACCCGATGATCTTGCCGCCCGAGGTCGTCGTCGTCTTGATCCAGGTTTCAACGGTGAAGGTGTCGGGAGCGGCCTCGTCTGCAGGTGTGGGCCCGAACCCGGTCGCCCCTCCCGAGAATGTTGTCGCCGTTGTGCCCGGGATGATGCCGGTCGAGCCGCGCGTTATGCCGGCGTTGAGGGTGATGTCGTTGAAACCAGCGTTGTCGAAAGCGGCGCTTCCACTCGACTCGCCGAGGGGCCAGTACGAGCTCGGGTCTGAGGCGATGACCGAGTCGGAGTAGGCGCCGCCGCTGTCTTGTGTCGAGACGGTTGCCGTTGGCGCGAGCCTGCTGATTGTGTTGCCGTAGCCGTCAGAGACGTAGAGCCGATAGGTATGGGTGCTTCCGGGAGCGAGACCCTTGTCTATAAAGCCCATCCTCGCCCTCGTGTAGAAGTTCGAGTACTGCGTTGTTGTGTAGACCGGCGTCGCTGTCGCTCCGTCGCGCACGAGCTTGTAGGTGAGGTGCGCGTTGTCGTAGTCGTACGTCGCAGTCCAGGTCAGGCGCACTTCGCCGCGCTTGATCGACGCGACAGTCGGCACGAGGGGTTCGTTGACGATCGGCGCTACCTTGTTCGGCGCGATCGCGGGAATTGCGAAGCGCACAAGTCCGTACTGCGGCTGGCCGTTGACGTGGGTGAACTCGCCCGCGTAGGTGACGTAGCGACTGTTGCCGCTGACCGACCAGCCGGCCTGGCCCTGCCCGGTGTAGGTGCCCTGCTGCAACTTCGGAAACCAGTTCAGAAGCGTCGGCGACGGACGACCCTCAAAGTTGAAGTAGCCCATGGGGTCGCGCGTGATCGTTCCGGTCGCGGCCTTGCTGAACGAGGTCGCGTAGTACATGGTCCATGGCTCGGTCTGCGGATAGCCGCCGATGTTGCCGCAGTAGTGCGCGTGACTTGCCACGTAGACGACGTCTCCCTGCGGAAACGACGAGTACGTGTCGCCGTGGCAGTCTTCGAGCCAGATGAGGTTGCCGGTCGCCGGGTCGGCCGAGAAGGTTCCCTCGAGGTTGCCGCCAGAACCGAAGACATAGCCGGTTCCGTAGATGCGGTCGGAGGTAGCAATAAGAGAGGTGATGGATGCCTCGGTGCCCGCGTTGCGCACAATCGAATTCGTTGCGAAGGGCATTGAGGCCCCGGTTGCGGCATTCACAGCGCCGAGGCCGCGCAGCGCGGTGCCCGCGAGTGTTGTGAAGCGGCCACCGACGACGAGCTTTGCGTTGTCTGTTGTGAGCGCGAGAGCGTTGACAGTTGCGTCGGCGTTCGGAGCCCAGGCGTTCACGGCGCCGTTTGACGCGTTGATCGAGGCGACGTAGTCGCGCGGCTGGCTGCTCACCGTGCGGAAGGTGCCACCGACGTAGACGGTCGAATTGCTCGCAATAACCGCACGGCCCTGGCTGCCGAGGATCGGTTTGAACGAGGGAATGACCTGGCCGGTGGCGGTACTGAATGCTGCGATTCGGTAGTAGCTCGCGCCATCCACGGTTGTGAAATCGCCGGTGACGTAGATGCGTGAGCCGTCGGGCGAGGCAGCGATCGCGAGAGCCTGCGCGTTGAGGCTCGGTGCGAAGCTGGTGATGAGGGCGCCGGTCTCAATGTTGTAGGCGAGGATGTTGTTGCGCGTGACGGCGTTGACGCCGGCAGCTGAGCCCGCGGGCCGCGCCTGGGTGAACTTTCCGACGACGTAGACGGTGTTGCCGACGACGACCTGTGCCCACGCGACTCCGTTGTGCTGAACAGTCGGAAGAGCGTCAGCGGCGACGGTCACGGGTGAGGAAGGACTCGCGGGGTTCGCGGGGAGAGTGTCGGCGGCGGCGCTCGGCACAATCGCGAGGCCCGCGGCGGCGAGTGCAATCGCGGTCGCTACGGCTGCGAGCCGAAGCTGCACAGTGCGTGGAAAAATCATGTCAACCTCTGTTCACGGGTTCTGGTGCGGGGGATTGTTCTGCGGTGTCCTGCTGCGCGGGCGTGAATTGTCTCGCCCGCGAAGATGCGAAGGCCAAGATCTTCGTAGCCGTCGGCCACGTCATCCCAGTCGTAGGTGTTGCGCGCGCGCTCGCGAAGTCGTTCCCCGCGCTCGCCGAAGCTCGCGGCGTCGGCTTCTGCATTCTCGAGAAGGGCCGACAGTTGCGCGGGGGTCGCGAAGTAGCCGGCCTCAGTTCCGGCTACTTCGCGGTTGAACCCGACGTCCCACGCGAGTACGGGAGCGGCTCCGCCCATCGCGCGCAACAGGGACGGGTTCGTTCCCCCGACCGAGTGGCCGTGGAGGTACGAGAACGCGTTTGCGTACAACTGGTCGAGAAGCTGTTGGTCCCACAGCCCGCCGAGAAAACGAATGCGCGAGTCGCCGGCGGCAGCCTCGGTGATCTGCTCGCCGTGCCGGTGCGCGTACGGGGCGCTGCCCACAACAACGAGCGGCAGGGTTGCCGTGCTGCGCTGGTAGCCGCGCACGATCACGTCGACGTGGTTCTCCGGCTCGAACCTCGCCACGACGAGGTGAAAGCCGTTCGGCTCGAGGTCGAGTTCGGCGAGTCGATCGTGAGCCGCGCCATCCACTATCTGGGTTCCATAGGTGAGCAGCTCGGTGGGTGCGTTGTATTCGCTCGTGTAGTAGTCGGCGATGCCTTGCGCGTCGGCAATCAGAGCATCGGCGTTACGCACACCGAAGCGCTCTGCGAAGCGGTAGTAGTTGCGACCCGCGCCGCTCCATTTGTCGCGCATCCACTCGAGGCCGTCGACGTGAAGCGCCGTCGGGATGCCGCAGGCGCGAAGCAGCGGCAGCAGCGGTGAATTGGCGGCGTTGAACACAAAGGCGATGTCGGTGTTGTGAGTCATCGCGATGTGCGTCGCCGAGAGGGCGGTGTGGCTCAGGGTCTCTGCGCTCTTGAAGTGCAGGGCGGGCAGGTGCTTGAGGGTCATGCCGCGCCAGGTGTCGCGTCGCTCGCCGGTCGCGTTGCGGCAGTACACGGTGACGGCGTGACCCCGCTCAACGAGCCGGGCACCGATCTCTTCTACAGCGGTTTCGAAGCCGCCGTAGGCAGCGGGAACACCGCGCGTACCCACCATCGAAATGCGCAGGGGACCAGTCATCAGAACGCTCCCATCGGGTTGCGAATCTCACGGAAGGTGCGCCAGACGATAACGATGTCGCCGACGAGTGACCAGTTCTCGACGTAGTAGAGATCGAGGCGAACGCTCTCTTCCCAGTCGAGGGTCGAGCGACCGTTGACCTGCCACATGCCGGTGAGGCCCGGGCGAATGTAGAGGCGACGGTGCACGTGCTCTTCGTAGGCCTTGACCTCGCGCGGCAGCGGGGGGCGCGGGCCGACGATGCTCATGTCGCCCATAACGATGTTCCAAAGCTGGGGAAACTCGTCGAGCGAGTGCTTGCGAATGAAGCGGCCAACCCGCGTGACCCTGGGGTCGTCGCGCAGCTTGAAGAGGGCGCCGGCTCCCTCGTTCTGTGCCCGCAGCTCGTCGAGCTCTGTCTCGGCCTCGACTCGCATCGAGCGAAACTTGAGCATCGTGAAGAGCTTGCCGTCACGGCCGACGCGCTCCTGGCGAAAGAGCGCGGGGCCGGGGCTGTCGAGAACAACGAGGAGGGCCACGATCGCGAACAGGGGAGCGAGAAACAGCAGGGCGGCACTCGCCGCCGCGGCATCGAACAGGCGCTTCATCACGTGCTTGCCGCCCTCGAACTGCGGAATCTCGACGTGGATGAGCGGCAGCCCCTCGACCGGTCGCAGGTGGATGCGCGGGCCGGCGACGTTGGCGAGGTTGGTCGCGATGATGAGGTCGGTCGCTGTTCCTTCAAGCGACCAGGCGAGGTCGTGAACGTAGTCGGGCATTCCGGTGGGTGCGCCAGCGACGATGACGGCGTCGGCGCCGAGCCGGTTGACCTGGTCGGCAACGGTGTCGAGGTCGTGGGTGATGGGAATGCCGAGGCCGCCGATGCTCTGGCTGCTCGTCTGCACAACGGCACCGACCACGGAGTAGGCCGCACCCGAGCTCTTGCGCACCTGGCGAACCACGTACTCGACCTCGGTCGAGGTGCCGACCACAACAACGCGCGAGAGCGACTGGCCGGTGCGGCTGCGACGAGCGAGCCACTTGCGCCACAGCCAGCGCTCGAGCAGCAGGCCGGTGACGCCAATCGGAAACGCGACGAGAAAGTAGTACCGCGCCGACGGCACCGGAACAATCACAAACGCGATACCGAGGGTGCCGAAGGTCATGGCGCTCGCGCTGACGATGCGCTTGTACTCGGTGACTCCGAGGCACAGAACGCGCGAATCGCGGGTGCGGAATGCCCACAGCATTGCCGCCCACAAGAGAACTATCACTGTCGCAATCGCGAGCTGCGCGGCGAGAGCGTTGACCGAGGGGATTGTGTTCGACGACCGAAGAGCAACGGCGGCAGACACTGCCGCGACAAGTGACATCACCGAGTGGTCGGAGCGCAGCAGCAGGCCGCGAAACTGGCGCGCGAGCGCGGGGCCGGAATCGCTCGCCAAAAGCGCGGTCGGTCGCGCCGGGTGCGAACGCGGGCTAACGAGCGTAAGTCGGGGCAGCTCGAAAATGTTCGCGGACGCGGTGGCTTCAAAATCGTTCATCAGGTCCTGGCTCGGGGTCGGCAGGTTTAGATGCGGAGATGCCGTGAGGGAGCACGGCAACGACTGGGAAGTGGTCGCAGCATGTGTGGGGGGAGTAAGGCACCCCTTTGGGGGGTGATGTGAACGTAGTCCACCCGTTACTGAGTCACAAAGACCCCCAAACGGGGGGTGTACTCCCTGTTCGCAAAGGGCTACAGTCATTCGCTTTCGGAAAGGGAATCTGGTTCATTTAGCGTCGAGCCTGATGCGAAATCGCGCGGATTTCCGGGCTTTCGACAGTAATTTCGTCGCGAATAATGAAAAACCCCACGCTTTCCGCAGTGCACGCGACTTCCGGGCATTTTCAAGAAAAATGGATGCCTCGCTCGAGGTTGAGCGAAAGTCGCGTTAGCGGATCGAAGGTGACAAACCGTCTCGACGTGGGTCGCGACCCTAAAAACACCGCGCATAGTCATTGCACTGCGCGCCGTGCCCACTTAGGTAAACTCGTCGAGACACTAAGGAGTTTGTTGTGATTAGCGACGTACTGGCCGAGGCCAAGGACAAGATGGACAAGGCCCTCGAAGTGGCCAAGGACGACTTCGCCACCGTGCGCACCGGTCGCGCCAACCCACTTCTGTTTCAGAAGATTCTTGTCGACTACTACGGCAGCCCGACGCCCCTGGCGCAGCTCGCCTCGCTCAACAACCCCGAGGCGCGCACCCTCATCGTGACGCCCTTCGACAAGACGGCCCTCAAAGAGATCGAGAAGGCAATCGTCGCCGCTCCGAACCTCGGTGCAAACGTCGGAAACGACGGCGAGATCGTTCGTGTCACGCTTCCCGAGCTCACCGAAGAGCGTCGCAAGGAATTCGTCAAGCTGGTTCGCGACAAGGGTGAGCAGGCGAAGGTTGCTCTGCGCAACATCCGTCGCAAGGCGAAAGACGACCTCGACTCCCTCAAGGAGGTCGGCGAAGACGAGGTAGCTCGTGCCGAGAAAGACCTCGAGGCAACAACCAAGGCGCACGTTGACGCCATTGACGATGCGCTCAAGCGCAAAGAAGCAGAACTTCTCGAGGTCTAATGCCCGACGCCGAGAGTCCGCAACCCGCTAAGAAGCACGGACCGTCGAGAGCCGACATCGACGCGACGGTTGCCGACATCGAGGCGCAGGTTCGTGCTGCGAACGACAAGCTCAATGAGCGCTCAGGGCGCCCGCTGGTTATGGCGATCATCATCGGCGTCGCGCTCGGTGGCGGGCTCCTTCTGAGCCTGTTGCTCATCAAAGAACTGTTTATGGTCTTCGCGGGCATCCTCATTGTGTTCGCGGTGTTCGAACTGTCGACAGCTCTCAGGGGAGCGGGTCGCGATGTTCCTCGTGTGCCGGTGATCATCGCGGCTGTCGCAATCGTTCCGGCCGCGTTCTATTGGCTCGAGTCGGGCCACTGGCTGGTATTTCTCGCGGGAGTGGCGTTCGTCGCGCTCTGGCGTCTTGCCGAACTCGTTGTTCCCTCGCGCAGGGCATCGCCGATCGATGTTCTCAAAGACCTCGGCGCAGGCACGTTCATCCTCGCCTACGTCGCGTTCTTCGCCGGATTCGCTGTGTTGCTCACTGCAGAAGAGAACGGCCAGTGGTGGACCCTCTCGTTTCTGATCGTCGTTGTTTCTGTAGACATCGGGGCGTACGCGACCGGAATCAACTTCGGTAAGCACCCGATGGCCCCCTCGATCAGCCCGAAGAAGACGTGGGAGGGCTTCGCCGGCTCTGCGGTGTTTGCGATAACCGCCGCTGTGCTTCTCTCGATCTTCCTTCTCGAGCAGCCGTGGTGGGTCGGCGTGATCCTCGGCGCGGTTATGGTGCTCACTGCCACCGCCGGAGACCTCACCGAATCGCTCATCAAGCGAGACCTGGGAATCAAGGACATCAGTTCTCTGCTGCCGGGGCACGGAGGCTTTCTCGATCGACTCGATTCGATACTTCTCTCGGCACCCGTGGCGTTTGCGCTGTTCCTGATCTTTACGTAGGGCAAGATAGACACGTGAGCACAACTTTTCCCCGTACCCGTAAGTCGCGTCGTGGATACAACATCGACGAGGTTGAGGACTTCCTTGAAGACGCTCGTCGCGCCTACTCGCAGGAGTCAGGCATTTCGGTCGTCAACTCGGAAAGCATTCGCACCGTCGCTTTTGCCATGCAAAAGGGTGGCTACTCACCGACCCACGTCGACGCGGCGCTCGAGCGTCTCGAAGATGCTTTCGCTTCACGCGAGCGCGAGCGCGCCTTCGCCGTCAGCGGTGGCGATCAGGCCTGGTACGGACAGGCACGCGGCACTGCCCAGGTCATCCTCGATCGACTTGCTCGCCCGGCCGGCGCACGCTTTACACGCGTCGGGCCGCTCACTCGCGCCTACAACGTCAAGGAGGTCGACGCCTTCGCCGACCGCCTCGTTGACTACTTCCAGCACGGCAAGCCGATGAGCGTCGACGAGGTGCGCACCGTCGCGTTCAGCGCGACGAAACGCGGCTACACCGAGAGCCAGGTTGACCTGCTTCTTGACTCCGTAATCACTGTGATGCTCGCAGTTCGATAGCTTCTCCCTCGGTTTTGCCAGACTCTTGGGCTAAAATCGAATATTGATGGGGAAACGTCGACTCGAAACGCCCACTCCCGCGCCCTTTAGGGCTGCCAGGGGAGGTTTTCATGGACGCCACACTCGCGCCTCTTGGTCGCTCCCGTTCTTCGCGTTTTTCGCCTGCGTCACCCTGATTCTCTCGCCCGCTATCGACTCGTCGGCTGCTGTCGCAATGAGCGACGACGGGCTCACCACCTACACCCCGGGCCCGACACAGACCTTTACCGCCACCTCTGAGGGCGACGTCGAGACAAACCGTGGCAACTACGGGGTATCCAAGATCAAGCAGAAGGCTGCAGCATCGTCGGGCTCCGCCGCGCCCGCCGCAGGCACACCCGACCCCGGAAGCGCGAAGGCCATCGCCAAGAGCATGGTCGAGCAGCGCGGCTGGGGCGCGAGCGAGTATGACTGCCTCGTCGCCCTGTGGGGCAAGGAATCCGGCTGGAACGTCTACGCGTTCAACGCGGGCAGTGGCGCCTACGGAATTCCGCAGGCTGTGCCCGGCAACAAGATGGCAACGGTCGGCTCCGACTGGAAGACGAGCGCGAAGACCCAGATCACCTGGGGTCTCGGCTACATTCAGGGCCGGTACCAGACGCCGTGTGGCGCCTGGGGCCACTCACAGAGCTCCGGCTGGTACTAACGCACACCGTAGGCTGACCCCATGGAATGGGCCCTGTTCGGTGTGATCGGCGTGATCACGATCGTCGCGGCCGGAGCGTTCAGCAAGAAACTCGGCGTCGCCGCGCCGCTCATTCTCATCATTTTGGGCTTCGCCTTCAGCTACATGCCGGGTGCTCCCGTCGAGATACCGCACGAGCTCATCCTGATGGGCCTGCTGCCGCCGATCTTGTACTCGGCCGCGATCAACGTTCCCGTTGTCGATTTTCGTCGAAACTTCAGCAGCATCTCGGCGCTGAGTGTTGTGCTTGTGCTCGTTACTGCACTCGTCACGGGATTTATTTTGTACTCGATCTTTCCCGACCTCTCGCTCGCGGGCGGCATCGCGATCGGTGCGGTGATCAGCCCGACCGACGTCGTCGCGGCAACGGCTCTCGGCAAGCGGCTCGGGCTGCCGCCGCGCCTGCTCACGATTCTCGAGGGGGAGGGCCTCGTCAATGACGCGACAGCGCTTGTGCTCTTGCGCTCTGCTGTTGCCGCGATCGCCGCGACCGTGTCGTTTTGGGATGTGCTCGTCGACTTCGCCTACGCGGCAAGCCTCGCGGTGCTCATCGGGCTCGTTGTCGGCTTCATCACGGTGAAGGTGCGCTCGCGCCTTCACGACCCGATGCTCGACACGGCAATCTCGTTCGCCGTGCCGTTCATCGCGTTCATCCCCGCAGAGTACTTCGGCGCGAGCGGCGTTCTCGCAGTCGTCGCCGCGGGCCTCTACTCGGGGCACTCGAGTGCGAGAAGATTCTCGCCGCAGGCCAGAATCTCGGAGCGGCTCAACTGGCGCACCGCGCAGTTCGTTCTCGAGAACGGCGTCTTTCTGCTTATGGGCCTGCAGCTCTCGACGATCATCGCCGCCGTGGAAGAAGACGATCTGAGCGCTCGTCAGGCTGTCGAGTACGGCCTGCTCATCACTGTTGTTGTTATGGTTCTGCGCTTCGCCTTCGTCTGGCCCTTGCTTGCCCTTCTGCGTCGACGGCAGACACACGCGGCGCAGCGCAACTCCCGGTTTGCTGCGGCACTCGAACACGTGCGCTCGCTTCCCAAGCGCGGAACTCGAGTCGAGCGCAGACGCAAGCGCGCCGAAACGGTGCTGCAGCGCCGCGAAGTCGATCTTGCGCGACTCGAATCCGAGGGGCTTGGATGGCGCGGCGGAATCATTCTCGGCTGGGCGGGCATGCGCGGGGTCGTGACCCTCGCGGCCGCGCAATCCCTGCCCGAGATGCCCTACCGGCCCCAACTCATCCTCATCGCGTTCACCGTGGCCATTGTGACGCTGATGCTGCAGGGGCTAACCCTGCCCTGGGTCATTCGCGCGACGGGAATTCGCGGCACCGATCGTGAGGCAGACCGCCGCGAGCTTGCCGAGCTGCTCGACGAGATCGGCGAGGCCGGTCTTGCCGTGCTCGAGAGTCCGTCGTTCCAGTTGCCCGACGGCGAGGCGATCGACTCGTCGGTTATTGAGCGCGTGCGCGCCGACACCCTGCTGAGCGCGGAGTCTGCGTGGGAGCGCGCCGAACACGGCGCGGGCGTCGACGGCCTCACGCACTCACCGCAGCGCCAGTATCGCGAGTTGCGCCGCGAGGTGCTGCAGGCAGAGCGCGAGGCCCTTCTCGAGGCGCGAACGACGGGCAGCTTCTCGTCGCGCATCCTGAGCCGAGCGCAAGCGATGCTCGACCTCGAAGAGACCCGACTCGAACAGATCGACAACCCGAGCGGAAGCTGAGCCGGGGTTAGGCTTGAACCATGCCTCGCTCCAATCGTCCCCGCGGTCAGCGCGGCGGAGCGAACGACGAAGACGACTTCGACATCTCGCGGGCCCTAGTCGGCCGGCTGCGTACAGAGTCGAAGCGTGACGGACTCTGGAACGTGCAGCCTCTCTCCGCGGCCTCGGCGAACAAGTACTACGTGTGCCCCGGATGCAGCCTCGAAATCGCGCCAGGGGTTGCCCACACGGTCGCCTGGCGTGCCGACGGGCTTATGGGCGAGGCCGACGATGTCGCAGCGCGGCGGCACTGGCACCTGCACTGCTGGAAGATCAAGAACTAAAGAAACCAAGAACTGAGGATGCCGGTGACCGAGGCCATTCGCGGCGGCACAGAGTTGCCCGCCCGACGAGAAAACATCGAACTCACAACGAGCGACGGGCTCACTCTCGTCGGAGAGCTCGCGCTTCCCGTCGACAAGCCGCCCGTCGCGACCCTCGTCTTCTTGCACCCGCTGCCGACTCACGGTGGCTTTATGGATTCACACATTGTGCGTAAGGCGGCACTGCGGCTTCCCGCGCTCGCTGACCTCGCCGTGCTGCGATTCAACTTTCGCGGTGTGACATCACCGCGCGGCACGTCAGAGGGCGCTTTCGGCGACGGAATTGCCGAAGAACACGATCTCGCGGCAGCCATGAACCTTGTGCGTGAACGCGCACTGCCACACGCGTGGCTTGTCGGCTGGTCGTTCGGCACCGAGGTCGCGTTGAAGTTCGGCCTGCGCCATCCAATCGATGGAGCGATTCTGCTCAGCCCACCCCTGCACCGCGCGAAACCCGACGACGTCGCCGAGTGGGCGGGGTCGGGCAAGCGGCTCGTTGCGGTGATTCCAGAGCTCGACGACTACCTGCGGCCGGCCGAGGCGGTCAAGGGGTTCGCGAGCGTTCCCGAAATCGATCTCGTGGCTGTTGAGGGTGGCAAACACCTTTGGGTTGGCGAAACGCAGACCTACCGCGTTCTGAGCGAGATAGTGCAGCGGGTCAACCCCGCTGCACTTCCCCTGCCGCAGGAGTTCTAGAGCGCGTTCTGCCTCGGGATGATCACTTCTTTCATGATCAGCTGAATGGCGGCGGCCACCGGGATCGCGATGAGGGCGCCGAGCACACCCAAGAGTGTTCCACCGACGAGAGCGGCGATGACAACAACAACGCCGGGCACCTGAACGGCCGAGGCCATAACGCGCGGGTTGATGACGTACGCCTCGACCTGCATGTAGACCAGGTAGTAAATGGCGACCGCGATGAGCTGCCAGCCCGCACCCTCGAAGAGCAGCGTCGCGAGAATGATGATGACGCTCGCCGAGAGGGTTCCGACGAGGGGGATGAGCGAGCCGAGGAACGCGATGAACGCGAGAAGTGCCGAGTTCTCGACGCGGAAGATGAACGTCAGCACGATAAACGACAGCACACCGTTGATGAGCGCGAGGCCGATCTGGCCCATCACGTAGCGACCGACCGACGCGGTGATCTGCTCGGCGAGGTCGATGAAGCTCTCACGCTTCGATGCCGGCACAAGTCGGTAGACGCCGCGCTTGAGGCTCGACAGCGAGGCGACGAAGTAGATCATCAGAATGACAACAATGATCGCGCCGAAGGTGCCTGTTCCGATGCCAACGCCGACCTGGAGCACGCCGGCGCTGATGTCGGCGATGGTGTCGGGGTTGCTGAAGAAGTCGCTGATCTGGTCGACGATCGTCGACACCGTCGTCTTGTCGAGCCAGGGGAGCGTCGCCGCGATGTCGTCAACGATCGTGCCGTTTGTCACGCTCGGAACAACGTTCTTCGTCACGAGCTCGACGACGTTTGTGATCTGCTGAACCAGCACGGGGATGATCGAGAGCACAAGGCCCGCGAAGATTCCCAGAACTCCTACGAGGGCGATGAGAATCGCGATGGGGCGCTTGACCTTGCGCTTCTCGAGCCAGGTCACAAAGGGATCGAGCCCGAGCGCGAGAAAGATCGCCGCACCGATGTACGTGATAATCGTCGCGAGCGAGCCGATCGCGCCGCCGATGACAATGGCAACGAGAACACCCAACCCAGCAAGCAGGCCCAGGCGGAAAGGATTTTGAATCTTCATCGTGCTGGGCCCCCGGGGTTAGTCGTTGTGTGAAGCGGGTGCGTCGACTTGCTCGGCGCCCGAGAGCAACCCTCGCAGGTTCTGGAAGTAACCGGAAACTGCATCACGTTCGATGCGGATCTTTGCGAGGCGATCCTCAGCGTCGGCGACGAGAGCCGCCGTGCTCTTCTCTGCCTCTGCTACCATCGCGGCCGCACGAGCCTCGGCGTTCGACAGAACCTCTGCTGCCGTGGCATCTGCCTCTGAGCGCACGCGGTTCGCTTCTGCGCGTGAATCGTCTTCGAGGCTCGCGGCCTCTGCGCGCTTGTCGGCGGCACGGGTCGTCGCGGCGTCGAGCTGCGCCTTTGCCTCAGCGAGGTAGGCCTCGGTCTGCTGCGCTGCCTCTCGCTGCTTGACGAGAAACTCCTTCTCGGCCTCGTCGCGGCGTGCCTTGAGTTCGACGTCGAGATCGAGACGAGCCTGCTCAGCGTCGCGCACAATTGCCGATCGGGTCTCCTCGATCTGCTTGGCGAGATCGGCGCGAACCGTCTCGGTCTCGTGGGCGAGCTCGCCGCGCTGGCGGTCGACGTCGCGGGCGAGGTCGGTGCGCTGCTGCTCGATGTCGTGAGCGAGCGACGCACGCGCTTCTGTGACCTCTGTCGCGAGTTCGCCGCGCGTGCGCGTCGTCGTTGCTTCGAGGTCGGCGTAGCCAGCCTTCGTTGCGGCGTCGAGGCTGGCGCGAGCCGCTGTCGTCTCGGCCGTCGCGTCATTACGCAGGGTGCTTGCGGCCGTCTCGGCCTCGGTGAGAATGCGGTTGGCCTCTGCCTCTGCGTCACCGCGGATGCGAGCCACGTCTGCCGCGAGCTCTGTCTGAGCCGTTGTGATCTCGGCAGCGAGGTTGGCGTGCGCGGCCTCGACCTCGGCGGCGAGCGACGCGCGAGTTGTCTCTACCTCGGTCGCGAGGGCTTCCTGCGTGCCGGTGACCTCCGTAGCGAGCGCCTCGCGTGCCGCGGTGACCTCGGCTTCGAGTGTGGCGCGCTTTGAAGCAACCTCGTTGTCGATCGCTGAACGCTTCGACGTCACCTCGTTCTCGAGGGCGGCCTTCGTCGACGCGACCTCTGTTGCGAGGGCTGCGCGCGTCGAGGTGACCTCGTTCTCGAGAGCGGCCTTGGTCGCAGCGACCTCGGCGTCGAGGCTTGCCTTTGTTCCCGTGACCTCGGCTTCGAGAGTGGCCTGTGTGCCGGTCACCTCGGCTTCGAGTTCTGCCTTCGTGAGTTCGACCTCGGTCGCGAGAGCTGCCTGTGTCGTCTCAACCTCGGTTGCGAGAGCGGCCTTCGTCGATTCGACCTCAGCCGCGAGCGCGGCCTGTGTTGTTGCGACCTCGGACTCAAGCGCTGTGCGCGCTTGCGCCGTCTCGGCGGCGAGAGTCTCGCGGGTCGTCGTCGTCTCGAGCTCAAGCGCGGCGAGGGTCGACTCTGTCTCGTTGGCGAGTGTCGCTCGGGCAGCCTCTGTCTCGGTTGCGAGAGCGGCGCGAGCCGCAGCCGTCTCGTTGGCGAGAGCGGTTCTGGCAGCTTCGGTGTCGTTCGCGAGCTTGGTGTTCGCGGCTGCGGTCTCGGCAGCGAAACGCTCGCGCTCTGCGGCCGATGCCTGCTCGAACTCGGCGCGTGCGGTTTCGATTTCGCGCTCGAGATCAGTGCGTCCCTGCTCGATGTCACGGGCGAGGTCGGCGCGCTCGCGCTCGTTGTCGGCCTCGAAGGTCGCGCGTCCGTGTTCTGAGTCTCGGGCGAGCTGTGCCGCAGCCTCGCGGGATGCCTCGATCTCGCGGCTCGCGACGGTCTTGAGTTCGGCGGCCTCTCGCTCGCCCTCGGCGCGCAGCGCTGCGGCCTCGCGCTTCGTTGTCGCGCGAGCCTCCGCGGCCTCGGTGGCAACCGCGCCACGGATCGATGCGGCTTCGCGCACGGCGTCGTCAACAACCGTCTTCGACTCCGCCGCGGCGCGCTCGCGCAGAACAGCTGCTTCAGTCTCGGCCTCGGTGAGGGCCTTTGAGGCGCGGGCATCGGCGTCGCGTACAAGTCGCTCCGCGGCATCCTTCGCCTCTGCGTAGTGGCGCTGCGCCTCTGACTGAACCGACGTGCGAAGTTTCTCGGCGTCGATGTCGGCCTGGCTGATGAGACGTGTCGCCTGCTCCTCGGCGACGCGCAGGGTGTTCTCGAGCTTCGTTCCGAGACCCGCGTAGGTCGGCGTGCCGGTCTCGTCGAGCTCTGCCTGAAGATCTTCGGCTACGGCGGCGAGGCGCTGGGCTTCTTTCACCGCATCGGCACGGTCGGCGTTGGCCTTGATGAGGTCGCGCCTCAGGTCCTGAACAGCCTTGTCGACGGCTTCTTTGCGATAGCCGCGCATTTCCGTACCGAAATCTGTGTCGTCAGCCGCCACGATTACTCCTTGTCGATGAACCGGACTTTCCGAGTTTAGTGGGCTGGCAACGCGTGCCGAGTGCCGATCTGGAGAAAGCACACCGGCCTTTGCCAGTCGATTCTCAGCGCTATTGTTAGGCTCCAGAACCGCCAATCGGGTAATCTTGACCGTCTTTGCAGGTGCCATCGCGAACACCGGTTCGGATAGGTCCTCCTCTCGCCCCCTAGTGCGAGCGCCCGTTTCAACGGGGGAGGATGCCACTTCTTTGTGTGGCAGGCAGCTCGAAAGGAGAATTGTCCGTGCGATTTGTACTCGCAATAGTGAGCTTTGTGCTCGCTGCCCTCGCCATCGGCCTTGGCATCGCGCAGAAGACCGTGCTCGCTCTTCCCGACGACGTTTCGGCGACCATCTCGACCGACACGACAGCGCCCATCACGGTCATCGACGGCGCTGTGCTCAATGCTCACCCGCGTAGCCAGACCGTCAGCATGAGCGGCGCCGACACCGTCTTCGCCGCGTACGGCCGCACCGCCGACATCAAGGCATGGGTCGGCGACACGAGCTACAACACCGTGGCGTTCGACGAAACCGGCGAGCTCGTTAACACTCTCGTGCCCGGCGAGGCCACCGCGCCGACCGCTGCGGGATCTGACCTCTGGTACCTCGACTACTCAGACGAGAACGACCTCAAGATCACCGTCAACGTTCCCGAAGACGTGTCACTCATTGTTATGGCGGATGGCACAGCGCCCGCCCCCACCGATATCAGCATCGTTTGGCCCCTCGACAACTCAACGCCGTGGGCCACTCCACTCATCATCGCCGGAGCGGGTTTCTTGCTCATCGGCCTCGCCCTGTTGTTCTGGGGCGTCATTCACATGCGCAGCGCCCGTGGGCCGCGCCGAAAGTCACAAAAGATGCCCAAACTGCCTCGCCAGCCCAAGTACAAGCCGTCGCGTGTTCGCCCCAAGGCCCTCGAGGCGCCCAATAAGGGCCGTCGTTCGACGAAGACCAGCCTTGTCGCCGTCATTCCCCTCACCCTCGTCGGAACCCTCATTCTCGGCGGCTGCAGCGCAGACTTCTGGGCAGGTCGCTCAGCGAGCATCGAGACCCAGGCCACACCGACGCCGAGCCCGACCGCCGCTGACGGAACGGCGCTCGAAGCACCGGCCGTTACAGAAGCCCAGGCCAAGCGCATCATCGCTCGCGTCTCCGCGGTTGTCACCCAGGCCGACACCGACCGCGACGCGGCACTCGCCGGTACTCGCCTCGCTGGCCCCGCGCTTGAGCTTCGCCTCGCGAACTACAAGATGCGCAAGGAAGACAAGACCGTTAAGGCTCTTGCGCAGATTCCCGCCGGCCCCGTGCGACTGACCCTGCCGCAGCAGCGCGACTCGTGGCCGCGCACCGTCTTCGCCGCCATCCAGGACGAAGACACCACCGTGCCCTCCGTCGCACTCGTACTCATCCAGCAGAGCCCGCGCGAGCAGTACATGGTGCACTACGCGATAACGCTCGAGCCGGGGGCCGAGATTCCTCCCGTCGCCTACCCGACCGTCGGAACCAACCGACTGAGCGCCGACAGCCCGCTGCTGGCCGTCGCGCCGGCCGACGTTGCGCCCGCCTATTCAGACATCCTGATGAAGGGCGACAAGAGCACAAGCTTCGAACTCTTCGAGGCCGAGGGCGACAGCCTTCGAGAAGATGTCGGTGTCGCCGAGAAGACCCGGCGCAAGAAGAAGATTCCCAGCACCGCGAAACTGACCTTCACCAACGAGGTCGGTGAGGGCGAAGTCGTCGCGCTCACGACAAACGACGGCGGGGCGCTCGTCGCGGTCAGCCTCGACGAGGTTGAGACGATTCGCGTCGTCGAGAGCGGTGCCGCTGTCAACGCGCCCAAGTCGGTCAAGGCACTGCTCGGCAAGTCACTCAGCACAAAGGGACTCGTCGCAACCTACGGTGACCAGCTCTTGTTCTACGTACCCCCGGTCGGTTCCGACCAGAAGATCATCATGCTCGGCTACAGCCAGGGCCTCATCACAGCGTCGGAGTACAAAAAGAAATGACAAACCTCCCGCCCAGCGCAGCAAACCTTCGCGGAGCAGTAGACCTCTCTTCGCTCGTCAAGCCCGCGACGAAGGCTCCAGCAGCACCGAGCAATTCTTCGTTGGTTGTGGATGTCACGGACGAGACTTTTGCCAACGTTCTTGAGCTCTCGAAGACCGTGCCCGTCATCGTTGAAATCTACGGTCAGGGCGTCGAGCCCACGATGGGCGCGCTTGTCTCGAGCTTCGCGGGAAAGCTTGTGCTCGCCACGATCGATGGCACGCGCAACCCCCAGCTCGTGCAGGCGTTCCGGGTCGAACAGGTGCCGACCGTCGCGGTGATCATCGGGGGAGAGCCGATTCCGCTCTTCGTTGGTGCCATCGAAGAAGCCGAAGCGCGCCAGGTGTTCGACCAGGTTCTCGCTGCGGCCGCGCAGCGCGGTGTCACGGGCAGCGTTCCCGCGCCGGCCGCCGACGGAACCCCCGCAGAGCCCGTCGAAGAGCCGTTGCCCCCGCACCACCAGGAAGCTTTCGATGCGATTGCCGCTGGCGACTACGCCACGGCGATCAAGGAGTACGAGACCGCTATCGTTCAAGACCCGCGCGACAACCTCGCCGTTGCCGGTCTTGCTCAGGTGCGACTGCTCGCTCGCCTCGACGGCGTCACCGTCGCCGAGGTGCGCTCGGCGGCCGCCGCAGCGCCCCAGGACGTCGACGCGCAGCTCGCCGTCGCCGACCTCGACGTATCGGGCGGACACCTCGATGACGCCTTCGGTCGCCTTCTCGAACTGTTTCCCTCGCTCGACGCCGACGGCAAGACTGCTGTACGCACCCGCCTTCTCGATTACTTCGAGATCGCCGGAGCTGAAGACGAGCGCGTCGCTGTTGCGCGTCGTCGCCTGACGGGGTTGCTGTACTAACTGATTCGTTGGTTGAGTTGGCCGCCCGCGGCCGTATCGAAACCAGTCAGGGGTTTCGATACGGCGCTGGCGCGCCTACTCAACCAGCGACAGGCAATCAGCGCTTGAGGCGCAACCAGAGCCCCGCGAGCGGCGGCAGCGTCAGCTCGGCCGACGCCGGGCGTCCGCCCCAGGCTTCATCGGTGGCCGTCACAGAGCCGTAGTTGCCGACTCCGCTTCCGCCGTACTCGGTCGCGTCCGAGTTGACGAGCTCTTCCCACTCGCCCGCGAACGGCAGGCCGACGCGGTACGGGCCAACAGTGTTGCCCGAGAAGTTGAAGAGCGCCGCGATGGCGTTGCCGTGGTTGTCCCAGCGCAGAAACGACACGACGTTGTTCGTCGAGTCGCCGGCTTCGAGCCACTCAAAGCCACCGGGCTCGTTGTCGCGTGACCAGAGCTCTGGCGCCTCCTTGTAGACGGCGTTGAGGCGCGAGACGAGGTTCGAGAGTCCGCGGTGCACGGGCTGGTCAAGAATCCACCAGTCGAGGCCGCGCTCTTCGCTCCACTCTGAGGGCTGCCCGAACTCAGAGCCCATAAACAGCAGCTGCTTGCCGGGGTGCGCCCACATAAATGCGAGATAGGCGCGCACGTTTGCGAGCTTCTGCCACTGGTCACCGGGCATCTTGGTGAGAAGCGAACCCTTGCCGTGCACGACCTCGTCGTGGCTGATCGGCAGAAGGAAGTTCTCGCTGAACGCGTAGAGAAACGAGAACGTGATGTCGTTATGGTGGTGCGAGCGGTACATCGGGTCGGTCTGAATGTACTGAAGCGTGTCGTGCATCCAGCCCATGTTCCACTTCAGGCCGAATCCGAGTCCGGTGCCCGCTGTCGGCTTTGTGACGCCCGGCCACGAAGTCGACTCTTCAGCGATCATCACAACGCCCGGGTTGCGCTTGTAGGCCGTCGCGTTGACCTCCTGCAGCAGGCTGATCGCCTCGAGGTTCTCGCGGCCGCCGTGCACGTTGGGCAGCCACTCGCCGGGCTCCCGGGAGTAGTCGAGATACAGCATGGATGCGACGGCATCGACCCGCAGGCCGTCAATGTGAAACTCCTCAAGCCAGTACAGCGCGTTGGCGACGAGAAAGTTTCGCACCTGCGACTGGCCGAAGTCGAAGATGAGCGTGCCCCAGTCCATCTGCTCGCCGCGTCGCGGGTCGGAGTGCTCGTAGAGAGCCTGACCGTCGAACTGCGCGAGCGCCCACTCGTCTTTGGGAAAGTGGCCGGGAACCCAGTCCATGATGACGCCGATGCCTGCCTGGTGCAGGCGGTCGATGAGGTACTTGAGGTCGTCGGGGTGCCCGAAGCGCGAGGTCGGGGCGTAGTAGCCCGTGACCTGGTAGCCCCACGAGCCGCCGAACGGGTGCTCGGCGAGCGGCATAAATTCGACGTGCGTGAAGCCGAGTTCGTTGACATATCCGATGAGCTCGTCGGCCATGTCGCGGTAGCTCAGGCCCGGTCGCCACGACGCAAAGTGCAGTTCGTAGACGCTCATCGCCGAGTTGTGCGGGTCGCGCTCTGCGCGAGCGGCGAGGTACGCGGCATCCGACCACTCGTGTTTCGAATTTCCGACCTTTGACGCTGTGAGCGGCGGAATCTCTGTGAAGCGCGCCATGGGGTCTGCGCGCTGAACCCAGTCACCCGCGGGGGTCTGAATCTCAAACTTGTAGGCGGCTCCGGGCTCGACGCCGGGCAGGAAGATCTCCCACACCCCGTTGTCGTCGAGACGACGCATGGCGTGGGCCACGCCGTTCCAGCCGTTGAAGTCTCCGACGACGCGAACGGCTTTCGCGTGCGGCGCCCAGACGGAGAATGACGTGCCGTCGACGCCCTCGTGCGGGCGAAAGTGTGCGCCGAGAACGTGCCAGAGCTGCTCGTGGCGTCCCTCGCCCCAGAGGTACAGGTCGATCTCGCCGACCGCGGGCACAAAACGGTAGGGGTCGTCGGCGGTCCACAAGGGGCCGTCGTCGTAGCTCGTCTCGAGCGTGTAGGCCTGGCCCTCGCCGGGCGCGTAGCCCTGCCACAGGCCCTCGGCGACGTGCGTCAGGGGCACGCGCGACTCGTCGGCGCGTACTGCGGTCACCGTCGCCGCGAGGGGGCGCACGGCGCGAATGACGAAACCGTCGTCAAACGCGTGTTGCCCGAGCGTCGCGTGCGGTTGCGGGTGACTGCCCGAGACGATTGACGTGATCAGCCCAGGGTGCAGCTCGGGCAAAACCACTGTCTTCTTCTTCGCGCCAGCCATCAGGAGCCTTTCGGGTAGTCGATTCGCAAGATGTGAACAGGTTCTGTAAACGCGTCGAGTCTGACGTAGTTATCTGCGCCCCACGTGAAGACCTGCTCTGTGAGCAGGTCAGTCACAGTGAACTGTGTGGCGCCGTCAGCGTGTGCTACGAGGCCGAGTTTCTCGAGGTCGAGGTGCACGGTTGTCTCGCGCACCGAGTGCGGGTCGAGGTTGGCGACGACGATGATGCCGTCGCTTGTGCCTGTGCCGGTGAACTCCTTTGCCAGCACTTTCGAGTACACGAGAATCGCGTCATCATCGCTGTAGTGCACCTCGGTGTTACGCAACTGCCCGAGGCTTGGATGCAGCGCCCGAATCTCATTGAGCTTGCGAACGTAGGGCGCGAGAGTTGCTCCGCTGCGCTCCGCCTTCGCCCAGTCGCGCTGCTTGTACTCGAACTTCTCGTTGTCGATGTTCTCTTCGGCTCCCGGGCGCGCAACGTTTTCGATGAGCTCGTATCCCGCATACATTCCCCACAGCGGGCTGCCGGTTGCCGCGACTGCCGCGCGGATCTTGTATGCCGGCCAGCCTCCGAACTGCAGATACTCGGTGAGAATGTCGGGGGTGTTGACGAAGAAGTTCGGGCGGAACGTGGCGCTCGTCTCGTGCGATACCTCGTCGAGGTAGGTCTCGAGTTCGAGCTTCGTGTTGCGCCAAGTGAAGTACGAGTACGACTGCTGAAAACCGGCGGCGGCGAGCGACTGCATCATCGCGGGGCGTGTAAACGCCTCGGCGAGAAAAATGACGTCGGGGCGGTCTGTCGCGATTTCGGCGAGCAGCCATTCCCAGAACTGCAGTGGCTTCGTGTGCGGATTGTCGACGCGGAAGATCGTTACGCCCAGGCCGATCCAGTAGCGAACGACGCGCAGAACCTCGGCGTAGATGCCCTCGGGGTCATTGTCGAAGTTGACCGGGTAGATGTCTTGGTACTTCTTCGGTGGGTTCTCTGCGTACGCGATTGTGCCGTCGGGCAGCGTCGTAAACCACTCGGGGTGTTCGGCGACCCAGGGGTGGTCGGGGGAGCACTGCAGAGCGAGGTCGAGAGCAACCTCGATGCCGTTCTTCTTCGCCACGCCGAGAAAGTAGCTGAAGTCTTTTACCGTGCCGAGGTCGGGGTGAATCGCGTCGTGACCACCGTCGGCGCTGCCGATTGCCCATGGCGAGCCTGGGTCACCGGGGCCGGCGACGAGCGTGTTGTTCGGACCCTTGCGAAAGCTTGTGCCGATCGGGTGAATCGGCGGCAGGTAGAGAACGTTGAAGCCCATTTCGGCGACAGCGGGGATGCGCTTCGCGGCTGTGCGGAACGTGCCCGAGATCCACGCGCCATCCTTGCCCCGCTTCGCACCTTCGCTTCGCGGAAAGAACTCGTACCAGTTGCCAAACCCGGCGCGCTCGCGCTCTACCCGAAGACTCACGGTCTCGCTCAGGGTGGAGAGGCTCACAATCGGCTTGGCCGCAATGGCCTTCACCAGCCGAGGGTCGAGCGCGACTCCCATGCGGGCGGCCGGCGAGAGCGTGGTGTCGGCGAGGGCCTTCGCCGCCTCAGCGAAAATCTTGGCACTGCCAGCGCGACGCATCAGCTGCACACCAAGAGCGAAGGTCAGTTCGACGTCGATTCCAGCGGGCACCTTGATCTCAGCGTTGTGCAGCCAGGTCGCCCAGTCGTCGCTGTAGGCCTCGACCCGCCAGGTCCATTCGCCGATCTCGTCGATCTTCGCGAGAACGTGCCAGCGATCGGTTCCTGGGGCGCCCTGCTCCATCTGATGAATGGATGTCGCGCCGCCGGGCCGCGTGAGGTGAATGCGTGCGCCGAGGGCGTCATGCCCCTCGCGGAACACCGTTGCCGCGAAGGGCACAACCTCGCCCACGTAGGCTTTCGCGCTCCAGCGTCCCTCCGCCTCGACGGGGGACAGATGTCTGATCGGGATGCGGCCGATTTTCACGTCGCTGCCTCTCGTTGATTCGGACAGGTCAGGTGCGGCCGCTTTGCCGCTCGTTGTAGTCGCCACAATTCGAACGTACCGCGTTAAAGCGTGCAACTGGGGAGGAACGAACGGGCTGTCCGCATTGTGGGGGACATCACAGGTACCCCCTGTTTTGGGTGAGCAATACGCAGTAGAAGTGCTTGTCCACTAAACGTTTAGGCGACTAGGTTTCTTGATGGAGAACATTTGCCGAGGAATTAGGGCGACACCTAGCAGTTAGCCCCCTTGCTCATGTAAAAGGCCGTGACCGATTTACCCCCGATCACACCCACCTTGACCTCCACACAAATCTGGCGGAACACCTTCGAACCGCCAGCACAAACCAAGACAACCCGAATGTCTTGTTGCGACACCCCACGTTTCCGCGCTTCCGTAGCGCGGAGCACTGTTGTGTGCGCGGCTACTCGGGTTCTTTATCCGGCATCGAAATGATGTCGCGAAAGGAATCTCCATGAACAAGCTCGTTAAGGGTTCAATCGCTGGCGCTGCCGGCATCGCCCTTCTTCTCGGTGGCGTTGGATCACTCGCTCTCTGGAGCGACTCCGCCACACTCTCGCCGACGACCATCACGGCCGGTAACCTCGACATCGCTCCCACGGGAACTACCGGTGCATGGACGCCCGCGCTCGCCAAGATCGTTCCCGGCGACACCACCACGTACACGCAGAACTACACGGTCGTTGCGACCGGTGACAACCTGCACGCTACGCTCACCACAAACGTTGGAACGATCACCAACGGCATCTCCGGTGCGACCCCGACGACGACCTTCGTCGTCAAGGACTCGACGAACGCTGTTGTGACGCCGAACGCGACCACGGGCGTCTACGCGCTCAACGCCGGCACCTACTCGGTCGAGGCAAAGGTTGTTGTTGCCTTCGCCTCGGGAACGCTGAACCAGACCGGCACGAACGGCACGATCACGTTCTCCGGCCTCACGGTTTCGCTCAACCAGGTCACCGTTTAGTGCGCTGGGTGCCTCGCTCGACGAGCGAGGCACCCACCCTCTTTCTTTAAGTTTCATTTTCACCAGGCACGACCGGAGGTGATGTTTTGCCTGCCATTTTTTCTGCACCCCGCCACCGCGCTGAGCGCCGTTCTCTCCTGAGCGTGCGAAGCGTCATCGCAACGGCCGGTGCCATTGCACTCGGCACAGTAGCCGCGGCCGCTCTCTCTGGCGGCACGCTCGCCCTGTGGTCTGACTCGTCAAGCACTGCAGCGCCGACGCTCACCGCGGCGAAGTTCGGCATCACAGCTGCCGAGAGCTGGAACGACACACTTTTTACGAACCTTCTCGTCGGCGAGACCGTGCGCCAGTCGTTCACCGTGACGAACACCGGTGATATTCCCGCGACTATTACGGGCACCGCGACCGCCTCTGCTGCTTACGAGATTCGCTACGCGACAGGCGCGTGCACAACGACTGTTCTCACCGGCACCTCTGCGACAACTGCCACGAAGGCGCTCGGCACTCTCGCCGCAGGCGCCACGGCCAGCTACTGCCTCGAGCTCAAGGTCGCCACGACGGCGACCGCCGCAAACACCCAGGCGTTTACCGCGACGATCGGGGGCGCACAGTGAGCCGCCGTCGGCTGACCCGCGTCGAGATGCGACGTCGTCTCTCGAACATCCGCGTCGCGATCATCGCCGGTCTCGTCGCTTTTATGCTTCTCGGCACCTCGGGCGTCGCGTACGCGTTGTGGAGTGCGTCAGCGGCCCTGACCTCGACCGCCGGCACCGCAACGGTGACCGTGAGCCAGGCGCTCTCGGCATCAACCCTTGCCAAGACGTACACCTCGAGTGATCTCGTCGCCGTGGGTGTCGTCACAGTGACAAACACCGGAACCCGCTCGGGTGATTACTCACTCGCAATCGCTGGCACATCGACCTCGACGGCTTTCCGGTCGGCGGTCAACGTCGCCATCGGCACGGGAACCTGCACAACGACCTCGGCACTCACGGCCCCAGTAACCGGCACCATGGCCGCGACCGTGACAAAGACCGGCACGCTCGCGGCTGGCGCGAGCGTCGCCCTGTGTGTGCGCACGTCGATCACCGCCGCCAATGTCGCGGCAAACCCCGGCGTCTCGCTCTCTGGCACGGCCGCCTCGTCGATCACCGTCGGTACGTGGAGCGCCAACGCCGCGACATCCATCGCCTTCACACAGTCGATCGCGGCGCCGACAGGTTTTCAGAGCGTTCAGGGCAACCGCTACAAGATCTATCAGGCCAACGTCTGCATCGCGTCGAATTGGGATTTCAACGGCATCGCGCGCGGAGGCGTATGCGAGAACGAGCAGACCAGCCAGTGGCGACTCGTTGATGCGCCCAACGGCAACAAGTACGTGCAGCGAGCCCACAACACGAGTACAACCCTGCCGGAACGATGGAGCGCCACCTCGGCGACGGCTGTCACTCTCAATACGCCTGGCGACGTTGCCGCGGCACGCTGGACGATTACCGCTCGCCCAGACGGCACATACCGATTCATCAGTGAAAGCCAGAACCGGTGCCTTGCGGTTCTGGCAAACAACTCGCTCGCCCTCGCAGTATGCAGCGATGCGAGCGCAGCTCAGGGCTTCACATTCGAGCTCACCGCCAACTCGTCGCCAGCTCCAGTGACTCTCACTTGTGGTGGAAACAATGGCACGTGGAATGTCTACGGCTGGCCCGTTCTGACCGGCTACCAGCAGGAAGTGGATTACTTCGTCTACATTGACGGAGTGTATTTCGCCGCCCAGCCAAACGGCTACGACCCCAATGCGCACCTGTATACGGCTGATATGACTGCCGCCCAGAAGACTGTCGGCACTCACGCCGTTGAAGTGCGACAGAGCGTGGGCGGTGCGCCACAAACCGTCACCGGCACCGGAATATACAAAATCGCCGCGGGCACGGGAAACATGACGTGTACCTAAGATTGCAACCCTTCGCTCGACGTGCCGCCTCAATGCTTTTGGGTGGCACGTTGGTCGTGGCCGGTGTGGTGCTGACGGCCGGCCCCGCGGCGGCGGTTGGTGAGGTCGAGGTAGTCGCATCGACGCCATTGTTTGGCAGCGTCGCATCCATGGTCCCGCTTGAAACGCGCACGGCAACTTTCGAAGTTCGCAACACGGGAACCGAGGCCGGTTATCTCCGCATCTCGGTCGGCAACGTCGACGCGAGCTCAGCCAAGTATGCCGAGGCGATGACCCTCACGTCGAGTGTGCCCGGCTTTGACGGCGACGCCGTCGCACTCTCGAGCGCCGAGCCGTGCAGCGTTCTCACCGAGGGGCTCGTTCTCGAGCCCGGAGACTCGGTCATCGTTACAACCGACCTCGCTCTCGCAGACATGCCCGGAAAGATGGGGCAGGGCAGCACGGCTTCCTTCCGCATTCGCGTCGGACTGAGCGATGCGCGGCCCGGAACGATTGCGCCAACCAAGTGCTCGCCCAATGCTGCGATCGTTGATGGCGTGCCCGTCACTCCCGTTGTTGCTGGCGACGAAGAGCCAGAGCCAGAACCGGATGCAACGGCCACCCCCGCGCCCGACCGCCCGATTGGCGCAGAGCCGTGGCCGACCTTCTTCGGCCTCAACCTCAGCCCGAACACCGTGCAGCTGCTTCAGGACTGGGGCGGACTCGTTCCCGCCATCGCCTTCATTCTGGGCTCCGGTGGATTCTTCATCGCCGCCCGTCGTCGCAAGAAGCGACGTGACGAAGACGACGACTCCGATTTCGACGACCCCGACCTCGACAGTAGTTTCGTGTCATGAGCGGGCGTCGCAGGGTAGAGAAGGAGAAGGGCGTACTGCACTTCATCGGACTCGGTCTGAGCTGGGGGCTTTTTGCGCTCGTTATTGTGCTCGCCGTCGGGGTGATCGTTGTGCCCTTTGCGACCGGGTCGACGCCGATGACCGTGCTGACCGGTTCGATGCGGCCGACCTACCCACCGGGCACACTTGTGATCGTCAAGCCGATCGAACCCGCCGACATTCGCATCGGCGATCCGATCACCTTTCAATTGCGCTCTGGCGAGCCTGAGGTCGTAACTCACCGAGTGGTGTCGATCACGACTTCAGTCGAGGGCGACCAGGTCTTTGTCACAAAGGGCGACAACAACCCGCAGGTCGACGAGAACCCCGTGCAACCCGTTCAGGTGCGAGGCAAGGTCTGGTACAGCGTGCCCTACCTCGGCTGGGCGAACACGATCGTCAACGGTGAGAACCGCATCTGGATCGTGCCCGTGATCGCAGGCGCCCTCTTCCTCTACGCGGGATGGATGTTTATGGGCGGCATCATGGCCACAATCCGTAAGAGACGGCGCAGCAGAACCGCCTAGGCTCTCTAGCGTGAAGGCAATCAGACGATTTACAGTCCGCACCGTGCTTCCCGAGGCGTTGAGCGCTCTCGAAGAACTCGCCACTAACTTGCGCTGGTCGTGGCACAATCCGACCCAACGTCTCTTCGCTTCGATCGATGAGCGGGTCTGGAACGAGATCGGGCACGAACCCATCGCACTTCTCGGAGCGGTTCCGTCTGAACGGTTCGCCGAACTCGCGGCAGATGAGGGCTTCGTCGCTCACGCCAACTCGTTGCGCGATGACCTGCGCACCTACCTGACCGAGCCGCGCTGGTACCAGGGGCTCGAGAACGCTCCGGCCTCGATCGCCTACTTCTCGCCCGAGTTCGGCATCGCGGCGGCCCTACCCCAGTACTCCGGCGGCCTTGGCATTCTCGCCGGCGACCACCTCAAGAGCGCGTCAGACCTCGGTGTGCCGATCATCGGCGTCGGTCTCTTCTACCGCGCCGGCTACTTTCGCCAGGCGATCTCGCGCGACGGCTGGCAGCAAGAGACCTACCCCGTGCTCGACCCCGATGGGCTGCCGCTGAGCGTGCTGCGCTACCCCGACGGTCGCGCCGCCCAGGTCACTCTCGCACTGCCCGATGGCCACGCCCTCTACGCGCGTATCTGGCGGCTCAACGTCGGCCGCATCACCCTGCTGCTGCTCGACACCGACATTCCCGAGAACGAAGAAGATCTCCGTTCTGTGACCGACCGCCTCTACGGTGGCGGCGGCGAGCACCGGCTTCTCCAGGAGCTCCTGCTCGGCATCGGCGGAGTTCGCGCCATCACGATCTTCACCGAGCTCACGTCGACGCCTGTTCCGCAGGTCTTTCACACGAACGAGGGCCACGCGGGGTTCTTGGGGCTCGAGCGCATCAGCGACCTCATCGGCGCCGGCCTCTCGTTCGCAGAGGCGCTGCAGGTCGTTCGGGCCGGCACGGTCTTCACGACGCACACCCCGGTTCCCGCGGGAATCGACCGCTTCGAAACGCCGCTCGTCGAGCGCTACTTCTCGACAGAACTACTACCCGGGGTGGACGTCGCAGACGTGCTCGCCCTCGGAACCGAAAACTATGAGGGCGGTGACCCCAACACATTCAACATGGCGGTGATGGGCCTGCGCCTCGGGCAGCGCGCCAACGGCGTCTCCCGGTTGCACGGCGACGTCTCACGCGGAATGTTCGGCGCGCTCTGGCCGGGGTTCGACCAGGACGACGTGCCGATCACCTCGGTGACCAACGGAGTTCACGCTCCGACGTGGACCGACCCGCTGCTCGTCGAGCTCGCGCAGAACAAGCTCGGCACCGGTGACACAACAGCCGCCGAGTGGAGCTCAGACGCCGTGAGCGACGCCGACCTGTGGGCGGCGCGCGGCGCGATGCGCGCTCAACTCGTTGCCGACGCCCGCCACCGCATGAACGACGCGTGGAGCGAGCAGAACCCCGGCATCGGTGTGCCCGCCTGGCACAAGAACCTCCTTGACCCCGATGTGCTGACGATCGGGTTCGCTCGGCGAGTTCCGACCTACAAGCGACTCACGCTGATGCTGCACGACGAAGACCGCCTTCGCGCGATTCTGCTCAACCCGGAGCGGCCCGTGCAGATCGTGATCGCTGGAAAGTCGCATCCTGCCGATGACGAAGGCAAGCGCCTCATCCAGCGCCTCGTCGAGTTCGCTTCCGAGCCCGAGCTGCGCGAGCGCATCGTCTTTCTGCCGAACTATGACATCGCCATGGCAAAGCTTCTCTACCCCGGCACCGACGTGTGGCTCAACAACCCGCTTCGCCCGCTCGAGGCCTGTGGAACGAGCGGCATGAAGGCCGCACTCAACGGTTCGCTCAACCTGTCGATTCTCGACGGCTGGTGGGCCGAGTTCTATGACGAAGAGAACGGCTGGGCGATTCCGACAGCGGATTCTGCTGGCGACGGTGCCGAGCGCGACAAGCTCGAGGCCGACAGCCTCTACGATCTCATCGAGCATCAGGTCGCTCCGCGATTTTATGATCGGGATGCCGCGGGCGTGCCCGCGCGCTGGGTGAAGTCGATTCGCCACACTCTCTCCACCCTGTCGCCCTCACTCAGTGCAGACCGTATGGTGCGCGAGTACGTCGAGCGCCTGTACATACCGGCTTCGGTCTCGCAGGCCGCGACCGCCGAGTCGTCGTACCAGCCCGCGCGCGAGCTCGCCGCGTGGAAGGCGCGCGTCGTCGCCGCCTGGCCCGCCGTGCACGTTCCGCACGTTGAGACCGGGGGAGTCGACGCGCTGCCGCAGGTCGGCGACACGCTCAACGTGCGAGCGCACGTCGAGCTCGGCGATCTCGAGCCAAGCGACGTCAAGGTCGAGATCGTCTACGGCCGCGCGCGCGGCGAAGACAAGCTCGTTGACATCGAGCGTCTCGCGCTTACTCTCTCGTCGCACGATCTCGGTGCCGCCGCGATCTTCAGCGGATCGGTTCCTCTGTCTCGCGCGGGTGGCTTCGGATACAACGTGCGTGTTGTGCCGCGGCACTCGCTGCTCGTGACGCCTGCCGAGATGGGGCTCATCGCGGTCGCGGAGTAGCGCCTGTTCCGTCCGTGCCCGGGCCCGCAACCGTGGCAGGGGTTGCAACCCGGGCCAGGGTGCGGTGCCCGGGCACGGAGCGGGCAGCGCTGCCCATCGCGTGTCGGCTAACTCCGGGATAGCCTCAGGCCATGAGGTTTATTCGCACGACCGTAATTGTTCTGGCCGCGCTCAGCCTCACCGGTTGTTCGACATTTCTCGGAGCGAGCAAGGCCGACGAGCAACGCGCCGACGATCTCGGCGTGCGCATCAATGAGCTTCCGGGCGTCGAAGAAGCATGGGCAAGCTACAGCGTTGGCTTCGACATTGGCGACAACCTTGTTGTCTCGGTAGAACCGGATGCCACGATCGATGCCGCGGGCCTTGTGGCTCTTGCCGCGCTTGTCGAAGAGCAGGTGCGCGACTCCGGCTTCAACGGATCGCAGCGTGTTGTGCGCTTCGACCTGGAGAAAGACTCTGAACTGGTCTGGACGGTGTCGGGAGACGAAGAGTTCAGCGTTCTGCTCGAGACCGAGTTTTTCGCGCGGTGGTGGACCGACAGCCGCGTTGCGACGATCGAGAACGAGTACGTTGTGCTCGTCACCCTTGTGCCGGGGCAGTCGGTGCGGTCGATGTACGAAGAGATCGTTGCCGACTCGACCGAGTTCAGCGTCGACCGCCACCTGCGCGTCGATGGCCCGGGGGATTACATGCTCATCGCAGACCGCGCGGTGTTTACTGACGAGCAACTCGACATGGCAGAAGAGATTGCGGCCCTCGCCGAGCTCAACGGCTGCTCGTTCTCGCAGTCGACCGACTACGACGGCGTCGCGAGCAGCGCGGTTTACTGCACAGTGTCCACCCTGACAGCGGCGGCGGTGGGCGACAGCGTTAATGCCATTGTTGACGCCCACGGGCAGCTCGAATCGACGAAGGTCGAGCTGTATGACGGCGATTGGGTGACAACCAATGACGGCAACTGAGCTAGGTTCAACAGATGACTAACCGACGAATGATGGCTAGACGAGTGTCGGGGGTCATCCTGACGCTTGCGATCGCTGTAGGGCCGTCCGCATGCGCCGGCGACGAGCGCGACGTTCTCGACCGCAACGCACTATCGCTTGTCAACGACCTGCGTGAAGTCGACGGGGTGCTCGAGGCGAGTGTTTTTATCATCGAGACGAACGGCGCTTCTGCGAAGGTCGAGGTTCGGCTCGAGAATGACCTGAGCACCGATGAGCTCATCGAGACCTCTCGCGCCATGCGCGCGGTCATCCTCGAGAGTTCGGGATATGGCGAGAGGTTCGGCGAAGATAGCTCACTCGAGATGCGCTACAACCGCACGATTGAAGCTCCGCAGGGTGATTACTTGCTGTGGGGCATTATGCCTTCTGAAGCCACGATCGAAGACGACGTGCGCATCTGGCAGGAGTTCGCGAAGGTCTCCGACACCGTGTACCTGTATTACAGAAACGCCGGAGGGTTCTCGGTCAGCGTGTACCCGGCCGTCGACGAGAACGGCGTTGTGCTTACCGAGGAGCAACTGCGCGAGCTGCTGCTCGTGCCGTGGCTCGCGGCCGGTAACGCCGAAGACGAGCTCGAGGTTAAGGTGTTCGAATCATGAGCGTGCGGGCGATCAGCGTCGTGGGGCTCGCGCTCGCGACATCCATTCTTCTTGCCGGCTGTGCGCCGTCATACGACAGCCAGCTTCTCGAAAACAAAGCGAACTCCGCGGCCTTTGAAGAGGCCGTGCTCGAAGAGACCGGGCAGGACGTCAACGTGACCCTAAGCGGCAGCGGTTTCGGAATGACAACTTCTGTCGATGACCCGGCCGACGCGGGCGTACTCGGAGTGCAGATAGCCGAGGTCTTTGCCGAATCCGAGCTCGCGGGGCGGCAGTTCAATGTTCAGTTCACTGCGCGAGACGGCCACTTCAGTTGGAGCGGTTACGACGCCTCTGACTCCGACCGATTCGTCGCTGCCAGCGACGCCTGGGCGGCCGTCACGGAGATACCCGGGGTTCAGCTTGTGACGCATTCGCCGGGCAGCCTTGTGCAGGGCCACGAGCTGCAGTTCGTCGGCACGGTCGCTACGGAAGCCGAGATCGAGCCTGCCCGGGCAGCGATCATCGAGATTGTGACGGACGCTGGTTTTATTTACCGCGAAGACGGCGTCGTCGTTAAGGCACTCGGGTAACGCGCGGCCAAGTTCGCTCAGCGCTAGCGAGCGATCGCGGCGATCGATCCGCTCGTGATCGCGAGCAGGTCGGCCGGGGCCAGCTCGATGTCGAAGCCGCGGCGCCCGCCGCTCACGAAGATCGTGTCGAACAGTTCGGCCGTTTCGTCGAGCACCGTCGGGTGGGCGGTCTTCTGGCCGATCGGGCTAATGCCGCCAAGGATGTAGCCGGTCTTACGCTGCGCCATCGCCGGGTCAGCCATCTCGGCCTTCTTGCCCCCGAGAGCGCTCGCGAGCGCCTTGAGGTCGAGCTTTCCGGTTACCGGAACGATCGCGACGACGAGCGAACCGTCGAGATCGGCGAGGAGGGTCTTGAAGACCTGTTCGGGGTCGAGGCCGAGCACGGTCGCCGCTTCGTTTCCGTAGTCGCGATTCGCCGGGTCGTGAGCGTAGGCGTGCGGGGTGAAGGAGATTCCCGCTTTGTCGAGTGCGGAGGTTGCCGGCGTTGCGCTCATCCGTCTATTTAAGCGTGCGCCGGCCCGAGTGTGTCGCTAAGTTACACCTGTTGGTTAGGGGGACAAGCGACGGCGCTAGCGTGAGACTCACACAGTTGCATCGCTTGGGAGAAACATGTCTGAACAGTCCGCGCCCGACTCCTTCATCGCCGACTGGGAGACCTGGCACGCCGCTCGCGAAGCCGAACTCGGCTCGCCCTACGGCTGGCTCTCGGTGACCGAGCTCGTCTTCCCGGTTGCAACGCCCGCTCCGATCGAGCACGTTCCCGGGCTCTGGAGCGCCGACGACAACGGCATCACTGTCACGCTGGACGACGGCGAGTGGCTCGACCTCGAGGGCGAGCGCATCACCGGCACCCACGCGTTTGGCCCGTTCGTCGAGCGCGAGGCGCACTACCTCACGCGCGACGACCTTCGCCTCGAGGTGAGCAAGTGGGGCGAGACCTACCTGATTCGTCCGCGTATTCCGCGCAGTGCGGCTCTCGAGGCCTACAAGGGCATTCCTGCTTTTGAGCCGGATGTCGCGTGGTCGATCTCCGGCGAATTCCGTCCGTTCCCGTGGCCGCGCCAGTTCCACCTCGACGCAGAAGGCGGCCTCAAGGAGACCTACGAGAGCCCGGGCGAGGTCGTCTTCACCAAGGACGGCGTCGAGCACAGCCTCACCGCCTTCTACGGCCAGTTTGCCGACGGCCCCGGCGGACTCTTTCTGCTCTTCCGCGACCAGACCTCCGGCAAAGAGACCTACGGTTCGAGCCGCAGTGTGCGCACGGCGCCCGTTCGCGCCGACAGCACGGTTGTCATCGACTTCAACCGCGCGATGAACATGCCGTGTGCCTTCTCAGACAACACGGTCTGCGTTCTGCCACCCGCGCAGAACACCCTCGCCCTGCGAGTGCTCGCGGGCGAGAAGACCCCCTACGAACGTCACTAACCCTTTCGCCCACAGCACCCTCACCTAGGAGAACCATGTCCAGTTTCACAACCCGACGCGCGGGCTTTGCCCTGTCGGCACTCGTTGTCGCGGCATCCCTCGCCGCCTGCTCGACTCCCGCGGCCGAGCCCGCCACCACCGCCGAGACCGGCCTGCCCGCCGCCTACGCGGGTAAGACGCTTGTTGTCGCGGTGAGCGACAACGAGGCGCCCGCCGGCTACATCGACGAGAACGGCGAGTTCGTCGGCGCGACCGCAGACCTTCTCGCGGCCCTCGCTGAAGAGCTCGGCTTCGAGTATGAGATCGAGACGACCGACTTCGCTGCCGCGATTCCCGGTGTTCAGTCGAGCAAGTACGACTTCTCGTTCCGCCAGACCGGCATCACCGCTGAGCGCGTCGACATTCTCGACCTGGTGAGCTGGAAGTACGACGGCGTCACCTTCGCGAAGCCCGTCGACAGCGACATCACGATCGCTGAAGACTTCGCCGGAATCTGCGGCCTGACCGTCGGAATTCTGCAGGGCGAGGCTGCCTCGGAGGCAACGCTCACCGAACTCAGCGACGCCTGCGTTGCCGACGGAGAGACGGCAATCACCATCTCCGCGTTCCCCGACCGCCCGACCGCTGATCTCGCTGTGCAGAGCGGCCAGGTCGACGTCACCACTAACGGTGTCGCGGCAATCGCGTACGCCGAGTCGCTCGCCCCCGGCACCTGGGCATCGACCGGCCCGGTCTTCAACCCGGTATACCAGGGTCTCGCCTTCAACGAAGGATCTGACCTCGCACCCGTCTTCGAGGCAGCGCTCAACGAGCTCATCGCCTCGGGCGCGTACGACGAGATCCTTACCGAATGGAACCTCCAGGACGTCGCGATCGACGAGTCGAACGTCGACATCATCGCCGAATAGCTGACAGAAGCCCGGCGACCTTCTCGGAGGTCGCCGGGCTTTGTCGATTAAGAGACGCGGCTCAAAAACTCTTTCGTGCGCGCCTCACGCGGGGTCGCGAAGAACTCTTCGGGTGCACCCTGCTCGATGATGCGTCCGGCGTCCATAAACACAATCCGCGACGCAACCTCGCGCGCGAACTGCATCTCGTGGGTCACAACGAGCATCGTCGTTCCGGCGGCCGCGAGATCCTTGATGACCGCGAGCACCTCGCCGACGAGCTCGGGGTCGAGAGCGCTCGTTGGTTCGTCGAAGAGCAGAACGCTCGGCTGCATGGCCAGCGCCCGCGCGATTGCAATGCGCTGCTGCTGGCCCCCGCTGAGCTGACGCGGGTAGGAGTTCTCACGCCCGGCGAGTCCGACCCGTGCGATGATCTCCCGCCCCAGTTCAGCCGCCTCGGCCTTCGAGAGGCCCTTGACCGACCGCGGCGCCTTTGTCACGTTCTGCAGAGCAGTGAGATGCGGAAACAGGTTGAACTGCTGAAAGACCATCCCCGTGCGGGCGCGTTGCTTGGTGATCGCGGCGGGGGAGAGTGCGTGCAGTTCGCCATTGTCGAGGGCGTATCCCATCAGCTCGCCCTCAACCAGGATGAGCCCCGCGTCAATCGACTCCAGCTGGTTGATGCTGCGTAGGAGGGTGCTTTTTCCCGATCCGGACGGACCGATGATCACAACGCACTCGCCGGCCGCGACATCCAAATCGATGCCGTTCAGCACCGTATTGCGACCGAAGCTCTTTGTGACACCCGAGAGGGCAATTGCGGCCATCGTCAGAGTCCCGCCTGTTCTGTTCGTGATGAGCCCCGGCCGAAGCGACGCTCGATGAGGTGTTGAAAGACCGAGAGGATGCTCGTGACAACGAGGTACCAGAGCGTCGCAACAACGAGCAGCGGAATGACCTCGAACGTGCGGTTGTAGATGTTCGAGACGGCGCCCATCAGGTCGGTCACGGCGATGGTGCTCACGAGCGAGGTGGCCTTAAGAATGCCGATGACGAGGCTTCCGAAGGGCGGGAGCATGCTGCGCATGGCCTGCGGAAGAACGACCGTAAGAAAGATGCTCGAGCGCGAGAGGCCGAGTGAGAGGCCGGCCTCGCGCTGCCCCTCATCGACCGAGAGCACACCGCCGCGCACGATCTCGGCAGCGTAGGCGGCCTCGTGCAGGGTGAGGGCGATGACGGCAACCAGAAACGAGCCGACGAGGTCGCGCGAGTCGATGCCGAAGAGCTCCGGTCCGCCGAACGGAACGCTGATCGACAGTCGCGGAAACAGGTAGCCGATGTTGAACCAGAAAATGAGCTGCACGAGCAGGGGCACCGAACGGAAGAACCAGACGTACGCCGCGCTCAGCGCGCGCAGCACCGGGTTGGTCGACAGGCGGGCGGCGGCGAGAAGGATGCCGGCGACGGCACCCGTGACGGTTGTGATGAGCGTGAGCAGCAGCGTCATCGCGAGACCCTCGAGCACGAGCTTGTTGAGCACGTTGGCGGCGACCACATCCCATTGGAACGCCGGCGTCGACAGCACCTCGAAGAGACCATTTGCGACGAGCGCGAGAATCACGACCCCAACGATGATGCGGGTTGGATGTCGCCGCGGCCTCAATCGGGTCGATGCAGCGATGAGACGCGGGTCAATACTCACTAGCCGAGGCTAACTGGCCGCGCGGCCAGGGGCGCGCAACTGCGTAACGTTACGCAACGAGTGTTGCTTTGTGCGCGGGTTGTGGGTGCGACATCCACCCCCGTTGTATTAGTGAGCGCGGAAGAGCTGCATCGACGCGCCAGCGACAGTGAGTTCGCTGCCCGGGCCGTGCTCGTGCCCAGGGGGCGACTCGTCGAGGTCGGTCACCGCGGAATCCCACAGCAGGGTGTAGCTCTCGACACCCTCGTGCTCTGGCAGGGTCACCGTGATGTCTTCTTCGAGGCCGTGCACGATGAGCAGGATGCGGTTGAACTCCTCGAACTCGGGGGTCGAGGCTGCGAGGTACTGCAGCGTGCGCTGGCCGGGGGAGTCCCAGTCGCCGTCCGACATCGACAGGCCCTCCTTGTTGTACCAGTCCATTTGCGTCGCGCTCGGCACCGTTTCGCCGAAGCGGCCGAAGTGCACGGGGCGCAGGGCGGGATTCTCCCGGCGCAATCTCATGAGAAGCTTCGAGACCTCGAGCAGGTCTTTCTGCCGATCTTCGTGCTGCCACGAGACCCAGGTGAGCTCGCTGTCGTGACAGTAGGCGTTGTTGTTTCCGCGCTGGCTGCGGCCGAACTCGTCGCCGGCCGTGATCATCGGAATTCCCGCGCTCAGCACGAGTGTGCCGAGAAGGTTGCGCATCGCCTTACCGCGATTGTCGAGAATTGCGACGTCTTTCGTCGGGCCCTCTGCGCCGTGGTTGAACGAGTGGTTGTTGTTCGTTCCGTCGCGGTTGTTCTCGCCGTTGCCCTTGTTGTGCTTGTCGTTGTACGCGGTGAGGTCGGCCATCGTAAAGCCGTCGTGCGCCGTGATGAAGTTCACGGAGGCGAGCGGACCGCGCTCCTGCGAGAAGACGTGCGCAGAGCCCGCGAGACGCCGGGCGAGTGAGCCGATGCCGTTCGGGGCGGTGCCGTGCTCGCGAGCCGCGCCCACATCGGTGAGCCAGAAGTCGCGCATGCGGTCGCGGTAGCCGTCGTTCCACTCCGAGTAACCGTCGGGAAAGTTGCCGACCTGCCAGCCGCCCATGCCGACATCCCACGGCTCGGAGATCATCGTGACGCCCTGCAACTGCGGATCGTCAAGGATGGCAGTGAGCAGCGGATGATCGCTCTGAAACTCGACCTTCTCGTCGCGGCCGAGTGTCGCCATCAGGTCGAAGCGGAATCCGTCGACCTGCACATCGTTTGCCCAGTAGCGCAGCGAGTCGAGAACAAGGCGCCGCGCCGCCTCCTGTGCGAAGTTGACGGTGTTGCCGCAGCCCGTGACGTCGATGTACTCGCCGGTCTCGGTCTGGCGGTAGTAGCTCGCGTTGTCGAGACCGCGCAGGCTTGTTGTCGGACCTTTCGGGCCTTCCTCTGCCGTGTGGTTGTACACGACGTCGAGAATCACCTGCAGGCCAGCGGCGTGCAGGTCGCGCACCATCGTCTTGAACTCGCGCAGCACGGCGCCGGTTCCACCGGTCTGGGCGGCTCGGCTGGCGTACTCGGCGTTGGGCGTGAAGAAGTTGAGGGTGTTGTAGCCCCAGTAGTTGGTGAGGCCCTGCTTGATGAGCCGTTGTTCGCTCACCGACTGGTGAACGGGAAGCAGTTGAATGCTCGTGACGCCGAGCTCTTTGAGGTAGTCGGTTGTGGCGGGGTGGCCGAGACCGGCGTAGGTTCCGCGGATCTCTTCTGGCACGCCAGGGTTGAGCTTGCTCAGGCCGCGCACGTGGGCTTCGTAGAGCACCGCGTGGTCGAGGTGGATCTTCGGCTTCTCGACGCCCTGCCAGTCGAAGTCGTTGTCTTGCACGTACGAGCGCCACTCGCCGCCGCTTGTGCGAGCGAGTCCGCGTGCGTAGGGATCGATCAGGTCGAGGGTGGGGTCGAAGCTGTGCGTCGGTCCTTTGGGTCCGGTCGCGCGCAGCGAGTAGCTGGTGCCCGGCTTGAGCGCGTCGTTCGCGACTCCCCAGACGCCATCACCCTCCGGCGCGAGCGCGAGAGTCGCGACAGCCCAAGTCGGATCTTTCTCATCGAAAATGCATACCTCGATGGCTGTGGCGTTCGCCGACCAGACGCGCAAATGGCCATCGTGAACGCCAAGGGGTGAAGACATGGGTTCAAGAGTAAAGCCCGTGTGAGTCATGCTTGTTACATGGCCATCTACCTCGACCACGCGGCGACCTCGCCTATGGGCGCCGATGTCATCTCCGCGTACGCCTCCGCGCTCGCCGTTGTGGGCAACCCCGCGTCGATTCACAGCCAAGGCCAGAACGCCAAACGCATGCTCGAAGAGGCTCGCGAACACGTCGCACGCAGCCTCGGGGCCGACTCCGTTGAGGTGACATTCACGGGTGGCGGAACCGAGGCCGTGAACCTCGGCATCAAGGGGCTGTACTGGGCTCGCAACGGTGGCGGCACACGCCCCCGAATCCTCGTGCCCGAGGGCGAGCACCACGCGACAATCGACGCGATCGACTGGCTCATCAAGCACGAGAACGCTGTCGTCGAGTGGATTCCGATCGACGAGCTGGGTCGCATCTCGCTGCCCGCTCTGTCATCGGCACTCGGCCCCGACGTCGCACTCGTCACTGTTTTGCTGGCCAACAACGAGGTCGGAACGATCCAACCGGTCGCCGAGGTCGTCGCGCTCACCGCCGCGTACGACGTGCCGGTGCACGTCGACGCGATCGCTGGCTACGGCTACCTGCCGCTCGACTTTCACGCGCTCGGCGCCGCGGCGCTCTCAGTCTCGGCACACAAGATCGGCGGACCAGTCGGCACCGGCGCCCTCGTCATCGCGCGCTCGACGAAGATCGAGGCCCTCGTTCACGGCGGAAACCAGCAACGCGGCCGCTCGGGCACCCAGGATGTCGCCGGTGCCGTCGCCTTCGGCCTCGCCGCGCAACAGATCGACCTCGGCGCCGACCTGTCGGTGCTGCGCGATCGGCTGATCCGTGGCATCCAATCGGCCGTGCCGCAGGCAATCCTGCGGGGCGACCCCGTCGACCGCCTGCCCGGAAATGTTCACTTCACGTTTCCGGGGTGCGAGGGCGATTCCCTGCTTTTTCTGTTGGATGTCGCGGGCTTCTCGGTCTCGACCGGCTCTGCCTGCCAGGCCGGAGTGCCAGAAGCCTCGCACGTGCTTCTCGCCATGGGACTCAGCGAGTCCGACGCTCGCGGCGCCCTGCGTATGACGCTCGGGCACTCGACGACGGCCGCAGAGGTCGATGCGCTCGTTGCCGCGCTGCCCGCTGCCGTAGCGTCGGCGACCCGTGCCGGCTTGGCGGCGCACGTGCCGACCTTTGGGCAGTCATAGTCTCGCTGGTTGAGTAGGCGCGCCACACTCTTGTCGTTGGTTGAGTAGGCGCGCAGCGCCGTATCGAAACCCAGTTGCGCGCCCCGCTCGGTTTCGATACGCGCGCTAGAGCGCGCACTCAACCGGCGAGTCCCTTCTCGTTGGTTGAGTAGGCGCGCAGCGCCGTATCGAAACCCTCGTGCGCGCCGCTCGGTTTCGATACGCGCGCTAGAGCGCGCACTCAACCGGCGAGGTTGTCGTTGGTTGAGTAGGCCGCTCGCGGCCGTATCGAAACCCACCGACCTGCTTCTTGCGCGCGCTCCGGTTAAACAGGCCACGCAGACCTGGCCTGTTTAACCGGAGCGCGCGCGGGAGAACATTCGTCTCCACCGCACTCCCGTTTCTCAGGACGGCAGTCAGCGCGTCCTGAGAAACGGGAGTCTGCACAACCTCGGCTTCGATACGCGCGCCAGAGCGCGCACTCAACCGGCGAGGTTGTCGCTGGTTGAGTAGGCCGCCCGCGGCCGTATCGAAACCCGGCTGCACGCCCGCCAGACCCCACACCCAACGACCAAGCTTCGGGAACGTAGACTGTTCCAATGCGTGTTGTAGCGGCGATGAGTGGCGGAGTGGACTCCGCGGTGGCCGCTGCACGCGCCGTCGAGGCGGGTCACGAGGTTGTCGGCGTTCACCTCGCATTGAGCCGTATGCCCGGCACCCTGCGCACCGGTGCCCGTGGCTGCTGCACGATCGAAGACTCGATGGACGCCCAACGAGCCGCGAACATCATCGGCATTCCTTATTACGTCTGGGATTTCTCGTCACGCTTCAAGGAAGACGTCGTACAGGACTTCGTCGACGAGTACTCCGCCGGCCGCACCCCGAACCCGTGCATGCGCTGCAACGAGCGCATCAAGTTCTCTGCCCTGCTCGAGAAGGCCCTCGCCCTCGGGTTCGACGCTGTCGTCACCGGCCACTACGCCGATGTGCGCCAGGACGAGTTCGGCAACAACGAACTGCACCGGGCCGCGACCTGGGCTAAAGACCAGAGCTACGTACTCGGCGTGCTCACGACTGAGCAGCTCGCGCACTCACTCTTCCCGCTCGGAACAACGCCCTCCAAGGCCGAAGTTCGGGCAGAGGCCGCCGCGCGTGGGTTCAGCGTCGCGAACAAGCCCGACTCCCACGACATTTGCTTCATTCCGGATGGCGACACCCGCGGCTGGCTCGCTGACAAGGTCGGCGCGGAGCAGGGCGAGATCCTCGACCGCGAGGGCAAGGTTCTCGGAACCCATCAGGGCGCTCACGCCTTCACCGTCGGTCAGCGCAAGGGCCTCTCGATCGGCTACCCCGCCGACGACGGCAAGCCGCGCTTTGTTCTCGAGGTGCAGCCGAAGACGAACACGGTCGTCGTCGGGCCAAAGGAAGCCCTCGACATCGCCGAGATCGCTGGCTCGAAGTTCAGTTGGGCCGGGCTCGACCCCGTCGCATCCAACATCTCTGCCTTTGATGGTGACCCCTTTGTGTGCGAGGTGCAGATCCGCGCTCACGCCGACCCGGTGCCGGCGGTTGCGGTACTGCGCGACGGCGAGCTCGTCATCACCCCTGATGTGCCGCTCAACGGAGTCGCGCCCGGGCAGACCGCCGTTGTGTACGTCGGCACGCGCGTGCTCGGCCAGTGCACGATCGACCGCACGGTTTCGGCAGTTCCCATCCGCGTTCCCGCGTAAGCGTTCGTTCGAGACGCACCTGTGAAGCTCGCGACACGTGAGTGGGGCAACGGAACCCGCACGCTCGCGATCGTGCACGGCATCAATGGCTCGGCAGCTCTGTGGAACACCTTCGCAACCGAACTTGTCGCGCGCCACGATCTGCGCGTGATCGCCGTTGACCTGCGCGGCCACGGGGCGAGCCCTCGTGCCACCTCCTATCTGCTCGACGACTTCGTTGGCGATCTTGTCGATACCCTGCCGCACGCTCCCGACATCCTGCTCGGGCACTCGCTCGGCGGGCGCATCGTGCACTCCGCGGTGCCCCTGCTGCAGCCGGGCCGTGCCATCTATCTCGACCCCGGATTCTCCGTCACTCTCCCCGCGGTCGTGCAGCGCGCGCCCGGCCTCAACGCCCTGCTCGGTCGCACCCTCGCGATCTCGGCTCCCGGGGTTCCGGTCGCGGATCGCGCGACGAAACGCGAGACAACACGCCAATGGCATCGATGGATGTCGCGCCAGATCGTTCTCGACATGGCCGCCCACCCCGTGCCGATCGCGCCGCCGGTCGTGCCCTCTACAGTTCTGCTGTCGCACCGGAGTCCGCTCGTTCCGACGCGCTACGCCCAGCGATTGCGCGGCGTTGGCTGGCGCATCCATACCCTCGATCATGCGAAGCACGACATGTATTTGCTCGAACCGAAACGCACGCTCGACGCACTTGATGACTTCCTGCGCGTTGCCGACGAACCCTCGCTCTGACGGTGGCTCACCCTAAACTCGAACCGTGGCTGACACCGATATCGCTGATGAACTTGCCGCTGCTCGCGAAGAAGCCGAGGGGCTGACGACTCGCATTCTCGAGCTGCGTGACGCGTATTACGAGCGCAATGAGGTGCTCGTTGAAGATGCCGAGTACGACCGCATGCTGCAGCGGCTCGAAGAGCTTGAGCGACTGCACCCCGAACTGCAGTCGCAGGATTCCCCGACGCAGACCGTCGGTGGTCGCGCCGACCCGACGATGTTCGCCCCCGTTGAGCACGCCGAGCGCATGCTCAGTCTCGACAACGTCTTCTCGATCGAAGAGTTTCGCGCCTGGGGTGCGAAGGCCGAGCGCGATTCTGGCCGCGCGATCCGTTACCTGTGCGAGCTCAAGATCGACGGGCTGGCGATCAACCTGCGCTATGAGAACGGCGAGCTCGTCTCCGCCGCGACCCGCGGCGATGGCGTTGTCGGCGAAGACGTCACGATGAACCTGCAGTACATTCCGTCGATTCCGCGCAAGCTCGTGGGCAGCGCGCACCCGGCGCTCGTCGAGGTGCGCGGCGAGGTGTTTATCCCCGTCGCTGAGTTCGAAGAGCTCAACGCTCTGCAGGCCCGGCTGCGCGACCGCGTCGTCGAAGATGCCCGCTCGAAGTGGCAGAGCCGCGGCGCGACGGGGGAGTTCGACGAGCAGAAGTCGATCGACTCGGCGGCGCGACGCTTTGCCGCTTTCGCCAACCCGCGCAACGCCGCGAGCGGTGGTCTCCGTCAGCAGCTCGACAAAAAAACCGGCCTCGAACTCGAAGCGGGCCAGGCGCGTCTCGCCTCGCTGCGCATGTACGTTCACGGAATCGGCGCCTGGCAGAACCCGCCCGTCGCGAGCCAGAGCGAAACTTACGGTCTGCTCGCCGAGTGGGGGCTTCCGACCAGTCCGCACTTCAAGGTCGTCGAGAGCCTCGACGACGCCGCGGCGTTCATCGAGAACTGGGGCGTGAACCGCCACTCGATCGAGCATGAGATCGACGGCATCGTCATCAAGGTCGATGAGCTCGAGCTGCACGACGAGCTCGGCGCGACATCCCGTGCACCGCGCTGGGCGATCGCCTACAAATACCCGCCCGAACAGGTCAACACGAAGCTGCTCGACATCGTTGTCTCCGTCGGACGCACCGGCCGCGCAACGCCGTTCGCGGTGATGGCGCCGGTGCTCGTCTCAGGTTCGGTCGTGCGCCAGGCAACTCTTCACAATCAAGACGTCGTCAAGGTCAAGGGTGTGCTCATCGGCGACACCGTTGTGCTGCGCAAGGCAGGCGACGTCATTCCCGAGGTTCTTGGCCCGGTCGTCGAGCTGCGCGACGGAACAGAGCGCGAGTTCGTGATGCCGCTCACCTGCCCCTCGTGTGGCACCGAGCTGCGGGCGATGAAAGAGGGCGACATCGACCTGCGCTGCCCGAATGCGCGCTCCTGCCCCGCGCAGGTGCGCGGTCGCGTCGAGCACGTCGGAAGCCGCGGCGCCCTCGACATCGAGGTGCTCGGCGAGGTGACGGCCGCGGCGCTGACGCAGCCCGTGTTCCCCGAGACGCCGCCACTCGTCACCGAGGCAGGTCTGTTCGATCTCACGCTCGAAGACATTTTTCCGATCCGGGTCGTGCCGCGTGACAGCGAGACGGGCGAACTCAAGCTCGACGCCGACGGCGTTCCGCGCGAGCTTTCGCCGTTCAGCCGCAAGCGCAAGTCGGGTAAAGACGCCGACCCGGCTTTCGACCCCGCTGCCGAAGAGTTTCAGGGCACACCCGACTACGTTGCATCGAAGACGGCGATCGACCTCATCGCCAATCTTGAGAAAGCGAAGACGTCGCCGCTGTGGCGCATCCTCGTCTCGTTGAGCATCCGGCACGTCGGCCCCGTCGCTGCCCGCGCGCTCGCCAACTACTTCGGATCCCTCGCGGCGATCCGGTCGGCCTCCCGCGAAGAGCTCGCCGCTGTCGAGGGTGTCGGCGGAATCATCGCCGACTCTTTGAGCGACTGGTTCGACGTCGACTGGCATGTCGAGATTCTCGACCGCTGGGCGGCCGCGGGTGTGCAGTTCGCGACGCCCGGCCACCCCGGGCCAGGTGCCGCTGGCGCCGCCGACGGCCCACTCGCGGGTCTCACCGTCGTCGCCACCGGATCACTCGAGGGCTTCACCCGCGAGGGTGCGCAGGAGGCGATCATCGCAGCGGGCGGAAAAGCCGCGTCAAGCGTCTCGAAGAAGACCGACTACGTCGCCGCCGGGCCCGGTGCCGGATCCAAGCTCGGCAAAGCCGAGGAGCTCGGTGTTCGCATCATCGACGCCGCGCAGTTCGCGCTGCTTATCGAGGGTGGGCCCGAAGCGATCGCGCTGCCTTCCGACGAGTAGCTGCCCAAGGCTGAGAGATTTCCGGATAAAACGGAGTTGCGACGTAATTCCGTAATACTGGATAAATGGATTCAGAGTTCGCCGCCCAACTTGCCGACCTGACGCGACGCGTCGAGGCGCTCGAGGGCACTGCTCCCGTCGCTCCCGCGACCCCGGCCGATGACCCGCTCTGGATCCTCAACGGAATCAAAAAGCTCATGCCCGCCGACACGGCCGGGGCCATCGTTTTCGCAGGCGCCGTGAGCGTCGCCGCCGGCCCGGTCGAGTGGCAGGTCGGGTTTCCGGCCGACGGACTTCTCGAAGACGACTGGAGCACACGCGCCGCGAGCATCGGCTCACTCGGCCACCCCGTGCGCCTCGCGCTTCTTCACGCCGTCATCAACGGGGCGACGACGGTCGGCCAACTGTCGGAGGGCCTCGGTACCACCGGCCAGCTCTACCACCACCTCAACCAACTCGTCGCGCAGGGCTGGTTGCAGTCCGCAGGGCGCGGCCACTACTCGATCCCCGCAGAGCGGGTCGTGCCCCTGCTCGTCATTCTTTCCGCGGCTCGGAGGACATCATGAAGGTCAAGATCATTGCCATCATCGCGGGCGTCGTTGTCTTCGCGCTCGGCGTTCTCGCGATCCCGAGGCCGCCATCCCTGTCGGCCGAGACGAGCGGCGATGCGGCCCTCGTGGCCGAGGTGCGCGACCTGCTCACTGAAACCCCCGGCGTTCGCGACAACGTGAGCGTCGCCGTGATCGACGGGGGCGACGTGCGCGTTGCCCATTTCGGCGCGACCGATGACACCGAGTACGAGATCGGCTCCGTCACAAAGACAGTGACCGCGTCGCTTCTCGTCGACGCGATCGAACGCGGCGAGGTGGATGCCTCCACCACCCTCGAAGATTTGCTCGACGTCGAAGGAAGCGCCGCGGCATCCATCACGCTCGAAGAGCTTGCGACGCAGTCGAGTGGCCTTCCGCGGCTTGCAACGTCGCCCGGAATGATCATCAACGCGATCATCGCAAACTACCGCGCGAGTGATCCCTATGGTTCGACGGTCGACGAACTTGTGGACAGCGCCCGAACCGTGCCGGTTGGGGAGAAGAAGTTCGAGTACTCGAACCTCGGCTTCGCGCTGCTCGGGCAGTCGCTCGCCGCCGCGACGGACACGGATTACTCGACCCTCGCCGCCGAGCGCGTGTTCGAGCCGCTCGGAATGCACGACACCTTCGCCCCGACCTCGACCGATGACCTCGCCGACGACGCGCCGACCGGCTACACGGCGTCGGGCCGCGCAAGTGACCCGTGGACGCTCGGCGCCGACGCCCCGGCGGGCAGCGTGCGCTCGACCCTCGCCGATATGACGACGTACGTGCGGGCGCAGCTCGACGAGACAGCACCCGGAGTCGCGGCGACCGAACCTCGCGAGAAGGTCGAGGGTGCTGGCGAGATCGGCTACGCGTGGTTCACAACCGACGGCGTGACCTGGCACAACGGCGGAACGGGCGGCTTCACGAGCTGGGTCGGTTTCGATCGCGAGACCGGCCGCGGCGTCGTTGTGCTCAACAACTCGACGACCTCGGTCGACGACATCGGCTTCGCGCTCATGGAGGGAAACTGATGGAGTACTTTCTCGGCCTCGTCGCCCTCGCATTCGCGAGTTCGTTCGCCCTTCAGGCTTTCAATCGAGGCCCGCGCTGGGGTGCGAAGAGCAAGCTGGAGCTCGTCTTCACCGGGCTGGACGCCGTCGTAGCGCTACTCGCCGTGCACCTGCTTATGCCGTGGACATCGGTGAGCCCGCTGCTCTGGCTGATCCCCGTGGCGGTGCTTGCGGTCGCCGTCTACGGCTCGGTTCTGCGCGGGCGCCAGCTCGCGACTCTCCGGGTCGACAAACCGCGGCGTCGCACGCTCGCCTGGGCGGCCGTGCACGCGGCTGTGCTCGTCGGGATCCTTTTCGTTCTTCTCGCCTGAGAGACAGAGCGAATGGATGTCGCGCTAAAGCCCCTGCGCCGCGCGAACCCGCGCGGCCTCACGTGTTGCTGCTTCGTTCGCAACACCCGCGCGTGATCCGGCAAGCTTCGCGCTGATGTGGCCGGAAACCGTGATCGGCTCGTAGAGCGCGGTCTCGCCGGGTTCGACGCACGACTCGATTGTCGCGATGACCGCATCCGCGTTGCCGTCGTGAAAGTACGCGGCGCTGCGGCGTCGGTTGATCGTTCCGTCGACGATCGGCGGCTTGACCCGGTGCAGGGTGGACTGCCACCGCTCGTTCGTCCAGCGCGCGGTGAGGTCGCCGAGGTTGATGAGCAGGGCGTCGTCGGCGGGGCTCACGTCGTTCCATGAGCCGTCGTTTCCGAGCACCTGCAGACCCTTGACCTGGTCGGCCCAGAGCACGGTCACGATTCCGAAGTCGGTGTGCTCACTCATGCCGATGAGGTCGCCATCGAGGTCGACGGTTCCGGGCGGCAGCGCGTAGTTGTTCATACGAAGCACGTCGATCGAGTGATCGGTGAACTGATTGAAGAAACCCTCGGGCAGCCCAAGCGCGTGAGCGAAGATGTCAGTCATCGTGCGCGACACTCGACGGGCTTCGGCGAAGTACGCCTCGACGCGCTCACGGTGGCCCGCGACATCCGGCCAGGTATTTTCGGCGTAGTCGCTCGCGGCAAGGTCGAGCCCCGGAAAGTCGGATGCCTGCGACCCGATGTTGAACGCCTCGAAGAAGTCGTTCATACGCGTGGCCGACTCGACTCCGAGCGACAGGCTGAGCGACTCCGCTTTGGGCGGGCTGTAGCCGCGGTTGGTGCCCTTCGGAGCGATCCACTGGCGCTTGGCGTCGAGCTCGAGGCCGAAGAAGTCGTCCATGGCGCTCGCGAGGCCGTCGGTCACGCGCGTCGGGATGCCGTGGCCCAGAATCTGGATGAACCCGACCTCGCGACAAGCGGCGTCGATCGCTCGCGCGGCTGCCTCTTTCTCCTCGACGGAACCGTTCGTCACCCAGGACGAGATATCAACAGCGGGAACGTGGAATGCCATGCACCAACGCTACTAGCTGGCCCTAGGCCTGCGAACTCGCGTCGTTTCGGTAGACGAGTCCGTTGTCGCTCGTCAGGGAGTCGAGCGTGAGCTGGTCGCCCTCCACGGTCGCCGTGAAGCCCTCACCGAAGACGGATTCGATGTGCTCCTGCTGATCGAGGTATTCGGCGGGGCAGTCGGCGTCGACGAATGTGAAGTCTTCGATGGCGACCTCGCCGTCTGAGACCTCCCACGTGCCGCTGAAGTCAGCGCACCCACCGTTGCCGACGAACGTGCCGTCGTCGTTGAGGTGCAGCAGCCCATTGCCGAGCACGCTGCTGACCGAGTCGCCCTCGACCAGGCTCTCGAGGCGCCATTCGGTGCCCATGAGTGTCGAGGCGGGAACCTCCGCCGCGAGCGAGAACTCGAGCGTCGCACCTTTCGACGAGAGCGTCAGCGTCTCGCCCGAGACCGTCACATCTGCAACCGCGTCGAGCGCGTCAAGGTAGCGCGGTTCGAGCGCCATCAGGTCGGGGTCTTCGCACGCCGCCTCGGTCTGGAACGTTGGAGTGATGTCGACGGTGCCGGTGCCACTGTCGTCTACATCGACCTCAACGCTCGCCCCGAAAATATTGCACGGCGTTCGGCCACCCGTGTTGGCGCCTGTGAGCGTCAGGGTGGATGTGCTGTCTTTGAGATCGAAGTCGCCCGTTTCATCTGAGCCACTCTGCAGCACCCACTCGCCGCCCAGGGGGCCGGCATCGGCAGTTGGGGAATTACCCGAGGCATCGGGACCTGTGGGGGAGTCGGTGCTGCATCCCGTCAACAAGAGTGCCGCAATGGCAACTATCCCCAGTGTCGTGCGCATGATGCTCCCTCGTCGGACTGTCCTCCTACTCTTACAGACGAACGGCGGGAGTTAATCGTTGGGAGCCGCGAGCGACGCCCGCAGTTTCTCCTTCGCTCGGGAGTAGCGAGTGCGCGCGGCACCCGGCCGAATGCCGAGCAGAGCACCGGCCTCTGCGACGCCGAAGCCATCCCAGACGATGAGCTGCACGAGCTCGCGGTCCTTTGTCGCGAGAGCGTCGAGCGCGTCGCGCACATCGTCATCGACAACGGAAGGAGCAGAAACTCTCACTTCATCGCGCACCCGGTTTCCGAGCGCGCTCTGGCGAACCCGGCCACGAGCATGATTGGCGAGCACACCCTTCGCCACGCCAAAGGCGAAGGCGTGCAGTTCGTTCTCGGTCGAGGGCAACGACGCGCGCTTGCGCCAGAGCACGACCAGAGTCTCAGAGAGGCAGTCGGCACTTTCTTCGCGCGGAAGAACTCGGCGCGCGAAGTACGCGAGCAACGGCTGCATAAGCGGAGCGATGGATGCCTCGAACCCGATCGAGGTGTCGGCAGCGGTGGTGGGCACGGGTGCCGTGTCGATACTCACTGGAGCACCCCTGCGTCGACGAGGCCGGTGCACTCTTCCATAGAGATGCGAGTGACCTTGCCCTCGCGGGCGTCTTCGGCCTGAACGACGTACATGTCGACGATTCCACCGCCGTCGGTGGCGACGGTCGCGTCCCAGTGGGCGGCCTCGAGTAGAACGTCGAGCGCGGCATCCTGTCGGGCAGAACCGGCGGGTGCGTCGTTCCACTCGTTGATCCAGGCGCAGCGCGCATCGGTCTCGAAGCCCCGCACGATCCCGGTGTTCTGCATGATCGCGCCTGGTGCACCGTCAAGGCTGTCGCGCACGTTGTTCTGTCGCCAGACCGACGTTGCGCGTGCGAACGCGTCTTCGCTGTACTGCGCGGGCAGCGAGATGTAGGAGGGGAAGACCGACGCCGCGTAATCGACGTAGTCGTCGCTCATGATGTCGATCCACTCGGAGTCATCTTGTTCCGTGCTGTCGCCCGCATTGAACGGCCCGCCAACCCCGGGCGGATTCGGGTTGCCGAACCAACCCGTCTGCGCGAGGTAGCGCACGCCATCCGCAATGGCCGGCGAAGCAGCTGTCAGTGCGAGTGCTGCCACGAGGCCACCCGCGAGCCAGACCCGACGTCGGGGTGCGCGGCGCGGAGCCGACGCCTGGGGTGCGGCACGAAGCATCCACCCCAATGAATCATCGGAAACGTCGAGGTTTCGCGCCGGGTCGCTCGTGCGCAGTCGTTCTTCAATGTTCATGGGTGCCTCCTTGGCCTTACCCAGTACATGTCCGGCAGAGCGCGAAACGTCACACGCTTAGAATAGGAGCGACCCCCGAAGCCCGCGATCAGCGGGAACATGCACGCGCCCAGCGCTGCCAAACCACGGAGCCCCATTGTCTGAACTAACGACCGAGACTGTCGCGCATCTCGCGAACCTCGCGCGCATCGCGCTCACGCCGGAAGAGATCGAGAAGCTCACGGGCGAACTCGGCGCGATCGTCGATAACGTCGCCAAGGTGAACGAGGTTGCCACGGCCGATGTGCCCGCAACGAGTCACCCGATTCCGCTCGCCAATGTGTACCGATCGGATGTTCCGGGCGTCACGTTGACGACAGAGCAGGCGCTCGCCGGAGCCCCCGAACACGACGGTAGCCGCTTCAAGGTTTCCGCGATTCTGGGGGAGGAGCAGTAATGACCGACCTCACTCGCCTGAGCGCAGCCGACCTCGCGTCGAAGCTCGCCAGCAAAGAAATCTCGTCTGTCGAAGCCACGCAGGCTCACCTCGACCGCATTGCCGCGGTCGATGGAGACGTTCACGCGTTTTTGCACATCTCGTCGAACGCGCTCGCCAACGCCGAGGCCGCCGACAAGGCTCGCGCCGAAGGGCCGGTCGGCGAGCTCAACGGTGTGCCGATCGCCATCAAGGACGTGCTCTGCACGATCGACATGCCGTCGACCGCTGGCTCGAAGATTCTCGAGGGCTGGATTCCGCCGTACGACGCGACAGTCGTCGCGCGCCTGCGCACCGCTGGCCTCGTGCCGCTCGGCAAGACCAACATGGACGAGTTCGCGATGGGCTCGTCGACCGAGCACTCCGCGTACGGCCCGACCCACAACCCGTGGGATCTGGAGCGCATCCCCGGAGGCTCCGGTGGCGGTAGCGCTGCTGCCGTTGCAGCCTTCGAGGCGCCTCTCGCTCTCGGCTCTGACACTGGTGGATCCATCCGCCAGCCCGCGGCCGTCACGGGTTCGGTCGGCGTCAAGCCGACGTACGGCGGCGTGAGCCGCTACGGCGCGATTGCGCTCGCGAGCTCGCTCGACCAGGTCGGACCGGTCACGCGCACCGTTCTCGATGCCGCTCTTCTCCACGACGTCATCGGCGGGCACGACCCGCGCGACTCCACGAGCCTCACCGACAAGTGGCCGTCGTTTGCAGCGGCCGCCCGCGAGGGTGCCGCGCGCGAGAGCCTCAAGGGCGTGCGCGTTGGCGTTGTCAAAGAGCTCGACTCTCCCGGATTCCAGGCCGGCGTGAGCCAGCGCTTCCACGAGGCGCTCGCGCTGCTCGAAGAGGCCGGTGCCGAGATCGTTGAGGTCTCCGCCCCCAACTTCGAGTACGCCGTCGCCGCCTACTACCTGATCCTTCCCGCGGAGGCATCGAGCAACCTCGCGAAGTTCGACTCCGTGCGCTTCGGTCTTCGCGCAAAGGTCGCCGGAACCGTCGAAGACGTAATGGCCGCGACACGCGAACTCGGGTTTGGCCCGGAGGTCAAGCGCCGCATCATCCTCGGAACCTACGCGCTCAGCGCCGGTTATTACGACGCGTATTACGGCAGCGCGCAGAAGGTGCGCACGCTCATTCAGCGCGACTTCGACGCCGCGTTCGCCCAGGCCGACGTGCTCGTTTCGCCCGCCGCGCCGACCACCGCGTTCAAGCTTGGCGAGAAGCTCGAAGACCCGCTGGCGATGTACCTCAACGACGTCACGACGATTCCGGCCAACCTCGCGGGCGTGCCCGCCATGGGCTTGCCGATCGGTCTTGCGCCGGAAGACGGGCTGCCCGTCGGTATTCAGATCATGGCGCCCGCTCGCTCGGACGACCGCCTCTACAACATCGGCGCCACGCTTGAGCGACTGCTCGAGCAGAAGTGGGGCCACACGCTCATCAGCCAGGTTCCGGAACTCAGCGTTTCTGAGATGCTCGCAGCGACAGAAGGAGCCCTCTAATGGCCAAGGCCGAACTCATGGACTACGACCGCGCGCTTGAGCTCTTCGAGCCGGTGCTCGGCTTCGAGGTGCACGTCGAGCTCAACACGCAGACGAAGATGTTCTCTGACGCTCCGAACCCTGCAGCACTCGGCAACACGCTGCAGGAGCCGAACACGATGATCACGCCGGTCGACCTCGGTCTTCCGGGCAGCCTTCCGGTCGTCAACGAGCAGGCCGTGAAGTACTCGATCAGCCTCGGGCTCGCCCTCGGTTGCTCGATTGCACCGTCGAGCCGCTTCGCGCGCAAGAACTACTTCTACCCAGACCTCGCGAAGAACTACCAGATCAGCCAGTTCGACGAGCCGATCGCCTTTGAGGGTTCGGTCGAGATCGAGCTGACGAGCGGCCGCAAGATCACCGTTCCGATCGAGCGTGCGCACATGGAAGAAGACGCCGGCAAGCTCACGCACGTCGGTGGCTCGACCGGTCGCATCCAGGGTGCCGAGTACTCGCTCGTCGACTACAACCGCGCGGGTGTTCCTCTCGTCGAGATCGTGACGCACATGATTACGGGTGCAGAAGCAGACGCTCCCGAGGTCGGCAAGGCATACGTCTCTGCCATTCGCGACATCGTTCTCTCCCTCGGCATCTCCGAAGCCAAGATGGAGCGCGGAAACCTCCGTTGCGACGCAAACATCTCGCTCTCACCGCGTGGCTCCGGCAAGCTCGGAACCCGCACCGAGACCAAGAACGTCAACTCGTTGCGCAGCGTTGAGCGCGCCATCCGTTACGAAATCCAGCGTCAGGCTGCGATTCTCGAAAAGGGCGGCACGATCATTCAGGAGACGCGCCACTGGCACGAAGACACCGGCGTGACGTCGGCCGGTCGTCCCAAGAGCGATGCTGATGACTACCGTTACTTCCCTGAGCCCGACCTCCTTCAGGTTCAGCCTTCTGCCGAACTCATCGAAGAGCTGCGCGCGGCCTTGCCAGAGGCTCCGGCTCTTCGTCGTAAGAGGCTAAAGGATGCCTGGGGCTTCACCGACCTCGAGTTTCAGGATGTGCTTAACTCCGGACTTCTCGTCGAAGTGGAGGAGACGGTGGCCGCAGGCGCCGCACCCGCTCAGGCACGTAAGTGGTGGACTGGCGAGATCGCACGTCTTGCCAACGCGGCTGGCGCGGATGCGACATCCCTCGTATCGCCGTTGCATGTCAGCGAACTCGTCGCGCTCGTCGAGTCGGGCGAACTGACCGACCGTCTCGCGCGCCAGGTGCTCGAGGGCGTCGTCGCGGGGGAGGGTAGCCCGTCTGAGGTCGTCGAATCTCGCGGCCTCAAGGTCGTCTCGGACGACACGGCGCTCATCGCCGCGATCGACGAAGCGCTGGCGGCGCAGCCCGACGTGCTCGAGAAGATCCGCGACGGCAAGGTGCAGGCCGCCGGTGCCGTCATCGGTGCGGTAATGAAGGCAATGAAGGGCACAGCCGACGCGGCGCGTGTTCGCGAGCTCGTGCTCGAGCGAGCGCAGCAGGTCTAGCGACCTGAATCGAGGCGCCCGGCAATTGTGCCGGGCGCTTCGTCAGTTAAAGCTGCCGCTCCAGCCCATCCAGAATCTGGTCAAGCCCGATCTCGAACCCCGGCATGTTTTCAACAGGAGCCGAGTGCTGCGCGAAGTGCTCCATAAAGTACGGCATCTCCGGGGCCACGGATGCGATGAGTTCCTGCACCCGCTCACTCGCACCCTGGTCGCCCACGCTGTAGTCGATCATCTGCAGCGTGTACCCGAGGATGAACCCGTCGAGCAGGTGATGCGCGTGATACGCGACATCCGCAGAAAAACCCCCGGTACGCATATGCATAAGTGAGCGGTCGATATAGCGCAGGCGGGCGACTCCGGCGCTGGTTCCGTGCAGGCGGCACGACCATGGGTGACGCAGAAACGCGTGGTGCACCGAGATGCAGATCGTGCGCAGGCCGTCACGCCAGTCCGTCGCGTCAGGCGCCAAGTCGATCTGCGCCCAGACAAGGTCGGTCATCCCGCTGAGCACGTCATCCTTATTGGCCACGTGGTTGTACAGCGACATCGCCTCGACGCCGAGCCGCGCGCCAAGAGTGCGCATGCTCAGCGCATCGACGCCCTGCTCATCGGCAAGTTCGATAGCAGCGGCGAGCACACGAGCGCGGGTAAGGGTGGGGCGGTCCATAAGAACTCCTTGACGTACTTACGCCGTAAGTCTAATCTCAGAGGCGTACATACACTGTAAGTCTAGGGAGTCAGCATGCGAGCCATCACCTACGACACCTACGGGTCCCCCGATGTTCTCACCCTCGACGACATCCCGGTGCCCGAGCCCACCGAGAGCCAGGTGCTCATCGAGGTCAAGGCGGTCGGGCTGAACCCCTTCGACTGGCACCTCTACCGCGGCGATCCGTACCTCGTGCGCATGGACGGTGCCTGGCGCCGCCCCAAGAAGAAGTACACAATTGGGGCGGATGTCGCGGGCACGGTCGTCAAGGTCGGGTCACAAGTAACGCGGTTCAAGCCCGGCGATGACGTCTACGGCGAGATCGGGCGCGGAGGGTGTGCCGAATTCGCCGCAACATCGCACCTCAATCTCGCTCTGAAGCCGACATCCATCTCGTTCGAAATCGCGGCGGCCTCGCTCATGGGTTCGTTCACCGCGCTGCAGGGGTTGCGCAACAGCGGCAAACTCGTGGCGGGGCAAACGGTGCTGGTCAACGGGGCATCCGGGGGAGTGGGCCACATGGCCGTGCAGATCGCGCGCGCCCTCGGTGCCTCGCGCGTGGTCGCCGTCTGCAGCACGGGCAAGGTCGACATGGTGCGCTCGCTCGGCGCCGACGAGGTGATCGACTACACGCGCGAAGACTTCACGCGCCGCGGCGAACGCTTCGACCTCATCTTCGACACGGTCGGAACGCGGGGTCTGACGGCGATTCGCCGAGCGCTCGTTCCCGGCGGAACATTCGTCACAGTCGGAAGCATCCACCGCGGCAAGCTCCTCGGCCCCGCGCGCTTTATGTTCGGCTCGCTCATCGCGGGCGCGTTCATCCCCGAGAAGGTGGCGACGCTCACCGACATGCAGGGCAATGCCGAAGACTTCGCTCTGCTGTCAGGCTGGTTGGATGGCGGGACAATCCGGCCGGTGATCGACCGTGTTTATCCGCTCGAGTCAACCGCTGATGCGATGCGCCAGGTCGAGGGTGGGCATGTTGCGGGGAAGGTTGTCGTGGCGGCTAATTGAGTCCTGTCACCTGCGAAGTAACCGCGCCTCACTGCGAGTACGCGTCCGAGCGATCGCCGATGCGCTGCCAATCGAGCACTAGATCTCAGTCGTCTAGTCCGCCCCGTCTAGCCTGCCACGCGTTCGAGGAGGACCACATTTTCATGTTTGGCAATGCAGCAGCCAATGCGCTTAGCCCCTCTATCTCCACCCAATCCGCATGCTCAGGCTTTTCCAGCCAACTTCCAAGCGCGTCGGCGAATGGTGAGTAAAACTCCACAGATCGATTGCGCGGCGAAATGGTGTCGCACATCGTTATGAACGTGGCAAGCTCACTGTGAATCGTAGCGTCGGACGCGTCCGCGATTCTTGTCTCTAGGCGTTTGTATAACTCTGCAATTGGACTCCACCCAAAGAAGAGTCGGTTCGAACCGAGAACGATGCCGTCGTAATTCTGCATTCCAGAAGCGCTTACGGCCGAGTCGACATCGAAATAATTGAGGCCATCCACGCGGTATCTAATTCCGCTGTTTCGCTCGACATGTTCATTTAGGATGCGAATCACTTCGTTAGTGAGTGTCAGATGTGTGGGCTCGCGGCGCCATGCACCTACTCGGCTTCGAAATTTCAGCAGGAGACTCGTCCCGCTTTCTAGACTTGTGACTACCTCGGGTTCGAACGCGTTCCAGAGCAAGCTGTCCCAGGCGAGCATCGCCTTGAAATCTCCAAGTAGCGGAGTGCCCGCGTCAGGAGCGTCATCGAGTAGCCCGCCGTCCCTCAGCAGCGAAAGCAGTCCGATCGGTTTCGGCGCCCACTCCAAGAATCGGGCTGCGTCTTCAGCAGCGGGACCCACCAATGTGAGAAAACCGGTCGCTGCCATGCTCTCGCTGGAAGCTGCCTCGAGAGCGCCGTTGGATTCAACCGGGTGAATGGCGGAAGAAACCAGTATTGACTCCATCGCTGATATTTTCGTAAATAGACGGCCACGCTCACGATTGGTCGCTTGTCGATACATCAGAGCAGCTTCGGTTAAGGCAAACCTTAGCGAGACGCGCTCGGCCACTTCGGGAATCTGTCCGAGGATGCTATTCAGGAGGGCTGTGTATCCAGCTACGATGACCGCATCGAGTCGAGGTCCCGCCTCGAGGTCCGTTCGCGCCACATTGGTAGTTGGTGAACTCGATCCGGTCAGATTGATGCCCATCACTGGTGCCCCGTGGCGGAAGCCAGGCATTCGGTCCGTCACGTGAATGCCCTGAACGCAAACGGTAGTTGGTGTTCTGTTGGCGCCTACGTTGTTGGTTTCTGCGTATTCGCTATCGGGCGACGGGCTATAGACGGCGTCCCATTCCTTATATGTTTCGTTCCAGACCTGCGGAATGGCAACTTCGATTCCAGGGAATGTAAATATTGAAACGCGGGTCTCGCGCTTTCCAGTAAATTCGGCAATTCGTGCCTCGATTGCCTTGCCGACGCTGTCGTGACCCACAACGAGTTTTGGTTGATTATCGATCTGTGCCGACACTTGGCAATTCGGGACTACAAGCCACTTGTTGAGCAACTGAATGATGTTGATTTCAAGGTCAGCGCTCGCCCGTAGCCGTAACTCAACTTCGGTTCCATGACGACCTATTCTTCTAGCAGCGTCCGATGCGCGGTCGAAATTCTTCACCAGATATTGCCCATGCACCGACTTCAGGACGAGCTCCCTACCGAGTTGCTCCCCTTTGGTGATCGTGGCAACTTTGACCTCGTCAGCAATCATGAAAGCCGAAAGCACGCCAATACCGAATCTTGAGATCGAGGTGAAACCTGGGTATTTCTTGACAAAGTCTTTGCTTTGATATGAAGAAGATCCGGCGTGTAGAAAATGTTCCTCGATGGTCGTCTGAGTCATGCCGACTCCGTGGTCGATGACTCGAAGAACGCGTTTCTTGCTGTCGTACGTGATCAGTACATCTTCGTCAAAAGGTTGAGGCTTTGAGGTTCGCGAAGGTCTCTCGTCGAAATGGCTCAGCCGCACGGCATCGATTGCGTTTTGAGAGATCTCACGAATCGCAACGCTCGCATCGTTATACAGAGTGTGCCCTGTCAAAAGATCGAGGACTTTGTGCTGATCTAGTTTGAAGCTGAACTCTCGTGGCTCAAATCCGTCTGTCTCAACGGAGTCTCTGTTGATCGACTTCCATCGGAACGAGTATTTGTTCCACCCCTGCGCATCGATTGACGCGCTGGACCATGCTGACGAGAGTGAAAGCTGTTCGTCGCAATAGTCCAAGTAGGACATGAGCGAGAAGAATCCCTCCGCGTCTGCGAAGGACGCGTGCACCTCCACATCATCATCCGAACCCGCGACTACAGCTCTAACGGCACGCTGTTTTTTCCACTCTCGCTGCCCCAGCGGATCACGGGGGTTGGCCAGACGATACTGAATTGTGGGTGTCCGATCACGAGACATGTGAAGTAAGTCGGCAGAACGCAAGATGATCGCCGCGTATTGCAGGTTCGCCATGTCGTCGGCGCTGCCTCCATATGCGCGCTTGAGCTTGTATTTGCTCGTGTCACCCAAGTCATCCAAGTGATGACTTCTAGCGATCAGGGCGATGTCTTGCCGGACGATGTCCGGAAGGTCTCGAAAGATGTCTGCTACAAGCTCCGATGCGGCGGTAGCAACGCCGAGATGGTCGTGGCTCAGATTCCGCATCCAGAGTTCGATTCTTTCTGCGTGGTTAGTTCTAACGAACTCCTCGTAGAGAAAGTGCTCTCTGTCTGCGGTTTCTAACGAATCGAGACGGTCCTTGAAATCGACTCCAGTTGCGCTCACGTCTGACAGCAAGAGCGCCTTGAACGAAGCGAAGTCGGATTGATCGCGGTTTTCGAACTCGTCTTTGGTTACAAGCATGCCTAGATCGTGAACATAGATAGATAGCGTGATTATCAACGCGTCAGCTACTGAAATTTCCTTGAGACCAACGTCCCCAATAAGCCAGTCCGCCGTCGTCAGGAGCGCATCAATATGAGTAATGTCATGCTTTGTATAGGTCGAGAACTCTTGCGTAGTTCCAATTGCAGCTAGAAGTTGTGAAAGATCATTCCTCGCCTTACTTAGATTGAAGCCCCCAAGGTCGCTTCGTGAGGCGGCAGATGCGGCTAGGGCCTCGACTGCGCTCGGGCCGAGTGACAAAGTCATTGTGTTTCCGTTCGTTGGTCTTGTGACTTGCAAAATCTTGACATTGGGAGGCCCGGCCTCAGGTCTGAGCTACTGAGATCGCGACCAGTGAGGCTAGGTATGCATACTGTTGCCGATTGCGTCGGGTCGCGATCGACAGGTGTGGCTATTGTTCTTCGCCACCGCGGTTCACGAAAGCTAGAGCCAGCTGACCTTTGAGGCTTTGATCTTGCAAGCTGCGAAGATCGCCGATCGGACCGCATCTGCGAGTTCGCCAGAGGGGGAACGACCGTAGTCTGCGTAGCCGTCGCCCAAACGTTCCTAATCGCTTGTTCCCGGCCTCGTACGTCGCGGAGTCTCCGGCAGCCATGCCTGTCTTTCGGGTGCTGAAGCTGCCGGCCGCAGCTTCGCGCCCAGTCTGGTGGTTTTGAGGCTGTCTCGTCTATGGCCCGTTAGGGGGTCATCGGGTGCGAGCCGCCGCCGCAAACCGCCCCGCCAACTCCCCAAACGCGGCCTTGAGCTCCGGCGGCCCCACCACCTCGACCGCCGCATCGAACCGCCCGAGCGATGCCGCCAGTGCGACCCACGACCACGAACCAACCGTGTAGCGCGTGTGGTCGGGGCCGGCCGATTCGGCAACACCGTCACCCACGAACGGAAGAACCCGCGACAGCGGCAGCCGCAATACAACCGTTCCCACGCACGGCCACTCGTTGACCTGCGACGAGCCCTTGAACCGGGCGGCGACATAGACACGAGCGTCTCCACCGGGAACCGCTCGGGGAGTGAACCGCGGCCCCGTCGGCGTGCGCGGTGTGATGCGGTCGGCGCGAAAGATTCGCCAGTCTTCGACCGCAAGATCCCACGCGACGAGGTACCAGCGCCCCTCGGCTGCAACAACGTGGTGCGGCTCGACCCGACGGGGATCGGATGATGAGCCCGCGTAGTCGAACCGCAAGACTTCGCGAGCCCGCACCGCCGACGACAGCGCGATGAGCACGTCGGGCGAGACCGAGGCGGCGGCGCCAGAACGAGGAAGAGTCTCGAACGAGATCGCATCGAGGCGGTGCCGCAGTCGCGAGGGCATCACCTGCCGAACTGTCGTGAGCGCACGCAGCGCGGCCTCTTCGATCCCAGCACCTGTCGCAGTCGCCGATTGCAGCGCGACCGTCAGGGCCACCACCTGGTCGTCGTCAAAAAGCAGGGGAGGCAGCTCGGTTCCGGCATCCAATCGATAACCACCGTCGGGCCCCATCGTTGCCTGGATGCTGTAACCCATCTCGCGCAACCGATCGACATCGCGGCGCACCGTGCGGTGGCTAATCTCGAGTCGCTCGGCGAGCAGGGCACCCGGCCAGTCGCGCTTTGTCTGCAGCAGAGACAGCAGATTGAGTAGTCGCGAGGTGGTTGTGGTCATGACCCCAGAATAGTTTCGGTCTAGGACAGAAGCTGACCTACACGACTGGGAGAGTGGATTTCACCGGGGAGCCCCGGCATCACCTCACCAAGGAGTCACCAATGTTCGCAGTTCTGACCGAGATCAACTGGTTCGCCGTCATCGTTTCGACAATCGTCTTCGCCGTGCTTGGTGGCGTGTATTTCACCGCCGCAGTCGCGAAGCCCTACGCGATCGCGCTAGGCAACGAGAATAAGGAGCTACCCAAGCCCGGGCCGATCTTCATCGTCGGACCGCTCATCTCGAGCCTCGTTGTTGTCATCACGAGCGCGCTGCTGTTGCGTGCACTAGAAGTCGAGGCACTCGGCGATGGAATCGTCTTCGGCCTCATCGTGAGTGTCGGCTACCTCGTCGCCCAGACGGCGAACATTGCGATCAACCCGAACTTTCCGCGCCCGCTGCTCTACACGGCAATCAACGCGCCGTACTTCATCGTTTGCACTGTTGCCGCGAGCGTCATTCTGACTCTCTGGCGCTAACAACTTGACCTTGACCAAAGGGCAACCCGCACGCTGTTAAGCGACAGGATGGATGAGATACATCCACGAGGGAGCGGAGCCCATGAGCGAACGCATGAGCATCGGCGAGTTTGCCCGCCGGTCGTCACTGTCGCCCAAGGCTCTGCGCCTGTACGAGCGTGAGGGGCTTTTGGTTCCCGAGCGCGAAGACAATGGCTACCGCAGCTACGACACCGAGCAACTTCGCGACGCCCGCGTAATCCGCCTGCTGCGGCGCCTCGACATGCCGCTGCAGGCGGTGCGCGACGTGATAACCGCGCCAGCCGGGCAGCAAGGCCAGCGAGTTGACGACTATTGGAACGCGGTGGAGACCCGCGTCATCCAGCAGCGTTCGCTCGCTGCGCACGCCCTCGAGTCCCTGTTTGGTCGAAAGGAGAATCACCCCATGTTTGAGATTCAGGAGAGAGACGTCGCCGAGCAGCGCGTGCTCACCGAACAGGCGCATATGACGGTCGGTCCGCTGACTGACTGGATCAGCTCGGCCTTCGGCCGTCAGCACGGCACTGGGTTAGTGACCGGCGTTTCGAGTGTCATCTTTCACGGCGAAGTGAACGAAGACAGCGACGGCCCCGTCGAGGCGTTGAGCATCATCGATGCCGACGCAACGACCGACGCGCCCACGCGAATCGACGAAGCCCGCCACGAAGCCTTCACGCGCATCACGAAGAGGCAGGTCGCTTTTCCCGAGATCCTCAGCGCCTACGACGCCGTTGAAACCTGGATCGCACAGAACGGCCGCAGGCAGGTCGGATCTCCGCGCGAGGTCTATTTCACCGATTGGGATGCGGCGGGCGACGACGACGAGGTGTGCGAGATCGCGTTCCCGATCGAATAGTCGATGGCGGCGCTCTCGTGGAGGGCGCCGCCGTTGTCAACCGGGTACACCTGCCCATGTCCGGCGGCGCGCCACCGGGTTAGTCTTGAGCAGTTGTCAAAAGCACGGCGCCACGAGCGCTGTGTACAGAGCACGGGGGATACATGTCTGACGGTTCCGGTTCGATTCCAGCTGCGTGGTTCCCGGATCCCGATGGCGGCCCGGGCCAGCGCTACTGGGACGGCACCCAGTGGACCGAGCACTACCACCCGCCGCGCACCCAGCAGTTCGCACCCCCGGCACCGAATACGCAAGTTGGGGTAACGCCAGTAGCCAGCGCAGCGCCCGCCGCACACGTCGCGCCCGCGACATCCACCCAGAATTTTGCTCCTCCGGCCGCTGGAAGCCAGGTAGTCGCGCCGCCGCCGAAGAAAAAGCGCACGGCGCTGATTCTCAGCATCATCGCCGGCGCGCTCGTGTTGCTCATCGGTGTTCCGTCGTTTGTGATCTGGGGTGTGCCCGCGATCGAGGCGAGCCACGGATTCACGGGCGCCGTCATCGATGACCCCGACTGGGACTACGCGTACACCGAAGAAATGATCGGCGTAGAGCGCGATCACGAGTTCGAGTACCCCGTCGACTTCGACTATGAAGAGATAGAAAAGCAGTACCCGGCTCCGGGAATCGACGAGTCGGAAGGGTTCTACGACCAGCACTTCGCGTTCGAAGTCTTTGCCGATGCTGCCCTGACCAAGACCGTCAACACCACGATTCTTCAGTACGATCCGGGCGAGCCCGTGTTCATTATGCCGGGCATCGAGGTCGGCGCCTACGGCCCCGATATGGACGGCCCGTACAAGATTCTTGACGACGAGTTCGGTGGATGGGGTCTTCACTCCGAGTACTTTCTCGAGCGCAAGATCGACGCCGCGGGCAACCTTCTCGACAAGCCCGTCGTCACGCGCTTCACCGCCAAGAGCGAGATTGAAGCACCGGTTGTCAGCTTCAGTACTCCCGACAACGACGGCAATCTCACGTTCGAATGGAACGCGGTCGAAGGTGCAACCGAGTATTACGTGATCAGATCCGACCAGGGCAGCGAGGGCGGATCACGCACGTTCTCCCGTCTCGCCGCGACGACCGACCTCACGTGGTCGAGCGCAGAAACGTCGTTCAAGGCCGATGTAGCGCCGTGGCTGCTCGAGCAGAACTCCGAGATGCGACTTTACGATTATTCGAGTTCTGACACGATCGAGCTGGGCTGGGGCTTCGCCGGATCATCGGAGGGCTACGACTACGGCGTCATCGCAACAGATGGCACTCACTTCTCGCCCTACAACACCTATGACGCGGCCGAGGTCTCGGCCTCGCTGCCTTTCGAGGTCGCCTTCGGGGCCTCGAAGAAGCAAAAAAAATGGGGCAAGAGCGGCTATATCGAGGGCATCGAGAACGTTCAGAAAGAACTGCTTTTCACATCGTTGGATGGCGCGACCCGCTCGACATCGGCGTACATCGACCCGGCCGAAACGGTTACAAAGTACAAGGATCGTTGGGTGATCTCGCTGCGCGGGCGTGGCACAGATCTCGGCCAGTGGATTCCGATTCTGCGAAGCTCAGAACCCGACATCGATAAGGCGATCGCGCGATTCAATAAGGAAGTCGAGTCGACGGCACCCACGACCGGTATGCCCACGATCGGTCTCGTGTCGGCGCCCGTTGACGAGTTTGCGACACCGGTCAAGGAAGCTCCCGCGACCGACTACCCGGTCTACGGAAGCAACGACTTCGCGAAGTTTCTCGCACAGCATTTCATCGCTCACACCCAGGTCATCGACATCTCGGACTACCAGGGCAAGCCCGGTATGCCCGACGTGTGGGATGCAGCGAATGAGGCGCGCTACCAGAACCCGTATGCGATCAGCGTGAGCGGTTGGTCGCTGAGCGGCAACGAACTCGGCATCTCGTACACCTTCACTAAGGAAGAAACAGTTGAGATTCAAAAGGAGATCAACGACAAGGTGAATAAGGTCGTCGGCTCTGTTGTGAAGAACTCAATGAGCGACAAGCAGAAGGTCACTGCGCTCAACAACTGGATCGCCAAGAACGCCGAGTACGACTACGACGCTCTTGCCGGCCTCGAAGAGACCGGAGCGATCCCGAACGAGTACGCACACGCGTGGACTGCAAAGGGAATCCTCGTCGACGGCATTGGCGTCTGCGCGAGCTACGCCTACGCGTTCAACGCTCTCAGTAACGCCGCCGGAGTTGAGACGGTAGTCGTGAGTGGCGACGTGAAGTCTGGAGGCGCCCACGCGTGGAACAAGGTGAAGGTCAACGGAAAGTGGCGCGCCGTCGACCCGACCTGGAATGACTCGCCGGTGCCCAACGAGTTTCTGATGATCACCGACAAGCAGTTCACCGGTAGCGCGAGCCGCGTTCAGGATAAGGACTGGATGGCAGACCTCGACATCAAGGACTACGCAACGAAATGACCCTCAACTTCGCCGCCGAGCTTGAGCTCGTCACCCAGCACTGGACGCCCCGCGTCGTAGGGCAGGTCAACGACCAGTACATCAAGGTCGCGAAGCTGCTCGGCGAGCTGGTCTGGCACGACCATGCCAACGAAGACGAGTTGTTCATCGTGGTCTACGGCACGCTCGTGATTCAGCTCGAGGGGCGCGACGACGTTCTGCTCGGCCCCGGCGAGGCGTTTGTTGTGCCGGCCGGGGTGCAGCACAACCCGGTCGCCGCAGAGGAGGTGGGCATCGTTCTCATCGAGACCGTGTCGACGAAGCACACGGGCGACGTCGAGAGCGATCGAACGGTGTCGCTCGAGCGGCAACTCGGCACCGAATAGCCCATGACCGACGCGGCCACCGAAGCGACGCTTCTCGAACTCGAGTACGCGCTCAGTGGAATTCCGAAGGGCGCCATCTTCCAGATCGTCGGGGGAGTCTCAAAGAACTCAAAGGTCTGACGAGCGACGAGGCCGCTGCTCGTCACGCTCCTGCCGCCCGTGGCCGATGTGATCGGCGGTGTTGTGTTTGGTGTGACGTCGGGCGCGACATCCATGCCCCTCGTCTTAGTGGATGCCTCGGTCGCAGCTCTGCTTACAGCGCACCGCGAGCCGGCGTAACCCGAGCCGTTGCCGAGCGGAAAACGGACGAATGAGCGCGAAGTTTTCGACTCGTGGGTCCGAAAAGCGGTCACGAGTCTGGGTTGCCGTAGCTTGCACAACAAGGTACCTTGTGAAACATGACAGTGGATGTCGCGACCCAACTACGCAAAGGCGTCGTTGAGGCGTGCATTCTCGGGCTGCTTGAGCGCGACCCGATGTACGGCTGGCAGCTCTCAGAAACGCTCGTCGGGCAGGGAATGATCGCGAGCATCGGCAGCCTGTACCCGATTCTGTCGCGGCTCAAGGCGCAGCAACTTGTGACGAGCTACGAAGTCAGCTCCGATGCCGGACCGACCCGCAAGTACTACCGGCTCACCGCCGAAGGCGAGCGGCACCTCGATAACTTTCGGCAACAGTGGGCGCTTTTCGTTCCGGCTGTCGACACTCTCGTTGCACCCACCACAAAGGACAACACTCATGACTGACTCCGCAGCGATGACCTACCTGCTCGCGCTTTCTGACGCCCTCGCCGGCGAATCAGCACAGGTGCGCGGCGACATCGTCGCGGGCGTGCGCGAAGAACTCGAGGGGCTCGACGCTGAGCAGACCGCGGCGAAAATCGCAGAGCTGGGCAGCCCCGCGTTCATCGCCGCGAGTGCACGCGAAGAGCAGGCGCCGGTGCGCGTCGAGCCGATAGTGCAGCCGCCCGAGATCGGCGCTCCACTGCCGACCGCCGAGCCGCGCTGGCTGTCGCTCGTCGCGGCAGTGCTCGTCATGCTCGGGGGAGTTGTGCTTCCCGTCATCGGCTGGGTCGCGGGCATCGTCGTGATGTGGACATCGAAGGCATGGATGCGACGGCAGAAGTTAGTGGTCACGCTTCTGCCGCTGAGCATCTCGGTGATCGTGCTCGCGATCGCTGTCTTGGTGGAAATGTGGTCGGGAGGCGTGCACGGCTCTGGTCTCGAGGGGTTCAATAATCCACTGGTGCCCACGATTTTCGACCAAATCTGGGTTGCCATCTTTGTCGCACTTTTCACCGGATCCGCGACGGGGTTGTGGCTGCTCGCGACCGCGAAGAAGGACTAGCTAGCGCGCGTCCACCACTGTGACGCGTGGTCCTTGGGCTTCGATGTCGGCGACGTACACGGGGTCGACGACATCGTCGGTGATGATGTGGTCGACCTGGCCGAGGGTCGCGATGCGCCCGAACTCTTCACGACCGAATTTCGAGTGGTCGGCGAGCACGACCGTGCGGCGCGCGGCCTTCATAAACGCCGTCTTGACGGTTGCTTCGCCGAGGTTGTGCGTGGTGATTCCCCGCTCGGTCGATACGCCGTCGACGCTGAGGAAGGCCGCATCGATGGTGATGCGCTCCACCTCGCTCGCTGTCCAGGGTCCGACGGCAGAGCGCGAGTTCGACTGGATGATGCCGCCGAGCTGCATCACCTGCACATCGTGGTGATTGGCGAGCATCGACGAGACGAGCAGTGAGTAGGTTACGACGGTGAGCTTGCGGTCGATCGGAATGAGCTCGGCGAGCTTGATCGTCGACGTTCCGGCGTCAATAGCTATTGTGCTGTTGTCGGTGACCGTGGCGTAGGCCGCCTGCGCGATCGCGATCTTCTCTTTCGAATAGAGGTTGCCGCGGTCGGTGACGGGGGAACTGAAGGAGACGCGCTCGACTCGCTGCGCACCGCCATGGGCGCGACGCACCAGTCCACGCTTCTCGAGATCCGTCAGATCGCGGCGAGCAGTCTCGCGCGTGATGCTAAATCTCTCGGCGAGATCTTGCACTCCCACCCAGTCTTCTTGCCGAATGAGCTCAAGGATTTCCTGTTGACGCTCCGCTGCGTACATTGTTTTCCTTCATTGCAAAATAAAAACAGATTAAGTCGGGCTAGTTTATGTCCGAAAATTTGGTTTTGTTCGTTCTTTGTGCGTAACATACGTATGCAGACGCAAAACAACGGCACTAAAGACATAGTGCCTCATGCGAATGCAAGATCAGGGTTGATCCGCACAGCGGCTCGCCAGAACAAACGGAGCCAATGTTGCCTTTCGCCACCAGAACCCACGGCTCGAGCGTCGCTCGCCGGTTCGCAACGCTCTCTGTCTCACGACCTTTCTTCCGCACCCCCGATGCGCTCGGCTTTGAGCGCGCTCTTCCGATTGGAAACTGAGAAATGAAGCAGGTTGTCTACCACGGCATCGAAGACGTTCGCATCCAGGACGTCGACATCCCCACTGCCGGCCCCGGCGAGATCGTTGTGCAAAACAAGGTCACGCTGACGTGTGGCACCGACGTGAAGATGTTCATGCGCGGCTACCGCTACGACCCGCCTCACCTGATCGGCCACGAAGCATCCGGTGTCGTCTACGAAATCGGCGAGGGCGTCACAAAGTTCAAGGTTGGCGACCGCGTCGTTGCTCACAACACGGCTCCGTGTCACAAGTGCTACTACTGCAAAAAGCACCAGGAGTCGATGTGTGAAGACCTTCCGTCGAACCTCGGTGCCTACGCCGAATACCAGTTGATCCCGGCGAACATCGTTGCCGAGAACACCTTCGTCCTTCCCGACGAGATGGACTACGAGCAGGCCGCCCTTATGGAGCCACTGTCGTGCGCCGTGTACGGCACGAGCGAGGTTCCGATCGAGCTCGGCGACACGATCGTCGTCAACGGCTGCGGCCCCATTGGCCTGATGTTCGTCAAGCTCAGCACCCTGCGTGGCGCTCGAGTCATCGCGACCGACGTCAACGAGAAGCGCCTCGAGCTCGCCCGCAAGCTCGGCGCGGTCGAGACAGTTCTTCTCGGAGAGGGCGTCGACCAGGTGCAGGCAGTTCGCGACCTCACCGAAGACAAGCGCGGCGTCGACATCGCCATTGAGGCGACCGGCCTCGCAATCGTCTGGAACATGGCGTTCGACATGGTTCGCCCCGGCGGAACGGTTCTGTTCTTCGGTGGAACAAAGAGCGGCTCGACGATCACGCTCGACTGCACGAAGTTCCACTACGAGCAAATCACGGCGAAAGGCATCTTCCACACGACACCCATCCACGTGAAGGCCGCCTTCGAGCTGCTCAAGCTCAACGTAATCCGTCACGAAGACTTCGTGCAGAACTCTTATGACATCGACCACGTTGAAGACGCCATTCGCGAGCACTCGCGCGGCGAAGTAATCAAGAACTCGATCCGATATGCCTGAGGCCACAATGACATCACTGCTAAGCGCCGAGTTCGTCGCCATCGACGTCGTCGCGTCTTCGAGAGAAGAGCTCTTGGGCGCTCTCGCCGACGGCCTCGAGGCCGGGGGATACGTAAAAGCCGACTACAAGCAGGCGGTTCTCGACCGCGAGGTGAAGTTTCCCACCGGGCTTCCGACGCTGGGGCTCAAAGTTGCGATTCCGCACGCCGACCCCGAGTTCGTCAAGAAGTCGTTCATCAGCGTCGCCCGTCTCGCGCAGCCCGTCGACTTCGAGGAGATGGGGGGCAGCGGCTCGAGCGTCGCGGCCGACATCGTATTTATGCTCGCGATCGCCGACGGCAAGTCGCAGCTCACAACGCTGTCGGCCCTCATCGGCATGTTCTCGCAGGAAGACATCATGTCGCGCTTGAGAGATGCCGCGACATCCACCGATCTGTTTACCGTCATCGACGACGAAATCCGTCGCTCAATTAGTTAGGAGCACTCCCATGTCAAAGAACATTCTGGTCGCCTGTGGTGGCGGAATCGCAACCTCGCAGACGGTGGCCGTCAAGCTCGAGAACCTCATCGCCGACAGCGACCTCGCCGGACAGGTGACCGTCGAGGCCATCAACATCAACCAGCTGCAGACCTACATCAAGTCGGCAGACATCTATGTCTCGATCGCGCAGCACGGCGAAGAGATCTACGACATCCCGACCTTCAGTGGCATCCCGTTCCTGACCGGAATTGGCGCTGACACCGAGTTCGAGAAGATCGTCGCGGCCCTCAAGGCCTGACGAGTTATCCCCACCTAGTCCGCTTCGACCCAGCAGAAAGAACAGCACATGGATTTCATACAAGGAAGTTTGGAATACGTACAAATCTTCTTCCAGAGCATCATCGACCTTGGGGCGCCGGTCTTTCTGGCCCTCATCCTGACCATTCTCGGACTCGTGTTCCGCATGAAGTTCACGCGAGCGATCTCGGCGGGCCTCACGCTCGGTGTTGCGCTTGCGGGAATCGGTCTTGTGGTCGGCTACATGATCGACAACGTCGGCGCAGCCGCCTCGTCGTTTGTTGACAACACGGGAGTGAGCCTCACGGCGCTCGACATGGGCTGGCCGCCGGCACTCGGGCTTGCCTGGGGTTGGAAGTTTGCGTTCCTGATGTTCCCGATCCAGATTCTCGTGAACGTCGTTATGCTGACGTTCAAGTGGACCTCGACCCTGAACGTCGACATGTGGAATGTCGGTAACAAGGTGCTCACCGCATTCCTCGTCTTCTTTGTGACAGACCAGGTCTGGCTCGGGTTCCTCGTTGCTGCTGCACAGGCAGTTCTTGAATTGAAGAATGCGGATGTCACCCGCTACCGCCTGCAGTCGCTGACCGGTATTCCGGGTGTATCGATGCCCCACCCGATGTTCCTCACGGGCATCTGGCTCTACCCGTTCATCAAGGTCATGGACCGCGTCCTGCCCGAGAAGACGAACATCGACGCTCAGAAGCTGCGCTCGAAGATCGGCATCTTCGGCGAGAACCACGTCATGGGCTTCATCATCGGTTGCTTGATCGGTGCGCTCGGTGGCTACAACCTCAGTGAGGTTTTGACCCTCGGTATCCAGGCCGCTGCTGCTCTCACGCTGTTCCCCCTCGTTGCAAAGCTCTTCACGACCGCGCTCACCCCCGTGAGCGACTCGGCGCAGACCTTTATGAAGAAGCGTTTCGCCAACCGCGAGTTCACAATCGGCCTCGACTGGCCAATCATGGCCGGTCGTTCCGAGCACTGGCTGCTGATGATCCTGTCGATCCCGCTGCTTCTGGTGTACGCGCTCATCCTCCCCGGCAACATTGTTCTGCCGTTCGGTGGCCTGATGAACATCTGCCTCATCGTTCCGCTGTTCTTCTTCACCCGCGGAAATTTCTTGAAGATGGCGATCGGAACTGTAATCGGTATTCCGATGCAGCTCTACGTTGCCTCGTACTTCGCGCCGTACTTCACTTCACTCGCCGAGTCTTCGGGAGACGCTCTTGCTCCCCAGGGCCAGCTTCTCGCCTGGTTCGGTATGGACATCTCCGAGCTGCGCTACATCATCGTCTCGGCGGTACAGGGCGAATGGACCGGCATCACCCTGCTCGTCGCAACGATCGTGCTCGCCTTCTTCTACTTCCGCGGAATGCGGAAGGAAGACCTCAAGATCAAGACCGAACTTGGTCTCGACGAGCCGGAGGTCGCTCCGACGCCCGTCGTCGAAACAGCGCCGGTCGTGTCGGTTGATGCAACCGACGTCGATAGCGCAACAGCGACAAAGACCAAGGCCTAGGAAAGGAACAAACCCATGACTGACAAGAACATCCTCAAAAAGGTGCTGTTCTTCAGCACACTCGCCCTCGCGGTTGTGTTTCTCATCATCGGGTTCGCTACCTGGAACCCCCTGCTCAGCCTGTGCGCCCTCGGCCTCGGTATCGGTCTCACCCGATTTCTCGACGTCGTCGGTATCACCACCGGCCAGACCAAGGGCTGAGCTCGGTCTTACCTGAACGTGTGACGCGGCGGGCGTCTACAGACCCCGCCGCGTTACACCCCAGTTGCCTCACACAAAGATTGGTTATCCCCGTGTCATTTTCTGCAGAAGTTTCCCGCGTCATCGACCCCCTGATCGATGCCTGCGCGACCATCTACCGCTACGGGTGGGCCGAGAACCACGCAGGAAACCTGAGCTACCGTCTCGACGCAGACGAGGTCGCGCAGTTTCCGCGCAACTCTGACCCGCGCGCCTTCACTTTTCCGACGGCCTTCACCGCTCTCGGCGGGCAGTCGTTTATCGTTACGGCAGCGGGCAGCCCGTTCCGCCTTCTCGAAGGCGCGCCGCAGGTGCACCTCGGACTCATCACCCTCACCGATGACGGCTCCGGCTACTCGATAATCTGGGGCTTTACGAGCGGCAAGGTGCCGACCAGCGAGCTTCCGGCGCACCTTCTCGGCCACCAGGAACGCCAGGTCGCACACCCCGACAACCGCGTTGTGCTGCACTGCCACGCGACAAACGTCGTCGCGATGACCCACATCCACGAGCCCGACGAGGGTGCAATGACGCGAACCCTGTGGTCGACAAACTCCGAGTGCGTGCTCGCCTTCCCTGACGGAATCGGGCTGCTGCCCTGGATGGTTTGCGGCACCGACCTCATTGGCCGCGAGTCGGCCGAGAAGTTTCGTGACTCCCGACTTGTCATCTGGTCGCAGCACGGTGTGCTCGCGTCTGGCGCTTCGATCGACGAGACCCTCGGGCTTATCGAGAGCGTCGAGAAGGCTGCTGAGGTCTACCTGCTGACAGTCGGCCGTGCAGAGCACTCGATCAGCGACGGGCAGTTGCGCGAACTCGCTGTCGCGTTCAAGCTCTCACC
>Ga0247805_1000094_pt1 | contig 70764 bp, 52 predicted proteins | sample UWRJL044104R1_FD_180930 | JGI IMG/M metagenome (GOLD analysis project Ga0247805, IMG submission 180930) | Plant litter microbial communities from Arlington Agricultural Research Station in Wisconsin, United States - UWRJ-L044-104R-1 | ecosystem: Environmental > Terrestrial > Plant litter >...
GCAGTCTTGACGAGGTTGTTGGACACACGCATGCCCATCTTTCCGCCGGCGCCGATGACGGCGATCGTGAGGTTCTCGGTTGCAGCGGACATCAGTTGTTGCTCCTTAGGCTGTGCTCGTTCAAGACGCGCAGGTTGTGGGTGTTCCATTCGTCCTCGAGCCGCACCGTCTCTTCGAGGGTGTCGTGCAGGGGAAGCCAGTGTTCGACGATGCGGTTGATGCCACGCTCATCGGGTCGCACGGTCTCGATCAGGTAGTCGTAGTCGAGAAGACCGGTGCCGAGGGGTGCACCTTCGAGCGTGAAGCCGACCCAGCCACCGCGGCGGGTGAACGCGAAGTCCTTGACGTGAATGTTCTTGACGTACGGAGCCGTGCGGTCGATGACATCGCGCGGATTCTCGAGGGCGGCAACGGCATTTGCGGGATCAAGACAAATTCCGAGCGATGGATGCGACACCGCCTCGATGAGACCAACAAGATCTGTTGACGACACCTGTTCGTACGTCTCGAGCGCGAGTGTCACGCCGGCATCGGCGTAGGCGGTCATGGCTCCCCGGAGGTAGCCCTCTGCCTCACCGAGCGTCGGACGAGAGTCGGGGCCGAACACCATGCTGCGCACGAGCTTCGCGTCGAGTGCGACGGCGATGTCGAGGTAGCGAGCGAGGTGCTCTGGAGCGACCCCCTTTGTGCCGACCTCGAGAGTGATGCCGAGGTCAGCCGCGGTTGCCTTCACCACGGCGAGCTCGTTCGACGTAAACCCGTCGAGCGGCGCGAAGTCGCAGATCTGAAACAGGTCGACGTCGAGTGCGCGCGTGCGGCGCAGCGCCTCGTGCAGGTCGATGCGGTCGGGGTTCTCTGCCCACTGGTGCCAGAAGAACGCGTAGGTGCCGAGGCCGATCATGCGTCGACCCGCCGAGCGGCAGCCTCGTCGATGACCGCGCGGAGAGCCGCGGGGTCGTGGGCGAAGCGGCCGAGAAAAAGTCCGTCGACGTCGTCGCCAAGTGCCGCGAGAAGTCCGGGGCCGGCGCTACCGCCGTAGATCACAACTGAGCCATCGCGGTCGGTGAGCAGCGCGACGGCGGTCTGCAGTTGCGCGCAAACATCGCGAATGTGCGCGGGCTCTGCCGGCTCCGCCGCACCGATCGCCCAGACGGGTTCGTACGCGACGACCACGCGCCCGGAGGCGGCACCTTCGAGCGCGGCGGTGAGTTGGCGCAGGCATTCTGCCGCGGCATCCATCGGGCTCATGCGGGTGCTCTCGCCAATGCACAGCACCGGCGCGAGCCCGTTGCGCAGGGCCGCAGCTGTTTTGCCCGCGACGATCGCGTCGGTCTCGCCGAAGAGCGAGCGGCGTTCTGCGTGGCCGACCTCGACGACGCGTGCGCCAACCTCGAACAGTTCTGCGCCGCTCACCTCACCGGTGAAGGCGCCGGAGTCGGCGGTCGCGAGATCCTGGGCGCCGACCAGCACACGGGTGCCGGCCAGGCGCGAGACCGATGCGGGAATCGCTACATAAGAAGGGATGACAAAAAGCTCAACCGTGCCGTCGACGATCGCCGGGTGCGAGAGCGCGATGGATGCGACGGCGTCGATCCATTCGAGCGCCTTCGCGTGCCCGAAGTACATCTTCAGGCTCACACCGATCGTTGTTGTGGACATGGTTAGCAGGCACCCGTTGTCTCGTAGTTCGAGATGTCGGCGACCTTTTCGGCGCTCGCGCTCGACTCGTCGAAGCGGTAGGTGAGCCATTCGCGAACGAGGCGGCGGGCGAGCTCGATGCCGATGACGCGCTGCCCCATCGTGAGCACCTGCGCGTTGTTCGAGAGCACCGCGCGCTCGACCGAGAAGCTGTCGTGAGCTGTCACTGCGCGGATTCCGGCGACCTTGTTGGCGCTGATTGCAACGCCGAGTCCGGTGCCGCAGAAAATCAGTGCGCGGTCGGCTTCGCCGCTCGCGACGAGTTCGGCAGCGGCGATCGCCACCTTGGGGTACGAGGTGTGGCCGTCGGCGTTGACACCGACGTCAACGACGGATGCGACACCCGGGTTCGCCTCGAGATCCTTTTTCAGAATCTCCTTGTAGTCGAACCCCGCGTCATCGGAGCCGATGACAATTCGAAGCTGGTCGCTCATACGGTTGTCTCCTTCTGGTTCTGCGCCGCGAGAACGGTGCCGATTACGTCTGTGATGTAGGCGAGGGATGTCGCGCCAGCATCGGGAGTGCCGAGGCTCTTCTCCGCGTGCGGACGCGCCCTGCCCATGCGTGGCAGCAGGTCTGCGGTGGCGACGGCCGCGGCCGATGCCGCCTCGCTTGCGCGCGCCCAGGCAACGCTGAGGTCTGCGCCCGCGGCAGTTTCGCTCGCGAGAACATCGCTGAACGGAACGAGTGCGTCGACCATCGTCTTGTCGCCAATCTCGGCCTTGCCGAAGCTCATTACGGCGTCCTTCGCGGCGGCGACTCCCTCGCTCACGCTGAGCGCGGTCGGGGCGTCCGTGTCGCCGATGCGCTCACCGAGTGCGCGGAGCATTGCGCCCCACAGCGCACCGGAGGTTCCGCCAGCCTTGTTGGCCCAGGCGTCACCGGAGCGGGCGATGAGGGTTCCGGCACCGGCGCCAAGCTCGAGCAGGTCGTTCGCTGCCCGGGCACCGGCCGTCGAACCGCGCTGCATGCCGATGCCGTGGTCACCGTCGCCGGCAACCGCGTCGATGTGGCCGAGTTCGTCGGCGCGCTCGTCGAGTAGGCTCTTGACCGCTTGCAGTGCCGCGTGCGCCCGGAAGGCCGCGATGCGCGATTCACTGCTCGCCGCGGGAAGTTCTTCTTCGACGAGTTCTGCGACGTCGGCCGCCGTGCGGCGCTCGACCTCGGCGAGGTTTCCCTTGCGGTAGGCGGGAGCGTCGGCGGGTGCCTTCCACAGGTCTTCGAGCTGCTCGTCGAGCCAGATCAGGGTGAGCGAGACGCCGGCCATATCGAAGCTTGTGACGAGCTCGCCAACCTCGGGCTCGACGATCTCGAGGCCCTCCGCTTCGAGCAGTTGTGCGACGCGGCGGTAGACGACGAACAGTTCTTCGTACTTGACCGAACCGAGTCCATTGAGAATGACAGCGACGCGAGTGCCGAAGCCCGCGGGCTTCTCGGCAAGCAGCGCGTCGACGAAGATCTGGGCGAGGCCATCGGCGGTCGGAATGTCGGTCTCGCCGATGCCGGGCTCGCCGTGGATGCCGAGGCCGAGCGCCATACGACCCTCGGGCACGGTGAAGAGCGGCTCGGTTGCACCGGGAAGGGTGCAGCCGCCGAACGCGACGCCGAACGAACGGGTGCGATCGTTTGCCTTCTTCGCGACCGCGACGACCTCGGCGAGCGAGAGTCCGGAGTCGGCTGCGGCGGAGGCCGCCTTGAAGACCGCGAGGTCGCCGGCGATACCGCGGCGCTTCTCGATCTCGTCGAGCGATGCGCTCGAGATGTCGTCGGTGACCGTAACGGTCTCGCACTCGATGCCCTCGGCGCGCAGCCACTGCTGCGCCTGGCCGAAGTGCAGAACGTCGCCGGCGTAGTTGCCGAAAGTCAGCAGCACTCCGCGACCCTGGTGCGCGGCCTTTGCGACCGAATACACCTGCTGGGCTGATGGGGAAGCGAAGAGGTTGCCGAGGGCCGCGCCGTGGGCGAGGCCCTCTCCGACGAGTCCGCCGAACGCCGGGTAATGGCCCGAGCCGCCGCCGGTGATGACCACGACCGTGGGCTCCGGCGAGACGGCGGCGCGGATGACTCCACCGGGCACGGAAAGCACCCAGCGCGAGTTAGCGGCGATGAAGCCTTCGACGAGTTCGTCGGCGAAATCAGCGGGGTCATTGAACAACCGGGTCATGCGCGAACCCCTTCTCCAGACAGGGCTGGCGCTGCTGCGCAGCGGCATGCGGTGAAGGGGGCGTCCACGGTGACTCCAGATCGACGGTGATGATGTGAGTAGGACTATACATCAACCGGTTGACCAATTAGCAAATCTATTTTTTGACCTCGCGCGCCGACGTTGGTTTACCCTTAGGCGTGCCCGCATACCCCGACCAACCCACAGACACGATTTCGTCTGCACTCAAGGCCATGCCCACGGGCACCGCGGTATCTGCCGTAGCCAAGCGTTTGCTCGACCTGTTTACGACCGGCGACATCCCGGCAGGCACCCGGCTACCCCCGGAGCGCGAACTCGCGTCGACCCTCGGCATCGGTCGCTCGGCGGTTCGTGAAGCGCTCGCCGCACTCGAGATTCTCGGCGTCGTCGACGTTCGCCCCGGCTCGGGCACCTATCTGCGCGGTTCGGCTTCGGAGCTTCTGCCCGAGACGCTGAGCTGGGGTCTTATGATCGGAGCCCCGCGCACGCACGAGCTCATCGCCGTGCGCGCCGGCCTCGAAATTCTCGCGGCACGCCTCGCGGCCGAGCGTGTAACGCCCGCCGACCTCACAACACTGTCGGGGCACCTCGACACGATGCGCCAGCACCTCGGCACCCCGACCAGGTTCATCGAGGCCGACCTCAAGTTCCACCTGCACATCGCACGCATGGCCGACAATCAGGTGCTTGCCGACCTGCTGCAGAGCATCCGTTCGCTCCTGCGCGTCTGGGTCGAGCGCGGTCTGCGCCGCGATGAAGAGGCGGAATCTGCGCTTCGCGAGCACACGCTGATCTACGACGCGCTCGTCACCGGCGACCCCGCCGCCGTCGAGACAGCGATGAGTGAGCACATGTCGACGGCATCCGAACGTCTCGAACGCACAAGCGCCGCTCCAGAAAACCTGTAAACCGGTTGACCAATATCCACTAGGGTGGGCTTGTTCGCATCGTCAACTCGAAGAGGAGTTCTTATGACCAACCGCCTGACAGGCAAGACTGCCCTTGTCACAGGAGCAGCAACCGGCATTGGTTATGCGGTCGCAGCGCGCCTCGCTCTCGAAGGCGCTCGCGTCATCTTCTCCGACCGTGACGGTGCCGGCGCAACGACCGCCGCAACAGGTGCCGAGGGCGACACCCGCGCACTCACCATGGACATCTCCGACGAGTCGAGTGTCACAGCGGCCTTCGCCGAACTGCAGGCCGACGGCTGGACCCCCGACGTCGTCGTCGCCAACGCCGGAGTGCAGCTCTTCGGCCTCGACGCGCCCGCCGCCGACCTCGAACTCGAGAACTGGCGCCGCACGATCGACATCAACCTCACCGGAACGTTCCTCACCGTCAAGCACTCGGTGCGCGCGATGAAGGCCAACGGCGGCGGCTCGATCATCCTCACCGGCAGCCCGACAGGCATCAACGGCGAGGGCGCGGCATTCACCGCGTACAGCGCATCAAAGGCCGGCATCCACGGCCTCGCCCGCACCGTCGCCGCCGCGTACGCCGCCGACAACATCCGCGTGAACACCGTGATCCCGGCCTATACCGAGACGACTCTTGTGAGCACAATCACCTCAGACCCCGAGGCGCGCGCGGCAATCATCAGCCGCATCCCGCTCGGTCGTGCCGGCTCCCCCGCCGACATCGAGGGCATCGTCGTCTTCCTCGCGAGCGACGACGCGGCCTTCGCGACCGGCGCATCGTTCGCGGTCGACGGCGGCATGACAACGCTCTAGCCGGTGTCGACACACGAGACGGGCGATGCCGCCTGGGGCGAGACAACCACTCCCCCGCTCACGTTTGCGAGCGGTCCATGGAGCCTGCAACTGCGTGACGACGAGCTTGCCGACATCACGTTCGGCGGGCGGATTGTTCTGAGGTCGATTCGTGGCGTCGCCCGTGATCGCGACTGGGGAACCCTCGCACCCGTCGTCACCTCGGTCGCGCACACAGACAAGCATCTAACGGTGGATGTCGCGCTCGGCGACCTGACCGCGCACCTAGTTGTGACTGCCGAGGGTAACGACCTCGAGGTGCGCTGGACGTGTGACGTGCACGCGGACTTCTGGCGTAACCGCCTCGGACTCGTTGTGCTGCACCCGCCCTCGGTCGCGGGTTTGCCGCTCACTGTCGGCCATGCCGACGGCTCGATCAACGAGACGAACTATCCCCTCGAGATCAGCGCGCACCAGCCGGCGTTCGACATCCACTCACTCGCCTGGCAGCACGATGGCCTCGCGACAGAACTCGCGTTCAGCGGTGACGTCTTCGAGATGGAAGACCAGCGCAACTGGACAGACGCGTCCTATAAGACGTACAGCACCCCGCTGTCGCTGCCGTTTCCGGTGAAGGTCGCCGCGGGCTCAATCGTCACCCAGAGCATTCGCATCTCGTGCGCCTCCCTCACTTCGCCCGCCGCGACTGCGAGCGGCGACCGCATCACGCTCGTCGAGACCGACCGCACGGTGCCGCGTATTGGAACGTCGGCCTCGACCGGCCCCGGCGATGGTGGGGCCCCGACCGGCGACTTCCTGCTCGTCGAGATCCCGGCTCACACCGACGCGTGGCGTCAAGTTCTAGATCGCGCCGTCACCGAGGCAGCCGGTCTGCCCCTCGACGTTCGGATCGTCGGTGCCACAGCGCAGCGGCTCGACGAAGTGCTCGACGCTCTCGCACCGCTGACGATCGAGCGGGTTGCGGCATTCACCGCCGACACCCACGTCTCTGAGCCGGAGCTCTGGTACCAACTCGTCGACGGCATCGCCTCTCGCGGTCTCTCCGTCGCAACCGTCGGCGGAACCCGCGCCCACTTCACCGAACTCAACCGCACGCTGCACCGCCTGCCGTGGTCGATCCCCGCCTACGCGTTCAGCATCACCCCACAGATGCACGCCACCGGTCGCGAACAGATCGTCGAGTCGATTGCGATGCAGCGCCTCGTCGCAGAAAACGCCGTGCGCATGACCCACGCCCCTGTGCACATCGGCCCGGTCACCCTTCGCTCGCGCTTTAACGCCGTCGCAACAACCGCAACCCCCGACGCGCTCATCACCGATCTCTCGGCCGGTTACGGCGCTGCCGTCACCCCCGATGCGACCGACCCACGCCAAGCGGCGCCCGCAGTTCTCGCCTGGACGATCGCGAGCGCAGCGGCTCTTTCCATCGCGGGCGTCGAAAGCATCTCGTGGTTCGAAGCCAGTGGACCGCGCGGCCTCGCCGGCTCACCCGCTGCCGCCGCGTTCGAGTGGCTCACCGAGCTCTCGGGGCAACCGCTGCTGCAGTCGATGGATGGCGCGGCCGACCTCTGGGCAATCGGAGCCCGCTCGGGCGACACCTCGACGGTGCTCGTGGCCAACCTGCGCGCACGGGCAGCAACCGTCACGGTCTCGGCCCCCGGAGCCGAAGTGAGCGTCGAGCTCGAGCCCTTCTCCGCACGTCGTCTTGTGCTGACCGCGCAGTAGCAACGGGACTTTCGCCTCTACCAGCCACCCGTGGCCGGTTGAAGACTGGGCTCAGACAGCACCGGCAACCGTGTCGAGGTGCTCACGAGACGAGGTACCCATGTCCACGACTACTCCCCCCGCAGAGGAACACCTCGACGAGGCCGCCTGCTGGGCGCACCTGCACTCCGCGGGACTTGGCCGCCTGGCCACAGTTGCCAAGGGGATCGTCGACATCTTTCCGATCAACTACCTCGCGAAAGACGGGTTGATCTACTTCAAGACCGCGCCCGGGTCAAAACTCGTCAGCCTCACCGCGGCACCGCTCGTCGCCCTCGAGGCTGATGGATTCGACGGGCGATGGCACTGGAGCGTCGTCGTCCACGGTCGGGCAGAACGGCTCGACAGCGACCAGGAGATCGAAGAGTCGGGCATCATGAACTTCGAGCCGTGGAGCCACACCCCGAAGTTCAACTACGTGCGCATCACACCCACCGACATCACCGGACGCCGAATCGACCGCTGCGACTTCGATCGCCCGGCGACGGTCTAGCTCAGTTCGGCGGGCGCCGCCTCGGGAGCCGCGATGGGCTCTTTTGTGTGGCGAGTGACAAGCCATGAGCCGCCGAGCACAAGAACGAACCCCGTGATCGTCCAGAGTGTGACGCTCTCGTGCAGCACGATCACGCCCGCGAGTATCGCGATCGCCGGGTTGACGTAGGTGATTGCGGTGACCCGCACCGGCCCGATCTGGGCGATGAGCGCGATCATCAGCACAAACGCGAGGGCGCTGCAGACGACGGCGAGCACAACGATCGCGACGATGACCTGTGTCGACGGCCACGCGGTCGGCCAGGCACCGGTGAACAGAACGAAGGGAACGTAGATGATCGCGGCGCCGGCCAGCGACACAGCGACGACGCCGATGCCCGGGAGATCCGACATCCATCTGCTTAATATTGCGGGGCCGAGCGCGTAGCCGACGACGACAATTGCCATCATGCCGACGCTCAGCAGGTCAGAGCCGCCGATGTCGAGCCCGACGAGCGCGGCGACGCCGAGCATGCCGAGGGCGATGCCGATCCAGTTGACGCCCGACAGTCGCGCCGGTCGACCCATAAGGAACGCGATCGCCACACCCGCGAGAGGGACTGCCGCGAGCAGCAACCCGGCCGTCGAGCTCGGCAGATTCTGCTCAGCGGTGCTCAGGAAGTACCACGGCAGCACAATCTCCACGATCGTGTAGACGAGCATGATTTTCCAGCGGCGCACAACCTGCCACACCTCGCGGCGGAACAAGGCGAGCGGCAGCAACAGTACCGCCGCGAGCGCCGACCGACCGAGCACAACCATTGCCGGCTCGAGCTCCCCCACCGCGATCTTGATGAAGAGATAGGGGATGCCCCAGGCCAGGCCAAGCCCGGCAAACATAAGAAGTGCGCGACGGTTCACGCTGCAATTGTGGCCGCGACCACCGACGCGCGGGGCGCTTCGGGCGCACCCGGGCAGCGCATCGCGGAAGGTTGGCGGGAACGCGCCGATTTCGGGCCTAGCTCTGCGTGCGCCTTCGCGACCGGCCAGACACCAGCAGCACTGCACCGATCAGCAGGCCGAGCGCGGCGAGCCAGCCCGCAGATCCAACGTCGGCGCCGGTGATGGCGAGTCGATTGGGTGCGGCAGCGACGGTGATAGTCAGGACGGTGGATGTCGCGTCAGGCGCCACGGCGTTGCTCGCCGTCACCGTGAACGTTGTCTCGCCGGTTGCGATCGGTGTGCCCGAGAGCACCCCGGCGCTCGTCAGGGTTAGGCCAGCGGGCAGTGTGCCCGCGGTCACGGCAAAGGTCGGGGCCGGCGAGCCGGTCGCCGCGAATGTGTACGAGTAGGGCTTGCCAACCGTCGCTGTCGCGAGCGGAGCGGCCGCCGTGAATACGGGCGCCGCGGGAACAGGTGTAACGGTGATCGTCAGCGCGCCGGTTGTGGCGTCGGGCGCGACGAGATTGCTCGCGGTGACGGTAAACGTGCTCGGGCCCACTGCGGTCAGGGTGCCCGAGAGCACACCCTCGGGGCTCAGAACGAGCCCGGCGGGAAGTGCGCCGGACGCGACGGCGAACGTCGGGTCGGGCGTGCCGGTCGCGGCGAAGGTGTAGTTGTAGGCGTCGCCGACAGTCGCGGTTGCTGGCGGCGCGGCGGCGGTAAAGACGGGGGCCGCGGGAGCGGGCGCAACAGTGATCGTGAGCGCGCTCGTTGTGTCGTCGGGTGCGACTGTATTGCTCGCCGCGACAGTGAACGTGCTCGCCCCTGCGCCGGTCGGTGTTCCCGAAAGCTCACCGTCGGGGCTCAGGGCAAGGCCCGCGGGCAGCGCACCGGAATCGACGGCGAACGTCGGCTCCGGGTTACCGGTGGCAGCGAACGTGTAGGAGTAGCCCTCGCCGACCGTCGCGGTCGCCGCGGGTGTTTCCGCCGTGAACACGGGTGCCGCGGGCGGCTCGACGAAGGCGACCGACTGGGTGAGTTGCGCGGTGTCCGACCCGATCTTCGCCGTGATTGCGAAGGTACCGACCGTGGTCGAGGTGAGCGTGATGGCGCAGGTGCCCGCTACCACAGTTGTGCAGCTCGCGGCCGATGCGGTCACACCGGTGGGAACCGTAAACACAACAGGAACACCGGCGACGACGGCCTCGGTGTTGTCGCGCACCGTCGCGGTCAGCGTGATGGTTTGCGTTCCGTCGGCGTCGACCGCGGCCGTCGGGCTGATCGACAGATCGGATTCGGCGGCGGAGATCTCTCGAGTGGCGTAGCCGCGATACATCGTGGTGAATCCGGTGGCGCCTGCGTAGTAATACAGGATCGGACCAGCGTCGGAGAAGGTGCCTGTGACGACTCCGGGGGCATTTGCTGCGGTGAGTGCCGGAGCGTTGCCCTCGAAGATGGCCGATGTCAACGTGTTCACGTCGTCGTTGTTTTCGGCGAACGTGTTGTTGCCGATCGTCGTCACGGACCTCGGGATGGTCACCGTTGTCAGGTAGTTGCCCCGGAACGAATTGTTGCCGATCGTTGTGAGCGAGCTACCGAAGCTCACCTTCGTCAGGCTGTTGTTATAGAACGCGAAGGTGCCAATTGTCACAACCGAGTCGGGGATCACGACCGAAGTCAACACACCACCGCGGAACGCGTTGGCGCCAATTGTGACAACGGAGTTGGGAATGACCAGCGAGGTCAGATACACACCATTGCCATCGCCCTGAACGCCGTTGCCGCGAAAGGCGTTGTCGCCAATCGCGGTGACCGGATAGACCGTTCCTGCGTATGAGAATTCGGCGGGTATGTCGACGTCAGAGCCGGTGCCCAGGTACTCGATGATCGTGACGTTGCCAGCACTGATCGTGTAGGCGAAGTCGCTACTCGGGTTGGCTGCTTCCGCGGGACCCGCGACGAGCAAAGAGCTGGCCACGATGAGGAGAGCTGTTGCAGCGCTGAACGGGGCACGACGCATGAGATTACGACTCCTGATAGATCAAATCCGATCCCAAAGAGCGAGGCGGCGTTTCGCCAGCCTACCTTCGCGACGTACCGATAACCGACGCGTGTAGGTGAAACCACCTACGCGACGGCAACAAAAAACCCCGCACGAGGCGGGGCTTTTTGTTGCGGTTCAGTTCGGTCGCTGCGTCGTGGGGTTAGCCAACTTCACAGACGAACGTGCCCGTGCTCGGGTACTTGGTCAGGCGTTCGGTCGCGGGAATGGCCAGCTCGCCCGATCCCACTGATCCGGACGCGAGAGCCAGCTGACGCAGCATCGACGTCATCGACGCCGATTGCGTGTTCGAGACCTTGCCAACGCCATTTCCGGTTTCGCAGAGCTTGTAATAGTTGATCGACGATCGCCAGTCGATCAATCGGTCGCCCTGGATCCGGGGAGTGCCGGCCGTATCTGCCTGGTCGGCCTGAAGCGCATCTGCGCCCGACCCACCATAGAGAGTGTCGCCGCCGTTGAGCGTCTGGCGGATCCGATCGGTGTCCTCGAGGGGTGCGGCAAGCTGCCACAACTTCGAGTCGCTGGTTCGGCGCTTGATGTCGAGCAGGTCGCTGCCGGCTCCTCCGAACAGAATGTCGTGGTCGACACCGCCCCAGATCGTGTCGGCGTCGTTGCCACCGAAGACAACATCGTTGCCTGCGCCCGCGTTGATGACATCCTTGCCAGCTCCGGCGTGGATCGAGTCCGCTCCGTCGTTGCCAAGGATGAGATCGTCGCCACCTACCGCAGCCTGGGCGAGGGTGACCACGGGGATGAGCGTTCCGCGACGACGGATCGACTCCACAACGAAGGACTTGCTGTCCTTGATCGTGCGGTCGACCGCACCGAGTGCCGCGGCAGGTGTCGGCACGTTGATGGCCTGATCGCCCATCAGCGCGTCGTCTCCTGCGCCGCCCTGCAGGATGTCTCCCGGCACGGTTGCATTCTCGAAGTCCTGCGCCGGACGCTTTGTGCGGGTGTTGTCGAACTGGCCATACAGGTCGTCGTCGCCCAGTCCTCCCGACAGCGTGTCGCTGCCGGACCAGACACCGGGCACCTTGTCGGCCATGGCGACCTGTCGCACCGTGTGTACGCCTGTGGCACCGCCAGCGAGCGTGCGGTTCGGACCGTGCCGGGTGATCCGACCGTTGTCACCGAGGAGCACGTCGCGGGCGTCGCCGCCGTCGAGATCGTCGTTGCCGTCAAGCAGCCCGGCGGACGTTGTGTCCGTCGCTACCTTCGACGCCGTGAGCAGTCGATCGATCACCCCGTTGCCGGATGCCGTGATGATCGCACCGTTGTTACTCGAGCCGCCGCCGATCAGGTCGTCTTCGCCCTCGTTACCGTCGAGCGTGTCAGCGCCGTCGTTGCCTTCGAGATAGTCATCGTCCGCACCTCCGGCAAGCTCGTCGTCTCCCACCTGACCGAACAACAGGTCGCGACCTTCGTCGCCGGTCAGAGTGTCATCACTGCCCGTGCGTGTAGCCGCCTTCTTGGTGGCAGTGCCCAGGTCGAAGAGCTGAATCGTTCGCAGCCTTGTGCCGTCCTTGCGGCGGTCGTCCGATGTCTCGAGACGAGCGTTGTCGCCCGCGAGCACGTCGTCGCCCGATCCACCTGACATAACGTCATCGTCGTCGAACTGGCCCGCACCAGTGCGGGCGGGCGTGATGAGACCGTCGCGTGACGAGCTGCCTCCGGTGAGGATGTCGTCGTCGGCGCCTCCCGACAGCTCGTCGCCGCCAGCATCGCCCTCGAGCGTGTCCACTCCGTCGTTACCTCGAAGTGTGTCGTCGGCACCCTGGCCGAAGAGCTTGTCGTCACCCGAGCCGCCAGAAATGTCATCCTCACCGGAGAACGCTGTGGAAGCCGTCGCGCCCGGTGCCGGTGTGTCCAACAGCTTCACAAAAAGTGCGAAGAGCCCGTTGGTGGGGATGCCGTTGTCGCCCAAAAGCAGGTCGTCGCCGTCACCGCCCGCGAGGATGTCGTCGGTATCCGCCGTAGCGGCAATTCCCGAGCCACCGACGATCTGGTCATTGCCGCTTCCGCCGGAGATCGTGTCCTCGCCGTCGCCGCCCTCAATGCCATCGGCACCGCTGCCACCGTCGATGATGTCGTCGCCGCTCTGTCCGAAGATCAGGTCGTCGGCTCCACCACCCCGAACAGTGTCATTGCCACTCGCGCTTGCACTCGGTATCGACTGTGTCGGTACGTCAAACAGTTCGATCGCAACGTCGTTGCGGATTCGGCTCCAGCTTGTGCGGGCGTTGGGGGCGACAATCCGCAGTCGCGCGTTGTCGCCGACCAAAACGTCGGAGCCGTCATCGCTGTCGACTCCCTCGTCGCCGACCACAACATCATCGCCGTCCGCGACGCCGATGGCGGTGCGTGTGATTGTCACTGCGCCGGTCGTCGAGGATCCGCCGATAACGAGGTCTGCGCCGTCGCTGCCCTCAACCTTGTCAGAGCCTGGTCCACCCTCAACAACGTCTGCGTCCGGTCCGCCAACAGCTTCGTCGTTGCCGCTCTGGCCAAAGACCCAGTCGGCTCCCACTCCGCCGTAGACCTTGTCGTCGGGCTGCTGCGTCGAGGCCGCGGCCAACAACGTCACGCCGAGACCGGCAATGGCCGTGCCAGGAAGGGCTGTGCGTGAGAGGAGCCCGTTGTCGCCGAGGACGACATCGTTTCCACCATCGCCAAGCACCTCGTCCGCGCCATCCAATGCACCTGCGGTGTTGCTACCGCCCGCGAGCATGTCGTCGCCCGAGCCGCCGCGCAGAACGTCTGCGCCGTCGTTGCCGAAGATAATGTCATCTCCGTCGTCGCCGACCACGAGGTCGTTGCCCGTGTCTCCGTTGATCAGGTCGTCACCGGCACCGCCTCGAACGAGGTCCTTGCCGGACCCACCGTGAACGTCAGTGTCGTTGCCGGCACCCGCATCGATGTAGTCCGCGCCGGCTCCACCGGCGAGGCTGCCGTCGGCTGCGTCACCGCCAAGAATGCAGTCGCCGTTGCCGACCGCTCCGGTCATGCCGCTGAGCGGAATGGAACCGGTGTCGCCCGCGACGGTACTCGTACCCGGCTGGATGAGTCCGTTGCCATCCAGGTCAGCCTTGCCGTCCATAAAGACAACGCCGCCCACAATTCCGGTGAAGTTGCCGCCGTCAGCCTTGACGATGCCGTTGACGACCTTCAGGCCTTCGAGCTGTCCGTTGTTGTCTTCGCCAGAGAGATCGCCCCTCAGGTCGATCTTGCCGTTGACGACGCTCGTTGAAAGCGAGCACGTGATGTCTCGTGCGTCTGACGTGGCGTCCTCCGCAGACGGCGTGTCTGTGCCGACATCGTCACCCGCGATCGTGTTGAGTCCGGCCTCGCCGACGAGAAGGTCCGAGCCGGCTCCGCCGGTGATGGTGTCGTCTCCATCGCCGCCGCGCACCAGGTCGTCTCCGACTTCGCCGAACAGCTCGTCGTCGCCGCCCGATCCATAGAGGCGGTCCTGACCCGCTCCACCGCGGATCAGGTCATCTCCCTGAATCGCCGCTTCGACGTCTGAGCCGTCACCATCGAGGAGGTCGTTTCCATTGCGACCACAGACGACGTCGTCGCCGGCACCGCCGGACAGGGTGTCGTTGCCCCCTCCGCCGATGACGTAGTCGCGATCCCCGCCGCCGGAGACGACATCAGCGCCGGTGTCGCCGCTCGCGCCCGGGCTGGCACACTCTTGTGCGACAGTCTCCTCGTTGGGTGTCGTGAGGGTAAGCACTCCGGTCACGTCGAACTTGCGAATGATGTTGCTGGCGGTGAGGCCACTCACGGTGACCGTCTGGGTGGCGGTGAAGTCGCCCGCCGCCGCGTAATTTCCACCGACGACAACGTCTGAGCCGTCGCCTCCCGTTACGTCGTCAGAGCCGGAGCCTCCGACCACGAGGTCGCCGGAGTCGAGAAGGGGGCGCACAACGTCCCGATCGGTCGTCGGAAAGAGAATGCCGGGATCGGAACCGATGCCACCGTTGAGAATGTCGTCGCCGTTTTCGCCACGCACCTCATCCGCACCGGGTCCGCCGCGGAGACGGTCGGCGCCGTCGCCACCCTTTACTGTGTCCTGACCCTGGCCGCCGTCGATCTGATCGGCGCCATCATCGCCGTTCACAACGTCGTCGCCCGCACCCGTATTAAGAATGTCGTCGTCAGCTCCACCGTCAACGTAGTCGTTGCCGTCACTGGTTTCGATGGTGTCCCTACCGTCGCCGCCCAAAATGTGGGCGGCTGCGGTGAATCGGGGAGCGACGTAGCCCTGCTCACCGGCAACCAACATCACCGGCTCGTTGTTGGGACCGGCTGTCAAAACCGGCATTGCATACATGCGCACGGTGTCGGCGTTGTCGCCGGCATCCGCGACGATTGTTGTTCCGTCTGCCACGACGTAGTTCTGAACGACGTCGAACGCGCTCACCTGAAGGGTGATTTCGCCGCCGCTCGGCGGAGCGAGCTGGCGAACCGTGTACTTCTCGGCGCTCTGGCCGGTGAACGCCTCTCGAAGGTTCGAGGCGCTACCCATCGTCAGTTGAAGGGTCTTGTCTGCTTCGTGTTCGATAGCGAGCACCGGGTCAGGGGACTTTTCGCAATTGAACTCGAACAGCACGATTCTGGGGCTTCGCACGATGTCGAACGATGTCGAATACGAGTAGAAGAAGAGTTCGAGTTCAAAATAGAACTGCAGGAAGAACGACATGCCAGAGGAGACGTCGAAGGCACAGGATGGGCCTGTTGATGACCCGGCAAACTCGTCGGTGTAAATCTTTCCGTCACCGTTGGGGTCGAAAGCGTCGAGCGAGAGGTCGAGTACTACACCGCCCTGAATACCCGCAGAGGCGAAGCCAATGCTCACCCCAGCGCCAGCCGTCACGGTGAAGGTCAGGCTGATTTCCGGTACGTCGTTACCGTTTTCGAGGTCACTGATGTAGAAGCCGTTGCTGAGCAGTGCCGGGTCTGAGACACCTTCGACAACATCGTCGAATGCCTCGACGTCGCCGGGCTCAAGGCTGTTGATCTTCTTTGTGAGACCGCGGGTGTCGAAACCGAAGGCGAAACGGCCGTCGAGTTGCACCTTTCCGTTGATCTTCGCTTCAACGGGAACCGGTCCGACCGCGAACGGGCCGAACTTCTTTGCGATCTCGGCCGAGACGCCGGCGTGACCCAAATCGACGTAAATGAGGGTCGCGTCGCCGGTGTTGCTGAGCATGGAGAAGATCTCTTTGGTGTCCTGCAACACGGGAACGGAAACGCTGGGCAGGCTCAGGTACTTCGAATTTGTGCTCGCCTTGTCGACGGTTGTGCCCTTGGGCAGCTTCTTGTCTGCTGCGGCCTTCTCCTTCTTCGCTTTCCGCTCATCCGGCTTGCAGGTGCCCGACTTTCCGCTGCCGTCGAATTCTCGAGTGGACTTCGTGCCGTCTTTTGCTGACAGGGTCTCGGTGCATTTCGGCATGTCGATCTCAATGGGCGACAGCTCAAACCCGCCGAGGAACCCCGTGCCGATTGATCGCAGGTCGGGCGTGCCGTCAGCCTCGCCAGCCACAAGGTTCTGCAGCTGCAACAGGTTGAGGATCAGCTGAATCTTCGGGTTCTTCGCGCTCTGCAGGAGCGTCATCAGGGAGGTCGGACCCCTTCCGACCATTTCAGACAGTTCAGAGACGACGGGGATCGGGCGCGCCAGGGTGTCCACAACCGGGTTCAGCGGCGCCAACCACTTCTTGGCCTTCTCGAATCCGGGGATCAGCGCCGAGTTGAACGTGTCGACATCGACGCGCAGCGCTTGGAACTTAAGTTCCTTGTACGTTCCGTCTTTCCAGGTTTGGTCGATTGCGCCAAGAACGTCGAAGAATTTGGCGCTGGAGGCGAACGACTCGAAGTAGACCGCGAGTGTTCCATCTCCCGTCACCGTGGTAACCGGCGTGACGCTCTTGTCGTAGAGATCGGGAAGGTAGGCCAGCTCACCGTCGCCTTCTGCGGGCAGAACATTCACCTTGATGAGGGCGTCCAGTTGTGTGCGGGGGGTGCCCGTCTTCTGGCGGTCCACGAGCACCGAGGGGAACTTGCCGACGTAGGCGTCAATGCAGAGTGGCTTCGGGTCGGCGCTTCTCGTCAGATAGTCGGGAACGTCGAAATCGACGGTCTCGGTGCCTTCCTTCGTCCACCCCGAGGCGCGACTCCAGGAATGGCACGTGTCGGCGTCATACTCTGGCAGCTCGGCGTGGATATCCACAGCCAGGAGCGGGCTCGCCGAGTTGACCGGCTCGAGCTTGACGAACGGCCCTGTGCCACGGCCGATTCCCACGGTTACGTCAAGAGTCCAGCTCGTTGTGGCGGGCACCTCGAGGTTGGTGATGATTGTGGATCCTGCGGGGCCGACGTGAAAAGGAACCGTGGGTATGGTCGCGGGTGTGGCTTTCTGCACCGTCAGGTGCACAGCGATCTGCTTGACATTCGCGACTGTCATCGTCGGCTTGTCGCAATCCTCTGAACAGGTGATCTCGAAGGGATCGGAGGTGACGGTCATCCCTGCGGGTACTTGAGCCTTCGCGCTGGTGAGGGCCGCGGCAAGAGCAGTCTTGAGTTCGCTGACCTTCGCGCCCTCGCCGACCGATTCCACCGCGATGAGAGAGGTTCTCGCCTTGGATACGAACGTGTTGATGTCACCCGGTACGTCGGCGCCGGCGTTGAGGTTTGTGCCGACCAGCGGGAGGCTTATCGGAACACCATCCGCGTCGATCATCTTGCCGCCGTCAAGTGCGTCGCCGAGGGTAAGCGCTAGACCGCTCAGACCGTCGGTGAGGTACCGGTAGGCGATCGGCTGCTCTGCCGTGTTTCCACCTTCGCCACCCGAGCTCTGATCGGCCAGCAGCGCGACCATAACCGCATCCATGGGCACGTCGGCGGTTGTCTTAAGCGGAAGTTCAAGGCATGCGGCGACGTTCGGTGCATCGGCGGTGCTGGGATTGCCGCAGGTCTGCGGATCGCCGACCTTTGTGCGCTCCTGGGTCAGGGTCGTCGGAACGTCGGCGGTCGAAGTCCAGTCCGCATCGGATCCCGGCAGGGAAATACTGGACTTCACGCCGATACCGAGCTTGATGCCCGCGACATCGCCGGTTTTGATTCGTGCGGATCCAAAGTCAGCATCCTTGCCCGCGAGATCCTGCTTCACGGTGGTGGACTCCGAGCCACCCACGATGCCGGTGATCTGCTCGCTGACCCCTGTGTCACCTCGAACCTCAGAGTCGGCGGTAACAAGGTTGACACCGATCACGTACTTCGCTGATGACGCAACGGTCAACGGCAGCTCCGCAAGAGTCTGCTCGGTGGCGGTCTCCGCGCTGATAACGCGCAACTCCTGCTGCGCAGTCGCTACCCGCAGCGGTACATCGCGTTTTCCTGTTGTCTTCAGGGAGGTTTTCAGCACCAGCGTGGGCGACTCACCCGTGGTCAGCGCGAAATTCAGCTCAGGGGCGCCATCGAGCGCGTCGGTGCTGTTGCCGGTGACGTTGTCCGCCATCAACGCCTTGAGCGTGACGGCGAATGCCTGCATCGACGAAACGCTGTTCGACTCGGCCAACGACTCATTCTGAATCTCCGAGATTGCGGTGCCCAGAGTGTCGCGAGCGACGCTGATCTCCGTGGGAAGCACGTCGACCAACGGGAACGTGCGATCGGCTCCAAGCTCGGCCTTCGGTGAAACGAATGAGCGGTGTACAGCTGCAAGATTTTCGATCAGGATGTCGCGGAGAGCGTCCTGGTCGCCGTCCATCACGTAGGGGTGCCCCGAGGCCATACCGCCCTGCGCCAGCGGTCCCTGGGAACAGGTCAGTTCGTGGATCGACTTCACTGTGAACTGCGAGCAGATGGTGCTTGTGGCATTGGCGATGCCCAGGTCGTAGAACGGTCGCGTGACAACGCGCTCGGCGAGATCCTCATCGCCGGTGAATCCGAACTGCGTATAGAAGTCCGCGGTGGGGTCCACGAGAGTGCTGCCGTTGGAGCCTTCGCCCATAACGCTCTGCCTCGCGGGAACAATGTCAAGCAGGCGCAGTGCGTCGTAATCGCCGGGATCCTGAGCGCCAAACGTGTTTACCGTGGGGAGACTGTCCGGAACGAGACTTGCCCACTCCGCTTCAATAATTCCGGCCTTCTCGACCGGTCGGGGAAGTGAGTCCTGAACGGCGAGTGTGGCTTGAGCAGACAGACCGCGCGTGGCATCGGCTGCGACAGCGGAATCCTCGGCCAGCACTCTGGCAACCGACACAACGTCAGTGAGCGTCTCGCCCTTGGGCAAAACGAGGTCAGGGGTGGGCACCTTCACCGATGCAGCTGTGCCACCGGTCTGCTCGAGCGCGTAGGTGGTGACGTCGACATCCATCTGCAAAAAGCCGATGCGGGCCACGAGCTTGGCCTTGTCGGGCAGCGCGGCTTTAACGTTCTGGATTTCGTAGACGAGCCCGCCCGCTCCGGGGCGCACAAATACTGTGGGGTCGACGGGCGCTGCCTCGCCCTCCGTTGGTGCGGCGGTGGTCTCTTCCAGACCGATTCCGAAGTCGGCGCTGAATGACCGACCACTCGTTGTCACGGTGGCCTTGCCCGTCTGCAAGGGCTCGGTGGCCGCTCTGGGGCTCTCACCCGTCTGGGCACAGTGTCGCTGCTCTCCCGCGGGAGTATCGGCTGCCTGGCATAGACCGGTGAGCCCGGTCAGTGGCGCGAGATTGCCGTTGCCGCCGGTGGGAGTGTTTGTGGTCTCTTCATCCGCAAGATTCTGGCGAACCGCGATCTCAAAGGTGCCGTTCGAGCGGTCGTACGCGACGTCACCGTTGAGCCCCAGACCATGAATCGCCGCGCCCAGGGACTGTATCGACGGCACAGCAGACCGGGCCGCGTACTTCGCACCGTCCGTACCGGTGAACGTCACGCGCAGGGCCGGGAATCCATCGCCGCCGGAGACAACTACGTTCTGCGTGGGCGAGCTACCGAGCGTTCCCGCGCTGTTCCCCGTGATCTCGACGGTTGTGTCATCGGGTGCAGACCACTCGATGTTCGCGCCGGGTTTCGGATCGATGCCCGAGATCGCCTGGCAGTAGCGCACCTGTCCGGGACGCGGTGCACCGGTCGGCGGGGACGTGTTCGCAGCGCCACAGGAGATCGTGGCGGTGGCCTGCTCGGTCAGAAGCCCGAGAATTTTCTGCGCGGGTGAATACACATCGCTGAGCGAAAGATCGAGGAGCGGCAACTGCTGGTCCACTGATCCTTCGAGAACCTCGAGAGCACCTGCGTACGCGGTGAAACCGGTGAGCGCCTGAAGCTTGGTGAGCGACGACATGTCCGCGAGGGATTCGTTCCGGTCGATGACCGGCTGCGAGTACGGCGATGTCGCTGAGGCCGCACGCTCACCCACCGTCACGGTTCCGGTCGCGGTGGAGTCCAGGGTCGTGCTCAGGTCGATATCAACCTTTACGTCTTTGTTGCCGGGTCCGTCTGTGGCGAAGAGGTCAGAAGCGCTGCTGAACTTGAGGTCTTCGGTGGTCATTTGCCCACGACCATTGGGATCGCGCATCTTCAACACGGTGGTGCTGTCGATCTTCGCCGTGCCCTCGGCGTCGAGTCTCACAAAACCATCGATGACCGCGAACGGCGTGATGGTGACCTGCGAAACAGCGTCGCCGCCGCCGACCGCGCGGGTCCAGACGTGAGTGGTCAGAGTGGGGAGCTCGGGATTCTCAACGACTGTGAACTTGCGCAGCTCAATCGCGCTCGGGTCATACCTGAATCGGATCTTTGCGTCGAGCGTTGCCGCCACTTCCCCGTTGAGGGCGGCGGTGCCGAACTGCAGCTCCTTGTCCTGGTAGGCCAGAGCGACCGGGCGGGCGGCAGCCAGCTTGATCGTCATGATCCAGTCACGGCTGTTCGCCGGCGCATCAGCTGGTGACGTCGCATCCACCACACGAAGTGAATCCGTTGTGAAGGCGGTGTGCAGGCTGGCGAGATTGACGGTGGGATTGTCAAGGAGAGCAGCATTCACCCGCGTGCCGATGGCGGTGTCGAGCGACAGCAGGTCGCGCACCGACGTATCGGTCAGCGGCAGGTTGTCAGACAACGCCGGCTGCTCGGCAGCAGCCGCCAGGGCGCTGCCCAACTCAATGAGGCCAACACGAACGTCGGAGACACCCGGATCTGGCTCGGCGGCCGCGGCCGCCTGCCCGACAAGGAGGGTCGACGCCAGAGCGAAGGTCGTCACAACAGCCACTGTGGCCATCGATGCCGTGTGGCGGAGTTTAAGCACGGAGAGCCGAGGAGTGAACACGTGTGACCTTCAGTTCAGGGTTGACAGGTCAGCGAATTTTGACGTTGCTCGAGTAATCGGCCACCGTCTTCGATGTTGACCGCACGAGAGCTACATAAGACGTGTAAGCGTTGCCGTTCAGGTCTCTGACGCTGAACTTGAACTTGCGGTTGCTGTTCAACTTGCCGACCGATACCAACGATCGAGTGCCGTTGACAACCCGGTAGAGCTCAACCTGGGCTCCGGGCGACACGGAGGCCGCAGACACCGTGAGCTGGTCGGTGCCCTTTCCACCCTTGCCGGCGACAAGGCGCGCGCTGATGACGGATCCGAAGCGCACCCGAACCTTCAGCTCCTGGCTGCCGAGGCCGTCTGTGACAATTGCCGTGACGGTCGCGGTGCCCAGCTTGTTGCCGAGGAATGTGTACGAAGCCTCACCACGAGCGTTTGTGACACCAGTCGCCAGAACGTGGCTGCCGACCTTGTCGGGTCCGTAACGGAAGAACTGCACCTCGTAGCCGCGCACCGGGTTGCCCAACTGATCGAGCACGCGCACGGTCTGTGTTGCCGCGGTGCCGACCCTGACAACGTCGGGCGCCGATGAGGTGATGGAGAAGACCGAAGCGTCGAAGTCGACGTCGTAGAACGAGGAAGCCGTTGAGTTGCTTGTGGTGGCCGTGCCCGACTCGGAGGTACCCGTTGTGTCGACGTACAGCTCGGTCGGAGCGTCGATCCAGGTTCCGGTCGCGGTGATCTTTCCGGGCTCGAAGGAGGTCAGCCAGATGTCGCTCGTCACTGTGAAGTCGGAGAGTGACGAGTCGTCGCTGTAGTCCCAGTTGTCGATGTCGCCGGTGTAGTTCAGGTCGATGAGCGTTTCGCCCGCGCGGTTACCGAACTGGTCGAGAGCGAGCACGTCGTAGTACGCGCGGTCGCCCGCCACTGTGGGGTTGACCGGGTTGTCCTGTTCGCTCTTGGCCGACAGAACTACCGCGACCTTGCCGTTCAGGGGGTTCGTCGAGTCCCACACGGCGCTCTCGGTGTGAGTGGCTCCACCAACGAGGGCGGTGACTGTCGCTGTGACGTGTGCGTCGTCATCGAAGCCGGCGTCTCGACCCATTCCAACAATGAAGGGGATCGTTCCGTCGGCGCCGGTGATGCCGGTAAGCGTGGTTCCGAGCTGTTCAAGATCGCCAGCCGGAGTTCCGACAACCGAGGGACGGGCACCCTGCCCGGAGGTGAAGAAACCGTGATCGAGCGAGATCGTGTAGACCTGACCCTCAACCGGGTCGGGGTCGGTGTCGTTGTCGCCCTGCAGGCCGGCAATGTCAGCGTCGACGTCGAAGGTGTCGTCTGGTGCGGTGATCTTCAGTGCGCTGGCGAACGCCTCTCCGGGAGTGCCGCCGCTGATCGGGTCAAGGGTTGCCGTGGTGCCGACCGGCGGGGTGGCGTCGGTCACGAAGTCGACCGCGAGGGATGCCTGCGCCGCATCCGCGTTGCCGACATCGGGAGTGGTCGCGGTGACTGCGTCGACGACGTCGCCCAGCTCAGTGCCCTGGCCGTCTTCCACCGGGTCCGCGAGAAGCGCCGTAAACGATCCCGTGGGAAGTGTCGAAACCTGCAGGGTGTCCTGCGGCAGTTCACCCTCGGCCGAGATGAAGCCCGCGTCGGCCTCCGGGTCAGAGCCATCGGTTCCGCGCGCGATGCCCAGGTCAATGAGGCGTCCCGGAAGGCCGGTGCCATCCTCGAGTGCCAGGGAGCCCTTCAGTGAGCGGACGAGGCCCGGGGCCGCGAGGAGCGGGCTGGCGTCGGTGAACTTCGTTGTGGCGTTGCCCACCTTGAGAGCACGAAGCGTTGTGCCAGAAATTGCAGAGGTCTTTGCCTTCGCCGGAATGGCGGCGGTGAGCGTGTAGCTTCCGGCGACCTGGTCCTGAGGTAGCGGCACAGTGAATGCGCCGGCTACGTCAACCGTCTCCGTTGCTGTGCCGGTGGCGGGAACGCGAATCGGTGTGGCGGGCGTGCCGAATGGCGTGATTGTCCAGAAGTACTTGAGGTCACGAGCGTCGTCGACATCGACACTGCCCTTGACCGAGTGGGTTACCTGCACGGTGATGTCGCCATCAACGTACTCGTCGAAATCGAAAGCCGATCCGTCGTTCGAGCTTGCAACGAGCGACAGCTTTGCTGGCACCTTTGCCGCCAGAGCCGCGGTAGCCGGCACAACAGACGCCACAAGCGCCAGGGCCACTCCGAGGCCAAGTGCGCGACCGAAATTAACTGGGTGCATGAGATTTCCGATCATCGCGGCATGGGTAGGCGCCGTGGAACAGGGGGTGAGGGGTGCAGATACCTGCCTCGGGCTTTCGAGGCCTGTCGCTGAACGTAACATAAAACCGCGGATCATTACAGATGCTCGCGAAACCCCCAAAGGGGGCACAAAGCAGAAAAACCCGCCGGATCTCAATGATCCAGCGGGTTCTTACGTGCGGAGACGGAGGGATTTGAACCCTCGGTACCCGTTAGGGTACTCCACCTTAGCAGGGTGGTGCACTAGGCCGAACTATGCGACGTCTCCTTGAACCCCGGCTAGCGGAGTCCGTCAGCAATCATATCCAATTACTGGCTGAGGTCAGAACGACCGGGGCTCGTCACCCCGGCCGTACCGATTAATACGGGACCGAGCAGGTGTAATCCGCGGCAGTCTGGCCCTTGACTCCGTCGAGAGTCGCGGACTTCACGGGCTTGCTGGGCTCGGCGGTTGCGCTCGACGAGGGCGCCGGCTCGTTTGTTGCCTTGGGCGCGTTCGGGTCTTTCGCAGAGCCGTTGTTATCGCCGACCGTCGTCAGCTTGAACGGCTTGTCAGCACGCAGCAGCGCGAAGAGTGCGTCGGCCTTGGCCTGGATCGGCGCAACCTTGCCGGCGTAGACGCCGCCAACACCGGTTGTGCCGGGGTACTGCACGAAAGTCACGCTTTCCAGCGGGATGTCTTTTAGGCGAGCAGCGATGGAGGCGAGGGTGTCGAGCTGCGCGAGTCCGCTGGAGAGCGTCATCGTGGATGTCGCAGCCTGAGCGATCGCGTACACCTTCGACGGGTTGCCGAGAGTGTCCTTGTCCTTGAGCGTGCGAACGAGGGCCGAGAGATACACCTGCTGCGAGCTGATGCGGGTGAGGTCCGAGCCGTCGCCGACGCCGTGGCGCGAGCGGAGGAACGCGAGAGCTTCGTAGCCCTTGAGAACGTGCTTGCCCTTTTTGAGGTGCAGGCCGACGTTCTTGTCGTTGATGTCACCGGCGACACAGACCTCGACGCCACCGACGGCGTTCGACATCTTGATAACGCCGTTGAAGGTGATGAGTCCGGCGAACTGGATGTCGAGGCCGGTGAGCGCCTCAACCGTCAGCACGGTGCAGGGCAGGCCACCGTAGAAGAGCGTGTTGTTGATCGGCATTGCCGACATCGCTGCGTTGCTTCCGCTGCCGTCGACCTTGGGGCACGAGGGGATGGGAACAACGAGGTCACGCGGGAAGCTGACCGCGGTCGCGTTCGTTCCGTCAGCCGATACGTGAAGGAGCATCGTCACGTCGTTGAGGTTCGCGCTGCCTCGTCCGTCGCATCCATCGCTTCCTTCACACATGTCGCTTCCGACAATGAGCATGTTGAAGCCGCCGGGGTATGCACCGATGCTGGGCGGTGGACCTTCGGTCTCACCGACGAGAACTACCTTTTTGATCTGACCCGTGAGCTGGTTGACAACGATGGCGCCGAGGGCGCCGCCGCTGACCAGAAGCACAACGAGCGAGGCGCCGATAAACGCGAGCACCGAACCCCAGGGGCCGGCTTTTCGCAATCGGCCGTGGCGAGCTATGCCCGCGGTTTTAATCGATCGTGCCGTTGAGCGTGGACGCAGTTCACTCATCGCAGATCCCTTCGTTCGAGTTAAAGAATTCGACAAACTAGAGCGGAGGGCGTGGGATTCGAACCCACGAATGCTTTCACATCACCAGTTTTCAAGACTGGCTCCATCGGCCGCTCGGACAGCCCTCCATACGAAACCAAGTCCTGAGTGTAACTGATCGTCTCGTCGGCGAGCCTGTCAATCAGCCGTCAGCATGGGTCTAGAGGCTTGCGAAGAGCTTCGCCACGCCGTCGTCGAGGTCACTCGCGGTCTTTTCATTGCCTGCGGCGTGCACCTCGTCGGGCGCTTGGCCCATCGAAACTCCGCGCCCCTCGACCGATGCCCACTCGAGCATGTCGATGTCATTGCGACCGTCACCGACGGCGATAACGCGCGATCGAGGAATCGAATGGATGTCGCGCACACGCTCGAGGGCAGTGGACTTATTGACCCCGTCCGGAGCTATGTCCAGCCAGGCGGTCCACCCGACGTTGTAGCTCACCTTGTGCAGGCCCATGCGCTCAACGACCGAGAGAAAGTCTTCGATCTCGTGCTCCGGGGAGATCACAACAACGCGCGTCGCGGCGTGCGTGAGCAGCTCGTCGAACTCCACCTTCTCGCTCGAGGCGCCGAGGGTGCCATCGGGAAAGTACCCGGTGAAGCGGTAGAGCCCGGTCTCGTCTTCGACCGCGTAGTGCGCGTCGCCGAGGTTGGCCTTGATAGTTGTGAGCACTTCGGCGGGGTTGAAGGTCTCAACGAACTCGCGGCGGTAGCCGGTGGGAGCATCGGCGTCGCGCTTGAGGGTGATCGCGCCGTTGGAGCAGACAACGTACTCCGGCGTGATCGACAGGCGGTCGAGAATGGGCAGCGTCATCGCGACCGAGCGGCCGGTTGCGAGCATCACCTCGTGGCCGAGGTCACGAACGCGCGCGACCTGCTCGACGACGGCATCGCTCAGGGTGCCGTCTTCGTGCAGCACGGTGCCGTCGATGTCGAGGGCGATGAGCAGGCGGTCGGTCACTTGACGGGCTCCAGAACCTCGAGGCCGCCCAGGTACGGCTGCAGCGCCTTCGGCACACGCACCGATCCGTCTTCCTGCTGGTGGGTCTCGAGAATCGCGACGATCCAGCGGGTGGTGGCGAGGGTTCCGTTGAGTGTGGAGACCGGCGTCGTTTTGCCCGACTCTCCGCGGTGACGGATGTCGAGTCGTCGCGCCTGGTAGGTCGTGCAGTTGCTTGTGCTCGTGAGCTCGCGGTAAGCGTCCTGCGTCGGAACCCACGCCTCGATGTCGTACTTGCGGGCGGCGCTCGATCCGAGGTCGCCGGCAGCGACGTCGATGACGCGATAGCTGAGCTCGCACGCCTTGAGCATGTCTTCCTGGAAGCTCACGAGGCGGTCGTGCTCGGCCTCGGCATTCTCGGGCAGCACGTAGCTGAACATCTCGAGCTTGTTGAACTGGTGAACCCGCAGAATTCCGCGGTTGTCCTTACCCGCCGACCCTGCCTCGCGCCGGTAGCACGTCGACCAACCCGCGTAGCGCATCGGGCCGTTCTCAAGGTCGAGGATCTCGTCGGAGTGGAACCCGGCGAGCGCGACCTCGCTTGTACCCGTCAGGTAGAGGTCGTCTGCCGGGAGGTAGTAGATCTCGTCGGCGTGCTCACCGAGAAAACCGGTGCCGGCCATAATCTCGGGGCGCACGAGCGTCGGCGTGATGAGCGGAACGAAGTCCTCTTTAAGCGCCTTGTCGAGCGCCATGTTCATCAGGCCGATCTCGAGGCGAGCGCCGACTCCCTTGAGAAAGTAGAAGCGGCTGCCGCTGACCTTCACGCCGCGCGTGATGTCGATGGCGCCGAGCAGCTCGCCGAGCTCGGCGTGGTCGCGGGGCTCGAAGTCGAAGGTCGCCTTCTCCCCCACCTCGCGCAGCGTGACGAAGTTCTCTTCGCCGCCCGCGGGCACCCCGTCGATGATCGGATTTTGGATGGCCCCGACGACCTTCGCGAAGTCAGCCTCGGCGTCAATCGACTCCTGCTGGGCTTCCTTCACCTGGGCGGAGAGCGCCTGGGCCTGAAGCACGAGTGCCTTCTTGGCCTCCTTCGGCGCCGTTGCGACGGTGCGGCCGAACGCGTTCTGCTCGGCGCGAAGCTTCTCAAAGCGCTGAATCGAGCTGCGACGTTGCGCATCGGCAGTGATCGCGTCATCCACGAGGGAGACGGATGACCCGCGCGCCTCCTGTGAGCGTCGGAGGAGTTCAGGGTTCTCGCGAAGTAGCTGTGGATCAATCACGAGCACCAGTCTACTTTCCGCGCAATTGGGGGTTTGCCGTAGTTTTGGCGTGTGCCCAACAACGTCAAACACGCCGCAGTCATCTACAACCCGATCAAGGTTGACCTCGAAAACCTCAAGTCGCTCGTCAACGAGGCCGCCGAGGCCGCCGGTTGGGGCGATTCGATGTGGTTTGCGACGACCGAAGAAGAGGTCGGCCAGCGGGCAACGGCGAGCGCACTGCGCCGCGGTGCCGACGTTGTACTCGCCGCGGGTGGCGACGGAACAGTGCGCGCCGTCGCCGAGGGCCTGCGAGGCTCCGACGTACCGCTCGCACTGCTGCCCTCGGGCACCGGCAACCTGCTCGCCCGCAACCTTGATCTCGACGTCACAAACCTGAGCGGCTCGATCACAAGCGCCTTCACCGACGGTGAGCGCAAAGTCGACCTGGGACTCGTCGAGGTCACCCGCGAGTCGGGCGACAAGGAGACGCACGCCTTCCTCGTTATGGCGGGCATCGGCCTCGACGCCAAGATGATGGCCAACACCAACCCCGACCTCAAGAAGGCCGTCGGCTGGTTGGCATACGTGGATGCCGGTGTGCGCTCGGTCGCGGAACTCAAGCCCATGCGACTCAACTACAAGGTCGACAAAAAAGAGGTCAAGACCGCGAGCGTGCACACGATCCTCATCGGCAACTGCGGCAAGCTCCCCGGTGGCCTTATGGTGATGCCCGACGCGACGCCCGACGACGGCATCCTCGACATCGTGGCTCTGCGTCCGCAGGGAAAGTTTGGCTGGCTGCGCGTCTGGAACAAGGTCGCGTGGGAGAACGGCGTGCTGCGCAAGAGCGCCATGGGCCGCAAGATCATCGACCTGTCGCGCGACGTGAAGGACGTTATGTCGTTCCGCGGTCAGGAACTCACGATGGACGTCACCCCCGCCCAGGAGTTCGAGCTCGACGGCGACGAGTACGGCGAAGTTGTTGCGATGCGCGCGTGGGTCGAGAAGCAGTCGCTGCGCATCAAGGTGCCCGTCGGCGGTTGAGGCCCTCGCTGATTGAGTAGGCGTATCGAAACCGGCACCACCGATGGTTTCGATAGGCGCGCCAGAGCGCGCACTCAACCACCAAGAGCCTCGGAAGCCGAGACCTAGCAGCCCGCCCCATCGATGAACTCCGCGTCATCCACCCCGATTGTCAGCTCGTACTCGACGAGCACCGCAACGAATCCGTCGAGGTAGTCGCACGCGAAGCTGGTCTCTGGTGGCATCCACTGCGCGGGCCCCGAGTCTGACTTGCTCTGGTTGTCGTAGCCGTTGACCGCCACGAGGTTGATCGGGTCGTTCGCGAAGTTCTCGCGCTCCTGCTCGCTCCAGTCGCGGGCGCCGTGGTACCAAGCCCAGGCGAGCGGCACGATGTGGTCGATCTGCACGTCGGCAGAGGTGTCTTGCCCGGCGATAAACGGAATGGTGTCGCCGCTGTAGCTGTCGACGAGTGTGCCGGAGAGCACCTTGCAGTCGTTTGTGCCCTCCTTGAACTCGATGTCGATGAGGTCGCGACCGAGGATGTCGTTGCGTGTGTCGCAGCCGTTCCGGTCGATGTCCGCCCAGGACTGGCCGAACGCGTCACGGTCATAGCTGCCGTCGCGGTCGGTCTCGCCGATCACAAGCGAGTCGAACGTGCCGGCGCTGGAAGACGTGGAGGTGGGAACGGCAGACGTGGGCGCGGTCGGGCTTGCCTGCGTCACACTCGCCGAGCTGAGCCAGATCGCAGCCGCCGCACCGCCGATGATCGCGACGACCGTTGCGCCAGAAACGAAGCCCAGCCAGAATCCCGAGCGACGACGCTTCGCGCGCGGGGCTGCCGCTACAACACGCTCGATGTCGCCGAGGTAGTCACCCCAGCTTCCCTGACCCGACATCCGACGTTACTGCTCGCCCGCGATGAGACCGCGCAGCCAGTCGCGTGCGTCGATGAAGACCTCGTCGCCGTAGCGCTGGGTCACCTCGATCGCGAGCTTGTCGGCGCGCGGGTAGCTGCCGAGGAATGTGACGTTGGGTGAAAAACGCTTGAGCCCGAGCAGGGCGTCGGCGACACGCTCATCGAGGATGTGCCCGTCGAGGTCGATGACGAACCGGTAGCGGCCCATGGCATCGCCGATCGGCCGCGACTCGAGCAGGCTCATGTTAACGCCGCGCGTCGCGAACTGCTCGAGCATGTCGAGCAGGCTTCCGGCGCGATCGTCGGGCAGCTCGGCGATGATGCTCGTCTTGTCGCTTCCCGTTCGCTCGGGAACAGCGACGGTGCGGCTCACCAGCACAAAGCGCGTCTGCGCCGTCGGGTTGTCGCCGATGTCGCTGGCAAGAACAACGAGGTCGTGGTGATCGGTGATGCCGGGCGGCGCGATGGCGGCATCCGCAGTTGTGTCGGAGAGAAGGGATGCCGCGGCCGCAACATTCGACGTCGCCGGAATGTGCCCGTGGCTGGGCAGGTTCTTGTCGAGCCAGAGGTGGGTCTGGGCGTAGGCGACGGGGTGCGCGTTGACGACGGTCACGTCGGCGAGAGTTGTGCCGGGTCGGGCGACCAGCACGAAGTTGACGGCAACAAGGTACTCGCCAATGATGCGCAGCCCGGGGATGTTCGCGAGGGCGTCCTGCGTTGCGCTCACGCCGCCCTCGACCGAGTTCTCGATGGCGATCATCGCGGCGACGCTGCGTCCGGCGACAACGTCGTCGAGCGCTTCGCCGACGTTGTTGACCGACCGCCAGTCGGCACCCTGCGCCTCGGGAACCTGCTTGAGCGCGGCCTCGGTGAACGTGCCCGCGGGCCCGAGGTAGCTGTAGGTGCGCGCGGGGTCTGACATGCTCACGAGTTTATGGGTTCGGTTGCGCGCGCGGACGCTCACACGCGCGGCCGCTTGTGTCAACCTCCCGGCCCCGACAAGGGATTGGGCGTCGCCGACCATAGGATTCTCAAAGATGGAGAATATGACCCAGCCTGACGCAGCCCAGACTCCGGTCATAGTTCTCGGCGCACGATACCGGCTCAACGAAGTGATCGGCACCGGCGGAATGTCGACAGTCTTCCGCGCACGCGATGAGCACTTGCAGCGCGACGTCGCGATCAAGCTCTACAACGCGAACACGGCAGAAGCCGCGAGGCAGGAGAGCGAACTCTCGGTGCTCGCCGCGCTCGACCATCACGGCCTCGTTACGCTTCTCGATGCCGGCATTTCGGAAGACGCCTCGCGCCGCACAAACCGGTTTCTCGTTATGTCGCTCATCAACGGCACAAACCTGCGCGACCGACTACGCGGCCCGCGCATTGCGCCGCGCAACGTTGCCGAGATCGGCTACGACATGGCCGAGGCGCTCGAGTACATCCACTCGCGCAATGTTGTGCACCGCGATATCAAACCCTCGAACATTATGCTCGTCGACTACGGCCTGCGCGCTCGTCGCGCACGCGCACGCCTGACCGACTTCGGCATCGCACTCAGCGACAGCGCAGAGCGTCTCACCCTCGACGGCCAGACCACCGGAACCGCTGCCTACCTGAGCCCCGAGCAGGCCTCCGGCCAGCCCGTCGGCGCCCCGAGCGACGTCTACTCGCTCGGCCTCGTTCTGCTGCAGTGCTTCACGCGCGCAATCGAATACCAGGGCACGATCGTCGAGTCAGCCATGGCGCGACTGACGCGCGACCCCGTTATCCCCGAGTACCTGCCCGCACACTGGCGCCAGCTTTTCGCGGCGATGCTCAACCGCTCCCCCGACCTGCGCCCCGCCGGTAAGGAACTCGTCTCGGTGCTGCGCCAGGTCGTGATCGCGGAGAGCGGTCGCCACATCGACCCAGCGTCGGTTTCCGCGGCGACGGTTGTGCCCGGCGACGAGGCCGCGACATCCGGCCCGCTCATCGAGACGATCCCCGACGAGGTTCTGCATCGGGTGACCGCCATGGCCGCGCGGCTGTTCTCGGCTCCGATCTCGGCGGTGAGTCTTGTCGAGAACGGGGTCTCGCGCCTCGTCTCGCACTTCGGCGACGACGTCGAGTCGCTGGGCGAACACGCCGACCTGTCGAACTCGCGGCCTCCCGTTGGAGAGCCTGTGCTCATTACCGACGCACGCAAAGACCCGCGGTCGAAAGACAGCCGCCTTGTGCGCGGGCCGCTCGGCATGCGCTTCTATGCGGGGGCGCCGCTCATCCTCAGCGACGGAACCATCATCGGCACGCTTTCGGTCATCAACACCTCGAGCTACAAGCCGAAACCCGACGACATGGCGAGCCTCGAAGACCTCGCCGCGCTCGTCGTAGCGCAGCTCGAGCTGCCGAGCGACGGCCTGCGCGGCGACGAGTCAACGCAGTAGCGGAGGTTACTGCGCGGCGACTGTCGCAGCGACGCCGAGGAACAGTTCCCGACCGTCGCCGTCGTCATCCCCCGCGACGTAGAACAGCTGGTAGTCGGCGCTTTGCGCCACGATGATGCGCAGCGGGTCGCCGTCGGCAGCCGTTCGATACGACAAAACGTCGCCCTTTTGCGAGGCGAACAGGGCGACATTCCGTTGCCAGTCGAGGTCGCTGACCTCCTCATCGCCGCCGACGCCCTCGTAGCCGCGCGCCTCTTCGAGGTGGTCGGCGACGTCGTAGATCTCGCCGTCAATCGCCGCGTACAGGGAGAGGTGGGCGTCACCGTTGTCCCACACGCACGACGACTCCTCGCGCACGAACCCCACCGGTACCTCAATGCTGACGGCACCGGTCGCGAGCTCACACGTCTCGGCGCCCCTCACCGCCGAAGACGCACTCGGCGCAGGCGTCGCAACCGGGTCGCTCTCGACCCGGGTGCAGCCCGCCAGCGCGAGCACAATGGTGAGCGCAGCGATTGCCGATTTCTGGTGCGTCATGGTTCTCGAGCCTACGGCCCGTCGACGTCACCCGTCTCACGCAGGGCATCCCGCAGCGTCGCCCGGGCCCGGGCATGTCGGCTGCGCACGGTTGCCGGTCGCATCGACAGGATGCGCGCGACATCCACGAGGCTAAAACCCTCCCAGTAGGCCAGACCGATGATCTCGCGGTCGATCTCGTCGAGGTCGCCAACGAGGTGCCGCACGTGCTCGTGCAGCGGGTTTGGCTGCCCGGGCTGGTCTGCCGTGGCGAGCTCGAGCCGCAGCCGGTCGGCCAGCGCGAGCCTCCGCGTCGACGACCTGCGGTGCGCGAGCAGCGTCTTGCGCGCCACCCCGTACAGCCACATGCGGGCGCGCTCGGGGTCGCCCGGAATGGCGGACTGCCTGCGCCACACAACAAGAAGAGTGTCGCCAAGAAGGTCGGCCGCGTCATCCACCCGGCTTATTCGACGGGAGAAGTACGCGAGCAACGCCGGTGCCTCGCGCGCGACGAGTGCGGCGACGTCAACGCGCTCGGACACCGCGAAAACACGGGGCATGGATGTCGCGTCGGCGCTCAATGGAGCAGCCCCTCGCAGTCCGAGCCCCAGCTGAAGTACGCGGCGTCCTGGCCGAGGAGGTGCGGCGGGATCGCGTCGCTAAGTTCCCCGGTCATAGCGTCGCTCCACGACATGGCGTCGATGTCCTGCTGGGTCATTTCATCGGCAGCGGATGCAGGAACGAGAGTGCCGGTGTCGAACGGCTGCGCGAGGGCGCGGTTGTACACGTCCTGGCCGAAGCCGTTCCAGTTGTGGGCACGCAGGTAGCTCGTGAGCGCGCGGTCGTCTGCGTCGAAGACGGAGCCCGCGGCGAACTCGGCGGTGCAGCTCAGGGTCGACCCGGTGTCGGTTGTGTAGCTGAGGGGAACCGTGACGTCTGCGGTGATCGTGTTGACCACCACCGCGCCGGCGGTGAGTGCGAGTGCCCCGACCGTCGCGAGCGGCACAAATACGAGCAGGTTGCGCTTGCGCCGGGCGGGTTTTTGGGCCGCGACGTAGGCGCGAGTTGTGGCGACGAGCGCCGTGACGTCAGCGGAGGGAGCCGCCGCAGCACTCGCGTGCAGCAGTTCATCGATTGTCGGTTGCGTCATGATGTGTCCTCTGGTCAGGTGATGCCTTACCCAGTACGTGTCCGGCAGCGGCCAAAACGTTGCGAACCACCCTGAGGTTACTCCGGTGTCATTGCCCCAGCCCGGTGACGCTGGGAGACTTGGCACATGACATCGCGCGCCGGAACCCCCGCCCAGCCCCAGGACCTCGTAGACGTAAAGGCTCTCATCGACGCGTACTTCACCCTCGAGCCGGACGTCACGGACCCCGACCAGAAGGTCGTCTTCGGTACGAGCGGCCACCGCGGATCCTCGCTCGACGCAGCCTTCAACCGCACGCACATCGCGGCGATCACGCAGGCGATCGTCGAATACCGCACGGCGCAGGGCGTCACCGGGCCGCTGTTCATCGGCCGCGACACGCACGCCCTCAGCCGCCCGGCCGAGACGACGGCGCTCGAAGTGCTCGAGGCCAACGGAGTGCACGTGCTCGTTGACGAGTTCGACGACTTCGTTCCGACCCCGTCGCTGAGCCTCGCGATCATCGTCTACAACCGCGGCCGCACCGAGGGCCTCGCCGACGGCATCGTCATTACCCCCTCGCACAACCCGCCCCGCGATGGCGGCTTCAAGTACAACCCGCCGCACGGCGGACCGGCCGACTCCGACGCGACCGGCTGGATCGCCAATCGCGCCAACGAGCTCATTGCCGACGGAAACCGCGACGTGAAGTTCGCGGAGCCCAGCGCCGTCGACACCTACGACTACCGCGGTGCGTATGTCTCCGACCTCGCGAACATCATTGACTTCGAGGCCATCGCGGCAGCGGGCATTCGCATCGGCGCTGACCCGCTCGGTGGCGCAAGCGTCGGCTACTGGAAGCTCATCGCCGAGACCTACTTCACAAACACCCCGTCGACACTCACCGTCGTCAACCCGCTCGTCGACCCGCAGTGGGGTTTTATGACTCTCGACTGGGACGAGAAGATTCGCATGGACCCGTCATCGGCCTCCGTGATGGCATCGGTTGTGCGGCACCAGAACGAGTTCGACATCGTCACGGGCAACGACGCCGACGCCGACCGGCACGGCATCGTCACTCCCGACGGTGGCCTGATGAACCCCAACCACTTTCTCGCCGTCGCGATCCAGTACCTCTACACGCACCGCCCCAACTGGCGCCAGGACGCCGCGATCGGCAAGACCCTCGTCTCCAGCACGATGATCGACCGCGTCGCCGAGGCTCTCGGCCGCACCCTGTGGGAGGTGCCGGTCGGCTTCAAGTGGTTCGTTCCCGGGCTCATCGATGGCTCGGTCGCGTTCGGCGGCGAGGAGAGCGCGGGTGCGAGCTTCCTGCGCACCGATGGCACCGTCTGGACCACCGACAAAGACGGCATCATCCTCTGCCTGCTGGCGAGCGAGATCCGCGCCGTCACGGGCAAGTCCCCGTCGGCCCTCTACGCAGAGCTCGTCGCCAAATACGGCGACCCGGCATACGAGCGAGTGGATGCCGCGGCCTCAAAGGCACAGAAGGCAACGCTCGGCAAACTCAACGGTTCCGCGATCACCGCAGGCACCCTCGCGGGCGACCCCATCATCGCCCGGCTCTCGGAAGCACCCGGCAACGGGGCTGCCGTCGGCGGCGTGAAGGTCGTCACGGATCGTGCCTGGTTCGCGGCGCGCCCGAGCGGCACCGAAGACGTCTACAAGATCTACGCGGAATCCTTCGCCGGACCCGAGCACCTGAAGGCGGTGCAGGCCGAGGCAAAGGTCATCGTGGATGCGGCGCTGAACGCGTAGACGTCGCACCGATCTTGTTGGTTGAGTAGGCCGCCCGCGGCCGTATCGAAACCCTGCGACCGATCTTGTTGGTTGAGTAGGCCGCCCGCGGCCGTATCGAAACCCTGCAACCGATCTTGTTGGTTGAGTAGGCCGCCCGCGGCCGTATCGAAACCCTGCAACCGATCTTGTTGGTTGAGTAGGCCGCCCGCGGCCGTATCGAAACCCTGCAACTACTGGTTTCGATACACTCGCTGGCGCTCGCTACTCAACCAACAAGGTGCCAGTAGTACACCGTGCCCTGGCCGTCGTTGTGCGTCTTCAGTTGTTCCTCGACCGAGCGGTTCTCCGCGTCATCCGAATGCTGGATGACCCGGATGGTGCCGTCGGCGTCGATTCGCGAGATCGTTGCGGTGTGATCGCGGTTGCCACTGTTGTCGTAGTCGAACTGCACGATGTCGCCAAGTTCGGCCTCTGAGGCATCGACAGCTGTCGCGAGCTCGGGGCGTTCGGCGAGGTAGTTCATAAAGGCTGTCGAGCTGATCCACGGCGAGGAGTACTTGTGCAGCCCAACGGCGCTCACGTGCCACCATTCGTCATTCATCTGCCAGCCGCGGGCGAGCAGGCCCTGGCTGGTGAAGTTGACGCAGTCCGTACCGTCGAGCGAGCCGAAGCCTTCGGAGTTGCGGTCGTCCCAGTGCGCGTCGAGGTAGGCGAGCTGGGCGTCAACGCCCGTTGCCGGCTGTGGCGCAGCGCACCCCGCGAGCGACGCGACCACGAGGGCCGCGACGACAGCGAAGCGCGCGACTCTCACTTCGCGTAATCCGGAGCCGCGTCGAGCCCGAAGAACTCTTCGAGGGTCTTGATCTTTGTGCGCTTCATCTCGTTCGAGAGCGTTGTGCCGACCCAGCGGTAGTGCCAGGGCTCGAATTCGTAACCGGTGATGTCGGTCATACCCTCGGGATAGCGCAGAACGAAGCCGTACTTGTAGGCGTTCTTGGCGAGCCACTTGCCCTGAGGAGTGTCGGCGAAGCACTGGTCGAGCGTGCACTTCGCGGGCGAGGCACTGATGTCGATGGCGAGTCCGGTCTGGTGCTCGCTGTGACCGGGGCGCGCGCTTGTGAGGTCTGCGCCCTTCTGTCCGAGCTTCGAGACCCAGTTGGCGTAGACGCCGACCTGCGAACCGTAGCTGCGGTAGGCGCTCTGCGCGGTCATCTTGAGCCCGGTCTCCTCTTCGAAGTCGGCGAAGAGCCTTACAACTGCCGACGCGGCGTTCTGCCGAAGGGTCGGCGCGTAGATGTAGGGAACCGGCACCGGCACGAGGTCGGGTGCCGCGTAGTCCTGCGGATCGAGCGGGCGAAGCTTGTTGACAACAACCCAATAGCTGGAGGCGTCATCGATCGAGTACTTGCTCTTGTCGAAGGCCTCGGGAGTCGGCGTGGGTGTAGGTGTGGGGGTCGGCGTCGGTGTTTCGACCGGCGTCTCGGGGAAGGGCGGCACAGTCGGCGTGGGCTCGGGATCCGCGGAACACCCGGCGAGGGTCGCAACCAGAACAAGAACGATGGATGCTGCGCTGACAGCTTTCACGCGGGTAAACACCTTCACGAGTGTAGACGTGCCGCAGGGGGCCACCCGAAAACGGATGACCCCCTGCTGTTTCGAACCCGGTGGGGTTAGCTCACCGGCTGGGTGGCGTCCGAAACGATTGACGTGGTCTTCGAGAAGCCCGGCTGCGAGCCGACGACCTCGACCGTGATAACGGTTCCGCGCTCTTCCCACGTGAGGAGGAGCTTGTTCGAGGTCGAGTACTGCACGACCTCTCCGTCAGCCATAAAGCGGAAGCGCAGCGTCGCGGCTGCACTCCAGCCACCATTGCGAGCGGTGAGCGAGCTACCGACCTTGGTGGTTCCAACGATCGACGGGATGCCGGCGACGAGCTCACCAGGGTTGACCGCGTCAGTCTGCTCGCTGACCGCAACCTTCGGGGTGTAGCCCGTCGATGATGCGGTGACTTCGACGCTCATACGAGCGTCAAGGTCGTTGAAAGCGAGGACGTATGTCGAAGCCGTCGCGTTCTTGATGGCGACTCCGTTACGCAACCAGCGGTAGGTGTAGGTCGTTGCCGCAGCACCCGACGAAACACTTGCCGCAGCACTCGTCGAGACGAGCTTGACGCCGAGCTTGTTGTCGCCCGTGATCGTCGGCTCGGTGGTGAACTCAATCACTCCGGAACCGATGCGCACGGTTGCAACGCTCGTCTTTGTGACGGCGGTGAAGCCCGTCTTCGAGGCAACAACCTTGACGCTGATGACCTTTGTGCGGTCTGCCGAGGTGAGTCGGTAGCTCGCGCCGGTCGCGCCCTTGATGGTCTCGCCGTTGCGCAGCCACTGGTACTTGTAGGTCGCGTTCGGGTAGTTCAGGTCGATGACCGGTGTGACGAGTCCGCCAACGCGCAGGTCGCCGTCAACGGTGAGCGAGGTGAAGGCGAGCTTGTTCTCGTCCGCAAAGGTGTACTTGGTTGTTCCGATCTGGAACGACGCGAGCTTCGTCTGCGCTCCCCCGTCGGCGAAGACGCCAACAGCGTAGACCTCGTAGCCCGAGTCACCGGATGCCGTAGTGATCGCCGCAATCGTCTCGCGCAGAGTTGCTTCGCTCTCGATTCCCGCGATCGTGCCGCTGTGCACCCAGGTGTCACCGAGCTGAGCGGTCGAGCCGCCGTCCTTCGGGTACATCGTGGTCCAGCCGTTTGTTCCAAACTTCACTGCGATCTGCAGGAACGCGTCCCCCGTGCTGCCCTCTGTGACAGTCGCGCCGAGTCCCTTGAAGATGAGTGCTTGGATGTCGCTGGGTCGACCATTGGCCGGGTACGACTTGAGCAGCTGAGTGTTCCGCTCGAGCACAAGCGACTTGTCGGTCGCGAGGCTCACGCCGGTGCCTTCGTAGCTGCTTGCGCCGGTGAACCATTCGTTCGACGGGTAGCCATCACCCTCAGCACCGATCTCGTCGAGCTGAACCTTTGTGTTCTTGGTCGCGGTTTCGAGATCAATTACGAACTCGCCAGCCTCCTCCGAGGCGTAGGACGCGATCGCTCCACTGATCGTGTTACCGGAGACCGCGACATCCATCGCTGCTGCGACTATGCCGTTTGTGACCTGCAGCTCGCCCGTGTTGGGGTCGATGAGGTTGTTCTCGGGCGAAGTGATCGTGTTGCCGGTCACGACAGCCGATGTCGAGTCGTAGAAGTAGAGGCCAGCGTCGCTGCCCGAAACAGTGTTGTTCGAGACGGTGATGTCGGCCGCCTGGTACGCGAGCACTGAAGTCGACTGGCGGTAGATGCCGTTCTGGGTCGACTGCACTCCACCGATGGTGTTGCCGGTGATTGTGGCGCTTGCCCCGCTCTGCACGGAGATCGAGTTCGGCGGGGTTGTGGAAAGCCCGGAGCCGATCGTCGAATCGGTGACAACCAGGTTGACGTTGCCAGCGGCAGCGATGCCACCCTTCTGGAAGCCGGTAACTGTCGAGCCGTCGATCGTGACGGTCTGCGCTGCAGTGCCGCCAGTGTTGTCGGCGCGGATGCCGACGCCGTCGTTGTCGCCGCCGTTGACGCGCAGGATGCCCTTGACTGTTACGTCGTCGACGGTGCCCGATGCCTTGAGGAAGCGGAGTCCGAAGAGGTTGCGGTTGTTGGACCCGCCCGGGTGGTTACGGATGAGGGTGCCGGTGCCGTCGATCGTGAGGTCGTGCACTGCGAACTCGTCGGCGTCGACGTCGTTCTGGAGTGCTGCTCCGAGGAAGGCTGTCGTCGGCGCGGGGTCCCCCACGAAGAGAGTGAAGTCCTTGCCGTCTACGGTGTAACCGTCGGGGACGAGGAGCGGGGTGGTGGTTGTGACGTCCTGAGTGAACGTCCAGGTCTTGGCCGTCGTATTGACGGTGATGCCTGCGGGTGCGTCTGCACCGAAGGCCGGGGCAGCGACGAAACTGAGGCCCGCTGCCGCGACAACCGTCGCGACGGTTCCCGCCAATACTCGCTTGCTCGACGACCGTGCCGTCGAGGGGTGATGGTTCTTCATTGCAACTCCCGAAAGTTATGTCGAGCTGAAGCCCGACGATTTGCTGAGGGTCACTCAGCGCTTTTCACGTTAAGCCGCCCATCGGGGAGGGGCAATGGGGTCACAGGTGAATCGAGGGGTGATTGGCACCTCAACGTTCGCGAAACGCACACTTTCCGCGCTTGGGGGGCATCGCGGGGGCGAAAATCGCGAAACTCGAACCCCGGGGCCGGAGCACGCAACAGTGTTACGAGCGCCGGCGCCGGAGGATGAGATCTGTCGCCCGGCGTTGAGATTCGGGTTCTCGTCGCACTGGGCTCGGTCGTTCGGGTCGACCGAAAAGTAAGACTATGCCCGACCCGGGCATGAATGTGGACAGAAAGCCTGTTCTACCCCTAGTTTGGGGTGGACAGACCGGGCGTCAGAGCGGCTTGCACAACAATTGCTCGCGGTGTAACTTTGCACTCTACGCAAAATTTTGAGGCCGCTGTCGGACCGCGTTCCGACCGTGGCCTTTTGCGTTTGTCACCCACTACTTCAGAGGTCTTATGTCACGCGTCGAATCCAAGGGCAAACAACAAGCCCAGGCCATCAAGGAAGCCGGCGGCGTGATGACTCACCGCCAGATTCTTTTCATCATCTTCGGCCTGATGGCCGGTATGTTCCTGTCGTCGCTCGACCAGACAATCGTCGGCACCTCGATGCGCACAATCGCCGATGACCTCAAGGGTCTCGACGCACAGGCGTGGGTTACCACCGCGTACCTCATCACGTCGACCATCGCGACACCGATCTACGGCAAGCTCAGCGACATCTTCGGCCGTCGCCCGCTGTTCATCATCGCGATCATCATCTTCCTTATCGGATCGGTCGCCGCTGGTTTCTCGACATCGATGTACCAGCTCGCCGGCTTCCGCGCGCTGCAGGGTCTCGGTGCGGGCGGGCTCATGGCACTTCCGCTCGCGATTATGGGCGACATCCTCGCCCCGCGTGAACGGGCGAAGTACCAGGGCTACTTCCTCGCGGTCTTCGGCGTCTCGAGCGTTATCGGACCACTGATCGGCGGCCTCTTCGCCGGCGCTCCCGAGATCCTCTTTATTACTGGATGGCGCTGGGTCTTCCTTATCAACTTGCCCATTGGAATCGTCGCGCTAGCCATTGTTCTGCGCTTCCTCCACATCCCGCACACGCGTCACGCTGTGCGCATCGACTGGTGGGGCGCGGCTACCGTCATCCTGGCTCTTGTACCGCTGCTTCTCGTCGCCGAGCAGGGGCGCACCTGGGGCTGGGACTCGCTCGGATCCATCGCGTGCTACGTCATCGGCGCTCTCGGTGTCGCGGCCTTCATCATCAGCGAGAAGCTCATGGGTGACGACGCGCTTATCCCGCTCAAGCTGTTCAAGAACGCGACATTCCGCATGGCGACGATCCTCGGCGTGCTCGTCGGTTTCGGAATGTTCGGCGCCATGCTGACGATCCCGCTCTACCTGCAGCTCGTCAATGGCGCGACCCCGACGGAGAGCGGCTTCCTGATGCTGCCGATGATCCTCGGCCTGATGATCGCCTCGATTGTGAGCGGCCAGATCATTGCGCGCACCGGTGTTTACAAGTGGTTCCCACGTGCCGGCACTGCGCTTATGGCTCTCGGCTTCCTCTGGTTTACGTTCGCGACCGCTGACAAGCCGGTCTGGTACATGATGATCGGAATGTTCCTCGTCGGCCTCGGTCTCGGCCAGCTGATGCAGACGCTCACCATCGCCTCGCAGAACTCGGTGGGCCCGCGGGATATCGGCGTTGCGACGAGCTCGTCGACCTTCTTCCGCCAGATCGGCGGAACGCTGGGTGTCGCGATCCTGTTCTCGGTGCTCTACACCCGCATCCCCACGGCGATCGCCGACGCATTTACAAACAAGGACACCCTCGCTGCCCTGCAGACCGCGGCCACCGACCCCGACGTTGTCGCCGACCCGGCGAACAAGGGAATCCTCGCGCTGCTGCAGAGCGCCCAGGGCGGCGACACCTCTGCGGTGAGCGACTCGCTCAACGGCGACAGCTCGTTCCTCAACGGGGCAGACCCGCGCCTCACGGCACCGTTCCTCAACGGGTTCAACGACGCCGCCGTGTCAATCTTCTGGGTCGCCCTTGCGGTGGTGCTCGTCGCGTTTGTGCTGAGCTGGTTCCTCAAGGCGACACCGCTTCGCGCGAAGTCCGCGCTGCAGGAGAATGCCGACAACGATGCGGCACTCAGCGCCAAGGCTGCGGCAGACCAGACGGGTGCGCTCGTCGAGCCGGGCGGCGCGACATCCACCGATGTAACGGGCTCTGAGAAAAAATAATCTGAGCGGTTTTCGCAGCCCGTCAGTTCCCGCGTTTGCTGGGGAGTGGCGGGCTGCAACCGTTTGCAGTCAATCACTGGTGTGGGAGCGCTCTCAGCTAATCGCTTGACAGGGGTCGAGCATGTTTCGTAGGGTTGCCCCCGATCTCATGAGAGCGCTCCCACACCCGAAGTGGTAGCGAGCTCGTGAACTCACCCATCCCACGCACACAAAGGAGTGACCGTGAAGATTTCACGACGCACAACGGCTATCGCCATAGCAGGCGCCACAGCCTTCGCCCTCGTCGCCACCGGCTGTTCATCAGCCGCTCCCGGCGCAACCGACCCAAACGAGAAGATCACCCTCACGGTCGCAACGTTCAACGACTTCGGCTACTCTCCCGAGCTGCTCGCCGAGTACACGGAGCTGCACCCGAACGTGACCGTCAAGCAGACAAAGGCGAAGACGTCAGACGACGCTCGCGCCAACTACTTCACGAAGCTCGGTGCAGGCTCCGGCCTCGCCGACGTCGAGGCAGTCGAGATCGACTGGTTCGCCGAGCTGCTGCAGTACTCCGACAAGCTCACCGACCTCTCCTCCGACGAGGTTGAAGGTCGCTGGCTCGACTGGAAGGCGAACGCAGCAACCGACGCCGACGGACGCCTCATCGCGTACGGCACCGACATCGGACCGCAGGCAATCTGCTACCGCTCCGACCTGTTCGCAGCTGCTGGCCTTCCGACCGACCGCGCCGAGGTAGCAACGCTCCTCACCGGCGACTGGGACCACTACTTCGACGTCGGACAGGACTTCGTCGCAAAGAGCGACGCCGCCTGGTACGACTCGGTCGGCTCGATCATGCAGGGCAAGCTCAACCAGGAGGTCGAGACCCTCGAATCCTCCGACGGTGAGATCATCGCTGGCGACAACCCGGTTGTGTCCGAGGCCTACAACGACATCCTCGCGCAGTCCCCCGAGCTTTCCGCTCACCTCGGACAGTGGAGCGAAGACTGGTACGCGGCCTTCTCCAACGGCGCGTACGCAACGATGCTTTGCCCGAGCTGGATGCTCGGCATCATCGAGGGCGAAGCGCCCGAGGTCAAGGGCTGGGACATCGCCGATGTCTACCCCAACGGTGGTGGCAACTGGGGCGGTTCCTACCTCACGGTTCCCGCACAGGGCGCGCACGCTGACGCCGCAAAGGAGTTCGCCGCATGGCTGACCGCCCCCGAGCAGCAGCTCAAGGCGTTCGTCAAGACGGGAAACTTCCCCAGCCAGGTTGCACTTCAGGACTCGACCGAGCTCCTCGCCGTTACGCGTCCGTTCTTCAACGACGCACCGGTTGGTGAGCTTATGGCCGGTCGCGCTGCGGCTGTACCCGCCGACGCACCGTTCAAGGGCGTCAAGTACTTCCCGGTGATGACCGCTCTGCAGAACGCGCTCACCCGCGTCGACGTTGAGAAGTCACAGGACGCCAAGGGCTCCTGGGCTCAGTTCCTCAAGGACATCGACGCCCTCAAGTAGCACCTAGCACTGTCAGACCGGGTCGCGCGAAGCACCTGCGCGGCCCGGTCTGGTGCGTCCCCCGTCACCATTTTTTAGAGGAACAGTAATGACCCAGTCACTGGCGCACGACGTCGATGTCACACGCACAATCCCCGAAGAGCGCGCCATCCGACGCATTGCCTTCGGGCACAGGCTCAGCCACTGGGACGTCAAGCTCTCCCCGTACCTGTACATCTCGCCGTTCTTTATCCTCTTCGCGATAACCGGGCTCTTTCCGCTCGTCTACACCGGCGTCGTCTCGCTCTACGACTGGCACATCATTGGCGGCCAGGGCGACTTCGTCGGCCTCAAGAACTTCGAGTGGGTGCTCGGCCAGGAGAAGTTCTGGGTGGCCCTACGCAACAGCTTCAGCATCTTCATCCTGTCGGCCGTGCCGCAGATCATCATCGCGCTCGTCATCGCCGCAATTCTTGACCAGAACCTCAAGGCCAAGACCTTCTGGCGCATGGGCGTGCTAGTTCCCTACGTTGTGGCACCCGTCGCCGTCGCGCTGATCTTCAGCAACATGTTTGGAGATCAGTACGGTCTCATCAACAACCTCCTCGGCCGAATCGGCCTCGACCCGGTCGGCTGGCACTCGCAGGTCATCCCCTCGCATCTCGCCATCGCAACGATGGTCAACTTCCGCTGGACCGGCTACAACGCGCTCATTTTCCTCGCCGCGATGCAGGCGATCCCGCGCGACTACTACGAGGCCGCGTCCATCGACGGGGCATCACGCATTCGCCAGTTCTTCTCGATCACGATCCCGTCGCTTCGCCCGACCCTGATCTTTGTGATCATCACGTCGACAATCGGCGGCCTGCAGATCTTCGACGAGCCGCGTATGTACGACTCGACCGGTCAGGGCGGCGCATCCGCCCAGTGGATGACAATCACGATGTACATCTACAACCAGGGCTTCGGCGTCGCGGGTGGTGGCCAGTTCGGACACGCAGCGGCCGCCGCCTGGCTGCTGTTCCTTGTGATCGTGATCGTCGGTCTTATCAATCTTGTCGCCACACGGGCGATTGCCAGCAACGAATCGAGAAGCGCCAAATGACCGCAACATCCACGGCCACGGCTCCGCGCACCGCGAACCGCCGCACCCGACGCCGCGCGAATGCGGCAGCGACAAACAAGCCGAGCTTTCTCGGATACGCGTTTCTTGTCGTAGTGATTTTGGGCTCACTCTTTCCGCTTTACTGGTCGTTCCTCATCGGCAGCGGCGACGCATCCACTCTTCGTAATCTCGATGTCAACTGGCTGCCGGGCGGAAACCTGCTCGCCAACTTCGCGTCGGTTCTCGAGAACGAAGCCGTCGGATTCTGGCGCGCGCTCGGCAACAGCCTGATCGTCTCGACCGTCGTCTCCGTCTCGGTTGTGCTCTTCTCGACCCTCGCCGGCTACGCGTTCGCAAAGCTCAAATTCCGCGGAAGTAGGCCGCTGCTGATCTTCGTCATCGCGACAATGGCCGTGCCGACGCAGCTCGGTATCGTGCCCCTGTTCATCGCGATGTCGCAGTGGTTTCACCTCGGCGGCAACATCCTCGCCGTCATCCTGCCCGCGCTCGTGTCGGCGTTCGGCGTCTTCTGGATGACGCAGTACCTCTCGCAGGCGCTGCCCGACGAACTCATCGAGGCCGCGCGCGTTGACGGCGCCAACATGATCCAAACCTTCTGGTATATCGCCCTGCCCGCGGCGCGACCCGCTGCCGCAATGCTCGGCCTGTTTATCTTCATCGGAACCTGGACGAACTTCTTCTGGCCGTTCATCATTCTCGACAGCAACAACCCCACACTGCCCGTCGCGTTGTCGCTCCTGCAGAGCAACTTCTTCGTCGACTACTCGAAAGTGCTCGCCGGCGTTCTGCTGTCGACCATTCCGCTGCTTATTCTGTTCGTAGTGGCGGGTAAGCAACTCGTTTCAGGAATCATGCAGGGAGCAGTAAAAGGATGACCCAGGCACTATCCGCGATCGCCGCCTCCAAGGGCGACACTCGCGCTTTTCCGTCGAACTTCTTGTTCGGAACGGCAACTGCTGCCTACCAGATCGAGGGCGCTGCCCACGAAGACGGCCGCACCGATTCCATCTGGGACGCGTTCACCCGCGTGCCCGGCGCCGTCGTCGACGCGCACAATGGCGAGGTCGCCTGCGACCACTATCACCGCTACGAAGCCGACGTCGACATGATGGCTTCACTCGGACTGCAGACCTACCGCTTCTCCACCTCGTGGTCGCGCATCCGCCCCGATGGCGGTCCGGTCAATGCGGCGGGTCTCGACTTCTACTCTCGCCTCGTCGACCAGTTGCTCGAAAAGAAGATCAAGCCCTGGCTCACGCTCTACCACTGGGATCTCCCGCAGACCCTCGAGGAAAAAGGCGGGTGGGCCAATCGCGACACCGCCTACCTCTTCGCCGAGTACGCGACATCCGTGCACGAAGTTCTTGGCGACCGCGTCGACGCCTGGACGACCCTCAATGAGCCGTGGTGCTCGTCGTTCCTCAGCTACATCGGCGGCGAGCACGCGCCCGGCCGCCAGGACCCGGAGGCCGGCCTCGCCGCCGGACACCACCTGCTGCTCGCACACGGTCTCGCCGTGCAGGAACTGCGCCGCCTCGACCCCGCGCTGCAGCTCGGCATCACGCTGAACCTCACCGTCGCCGACCCGGTCGACCCGACAAACGAGGGCGACCTCGACGCAGCGCGCCGCATCGACGGGCAGTTCAACCGGTTCTTCCTCGACCCGATCTTCCGTGGCGCCTACCCCGCCGATTTGCTCGTGGATGTCGCGCACCTCGGTTTTGACAAGTACGTGCAGCCGGGCGACCTCGAGATCATCTCCTCGCCCATCGACGCCCTCGGTGTGAACTATTACCACGGTGAAGCGGTGAGCTCGACTCCGGTCGCAGACCAGATGTCGACGATGGCACCCTCGGAGCGCCCCAAGCGCTCCCCGTTCCCAGCCGCCGAAACCGTGTTCTGGCACAAGCGCGACCTGCCGCTCACGGCGATGGAGTGGGAGGTGCAGCCGGAGGGCCTCACGCGCCTGCTTCGCCGGGTGAACGACGAGTACACCGGTGCTGCCGCTGGCGCTGCCGTCAAGCTTTACGTGACCGAGAACGGTGCTGCCTATGACGACGTGGTCTCCCCAGACGGCCACGTGCACGACGCCGACCGCGCAGAGTTTTTGCGGCTGCACCTCGGTGCCATCCTCGACTCCATCGAAGACGGCGTTGACATCTACGGCTACTTCTACTGGTCACTGATGGACAACTTCGAGTGGGCGTGGGGATACCACAAGCGTTTCGGCCTCGTGAGGGTCGACTACGACACCCAGGAGCGCACACTTAAGGACAGCGCAATCGAGTACCAGAGGATCATCGCCGCCCGGACGATGTAACCCACGCGTGCTGGATAGACTGTCCAGAAATTGGCGAATGGCGGGATCATGAGTACCGAATCGAACGCCCGCACGCTGCCGCCGACCCTTGAGGCTGTCGCGGCAGCTGCAGGAGTGTCACGCTCAACAGTTTCACGCGTCGTCAACGGATCGCCACAGGTGAGTGCCGAGGTACTTGCGACGGTGCAGGCGGTAATCGAAGAGCTCAACTACATTCCCAACCGCGCCGCGCGATCGCTTGCCAACCGGCAGACAATGGCGATCGCCCTCATCGTGCCCGAGGAGACGACGCGGTTCTTCGGCGACCCGTACTTCTCGGCAATCGTCGACGGCATCACGCGCGGGCTCGAATCGAGCGACTATGTGCTCAACCTGCAGCTCGCGAGCCCCGTCAGCCCCACCCCGAAGACCGAGCGCTACCTGCGCGGCGGCAACGTCGACGGAGCCCTCGTTGTCTCCCACCACTCGGGCGACGACTTCCTCGAGCGCCTCGGAGCGAACCTCCCCGTCGTCTTCGGCGGCCGCCCCCTGCACCCCTACGAGACACCCAGCTACTACGTCGACGTCGACAACGCCGCCGCAGCCGCCAAAGGCACCCAGCACCTCATCGACATCGGCCGCTCCACAATCGCCACAATCGCCGGCCCCGCCGACATGCCCGCCGGAATCGACCGCATCGAGGGATGGAAGCGCGCCCTCACCGCCGCCGGACATCCAACAGAGCTCGTCGCCCACGGTGACTTCTCGATGCTCGGCGGAGCGCGCGCCATGCGCGAACTCCTCAACCGCGAGCCCGGCATCGACGCGGTCTTCGTGGCGAGCGACCTCATGGCTATCGGCGCGATCTCGGTGCTGCGCGAGCGCGGCATCTCCGTGCCCGGCCGGGTCGCAGTGGTCGGGTTCGATGACAGTCCCGCGGCGATTGGCGGCGACATCCAACTGACCACTGTTCATCAGCCCTCGATACTCATGGGCGAGAAGATGGCCGAGATGCTGCTGTCGCTGCTGCGCGGCGAGCAGCCCGAGCGCGTCTGCATCATGGAGACGCACGTGGTGAAGAGGGCGAGCGCGTAGTTCGCGCCTGCTCCGCTGCTCCGCCGCGACCAGGACGGGGTTTGATAACCGCGCCCGCCGCTGTCGCCCGTCTCGGTTGTCAAACGGCGTCCCGGTGCGGCTCTGCCTCCGTCAACGCATGGATGTCGCGTCGCTAGCTTTCGGGAGCAACGGCACGCGCTGGCCAGCCGACCGCCATCCGCGTGAGCGGGATCGCCAGCGCGGCCGCGAGGCACGAGGTGACGAGCATCACGACTCCCATGCCGCCGGACCCGCCGAGCGGGGTGACGACCGCGGCGATTCCGAAGTAGGACGCGCCGATGAGTGCGGCCGCGGTTCCGGCATTGCTGGTTACCCGGTTGAGGGCGAGCGCAGACGCACACGGAACCGCAACACCCACCGCCGTCACCGAGAACCACAGGGCGACGAGCACAAGCGGGCGCAGGTCGACGGCGGTTCCGATCACAACAAGAGTCGCCGCAACGACCATCACGCCCGTCGCTACGGCCAACATCGTTTGCGGGGCGATGCGGTGTGCGACCCGTGCGCCGAGCTGGGTTCCCGCCACGTAGCCAGCGGCATTGATCGCAAAGAAGAGGCCGTAGGCGGTTGCGCTGAAGCCGTACTCGTCCTGGATGAGGAACGGCGACCCGGCGAGGTAGCTGAACTCGCTGCCCCACACCATCCCGCCAATGAGCATCAGCATGACAAAGATGCGGTCGGAGAAGAGTCGACGTGCGATGCCGCCGAACGCACGGAAGCCGCCCGATGATCGCGCATAAACGGGTAGCGACTCGGGAACCCACACGATGGTCGCCGTCACCACGATCGCGGCATACGCGGCGAGGACAACAAAGATGCCGCGCCAGTCGGTCCAGACGAGAAGCACCGAACCGAGCACGGGAGCGATGATCGGCGCCGCGCCATTGATCATTGCCAGGCGCGACGAAAGCTTCATCATCGGAACGCCGCTGTAGAGGTCGCGCACCATGGCAGCCGCGACCACTCCGCCGGCGGCGGCCGCAGCCCCCATGCCAAATCGTGCGATCGTGAGAAACACAACGTCGGGCGCGACGGCGCATAAGAGCGAGGCGAGCACGTGGGCGACGGTCGCAATGATGAGCGGAAGCCTCCGGCCGACGCGATCGCTCCACGGCCCCATCACGAGCTGGCCGATCGCGATGCCTGCTGTGGTGCCGGCGAGCGTTGCCTGGATCGCTGCCGCACTCGTCTCCAGACTCAGCGCCACGGCGGGGAAGGCCGGCAGGTAGAGGTCGATCGTGAACGGACCGAGCGCAGTGAGCGCGCCCAGCACAATGATGAGTCGGCGACGTTCGGCGGGGCTCATGCTGTCACCCGCGTGAATGACTGTCGTCACGAGAGCTTGTAGTAGTCGGGCTCGATGTTCTCCGCGCGGTCGAGTCCGTCGATCGCGGCCATCTCGGCGTCGGTCAAGGCGAAGTCGAAAACGTCGAGGTTCTCCGCGAGCCGCGCGGGGTTGGCGCTCTTCGGCACCGTGACGAGGCCGTGCTGCACGTGCCAGCGGAGCACAGCTCGCGCGGGGCTGACCTCGTGCGCCGCAGCAATGGCGGCGATCACAGGGTCGCCAAGCACCCGACCGCGAGCGAGCGGCGACCAGGATTCCGTGATGATGCCGAGCCGGTCGTGATTGGCGCGATCGGCGACGCGCGTGTTGAACGGGTGCAGCTCGATCTGGTTGACGACCGGAACCGACCCGCCGAGCGCGCTGAGATCCTCAAGCTGCGCGGCCGAGAAGTTGGAGACGCCGATGTGCCGGCTCAGACCGAGGGACTGCACAACTTCCAGACCCTGCCACGCCTCACGGTGCTTGCCGCCGACACTGTACGGCCAGTGAATCAGGTACAGGTCGAGGTAATCGAGCCCGAGCGCTTCGAGGGAGAGGTTCGCGGCATCCACCGCCTCATTGACGCCGTGCGCGTCGACCCAGAGTTTCGTTGTGACAAAGAGTTCTTCGCGGGCAATTCCCGAGCGGCGAATGCCCTCGCCGACGCCGCGCTCGTTGCCGTAGATCTTCGCCGTGTCGATCGAACGGTAGCCGGCCTCGATCGCCGTGCACACAACGGTTGCCGTCGCTTCGTCGTCCATGTCGAAGACGCCGAGCCCCAGCTGCGGCATGCCGATGCGTTCGAAAAGCATGATTCCCCCTTTTATTGGACGCTTGTCCTAAAAAGAAGAATTACCACAGATGGATGTCGCGTGCAAAGCCGCCCGACATGCGTTCCGTGCCCGGGCGCGGAACCGCGGCACGGGTTTGAACGCGGGCCAACGTTCGCTGCCCGGGCACGGAACGGACCGACCCCGCCCCAACCTCAGCCCGCCAGCCGCGCCAAAAACGCATCGGCCATCGCGAGCTGTCGCGCCGGCACCATGTCGCCCGGGTACATCACGGCCTGCACCGAGATGCCATCGATGAGCGCCTGTATCTCGTCGCACAGCACCTCGTCTTCGATGGGCGTCGTGATCTCGCCCGCCGAGCGCCCGGCGGTGAGCATCTGCAGCCACCAGACGCGTCCCTCGATGATCGACTCGCGGCGCACGGCGTTGAGCCGATCGTTCGAGAGCGCCTGCGACCAGAAGCTCACGTCGAGCACGGCTTCGAGGCGGCGCGGCTCGTCGAGCGGCAGCGCTTCGTAAAGTGCGCGGCGCACAGCTTCGAGGCCGACGATCCCCTCGCTCGCGCGGTCGGCGCGGTCGAACACCTGCTGAAATGCGAGCTTGTGCGCGGAGATCAGGATGTCTTCCTTGTTCGCGAAGTAGTGCGACAGCACGCCGTTGGAGTAGCCCGCTTCCCGCGCGATCTCGCGGATCGTCGCGGCCTCAATGCCCTGGCTGTCGATGACGCGCCAGGTGGCTTCGAGAATCTCACGGCGACGCTGCTCGTGATCAACGATCTTGGGCATGGGTTTCGCTTTCTGCAGAAGTTGAGGATTTTGGACGCTTGACTTAATTTACCTGATCGAAACAGCCCCGATATTTATCTTGAACAAGCGTCCGAAAAACTTAGAGCAACTCACCACCGCCAAAGGACGCGTCAATGACCCTCATCTCACCCACTCGCCAGCTCCTCGCCGATGCGGCCCTGCGCGAACGAGCTCACGCTGTTGTACCCGGCGGTGTCTACGGACACATGAGCGTGCTCAGGCAGATGCCGCCGAGCTACCCGCAGTTCTACAGCCGCGGTGCGGGCGCCCGCGTCTCCGACGTCGACGGCAACGAGTACATCGACTTTATGTGCGCGTTCGGCCCCATGATCGTTGGCTACGCCAATTCGACGGTGGATGCCGCGGCTCACGACCAGCAGGTGCTCGGTGACGCGCTCGCCGGCCCCACCCCGTACTTCGTCGAACTTGCGGAGCTGCTCGTAGACACTGTTGCGCACGCCGAGTGGGCGATGTTCGCCAAGAACGGCACCGACGCGACATCCATCGCCGTAGTAACGGCTCGCGCCGCGACGGGAAAGGCGAAGCTGCTCAAGGCGCGCAAGTCGTACCACGGCGCTAACGCCTGGTTCACGCCGAACCCCGCGGGTGTGACGGCGGCTGACCGTGCGAACATCATCGAGTTCGACTACAACGATGTTGCTTCGGTCGAGGCTGCGGTTGCCGAGGCTGGCGACGATGTTGCGGCGATCATTGTGACGCCGTTCCGCCACGACGGGCTTACCGACCAGATCGACGCAACGCAGGAGTTCGCGGCCGGCGTTCGCGCCATCGCGACCCGCATCGGTGCCGCGCTCATTCTCGACGAGGTGCGCACGGGCTTCCGCATCGACGCCGCCGGCGCTTGGGAGCAGTACGGCGTGCGCCCCGACCTCACCGCGTTCAGCAAGGGAATCGCGAACGGCTACGCACTCGCGGCGGTCGTCGGCGTCGACGCATTCAAGGACGCGGCCGCGAGCATTTACGTCACGGGCTCGTTCTGGATGGGCGGCGTTTCGATGGCTGCAGCTATCGCGACGATCGGCATCCTTCGCAACGGCGGCATCGAGGCGATGACGGCGGCGGGCGACCAGTTCCGCACCGGACTCGCAACTCAGGCGACAGCGCACGGCTTTACGCTGCACCAGACCGGCCCGGTCACGATGCCGTTCATCCGCTTCGACAGCGACGAGTCGCTCGAGCAGGTCTTCGCCTTTACGGATGCAGCAATCCGCCGCGGAGTGCTGATGCACCCCTGGCACAACATGTTCCTCTCGGCGGCGCACACGGTCGAAGACGTTGCCACCGCCCTCGAGCGCACCGACGAGGCATTCGCCGAGACGCGCCAGATTTTCCCGCTCTAACCCTTGCTCCACCCAACCAAGAGGAGTTCCATGAAGAAACGCAATCTGAAAGCGGCGCTCGCGACCGCTGTCATTGCAACACTCGCGCTGACCGGCTGTTCGAGCGGACTCGCAACAACGTCGGGCACCGAGCGCCAGCTCGTTATCGCCCGCGCGATGGACGTTCAGACGCTCGACCCGCAGCGCGGTTACTGCGACACCTGCCAGATCGTTTTCAGCGCTCTCTACGAGACGCTGCTGACCGTCGACCCGTCCGACCCGACAAAGGTGCTGCCGCGCCTCGCGACCGAGTGGACGAACAACGACGACTTCACGTCGTTCACCTTCACGCTTTCGCCTGACGCGGTGTTCTCCGACGGTTCGCCCGTCGAGGCAACCGACGTCAAGTTCAGCCTCGAGCGCCTGCTCAACCTGCAGGGTTCGGCGTCGTTCCTGATGGCCGGCCTTGACTCGATCGAGACGCCCGACGCCGGCACCGTGACTGTCAACTTCACGGCGCCGAACTCGGCGTTCCTCGCAATCGTTGCTGCCCCGTACACGGGCATCATCAACCAGGAAGTCGCCGAGGCAGCGGGGGCTGCCGCCGGTGACGACGCCGCAACGGCCGACTCGTCGGAGGAGTGGTTCCTGTCGAACTCCGCGGGAAGCGGGCCGTACACGCTCGCAGGTTACGAGGCCGGTCAGTCGATCGAACTCACGCGCAACGATGAGTTCTGGGGTGCGAAGCCAACCTTCCCCTCCGTTCTCATCAACGAGGTCACCGACTCCAGCTCGCAGCTTCAGCAGCTTCAGCAGGGCGACGTTGACATCGCCATGCAGATCTCTCCCGACTCGATCGCTCAGCTAGAGGGCAACGCAGCGATCACAACGGAGCTCGTCGATTCCTTCAACTACGTCTACCTCATGCTCGCCCCGGGGGCTACGGGCGGCGAGGTTCTTGACGACCCGAAGGTTCGCGAGGCGATCAAGTACGCGATCAACTACGACAAGGTCATCGACGCAACTGTTGCCGGCAAGGGCAAGACGCAGGCTTCACCGATTCCGAACGGCTTCGAAGGAAGCGAAGGACTCGAGGAGCCCGCGTACGACCCCGAGAAGGCCAAGGAGCTTCTCGCTGAGGCCGGCGTTCCCGATGGCTTCACTGTCACCTCGGCGTACCCGAAGTTCGCGGTCTACGGCGTCGACTTCGACGTCATGATGCAGAGCATCCAGCAGGACCTCGTCGAGGTCGGCATCAACCTGGAGCTCAAGCCGCTCGACTACTCGCAGTGGGCAGAAACTCTCGGCACTCCCGACGCCAGCGCGATCACGACCGTCTACTTCGCTCCCGACCACATGGACTCGAGCCAGTACGTCTCGTACTTCGGCATGCTGCCCACGGGCGCATGGAGCGGAACAGCGAGTGTGGATGGCGCGGTCACGAACAAGGCCGAAGCAGAAGGTCTGGCGCTCGCGCTGACCCAGAGCGGCGCTGACCGCGAGGCGACGTACAACGCTCTCGGCCAGGAGATGGCGGATGACCTGATCATTCTGCCGATCGTGAACCCGCAGCTCGTTCTCGCCTACGCGAGCGACGTGACCGGTGTCGCCTACAGCCCGTGCTGCAACCTTGACCTTGCAACACTGGGTCTCAAGTAACAACTAACCAAGGGGTGGGCCTGCGCGAGCAGGCCCACCCGCTTAGAGGTAACAATGCAACGCTTTCTTCTCAAACGCATAGCGATAATGCCGCTGCTCCTTCTCGGAGTTGTGACGATCGCCTTCGTCATTTCCCGGCTGCTCCCCGCCAACCCGATCGCGTCGATCGTCGGCCAGCGCAACCTCGGCAACGAGGTCATCGTCGCCGCCGCGGAGAAGAAGTGGGGCCTCGACCAGCCCATCATCGTTCAGTACTTCAACTACATCGGCAACCTGTTTACAGGTGACCTCGGCACCTCGTTTGTCACAAAGTCGCCCGTGCTCTCCGACCTCGCCGACCGCCTTCCGGCAACACTCGAGCTCACGATCATGGCGCTCATCATCGGGGCGGTAGGCGGCATCCTGCTCGGCGTCATCTCGGCTGCACGCAAAGACAAGCTGCCCGACCACCTCAGCCGTCTGTTCGCGCTTGTGGGTTCGTCACTCCCGATCTTCTGGACCGGCCTGCTCTTTCTCTTCGTCTTCTACGCGCAGCTCGGCATCGCGGCTGGCCCCGGCCGCCTCACCGCTCGCGTGATCGCGCCCAACCACGTCACGGGCTTCTACACAATCGACGCGCTGCTCATGGGCAACCCGGCACTCTTCTGGGACGCCTTCACCCACCTTCTGCTGCCGGCGTTCATCATGGGCTGGGGGCTCATGGGCACGATCAGTCGTCTGGTGCGAGCATCCATGCTTGATGAATTGGGTGCCGACTATGTGCGCACGGTTCGCGCGAAGGGTGTCAGCGAGGGACAGGTGCTGCGCGGTCACGTGCTGCGCAACTCGCTCACTCCGGTCGTCACAGTGCTCGGCTTCGCCTTCGGAACCCTTCTTATGGGCGCCGTGCTCGTCGAGACGATCTTCTCGTGGAACGGCATCGGCTCCTACGCCGTCGACGCCACCCGCGCCCTCGACTACCCCGCCATCAACGGTGTGAGCCTGCTCGGCGGCGCCGTGTTCCTCATCGCCAACCTCGTGACCGACGTTACGTACGCCCTGGTCGACCCGAGAGTGAGACTGTCATGACCCTTCTTCTTACGAAGGCCCGCACTTCGGCTTGGATGCGACCGCAAATGCTGTTCGCGTACGTCGTACTCGGACTCTGGCTCATCGTCATCATCGCGGTGCAATGGATCGCGCCGTACGACCCGCTCGCCTCAACCGGCGTGCGCCTCACTCCCCCATCCGGAGAGCATTTCCTGGGTACCGACTCCCTCGGGCGCGACGTCTTTAGCCGAACCCTCTATGGCGCTCGCGAGTCGCTTCCCATCGCTCTCGCGGCGATCATTGCCGCGGTGCTCATCGGCTGCGCGCTCGGAGCCATCGCCGGATTCTTCGGCGGCGTCCTCGACAACATCATCATGCGCTTCGCTGACATCACGATGGCCTTCCCGGCCATCCTGCTCGCGATGGCGGTCGCCGCAGCTCTCGGCCCGGGCCTGCAAAACGCGCTCATCGCGATCGTCGCCGTCTGGTGGCCGATCTACGCGCGCCTCACCCGCGGACAGGTTCTCTCAATCAAACAAAGAGAACACGTCGAGGCGGATGTAGCGATCGGCAGTGGACGTTGGCGCACGCTCGGCAAGCACATCCTGCCCCACTCGGCGACGCCCATCATGGTCAACGCCACGATGGACCTCGGGCAGATCATCCTCCTGGTCGCGTCCCTCAGCTTCCTCGGGCTCGGAGCCCTGCCGCCCTCGCCCGAATGGGGCGCCATGATCACCGATGGAGCAAAGAACTTCTACCAGCCGTGGGTTGCTGCGGCGCCTGGGTTGGCCATGGTTACTGTGACTCTTGCCGTCAACTTCTTGGGCGACGGGTTGCGGGATGCGTTTGATGTGAAGGGGCGGCGGTAGGCCAGAGCATTGCACGAATCTAGCAATCGGTTTCTCGTATGTCTATTTGCCCTCGGCACTCCCAGATGGCCCACTTCTGAACGAGAACACCTCTCCACTTATTTTGGTCGAACTCCTGGCCTGATCACGTGGCGGTGCCGAATATCGCTAATCTCGAGTCATGGTTTCCAGCCCAATCAGCGATGAGTCACTGATCTTGCGGCGGCTGGAAGAGTTCGACAAATACAGCCTCGACTTCGAAGAGAGTGCACGATCTGTTGCTGCAGAACTGGAGCGACGCCTTAAGTCTGCTGGAATTCGCGTCCATTCGGTTTCGAGCCGCGTCAAGTCGCGAAAGTCGTTCGAATCCAAGTTGCGACGCAATCCGCGACGAACGATTTTGGACGTTGTCGGCGTCCGAGTTATTACGCAGTATCGCGACGACGTCCGGGATGTCGAACAGCTGGTCCGAAATGCCCTGATCGTCGAAGAAGGCACCTATGTGGACAAGGCTGAAATGCTCGAGTCGGATGCCTTTGGATACAAATCTGTACAGTTTGTGGGCAGGGTTCCGACACTCGGCTATGACAGTGACCATGAAGATCTCTCGAACCGTATGTTCAATGGCCAATGGATGGGCGCATCGGCGAACACCGTTGAGGTTCAGTTGCGTAGCATTCTGGAGCATGCTTGGGCTTCCGTCGATCACGACTTGGTCTACAAGTCGGATACCCCCGTGTCGGTCCCTGTCCAGCGACTTTTTGCACTGACCGCGGCTCTGTTGGAGTCCGCGGACTCTCACCTAGACACCATTCGGACGGAACGATCTCGACCCGTTCTTGGCGTCGACGAAAACGAGCCTCCCGAATTGTCGGCATCGGGATATGTTCAGAGATTCGTCGAGACCGATCGCGAGTCAATCGCGCTCGATTCCAAAGTGACTGCTGCACTCGACTTGCGTCGAAATTATCCAGAGAAATACCTAAGAGAGGTAATCAGTTCCGTTGAGCTGGCAGGTTGGCGCTCGATCAAGGACCTCCGCGCCTCAGCTCGCGATTTTGGATCGCTAGCGCTCAGAATGTCTATCGCGTGCACAGACGTTCGGCATTCGATACTTCTCGGCGATTACGCCCCCTATGACAAACGACCTGCAGAATCCTTTCCAGGCATTGCGCTCTATTGGCTGGGAATCGCAATTGGAGCGGGGCGACCAACAAGGTATGGTCTGGATCCGAGCATCGCCATACCAAAAGGCAGGCTCGCGGAATATGCCGAAGTCGCTCGATACTTGATCGCGAACCCTGACGAGTCTGCCTTGCGCGTCCGCGACCGCTACAGATCGGTCGCGGCACCAACGGGTGCAAGCGTCTATCCCAAGATCGAGCTCAGCTAACTTGAGGACGACATGACCGATCACTTACAGGACTTCCTCTATAGCCAGTCGATAGTAAACGTGATGCCGCCAAGAGACGAGCGGGGCGTAGTTTGGCACTACACCGATGCCCGTGGCGCTCTCGGCATCATCGAGAGTGGGAGCCTCTGGGCGACATCCGCCGCGATGCTCAACGACACCGACGAGTTTCGTCATGGCCTGCATCTAATAGCGACGCTATGGCAGCAAGTCAGTAACGACTATGTCCAGGCGAACATAGTCGAAGGCTGGCTTGCGGACGCCCGGTCCAAGCTCGAGTACTTTCACCTCGCAGATTCATACGTAGTATGCGCGTCCCTGGTAGGCGACTCCTTTTCTCAGTTCCGAACGTACGGAAACTACGCTATCGGCTTGAGCACGCACACCCCCCTCGAGAAAGAGCTTGCCTTTGCGTCAGAGACCAGGAGTGGTGGGATGAGCTCGACCTTCGAGTTGGGTTGGCGGCGTGTGTTGTACGACGACGAAGAGAAACAGGCTCATTGTTTGAAGCTCTTCTACGAGTTGTCTGAGTTGGCCCGCATCGAGGCGGTTGCTCATAGCGACGACGTCTACTTAGCCGCGCTGGAGTGTGTCTTTCGATCTGTTACGTACATGAAGTCAAGCGAGTTCGAGCAAGAGCAAGAAGTTCGTCTTTGTGGTCAAGGCACAAGAGCAGGGGCGAAAGTATTCTTTCGGGTCAACGACTACGGTATTGCACCGTATATTCACGTTCGGACGAGTCGAGAATTCGCGAACGACCGACTGCCTCTGACCCACATAAATCTGGGTCCACGAGTCCAATTTCCCGACAGCGCAGAAACGGGCTTGAGAGTCGCTCTTCGCGAAAAAGGTTTTGACCTCGGCGAACCAATCACGCGCATAATGGGTTCAGGTCGTTAGACCCGATGACGGTGCGGACAACATTCAGCTGGCGACGCGCGGTCCTCGCAGGTGTCTACATTCATCGGCTCGCCCCCGCATTCGCGACGTTGTGGACGATGTTTCCGTAGTGGTTTGCGGCAGCCGTCGGCAAGGCTTGGAGGTTCCACCGGCTAGCGCGCATCGGTTGATCCAATTGACACCCGGGTTCGGATATTCGTGCGAATATCTCCCGTGCGGACACCAAGGTCACCTAGATGCTGGCGCATCTGCTGGAAGATCGGAGCTTCGCCCTTGTTATCCGCGATGGTCAGCACTGCTGCGAACTCAATGCCGGCCGTTGGCATCTGTTCCTCCGCGCGAGTGAGATATTCCACTAGGAACCTCCAGTTCGAGCTGGGCCCCCTTCCGCGAAACCGTGCCTCGAAGCTCTTCACGACCTGCCACTTGTGCGCTTCCTGCAGAAGTTCGCGCTCTGCCTTGGGCTCCTTTGAAGCTTGTGGTCGATTCGTTGCATGCAGAGCGCTACTGAACCCACCGTCAGCTTGTTGTTGCATTAGTTTCGCGTCGATATTGACTCGAATTCGTTCATCCCCGTGCTCGTACGCAAGCACGGGTCGCGCGACTAGCGTCAGACGCGCATAGCCTCGGCACTTGCCTCCCTCGACAAGGGCATCCGGCCAGCTGAAATTGAGCGTGTGCTGCTCTCCAGGCAACACAATGCTGTTTACGACGACTGCGATCTCGCTGTCCGGCCGCTGCAGCATCTCCACGGCCGTCATCGGGAGACCAAACCCTACTAAGTCTCTCGCCGAAGGGAGGACCGCCGCATGCTGGAAAGGTTTCGGCAGCGTCGTGTAATGCACCATTAGCGCGATTAGGACCTCTCTTGGTACGTCGCCTTCAATTAGCGAGTCAAGATCGGCCAGTTGCCGCGCGACTAGCGGCGCCGCAAAACTCGTCCCCGCTTCACTAATCTGATTCCCAACGGTGTCTAACGAAATAAGACCGTGACCGAGCACTGGATCTACCGTTCCGGAACCACCGACGTGAGCGAAGTCGGGCTTCGTCGCTCCACGGAGTCCCGGACCTCTTCGACTGTAGCGGGCAAGGGCGTAATCAACTTGATCGGAGAGTCCGGGAGGGTTCAGGGCACTTACAGACACATTGAAAAGACTCTCGGCCGGCTCACTAATCGTTCCAACGGCGTCGGCCACGATTGTCGCCAGCGCTCGGTGCGGGTCAGATGGCCATTCTGCTCGGCGGTTACTGGAATCTAGGTTACCCGCCGAAATAACAAAAATGACGTCATAATCACGCGCTATCTGATCAAGCCTCTGCGCTGCATATCCGTATCTCGAAGAGTCCCCGGGCGCCACGAAGTTCATGCTGAAGTTGAATATTCGAACGCTCATAGTTTCGCGAAAATTGCGTACGGCCGACTCCACCTCGTCCATGAAGTCAGGAACACCACTTGGATAGTAGGAACCGAAAGGAACGCCGGTGTTGCCTGGGTCGGCCGGAAGCACATCAATATCGACGATTCCGCAGCCAATGCTGAAGTTGGCGAGGTAGCCAGGATTGTACTCACCTGCCGAAACTAGGAGACCTGAAATGAATGTGCCGTGCGCAGCGTCGGTGTCGGCTGGCGCGAGCTGCCCCCAACGGCCGTCGATCCACTCTTCAAAAATGTCGCTCACACCGCCATCAATTACGCCCACTAGAGCAACCTCCGAGGCGTCCCTCCCCGAAACGCCGACCACTGAGAGATCTGTAGTCGGGTTACTTGTTGTGGCTTCATAGATGGGCACTGGAGGCAAAGCCACATCCCGTACGAGACTGCAGTTCTCTAGAGCTTGAAGCACCAGTTGATGGCGGTCGGCACTCTCGGCCAATTGACCAGTTGGCGCCAGTTCTGATCCAACGGGGGTACTCATCAAGCCGAGTTCGAGTCGAGACGGAGAATCTGACTCGAGCACACGCAGGGAAACGATTGCTCCGCCTCCGCGCCCCAGTGTCGGCCGAGCTCGCGCGTCGACTGACAGCTCTGCAAGCCGGGACTGCAACGCGCGGGCGGAAATCTGCTGAGCTCGAGAGAGCGTCGGATCGCCGTCTGCGGTCGCTAGCGGGAAGAAGTTGACCATGTAGTTTCCTCCGGTACCTGGCCGCCCCAACCACGCCGCACCATCCAGTGCACTAAACCGCCGCTTGTCCGTCCCGCCCCAAAGCTCTATCGATTGAATCGCTGAAATTTCACAGCGATCACGTTGTGGATTGGCCAACGTCTCACCAGTCGAGGCATTGGTTCGAAATGGGACTTCAGTGCCCGCCGCTGCTATTTTCGCGATGACCTGTTCGAGCGAGAATGGCGATACTGCATAGATTGGCTCACCAATACGCGCTGTCGCTACATGAGGCGTCAATCGAGCGCGAAATATGCTCCGTTGGGGACGGTGCGATTTCGCGATTGCCCTCGGGGCCATCGTGACTTTCACGTGAGCAGCGCCACCGTTCTGTCGCAGCCAGTCATCAGACTTGATAGTTGACAAGATCGCCCTCGCCGAAATGACCAACGCGTCACGATGCTCGCCAAAGCCAATATCATCCCCCTCAAAGAAATCAACGCCCGCCTTTCCAGGAGGGTTCTTTTCTCTGGGGCCACGCAATTGCCTGGGGTTCGTAACGACTTGCACAGGCTCATTTGCCATCGTTGGCTCCCTCGTCCACTAGTTCGCTAAGTCTCCTGCTGACCGTCTTGGCGCTGACGCCCAGAAGATGTGCTATTTCCGCATGCGAAAACTTGACCCCCACACTTGCCGCGAGGGAGCGCATCAGTCGACTCTCATCGGTCCCCAAAGTCAGAATGCGCTGGCGATCAGTGTGAACAGACGTTGACATTGCGAGCTGGGCAATAGTCTGTACCGGCGCGCCCGAATTACCGTCGCTGAGTATGAGTCGCTTCCGGAATTTGCTGCATAGCGTCACCAGCTCGGAGCCCGAGAATCCCTCGGTCACCCATGCGAGCAACTTCGCCTCAGCAGTCTGGTCTGTCGGATGCGGACTAAGTGCTACCCGCGCGATCTCAAGTCGTTCATTTGCACCCGGCAGCGGAACTTCGAGCTGAACTTCGAAGCGGCGCCAGACAGCGGGATCCAAGAGAGACTGGTGATTCGTCAGCCCAATAATGACTCCGTGACCTTCGCGCGCGTCGATGTTCTGCAGCAAGGTGTTTACGACGCGCTTGATCTCGCCGATCTCATTCGGATCATCGCGAAGCTTCGCAATGGCATCAAATTCATCCAGAATCAGAACGCACTCATAGCGATTCGCGAATGTGAACAGTGCCCCTAGGTTTCTCGCCGTGGTTCCGAGCAGAGAGCTAATAAGGCCGTCGAGCCGGGCGACTACCGCAGGCAATCCCAGCTGCTTCGCTAACCAAAGTGCGAGCGTTGTCTTTCCCGTTCCTGGCGCTCCGTAGATCAAGCAACTCAGTGAGGCACTCAACCCTGCATCGGCAATCCGCCCGTGATGTTCCCACTCAAGCAAGAGACCAGAAATCGTTTCGGTGACCCCATCCGGGAAAACCGGAAGTGCCACATTGTTGTTCTCAGGAAAAACAATCGTCGCAAGAGGAGCGGATGATTCCCGATCGACAGGTACCGCGACACCAGGGAGCAACCTTTCGCTCAATTGAACTTGAGCACTGTGTGAACTCTTTGTTAGTCGGCTTGGTGCCAGGTTCTTTGTTTGCGCTCCGGCGATCAGTAGGCGCTCAATGGCTCCTGCGTCTTCGTCACCCGACTTCCGAAGAGCGGCAGCAAGGCGCTCCGCTTGATATCGGACCGTCTCATCACCTTGAGCTAACGCGACTCGAACTAGTGATTTTACGACTGCGATCTGATCCATAGGGACATACTAGGCTAAGCATCAGACACTGCGTGCCAGCATGTGGACAATTTACCGGCGGGTTGTGGACAAGCTCGACTCCATTGCGACGAGGCTTCCCGTGCCTTTTTAGTATCTCGATAGAGCTCGTCGACCACCCGTCACACCACCGCAACCTCCGCCCGCTCCTCAGAGCCTTCCGCGAGCCCGCGCTCGATCGCACCACGGAACGCGAACCAGAGCGCAACGCCCACGAGCAACACGATGATCTCTGAAACCGTGAGCGCCCAGATGATGCCGGCGAGTCCGAACCAGAGGTTGCCCAACAGCACGATCGGAATGAACAGCACCCCCTGCGAGACAGACATCACGATGGCCGGGGTGGCGCGCCCGGTGGCTTGGAAGAACGAGGTCAGGAGCCCTGCGAACCCGTTCGCCACCATCGCGACCAGTTGAGCGGTGAGGATCGTCGCCCCGATCGCCAGCACGGACGCATCGGCAGAAAACACCGAGAACACCTGCGAGCTGAAGCCGATGAGGCCGGCCGAGGCCGCGAGCGTGAGCACGCCCACCGTGATCGCGGCGACCCGTAGGGCCGCCATCAGCCGCGCCCGGTCGCCCTTGCCGTAGGCATACGCGAGCAGCGGCAGCACGCCGAGCGTGACGCCCATCACCAGAAACTCCGGAACCTGCGCAATCCGCACCGCCACACCCATCGCCGCGAGCGCGGTGTCGCCATATGCGGCCGCCAGATTATTGAGCACGAGGGATGTCGCGATCAGAAAGCCCGCCTGCAACAACTCGCCGGCTCCGACGCCAAACACGGGCTTGAGCACCGCCGGCGACAGCGTGAACCACCGCGGCGCCAGGCTGATGTGCTCGCTGTTGCGCTGAAGCCAGACGACGAAGTACACAACAACGCCGAGGTTCGAGAGGCCCATCGCGAGCGCGGCGCCCGCAACTCCCCAGTGCAGCACGAGAATGAACAGCACGTCGAAGACGACATTCGCGACCGTGGACGCCACAAGCCCCACCATCACCTGCCGCGCCGCGCCCTCCGCCCGCACGATCTGCTCAAGGCAAAACGCTGCAGCCAACACGGGGACAAACACCAGCAGCACCCCAACGAACTCGGTGGTCGCGGGGAGAGCCGCGACATCCGCCCCCAAAATTAGAGCGAGTGGATGCAACAGCAGAAGTCCGAGGCCGCCCAAGGCCGCGCCCACAATGACAGACCCCCACAGCGCGAATGATGCGACGTGCTTGATCTGCCCCGCTTGCGCGGGGTCAGCTTCGGAGGCGCCGAGCAGTCGCGAGATGAGTGCGCCACCTCCGACGCCGAACACTCCCCCGACGGCCATGACCAGGCCGAGCAGCGGAGCGCCGAGCGTGATCGCGGCGAGCAGTGCGGAGTCGTGCAGCGAGCCGATGAAGCCCGAGTTGATGACGTTGTAGACGGCCCCGACGATCATGGCCGCCGCCATCGGAACGCAGAGGTGGATGAGTGCGCGCACGATCGGCGCGGATGAGAGGTACCAGCGGTTGGTGTGTTTCATGATGTTCCCCTTCGGGTTTTGGGCATGCTGAAGCAACGCCGGTCTTCGCGGCGTTTTGTGCGGGCGCGGCGTGGCCGCGGGAGATCGGGCTAGCGGCTGACGGGAGCCAGCTCGGCGGTGATCTTCGTGAGGAGAGCGTGGAGCGTTTCGCGCTCGTCGTTATTGAGAGGCGCGAGGATTGCGTCGTCGACGGCGGTCATGGATGCCGCGAATCCGTCGATGAGTTGCGCGCCCTTGTCGGTGGCGTAGACGCGCTTGCTGCGTTCCTCGGTGCGGCGCTCGATGAGCTCCGCGCGTTCGAGCCCCTGCAGGAGGCTCGACACACTTGCCGGAGTCGTGCGGCTGATGTCGGCGATGTCGCGCTGGATCGCGCCCGGGTTCTGAACGAGGTATCCGAGTACGAATGCCTGCTCGTGGGTGAGTTCGCGTTCGCGGATCCAGTCTTCGCCGGCCTTGCGTTGGGCCCAGCCGATCCAGCGCATAAGCCCGAGGGGTGTGTTGAACTCGGGGATGTCATCGTTCATGGTTAGAACCCTAACTGTTAGAGGTCTAACTGTCAACGCGGCCGCCCCTATGCGACAGTTGCGCCGTCGTTTGTTAGTTGCGCGGTCGAACATTGGGGCGCGCGCGTAACAAAGGGGCGCGCAACTGGCGCGCGCCCGACCAGGACGACCTTTGCCAACCATGACGCGCAACCGCGGGGCTCTTGGTTGTCAAACGCCATCCTGGTGCGGTTAGCGACATCCTTCGGCCAGTTGCGGGCTGTTCGAGCGGTTTGTCGCCTGCTGCGAGAAGAGCGTGCGCGGTTTGTGCTGTGACCGCCGGCAGGGCAATCGAGGTTTCGATTAGCGAAGGCGCGGGTACTCGCCGCGCCCCATCACCACAATGCGCGAAGGGATCGGCGGCCCGTACCAGCAGTACAGGGGCTGGTGCTTCTCGTCAGCGGTGCGAGCCCACCCGGTTCGAAGAAGCTTGCTGTGTGTTCCGCGCTGGGCGCTATGCCAGTTACCGTGCGTCATCCATGCAGCGTTGAGCCATTCCTGGTGAGCGACAAACTGAGTTAGGTCCGCGTCGCCACTGGCCTGATCTTCCTCACCCAGTCTGATCGACTCCAGATTCTCCCGCTTCATAAGTTGCACAAAGCTTTCGGAGCATCGAAAGAGCTGGCCCTGCTGGTCTTCGTCGACCAGTTGCAGCGCATCGTCGAGGGCGTCTGCGCTCCCGCCCAGAATTGTGAAGAGCGCGCGCATTTGCTCGGGCGTCTCTGGCCCTTCCTGGCGCATGACTCCCGCGAGCGCGCGCTTGCGCCCTGCCACGGGAACACATGGGCCGGTCGCCACATCCATCTCCCCGAGCCGAACTTCGGGAACGCTGAAGATAACGAAGGTGGAAGGTGGAGTGTCATCGACTACCGGGGCTGTTCGCGCCCACGGCCACTTCAATCCGCCTATTCGCATGGCGACATCATGGCATCAACAGAGTTGCGCCGTCGTTTGTTAGTTGCGCGCGCGAACGTTGGCGCGCGCGGGTAACAAAGGGGCGCGCAACTGGCGCGCGGCAGCGTCCGCGACATCCAAGCGCCCGTTTGTTGTCAGTGCGCCGAACGTTTCGCCGCCCTGACGATGGAAGGCCGCGCTGTCACCCGACCGGGACGGCCTTTGACAACCAAGACGCGCGACGGCGGGGCTCTTGGTTGTCAAACGCCGTCTTGGTGCGAGCGGGGCACTCGAAAGCCCGCCCGCGTAGCAGCGCGGGCGGGCTGGTCTCGGGCGTGCGGCCTCGGCGGGCTCGGCCTGGTCTCGACTGCGCGCGACCACCGGGGAGCTCGACCAGCGGCGAGCTACAGCCGCGCCTGCGGGTCGGGGATCGCCGCAAGCAGGGCACGCGTGTACTCGTGCGCCGGAGCGTCGAAGATCTGCTCGGGGGTGCCGCTCTCCACGATCTCGCCGAGACGCATCACGTGCACCTGGTCGGCGACCTGCCGCACGACGGCCAGGTCGTGGCTGATGAAGAGGTAGCTGAGTCCCATCTCATCCTGCAGGCGGGTCAACAGGTCGAGGATCTGCGCCTGCACCAGTACATCCAGCGCCGAGACCGCCTCGTCGAGCACGATGAGTTCCGGCTCGAGGGCCAGTGCGCGCGCGATCGCGACTCGCTGGCACTGGCCACCCGAGAGTTCGTGGGGGCGGCGGTCGAGCAGCTCCGGCGGCAGCGCTACCTGGTGGGCGAGCTCGAGCACACGCTCGCGCCGAGACGAGGGCGTGCCGATCTTGTGCACCTCGAGCGGCTCGGCGATTGTCGCCCCAACCGTGAAGTTCGGGTCGAGCGACGCGAACGGGTTCTGGAAAACCGGCTGCACACTGCGCGTGAACGCGAAACGCTGCGCGCGGGTTTGCGCCGCGACATCCAAACCGTTGTGATCAATGCGCCCGGATGTCGCGGACTCCAGCCCGAGCACAAGGCGAGCCGTTGTGCTCTTGCCCGACCCGCTTTCGCCGACAATCGCCACGGTCTGGCCGCGCGGGATGCTGAACGTCGTGTCTTTGACGGCGGTGAAGGCGCGCTTGGGCTTCCACGCGCTGTCGCGCACGCGGTATTCCTTGTTGAGATTTGTGATCGTGATGACGTCGCCGCCGGCACCCTGGTGGCGCACCCGTGTTGTCGCGCGGTGGCTGGTGAGGCTCGGCGCCGCGTCGAGCAGGCGCTTCGTGTACTCGTGCTGCGGGTTGAGCAGGATGTCGCGGGCAGGGCCGTGCTCCACGATGTCGCCGCGGAACATAACCAGCACGTCGTCCGCACGCTCGGCCGCGAGACCGAGGTCGTGCGTGATCATAATGACCGAGGTGCCCATGCGCTGGGTGAGCAGTGCGAGCTGGTCGAGCACCTGGCGCTGCACCGTGACGTCGAGCGCGGAGGTCGGCTCGTCGGCGATGAGCAGGCGCGGCTCGCAGGCGAGACCGATGGCGATGAGCACGCGCTGGCGCATTCCACCGGAGAACTCGTGCGGAAACTGCCCGAACCGACGCTCGGGCTCGGTGATGCCGACCATGGCGAGCAGTTCGATCGCCCTCGTCTTCGCGGCTTTGCCCGTTGCGTAGCCGTGCGTCTCGAGCACCTCGACGATCTGGGCGCCGATGCGCAGCACCGGGTCGAGGTTCGACATCGGGTCCTGGGGAACGAGGCCGATGCCCGCACCGCGCACATCGCGCATCGCTCGCTCGGAGACCTGGGTGAGGTCGCGCCCCTCGAACATCACGCTGCCCGACGCGATCGTCGCATTGTTCGCGAGCAGGCGATTGATGGCTGCGGCGAGCGTGGACTTGCCCGAGCCGCTCTCCCCCACGATGGCGAGGGTGCGGCCGGCCGCAACACTGAACGTCGCGTTGCGCACGGCGGTGAACTCGCCGGCACTGGTGCTGAAGCTCACGGTGAGGTCGGTGACCGCGAGCAGCGGTGCCGCGACATCCATCGTCGTGGGGTTCTTTTCGAGGGTGGCCTCTTTATTGGACATGAGTCCAAAATAAAGCTGGCGCGTTACCTGCGGGGTCAACTTCTGTTTCGGGTGCGTAAATTTCGGCCGGGAGCTCACCATGAGCCGGTTTGACAACCAGGACGCCAAACGTCGGGCCGGTTGGTTGTCAAGCGGCGTCCTGGTCGGGCGGGCGCCCGCCGCGCTACACCGTCAGCCGCGGGATGTTGTGGTCGAACACCAGGCTCGTGCGCGTCGAAGCAACAGAGGGGTGCGCCGAGAGGTTATCGACGACGAACTGCCGCATGTGATCGGTGTCGCGGGTGGCGACGTGAATGATGAAGTCCTCAGCCCCGCCGAGGAAGAACACCTGCACGACCTCAGACAGGGCACGCATCTCATCCGAGAAGGCGGCAATAGTATTGCGCGCCCCGACCCGGATGTTGACGCTGATGAGCGCCTCGAGCCCGAGTCCGAGCGCGCGCGGGTCGAGGTCTGCGTGAAAGCCCCGCACGACGCCCCGGTCGATGAGCGACCGCACGCGCATGAGGCAGGTGGATGGCGCGATCCCGGCCTCTTCGGCAAGGCGCGCGTTCGACATCCGCGCGTCATCCTGCAGCAGGCGCACGAGGGTCGAGTCGACGTCGTCGAGGGGTTCCGCCCGAATAATCTCCGGCTGCGACATCCATTCGCTCCTAAATTCTGAAGATTACGACGAGTTTGCCGCACTTCAAAGAATTATATTCGCTGGAAACCCGCGCGAAACGAATCGCTCCCAGAATTGACCCCAACGAGTCCCCAGCAGAACGGAACGGCCATGCGCGTCGGAGTACCCAGCGAGATCAAGAACAACGAGAACCGCGTCGCCCTGACGCCCGCCGGTGTCTTCGAGCTCACCAAGCGTGGCCACGACGTTGTTGTGCAGTCCGGTGCCGGTCTCGGCGCGCAGATCACCGACGCGCAGTACGTCGATGCGGGCGCGACGATGCTCGCGACGGCCGAAGAGGTCTGGGGCACCGCCGACCTGCTGCTCAAGGTCAAGGAGCCCATCGCTCAGGAGTACCCGCTGATGCGCAAGGGCCAGACGCTCTTCACCTACCTGCACCTCGCGGCCTCGAAGCCGTGCACCGATGCGCTGCTGAGCTCGGGCACAACGTCGATTGCGTACGAGACCGTGCAGCTTCCCGACCGGTCGCTCCCCCTGCTTTCCCCGATGAGCGAGGTCGCCGGTCGACTCGCTGCCCAGGTCGGCGCCAACCAGCTGATGAGCTCGAACGGCGGTGGCGGCATTCTGATGGGTGGTGTTCCCGGAACCGCGAAGGCCAAGGTTGTTGTGATCGGCGGCGGTGTTGCCGGCGAGCACGCGGCGGCCAACTCGCTCGGCATGGGCGCAGAAGTCACCGTCGTCGATCTGTCGATTCCCCGCCTGCGTCAGCTCGAGGGCCAGTACGCGGGGCTCAAGACCGCTGTCAGCACCAGCTACGCGATCGCGGCTCTCGTCAAGGAGGCCGACCTCGTCATTGGCTCGGTGCTCATCCCCGGAGCAGCGGCACCCAAGCTCGTCACCGACGACATGGTCGCGGCCATGAAGCCCGGCAGCGTGCTCGTCGACATCGCCATCGACCAGGGCGGTTGCTTCGAGGGCAGTCGCCCCACGACGCACGACGACCCGACGTTCCAGGTGCACAACAGCACCTACTACTGCGTAGCCAACATGCCCGGCGCCGTGTCGCAGACGAGCACGCAGGCGCTCACAAACGCCACGCTCCCCTACGTTCTGCTGCTCGCCGACAAGGGCTGGCGCGACGCGATCGCCGCGAACGCCGCTCTCGCCAAGGGACTCAGCACCCACGAGGGCGAGCTCTACAGCCACGAGGTCGGCGTCGCGCTGGGCTACGAGGCGCGCGCGATCTAGCGCGGCTTGTCGTTGAGGTCGATCTCAACGCGACCACGATAGATGCCCTTGTCGCCGTCCCCGGCGAGCGGGGCGGGCGCGGGCAGGATCGTCTGCCGGTCGAATTCGGCCTGGGTCTCGTGCCGCGTCGGGTGGAACACCTCGTCGCCGATACCGGCAATGCCGCCGGAGCCGCCCGAGCGGTTCTTGTTCGACAGGTCGATCCAGCCGAAGTACTGCGCAACAAAAATTGCGACGGCACCCAGCACTACAACCCCGAAGACGACCCAGCCACTCACGCCCCTAGTTTAGGGGGCAGAACGCCCGCGCACCGGTAACACCACGGGGCGGCCATCCTGCTCGTGGATTTGCACCTCGAGCCCGTAGACCTCCGACACGATGGCCGCGGTCAGCACTGACGCGGGAGCGCCGACCGCGCGCAGCGAGCCGTGAGCGATGAGCGCCATCCGGTCGGCGAAGGCGGCCGCAAGCGAGAGGTCGTGCAGCACAACGACGACGGCAACACCCTCGGCAGCGAGCGCGCGAGCGGTCGACATCACGTCTTCCTGGTGCTTGAGGTCGAGGGCAGCGGTCGGCTCGTCGAGAAAGACGGTGGGCGTGCGCTGCGCAAGCACCCGGGCGAGCGAGACGCGAGCCTTTTCACCTCCGGAGAGCGACGTGTACCGGCGCGCAACGAGGTGCGCGACATCCGTCGCCTGAATAGCAGCGGCGATCGCGACCGGATCGTCTTCGCGCAACGGCGTGCGCTCCCACGGGCTGCGGCCCATCGCGACAACCTCGGCGACGGTGAACGGAAAGCTCACCTGGTTCTCCTGCGTGAGCACGCTGCGGGTGCGAGCGAGCTCCAGCGCTTTGAGCGAGTGGATGGCGCGGCCCCCGACCAGCACAGCGCCCGAGTGTGCACGCACATCCCCACTCAGTACCGACAGCAGCGTCGACTTGCCGGCACCGTTCGGCCCCACGAGCGCGAGCACTTCGCCCGCGCGGATGTCGATGCTCACGTCTTTCAGAATTGCGGCGCCGTCGATCGAGAGCGAGACGCCCTTCGCCGTGATGGTGTCACTCATGCCCAACCTCCGCTGCGCTTGCGCTGCCGGTAGAGCAGGTAGAAGAAGAACGGTCCACCGATGAGAGACGTGAGCATGCCGATGGGCAGGTCAGCGCCGCTCACGATTGTGCGTGCCAGCAGGTCGGCGAGCGTCAACAGCGCCCCACCACCGACCGCACTCGCGAGGATGAGGTAGCGGTGGGCCGGGCCGATGATCATGCGGATGAGGTGCGGGATCACGAGCCCAACGAAGGCGATGATGCCGCAGAACGCGACGGCGACTCCGGTGAGCAGCGCGACGAGCACGATCGAGCCAACGCGCAGCGCCTCGACGCTGACACCGAGGTGCCGGGCGTTGCGTTCACCGAGGGCGAGAAGGTCGTAGCGGCGCGACAGGGCGAGTGCCACGACGAGCCCCGCAACCGTCACAACCGCGACGATGAGCACCTCGTTCCACAGCGAACCGTTGAGCGAGCCGAGCTGCCAGAAGATGACCTGCTCGCGGCTCGCGGTGTCGCCGACGAAGAGCAGGAAGGCGAGTCCGGCACCGGCGAAGGCGTTGATCGCGATACCGGTGAGCAGCAGCGTCACAACCTCGGTTCGCCCGTTCGCGCGCGAGACGAAGTACACGAGGAGGGTCGCGAGCAGACCGCCGGCGAAAGCGAAGAGCGCGATCGACCAGGAGCCGAGGGCGGTGATGCCAAACACGATCGCGGCCGAGGCACCGAGCGCTGCACCCGACGAAACGCCGACAACCCCGGGCTCGGCGAGCGGGTTGCCGAAGATCGCCTGCATCACGGCGCCCGCCACGGCGAGCGCGGCACCAACGGCGAGGCCCATCACGATGCGCGGGAATCGCACCACCCACAGTGTCGCCTCGACGATCTGGTCGGTCGGCGTCCAGGGGTTCTGAATGCCGACGGCGCGCAGTAGCGACCCGATCACCTCAGAGGGCGCCACCGGCAGCTGCCCGGTGACCGACGAGAGCACGATCGCGACGACGAGAACAATTGCGAGGCTCGCCGAAAGCACGGCCCCACGGGCAAGCCTGCTCACGGAACGCGCTGCAGCCAGTCCTCGGTGCCGAACTTCGAGGCAACGAGGGCTTCAGCGGCGGCGAGTTCTTCCGCTGTGATGTCGTTCGGAGTGCTGCCGTAGAGGCCGGAGAAGGTCGCAATCATGCGCTCGATGATCTCGGCGCGGCTGAGGCCGGTCTGGCTGCGCAGCGGGTCGACGCGCTTTGCGGCGCTCTTTGTTCCCTTGTCGCTCATCTTCTCGCGGCCGATGCGCAGCACCTGCACCATCTTCTCGCCGTCCATGTCGT
>Ga0247805_1000095_pt1 | contig 70649 bp, 74 predicted proteins | sample UWRJL044104R1_FD_180930 | JGI IMG/M metagenome (GOLD analysis project Ga0247805, IMG submission 180930) | Plant litter microbial communities from Arlington Agricultural Research Station in Wisconsin, United States - UWRJ-L044-104R-1 | ecosystem: Environmental > Terrestrial > Plant litter >...
CGCACAACGCGGCGACCGGCGACGACATCGTTCCGATCGGATCGACGGCGATCTACCCGCTCGGCCTCTACTCGACCCAGTACGACTCGGTCGAAGACATCCCCGACGGCGCAACCGTGGCCATCCCCGACGACCCCTCGAACCTCGCCCGTGGCCTCCTCGTTCTGCAGTCCGCGGGGCTCGTCACAATCGAGGGCGGCGGAAGCATCTTCGCAACACTCGACCAGGTCGACGAAGCCAACTCGCGCGTCAAGGTCACGACCCTCGACGCAGCGCTCACTGTCACGTCGCTTCCCGATGTCGCAGCAGCGATCATCAACAACGACTTCATCACCGACTCCGGCCTCGCAGCTTCCGATGCCATCGCACAGGACGACCCGAGCGACCCCAACGCGCTCCCCTACGTCAATATCTGGGCAGCCAACGCGAAAGACGCTGACAACGAGGTTCTTCTCAAGCTCGTTGACATCTACCAGACCAACCAGGACGTTCTTGACGGCGTTCTCGAGACCTCTGGCGGCACGGCGGTCTTCGTGATCACACCCGTCGCCGACCTCGTCGCTTCGCTCGAGAAGGTCGTGGCTGACACGGAAGAGCAGGGCTGATAGCTCGCACCACGCCGGTGGCGACATCCAATAAATAATTTGGATGTCGCCACCTCCCCCGTTTAACCGAAGGAACCCTATGCCTGCCGTCGTTTTGCGCGATGTCACCAAAACTTTTGCCGCGACCAACCGCAAGGAGGCCGGCGTTCTTGCGATCGATCACGTCGACCTTGAGATCGAGGCGGGTGAGATTTACGGAATCATCGGCTACTCGGGAGCGGGAAAGAGCACGCTCGTGCGACTCATCAACGCGCTCGAAACGGCGACGTCGGGAAGCATCACGGTGCACGGTCGCGAGATCGTCGGCCTGCCCGAGAGCAAACTGCGCGCCCTTCGCCTCGACATCGGCATGATCTTTCAGCAGTTCAACCTCTTCAACTCGAAGACCGTGTGGGGCAACATCGAGTACCCGCTCATCGTCGCGGGCGTCGCTGTCGCCGAGCGCAACAAGCGCATCTCCGACCTGCTCAACTTCGTCGGACTCGTCGACAAGGCGGCGAGCTACCCCGACCAGCTCTCTGGCGGGCAGAAGCAGCGCGTCGGGATCGCGCGCGCTCTCGCCACGAGCCCGAGCATCCTTCTCGCCGACGAGGCAACGAGCGCGCTCGACCCCGAGACAACCCACGAGGTGCTTGCCCTGCTGCGCCGCGTCAACGAGGAGTTCGGCACGACCATCGTTGTCATCACTCACGAGATGGATGTCATCAAGTCGATCGCGCACAAGGTCGCCGTTATGGAGAACGGGCGGGTCATCGAGAGCGGCAAGGTCTTCGAGATCTTCTCCAACCCGCAAACGGCGGCGAGCAAGCGGTTCGTCTCGACGGTCGTGCGGGCGGTGCCGGAGAACGACGAACTCGCCGTTCTCACCGCCAAGCATCCCGGGCGCATCGTGACCCTGTCATTTGCCGACGGAAACGTGTCGCAGAGTGCCGTGTTTCTCGAGTTCGGCCGAAAGTCGGTGGGCTTCGAGCTCATCTACGGCGGCATCAACGACATTCAGGGGCGCACGTTCGGCCACCTCACGCTCGCCCTCACCGGATCGCCGAACGACATTGACGCGGCGCTCGCTGTTGTCGCGACATCCGTCACCGTAACGGAGGTCAACTAATGGATCGCTTAATCAACGACCTTCAGCCGCTGCTCTGGCAGTCTGCGGTCGAGACTCTCTACATCGTCGGACTGTCGCTGCTGTTCGGCGGCGCGGGCGGACTGCTCATTGGGCTCGGCCTGTACGTCAGTCGCGGGGGGAGCCTGCTTCCGAATCGTGCGGTCTTCACGGCGCTCAACCTCATCGTCAACACGTTTCGGCCGATTCCGTTCATCATCTTTCTCGTCGCGGTGCAGCCGCTCGTGCGGCAACTCATCGGCACCGGAATCGGTAATGCAGCGATCATTGTGACCCTGTCGATCGCGGCGTCGTTCGGCATCAGCCGCGTCGTCGAGCAAAACCTTCTGACGGTGCAGCCCGGTGTGATCGAGGCGGCGCGCTCGGTCGGGGCGAGCCCGCTGCGCATCGTTTTTACGATTCTGCTTCCCGAGGCTTTCGGACCACTGATTCTCGGCTACGCGTTCGTCTTCGTCGCACTCGTCGACATGGCGACCGTCGCTGGCCTCGTGGGCGGTGGCGGCCTCGGAGCGTTCTCGCTCAGCTACGGCTACAAGCAGTTCAACCCCGCCGTGACCTGGACGGCAGTTGTGCTCATCATCATTCTCGTGCAGGTCGTGCAGACGCTCGGCAATGCGTGGGCGAAGAAGGTCATGCGGCGCTAGTACCGTGCGAAACTGCTCCAAACCTCGCGGTTTGGAGCAGTTTTCGACGGTGAGGGCTGGCTGGTGAGCTGCGTTAGCTTGTCAGCTGCTCTTCGCGGTGCGGGAGCTTCCAGCCCGGGCGCACGTAGTGGCAGGTGTAACCGTTGGGCAGCTTCTCCAGGTAGTCCTGGTGCTCCTCCTCCGCCTGCCAGAAGTCGCCGACGGGCTCGACCTCTGTCACGACCTTGCCGGGCCAGAGACCCGAGGCGTCAACATCGGCGATCGTGTCGAGAGCGACCTTCTTCTGCTCGTCACTGCCGTAGAAGATCGCCGAGCGGTAGGCACGACCGATGTCGTTGCCCTGGCGGTCTTTCGTCGATGGGTCGTGAATCTGAAAGAAGAACTCGAGGATGTCGCGGTATGAGATCTGCTCGGGGTCGAAAACGATCTCGACGGCCTCTGCGTGGTCACCGTGGTTGCGGTAGGTGGCGTTGGGTGTGTCACCACCGGAGTAGCCCACTCGGCTCGAGATAACTCCCGGGCGACGGCGCAGCAACTGCTGCGCGCCCCAGAAACATCCGCCGGCGAGGATTGCTGTCTCAGTCATTAGGACTCCTTCGTTGTAAACAGACCGCGGTAGTCACCGTAGCCCTGGCTCTCGAGCTCGCCAACAGGCACAAAGCGAAGAGCCGCAGAGTTGATGCAGTAGCGAAGACCGCCGTCTTGCACGGGGCCGTCGTCGAACAGGTGGCCGAGGTGGCTGTCGCCATTGGCCGAGCGCACCTCTGTACGCGTCATCCAGAAGGTCTTGTCCTGGTGCTTGACGATGTGCGCGGGCTCGATGGGCCGCGTAAAGCTGGGCCAGCCAGAACCACTGTCGAACTTGTCGGTCGACGAGAACAGGGGTTCTCCCGAGACGATATCGACGTAGATGCCGTCGTCGTGGTTGTCCCAGAACTCGTTACGAAACGCCGGCTCTGTCGCGTCGTTCTGAGTGACAGCGAACTGCTGCTTGCTCAACTGCGCGATTGTCTCGGCGTTCTTCGTGTAGGTCTTGGTAGTCATGTGGATGTCGCTCCTTGGGGTGAGCCGCTGGCTGCGGCCCTCGTGTACTAGAACACACGGACTTGCGAAAAAGTTCCCGGGAGTCGAATCACTGAAGTGCGGCTGTGAGCCGCATCACGTTGTCGAGGTAGCGGTCGTACCAGGGGCGCTTGCGCCACTCGGCCGCCGTCAACTCGATGCACGATTCGCGATACAACTCGGCGACAGCTTCGAGGCCGTTGACGAGTTCTGAGCCAAACCCGAGAAGCGTGATCTCGTAGTCGAGGGCGAACGAGCGCATGTCCATGTTGCTCGAGCCGACCATCGCCATGCGGTCGTCGACCACCATGAACTTGGTGTGCAGCGTCGCGGGGTCTGGGTAGTTCCAGATGCGCACTCCCGCGTCGAGCAGCACCTTGTAGTACGAGCGCTGGGCGTGGTGCACCATAAATTGGTCGGCCTTCTCAGAGACAAAAAGCTCAACCGCAACACCGCGATATCCCGCAGTGGTGATGGCCGACTGCAGCGCCTCGTCGGGAACGAAATACGGGCTCACGATCACGATGCGTTCCTGCGCAGCAGCAATCATCGAGCAAAACAGTCGCAGGTTCGGCTCGGAAGGCGATCCCGGCCCCGAGGGCACGAGCTGCATCGCCGCGACGTCTTCCGGCGTCTTCGTGGGGATCTTCGGCTCGAGCACCTCGGCCGTCTCGATGTACCAGTCGACACTAAATACCGCGTCGAGGCTGAGCACGATCTCGCCGGCGAGCTCGACGTTGAGGTCGATCCAGTGGCGACCGGTGCGCTTGTTCTTGCGCGAGAGATAGCTCGAGTCGATCATGTTCTGCGAGCCCATAAAACCGATCTCGCCGTCGATCACAACGAGCTTGCGGTGGTTGCGCAGGTCGGGGCGACGCCAGCGTCCCTTGAGCAGGTCGATAGGCATCATGCGGTGCCAGTCGACGCCGTCGGCCGTGAGCCGCTTGTTCATCTCGGGGTGTCCGACATACTTGCGCGAGCCGAGGTGGTCGTAGAGCACGCGCACTTTCACACCGCGCTTGACCGCCGCCGCGAGAGAGTCGAAGAGCGCCTCGGTCGTCGAATCGAGAGCGAGGATGTACATCTCCAAGTTCACGTAACTCTGGGCGCCATCGATAGCAGCGACGATTGCGGCGATCGACTTTTCGTAACCGGGGTAGAAGGCGACAGTGCGCCCCTCCATCACCGGAAACTCGGTGAGCCTGCGGTTCATCGTCGTGAGCGAGACGAGGTCGGCGGGAACCTCTACGGCTTCGGGGATGTTCTCGCGCGGAGTCAGCCCACGGCGCAGCGTGAGGTTTGCTTCGCGCTGCACACGCTGACGCCGCCCCGCGACGTAGGGGCTGCCGATGAGCAAAAAGAGCGGAAGGCCAACGGCGGGTAGAAAGAGAATGAGCAGGAGCCATGCCTGCGACGACGAGGGTCGACGGTTCTCGGGAATCACGCCGAGCGCGACGATCTTGATGATGTACTCGGCGACGAGAAACACTATGGGGATAAGGGCTTCCACGTGCGCTACTCCTGAAGTTGGTCGAGAAAACGAGTGACGGCCGCGAGCCAGACGGCTTTGGTCTCAGCGCTCGACTCTTGCGAAGCGAGCCCGCCATGCTGAACGACGAGCGCCGCGGTGCCACCCGCCTTTGGCTCGCTGATGACCGTGATTGCCGTGTCGTCGGTGCCCTTGACGCGCCAGGTGATGCGTCTCTCGGTACCGCTGACTCGGGGCTCGGCGACGAGCAGCGCGCGAATCTCTTCGTCGTGTGCGGCGAACTGCGCCCACTCATCGATGAGCCGTTGCATCCCGAGCGGCGTTGCTCTGCTGACGCTGAGTCGAAAGGTTCCGTCGGGCTGCTGCCCGGGCACGCGACGGCCGATGTGGTGCTCGTACGCGTTGGATGTCGCCTGCGCCCACCACCCGAGGTTGTCGACGATGCCGTCAAGCTCGGCGAGCAGATGCGTGGCGATCGTGTGATGGTCGAGCTGGTCTGCACCGATGGAGTCGAAGTAGGCGAGCCAGTCACTCCACGGGCGATTTGTTGCTCGCTCGATCGCCGCGATTTTTGAGTTCGTCACCACAACCTCCTCGGTATCCAACACCGCACTGCATCTCGGTACCGAACGTAGTCCACGCCGAACCGCTCTTCGAGGTCGGCTTCTTCGAGCGGCCGCACAGCGTAGTTCCAGAGCAACGAACCGAGCACGGCGTAGACGACCACGAGCCACGACGAGAAGAGCAGGCCGATCGCCGCACCCTGAACGATTCCGGCGACGGCCATTGGATTGCGCACAAAGCGGTACGGCCCCGCGATGACGAGCTGGTTCGCCATCGCCGACGGCAACGGGGTTCCTTTGCCGAGCGTCGACATCGTGATTGCCGACCAGATGCCGAGCGCGCTCGCCAGCACAAGCACAACGAGTCCGACAGCGAAACCGTCAAAGGCCAGGCCGATCCCCCAGCGCGTTTCAAGAAACACGATCACCAGCGGGCCAACAACAAGAAAGAGCCCCCAGAACACAACGACCTGCGCCGCCGTTACAAGAACGTGGCGCGACTCGATCCGTGCCTGCTTGAATGCGAATGGCCCGGCGATGATGAGCTCGGTGGGAATGCGCCCGAGCACCATCAGGCTCAGCGCGGCGAGCGACCCACCAGCGGCGGCAACCATCAGCAGCACACCCCAACCGGCCTCGGTCGTGACCGTCGCGTAGACGGCGAGCGCGATGGCGACGAGGGCCGTCCAGCCGGTTGCGACAAACGCGGCAGGCTTCACCTCGAAGGCAGCCAGCGCCGAGGCGACGACGAAGAGGGGCACGTCGAACACGGCAACGGCGAATGGATGCAGGCTGCCGAGTGTGAGCTCGCGCACGGCGGGCACGGTAAAAACGGCAGTCCACCACGCCGCCCCGGCAATCGCCTGTGCCGCGAAATAGAGTCGGGCCAAGCGCATGCTCGAAGGCTAGCAGCGTGCCTGCGTCACAAAGCGCGTGATCAGCTCGGCTGACTTCACTCCGCGCGACGACTCGACACCCGACGAAACGTCGACCCCGGTCGGCGCGAGCTCCCGCACCCGGCGCGCGACGTTGAGCGGCGTGAGCCCGCCCGCAAGGATCCACCGCTCTGGCAGGGCGACACCCGCAAGACGCGAGGCGGCGAACTCTGCCCCGCTGCCGGGGCTGTCGCCATCGATGAGCACGCGGGCAACGGGAGCCCCGTCGCTCAAATATTCGGAGACCGACAGGGCGCGAATGACCCGAACGCCCCGCGCCTCGAGGGAATGGATGTCGGCACTCGAGTACGCGCCGTGCAGTTGGGCGGTGCCGAGCCCGGCCGCCGCGAGCGTGTCGGCCGCGACATCCACCGGCGTGTTCATAAACACTCCGACACCCTCGACGGTGGGCGGAACGCGCTGCATAAGAACGCGCACCGCGGAGGGCTCGATGTTGCGCACGCTCGCTTCGGCGAAGACAAATCCAATTGCGTCGATGCCCAGGTCGACACACACGTCGACCATCTCGGGAGTGCGCAGGCCGCAGATCTTGATAAAGAGAGACACGCTGCTAGTCAACAGCAATTGCGTCGAGGTGCTCACGCAGAGCACGGTTCAACTCGTCGACCTGGCCGATGAGTTCTGGGGTCAGGGCGTCGAGAAACAGCTCCTGTACGGCGCGCAGGTGTGGGGCCGAAGCGCGGCGAAACTGCGATGCTCCGCTTTCGGTCAGCACAACCTCTGAACCCCTGCTGTCATCGGCACATTTCTCTCGCGCGATGAGGGCGCGGGATTCCATGCGGCCCAGGTGGTGCGAGAGGCGGCTGCGCTCCCACTCGATGTGGGCGGCGAGTTCTGACGACCTCAGCCGCTTGCCGCTTGCCTCGCTGAGCGCGAGGAGCACGGCGTAGTCGCCGGTCGAGAGGTCAGACTCGCTCTGCAGCCGCGACGCGAGAAGTGATCGCAGGTGGTCGCCCGTCTCGACGAAATCACGCCAGACCCTGAGCTCGGTTGCATCCATCATGACCCCTAATTGACATGTCAATCATATCGGCGCATTATTGACACGTCAATTACATCTGGAGGAATCGTGAGCATCGAGTTCGGTCTCAACACGTTTGGCGACGTACCCACCGACAGCGGCCGAACGCTGAGTGACGCCGAGACCGTGCGCCTGCTTGTCGATGAAGCCCAGCACGCCGAATCGGTCGGCATCGACGTGTTCAGCGTCGGCGAGCACTACCGCGAGGGTTTCGTCGACTCGGCCGGCGCCGTGCTGCTTGCGGGTATCGCCACTGCCACGCACACCATCAAGCTCGGCACCGCTGTAACGGTGCTCAGCACTAACGACCCGGTGCGTCTCTACAACGAGTTCTCGACGCTCGACGCGCTCTCGAACGGCCGCGCCCAGATGGTGCTCGGCCGCGCCTCGCAGACGCAGTCGTTTCCGCTGTTCGGCTACGACCTTGCCGACTACGAAGAGCTGTTCGAAGAGAAACTCGAACTCTTTATGAAGCTGCAGCGCGAGTCCCCGGTGACCTGGTCGGGCAGCGTGCGCGCTCCGCTCGTCAACCAGACGCTTCACCCACAAATGCGACCCGGTGGCATCCCGACCTGGATCGGCGTTGGCGGAAGCCCGAACTCGGTCATCAGGGCCGCACGCTACGGCCTGCCGCTTATGCTCGCGATCATCGGCGGCGAACCATCGCGTTTCGCCGCGCACGTCGACCTCTACTTTCGCGCACTCGAGCAGTTCGGCATGCCCGCCCAACCGGTCGGGCAGCACGCACTCGGGCTCATCGCCGACACCGATGAGGAGGCGGCCGAACTGTGGTGGCAGTCATGGCAACCTCTCGTCGAGCAGCTCGGCAAGGAGCGCGGCTTCTACCCGCCGACACGCGAGCGCTATGACCTTGAGCTCGCGACCGGCGCTCTTTTCGTCGGCTCCCCCGAGACGGTCGCCAATAAGATCGTGCAAATGACTCGCGACCTGCGCATTAGCCGCTTTGACCTTAAGTACGACATCGGCGGCCTGCCCATCTCGGCTCGCTCCCGCACGATCGAGCTTCTCGGCACCGAGGTCGCTCCCCGCGTGCGCGAGATTCTCGCCAAGGAGCCCGCTTATGTCTAAGACAATCGGAATTCTCGGTGCCGGAAAGGTCGGCACCGTGCTCGGCCGCCTGCTCGTGGCGGCGGGTTATCGTGTGCTCATCGCTGGCTCCGGCCCCGCATCGAAGATCGCCCTCACAATCGAGGTACTCGTTCCCGGCGCACAGGCGACAACGGCGATGGATGTCGCGCGCGACTCCGACATCGTCATTCTTGCCCTGCCGCTCGGCAAGTACCGCTCGATCCCCAACCTCAACGGAAAGCTCGTGATCGACGCCATGAACTACTGGTGGGAGATCGACGGCATTCGACCCGATCTCAACGACCCGCGCGTCTCGACGAGCGAGATTGTTCAGCAGTACCTCACCGGCGCGCGCGTCGTAAAGGCCTTCAACCACATGGGCTACCACGATCTCGACTCTGGGGCTCGGCCAGCTGGCTCGATTGAGCGCAAGGCGATTGGCGTCGCTGGCGACAACACGGCAGATGTCGCCGAGGTGAGCGCGCTCGTTAACGCAACGGGCTTTGAACCGGTCTTCGCTGGCACTCTTCGCGACAGCATCGCCCTCGAACCGGGCGCGGAGTTGTTCGGCGCCAACGTCACAGCGCCGTCGGTGCTGGAGGCACTCGACCGCTTTCCAACGACGGAGCGCGGGCTCACCGTCGCAGGAGCGCGCGCCGCCTAGTCGCGAACCAGTTGCAACCGGGCGAGAACGGCGGGGCCAGAAGCGTCGAGCACCCGCCCACCGATGACGATGCCACCGATCGCGACTCCGGCACCGATGACGAGGCTCACGGTCAGAGCAGCCCACCCGAGCACGGGGGTGCCGATCGCCAGGGCGACTATTGCGAGTGCGCCGCCGGGGGCCGCGAGAACTCCCGCGACGGCGGTCACGGCGTACGAGCCGACGATCGCTACGGTCGCCGACCCCGGCTGCGACGAGAACGGGTTGCGGCCCGCCCGCGCCACCGGAACGATGACGCGTGCCGACGACACGCTGACCACTCCGACCGAGACAAGAAGGGTGCCCACCGTGAGGGCAATCATCGCGGGCAGGTCGTCGAGGCGACCGATCACCGCGGCCACCGCGACCTGCACAACGATGGCGGCCGGTGCCGCGATGATGAGCAAAGCGATCGCGCGACCGAGTCGATCGTGCAGACCGCGCACACCGGCCGAGAGCTCGGCGGCGAAGGCCGTTCCGTCATACGACAGGCCAGCAAAGACCGACAGTGGCAGCAGCGACGCGACGACCGGCCCCACCGCAATCGCTATTGCGTCGAAGTGGATCAGTTGCCACCAGAGCAGCATCAGCGCGGGCAGCACCGGAATCAAGAAGAGCTGTCGGGTGAGACGCGCGTCGCGAAACCAGTAGATGAGCGAGCGCGCTGCGACGGCCCCGGTCGGCGTCGTCGGAAACCACCCCAGAGCCCCGAGCCTGCCGCCGACTACGGCGCGTGCCGGGGCCTCGCCGCGCACGCGCAGGCTTGAAACCAGCGAGAGCCGCCACAACAAAATGAGCAGAACGAGGGTGCCGACAGCGATGGCTGAGGCGCCCAGCGCTCCCGCACTGTCACCCATCGCCACGCGGCCCGGAATCGACCAGACCGCTCCGAGAGGAGTCCAGCCCAGCGCCTCGATGACGGCGGTGATGCGAGCGAAGAAGCCGCCGCGGGTGACCTCAGTCATGGCGGTTGCGGCAAGCGGCCCGGCGAGAACGAGAATCGCCAGTGCGGCAACTCCGAAGCGCGCGGCACCCCGCCCCCGAAGCAGCGAGCCGGCGACGGTCGTCGTCAGTCGCGACCCGACAACGCAGGTAGCGGCGCCGACCAGCCCCGAGAGCACCGCGAGTACCGCAGACAGTGGGTGCGACATCCAAGCGATTGCTGTCGAGATGGCGATGATGAAGGTCGCGATTCCGGGAACCCACAGCACGCCGACAAGGAACATGGCGACCATCAGTTGGCCCGGGCGCACGGGAAAGCGCGCGAGCTTGACGGGGTCGAGAGTGCGATCGACGCCATCGAACATCAGCGGCACAACAAACCAGCCCAGCACAAGTGCACTGCCCCCGATGACAACAACCACCTGGATGGTGTTCGGCGCCTCAAACGACGCGACGAGAAGACCAGCGAGCCCCGAGAGCAGGAGAAAAACTGTCGACAGGCCACCGACGATCACGGCGATGAGCTGAATTGTGTTGCGACCCAGCGTGTTCGCGAGAATGCGAAAACGCAGCCTCAGGAGCGCAGCAACCACGCGGGGCTCTCTCCGTTGCGGCGACCACCAACCAGTTCGAGAAAACGCGTCTCGAGGTCGCCCTCGCCGCGCACCTCGTCGATCGTTCCCGCGACAAGCACCCGGCCCGCGGCGACGATCGCAACGTGGTCACACATGCGCTGCACGAGGTCCATCGAGTGGCTCGACACGATCACCGTGCCACCGCCCTTAACAAATCCATCGAGGATGTCGCGGATGTTGGCCGCCGACACCGGATCGACCGACTCGAAGGGCTCGTCGAGCACAAGCACGCGGGGCGAATGTACAAGCGCTGCGGCGAGCGCAATCTTCTTCGTCATTCCGGCCGAGAAGTCGGCGACGATGCGACCGGCGGCGGCCTCAAGGTCGAGAAGGCGCAAAAGGTCTGCGACACGCTCGCGCAGGGTGTCGCGGTCGAGGCCAAAGAGCTGGCCCGAAAATGTAATGAGTTGTTCACCCGTGAGGCGATCGTAGAGATCGACGCCGTCGGCGAGGTTGCCGATGAGACGTTTCGCCTCGAGCGGCTGGCGCCAGACGTCGATGTCGTGAATGAACGCAGAGCCAGCATCGGGGCGCAAAAGTCCCGTAGCCATCGACAGTGTTGTGGTCTTACCCGCGCCGTTCGGACCGACGAGACCGTAGAACGATCCCTGGGGAACTGCAAGGCTCAACTCATCAACGGCCGTCGCTCCACCGAAGCGCTTAGTGAGTGCGCGAAGCTCGACTGCGTGCATTGTGTCAACCTACTCCCCCGAGTGGCCACGAGCGCCGCGCGAAATTGAGAGAATTAACCATGGACGAACCCGTTGAGCACGAGCCGACTGAGATTAGCTATGACGAACAGCGCTATCCGGCACGCCCGCGTCGGTTAAGACCACGCGATCAGCTGCGCAGCGGAAGCCTGCGCCGATTCACAGCCGATCCTCACACAGCCAGCGGAACCAACCCGGCCTACGTCGAATGGCTCGTTCGCCAGTCGATGCTCAAAGACGCCGACGTGCTGAGCCGCACGCTCTCAGGGCAGCCCTCGATGTGGCAAAACCCGTACGCCCGACCCGACGCTCGACGGGCAACCGACACGAGCGACGTGTGGTTCACCGCCTACCCACTCTCGCTCATCACGCGCCCCGGACAGTCGTTTCTGCAGGCGCTCGGCGACGAGACACTCTGGTCGCTCTTCGAGCGCATCGGCATCACCGGCGTTCACACCGGACCGGTCAAGCGCGCCGGCGGAATCACCGGCTGGCAGCAGACCCCGAGCGTTGACGGTCACTTCGACCGCATCAGCACCCAGATCGACCCTGAGTTTGGTGACGAAGAGGCCTTCCGTGCCCTGTGCGACGTCGCCGATTCGCACGGTGGCAGCGTCATCGACGACATCGTTCCCGGTCACACGGGCAAGGGAGCGGACTTCCGCCTCGCCGAGATGGCCTACAAGGACTACCCCGGCATCTACCACATGATCGAGATTCCGCCGGAGATGTGGAATCTGCTGCCCGACGTTCCCGAGGGCCGCGATTCAGTCAACCTCGACCCCGCGTCAGAGCGCGTGCTGAGCGAGCGTGGCTACATCATCGGTGAGTTGCAGCGCGTTATTTTCTACACGCTCGGCGTCAAGGAGACGAACTGGAGCGCGACGGCAGCCGTCACCGGCGTCGACGGCAAGGATCGCCGCTGGGTCTACCTGCACTACTTCAAAGAGGGCCAGCCCTCGATCAACTGGCTCGACCCCACGTTTGCGGGCATGCGCCTCGTTATCGGCGACGCACTGCACTCGCTCGGCGACCTCGGTACAACCGCACTGCGACTCGACGCCAACGGATTCCTCGGTGTTGAGAAGAGCGCGGAAGGACTCCCCGCCTGGTCTGAGGGTCACCCGCTCTCGCACGCAGCAAACCACATCATCGCGGGCATGGTGCGCAAGGTGGGTGGCTTCACCTTCCAGGAGCTCAACCTCGCCATAGAAGACATTCGCGACACGGGTGCCGTTGGCGCCGACCTCTCGTACGACTTCGTTACGCGCCCCGGTTACCACCACGCGCTCGCCACCGGGCAGACCGAGTTCTTGCGTCTGACCCTGACGACCGCGCTCGAACTCGGCGTAGAACCTGCCCAGCTCGTGCACGGCCTGCAGAACCACGACGAGCTCACCTACGAGCTCGTGCACTGGGCGACGAGTCACCACGACGATGTCTACACGTTCCGCAATCGCGAGATCACCGGAGCGCAGCTCGCCGAAGAGGTGCGCGGCGACCTCGTCGAGTCACTCACCGAGGGCCTCGACTACAACAAGGTCTTCACGCAGAACGGCATTGCCTGCACAACGACGTCGCTTATTGCGGCGACACTGGGCAAGCCGACTCTCGACGACATCACCGACGCCGATATTCCGACGATTCGCGACGCGCACCTTCTTCTCGCTCGCTACAACGCCTGGCAGCCCGGAGTCTTTGCGCTCTCGGGCTGGGACCTCACCGGCAGCCTCACGCTTCCCGGTGAAGAAGTGCGCGACCTCATCGCGACCGGCGACACCCGGTGGATCGAGCGTGGTGCGCACGACCTCATCGATGCCTACCCGGAGACCCAGCGCTCGACTGCGGGCATGCCTCGCGCTCGCTCGCTCTACGGATCGCTGCAGACGCAGCTCGACAAGCCCGACTCGTTCGTCTCCGGCCTGCGCGACCTGCTCAAGACGCGCAGCAAGTACGACATCTCCCGTGCGACCCAGGTCGACATTCCCAACGTCGCGCACGCGGGAATGCTCGTTATGGTTCACGTGCTCAACGACGGCGACGCGACGCGCGAAGACGCCACAACTCAGCTCACGGTGCTGAACTTCACCGGAGAGCCGATGGAGGGCACAATTCGCTCTGACTCGCTCATCGCCCAGAGCGATGTCATCGACACGGCGACGGGCGAAACCATCGCGCGCGTTGATGACCTGCTGAGCTTCGGCGTCACGCTTCCGCCCTACGGCGGGCTCTTCCTGATTCTCGAAGAAGCGCCCGCAGAAGAAGAGGTCTAGCCCGCGAGCTTCGCAGCGATATCGGGAACGAGTCGCTGCGAGTCGTGCGCTGGGCGCTCATAGTCATGCGCCTTGGGGCGTTTGGGAATTTTCACCGGCTCTGGGTCGGTCTTCTCGAACGCGATCAGCGAGATGAGATGACTGATGACGTTGAGTCGCGCCGCCTTTTTGTCGTCGCTCTCGATGACCCACCACGGGGCGTGCTTCGAGTCGGTCGCCTCGAACATCGCGTCTTTCGCGCGCGAGTAGTCTTCCCAGCGCGTGATCGACTCGAGGTCGGTGGGCGAAAGCTTCCAGCGGCGCATCGGGTCGTTGAGCCGTGACTTGAATCGCTTCTGCTGCTCCTTGTCAGAGACAGAGAACCAGTACTTGATGACGAGAATGCCATCGTCGACGAGCATCTTCTCGAACACCGGAACCTGCTCGAGAAACAGCTCGTACTGCTCGTCGGTGCAGTAACCCATCACACGCTCGACACCCGCACGGTTGTACCAGGAGCGGTCCATCAGCACGATCTCGCCCGCTGTCGGCAGGTGCTCGATGTAGCGCTGAAAATACCACTGGCCCTTCTCGCGCTCACTCGGCTGGGGCAGTGCGACGACGCGCATGCTTCTGGGGTTGAGGTACTGGGCGATGCGCTTGATTGCGCCGCCCTTGCCCGCGGCATCCCTGCCTTCAAAAATCACAACAACACGCAGATTGGATGCAGCGACCCAACGTTGCATCGCGACGAGTTCGACCTGAAGGCGCTCTAGTTCCGCCTCGTAAGCGGCTTTCGGGGTTTTTGACATGCGCTCACCCTAGACGCGACGCAGTTTCGACGTTGGGGGTTGCCATATAAAAAGGTCGGGAGTAACGTACAACCAAATGGTTGTATTAGAACTCACCGACGAAGACGTGAACCGCATGTTCCGGGCTCTCGCCGACGCAACACGACGCGACATCGTGCGCAGAACGCTGCTCGCCGAGGTCTCGGTCTCGCAACTGGCCGAGGCCTACGAGATGTCGTTCGCGGCAGTTCAGAAGCACGTTGCAGTACTTGAGGAGGCGGGACTCGTGAGAAAAGAACCGCGCGGCCGCGAGCGGATGGTGCGGGGCGAACCCGAACGCCTGCGTCAGGCGCAGCGCCTACTCGATCAGTTCGAAGACATCTGGCGATCGCGCATCGATCGACTCGATGACCTTCTCGCCGAAGACGACAACACCCAAAACCAGTAGAGAGAAAGGCGCATCATGCCCGTCACATCAGTCGAGAAAGACCTCGACCAGCTCACAATCACGATCGTCGCCGATTTTGCCGCACCCGTGCGACGCCTGTGGGACGCCTATACAGACCCCCGGCAGATCGAGCGCTTCTGGGGTCCGCCGACCTACCCCGCCACTTTCCTCCGTCACGATACGGCTGCCGATGGGCAGAGCATCTACAAGATGACCGGGCCAGAGGGTGACGAACACTTCGGCGTCTGGCAGTGGACGTCGGTCAGTGCTCCTCACTCGTTCGAGGTCATCGACTCGTTCGCAGACTCGACGGGCGCCCGCAACACCGAGTTGCCCGACACCCGCATGGTGTTCTCCTTCGAGTCGACGGGTGCGGGCTCACGCGTAACGAGCACCTCGCACTTCGGCTCGCTCGAACAGCTCGAGCAGCTCGTTGAGATGGGCATGCTCGAGGGCACCCGCCAGGCGATGGGTCAGATCGACGACGTGCTCGCCGACCTCGCCGCATTTGCCGCCGACCACCAGGCCGAGGCGCAGATCCTCAGCGACACACAGGTGCGCGTTGCGCGCGTCATTCGCGGCTCGGTCGAGCAGGTCTGGCACGCCTACAACGATGCCGACCTGATGAAGCAGTGGCTGCTCGGGCCCGACGGCTGGACCATGCCCGTGTGCGATATCGCCGTCAACGTCGGCGACACGTACCGCTACGAGTGGGAGACCGCAGACGGCTCGCAGCGCTTCGGCTTCACCGGCGAGCTGCTCGAAAACGAGAAGCTGCACCGCTCGGTGACGACGGAGTCGATGATCGGCATGGAAGGCTCGACACTCAACGAGCTCACCTTCACGCCGGTCGACGGCGGCACGCTGCTCTCACTCGTAATCACCTACGCGAACGCCGAGATGCGCGACATGGTTCTCGCCACGGGGATGACCGACGGCATGGAAACCAGCTACGCGCGCCTCGAGGGGCTGCTCGAGCCGAGCCTCGCGGGCTGACATGCGACTCGCGACGTTGCCCGGCAGTGCAACGTGGACACATGTCGACGCGCGCAACGGGTACGAGGTGCTGTTCTGCTCCCCCGGCCGGCTTCGTGGCCAGACGTCAGCACGCGAGTCGGGGGTGGCGTGGGGCGTCGCGTACGACATCGAGGTCGACGCTGGCTGGAACACCCGCGTCGTCGAAGCGTCGAACCTAACGATCAACGGGAGCCGCGACATCCATCTGCGTAAAGAAGCTGACGACCTCTGGTTCGTTGACGGCCTCCGCCGACCCGACCTCGATGGGTGTGCAGATGTCGACTTCGAGTCGTCAGCCGTGACCAACACGCTGCCGCTTCACCGCGCGCACTTCACAATCAATAAACCGGTGGATGTCGCGTCGGCCTATGTTCGAGCCGCCGACCTCAGGGTCGAGCGGCTCGAACAGACCTACACGCTGACGCGAACCACTGAGCACGGATTCATCTTCTGGTACGAAAGCCCGGCGTTTGATTTCTCATGCGAGCTGACCGTCGACCACGCGGGCCTCATCGTCGACTATCCCGGCATCGCGAAGCGCGACGCCTGACGCTGCCTAGTGAACGCGTGCCACTTCTGAGGTGGGCATCAGGTCGTCTTTCTTTCCGCGAATGAACACGAACCCGATGATCGCGGCGACGACCATGATGATTCCCGACGCGAAGAATGCCGCCGAGTAGCCGTCGGTGAACGCTGTCGGAAGGGAGGCTCCGGCATCCAACGATGTCGCTTCTGTGCTCGCGTAAATCGCCGTGAAGACCGAGAGTCCGATCGAGCCACCGATGTTGAAGGCCGCGCTGACGGTTGCCGACGCGACGCCGGCATCATGCGGCAGCACTCCCGTGAGCGCGAGGTTCTGCACGGGCACAAAGAGCATCGAGAGTCCGATGCCGAGAAGCACGAGCGCGGGAAGCACTTGGGTCCAGTACGAGCCATCGGGGGTGATGCCAGTCAGATAGAAGAGTCCGGCTGCCGCTAAGAGCGGGCCGGCGATCATCATGGGGCGAGGGCCGAAACGGTTCATGATTTTTGTGACGATCGGCGTGCACGCGAAGATGACGATCGTCATTGCGACGTTGGCGAGGCCGGACACGAGCGGGCTCATGCCGAGCACGATCTGAAAGTGGAAGGTCAGGTAGAGCATCGAGCCGATCATCACTGCGCCGATGACCGCCTGGATCAGAAAGGCTCCCGCGCGCACCGAGTTGGCGACAACACGCAGGGGCAGCAACGGCTGCTTCACACGCGTCTGGATGAAGATGAACGCGGCGAGCAGCACAACACCAACGGCGAGGAACACGATCGTGTCAACCGATGCCCAGCCGTGCTCGGCGAGCGTAAAGCCGTAGACGAGCGAGCCGAGGCCGAGCGTCACCGTGATTGTTCCGCCGATGTCGTAACGGTTCTTGCCCTCTGCCTTGCTCTCGCGCAGCAGCACAAAGGCTCCCACGAGAGCGATCACACAGAAGATCACGTTGACGAGCAGGCACCAACGCCAGCTGGCGAACTCGGTGAGCACGCCGCCGAGCAGCAGGCCGATCGCGGCGCCCGTACCGGCGACAGTTCCGAAGATCGCGAACGCGGTGTTGCGCTCACGACCGCTCGGGAAGGTCACCGTGAGCATCGCGAGAGCGGCCGGCGCGAGGATGGCGGCGAAGGCGCCCTGCACTCCACGGGCGATGATGAGTTCGACGCCGCTCTGCGCGAGGCCGCCCCAAACGGACGCCGCGCCGAAGCCGATGAGGCCGACAATGAATGTGCGCTTGCGCCCGGCGTAGTCGGCAATACGACCACCGAGCAGAAGCAGGGCACCGAAAGCGAGCGCGTACGCGGTGACGACCCACTGACGTTGGATGTCGGTCAGCGCAAGTTCTGCCTGCGCCTCGGGCAGGGCGATTGTGACGATCGTGCCATCGAGCACAACCATCAGTTGCACGAGGGCGAGAACCACGAGGGCCCACCAACGGGTGGGGTTGGAATTGGTCATGGACACAGAAAAACCTCCAGGCTTCTGTAAAGCGAAGTGCTGGAGGTTTCAAGCCTCTGACCACGCGCGTGAGCGCCGGCCAAACTCAAACTACTTGTCGAGTAAACTCAACTACGTAGTTGAACAGGCTTTGATTATATCTGATTTATGCCTCAGGGATGTCGCGGCCGAACGTCTCGAGAGTGACTTCCTCGGGCTCCGGCCCTCCACGCTTTCCCGTGTCGAGCGCGTCAACCGCGTCGATCTCGACCTGCGTGAGCGAGAAGTCGAAGACGTCAAAATTCTCGGCGATGCGCTCGCGACGCACCGACTTCGGAATCACGGAGTGGCCGAGCTGCAGCTGCCAGCGCAGCATTACCTGCGCGGCAGTCTTGCCGTACTGCTCGCCGATTCCAAGGATCACGGGGTCGGTGAAGGTGCTCTTCGAGGCGTCACCGCGGTATGACGTGATGCCGCCGATGGGCGACCAGGCCTGCGTGATGATGCCGCGCTCGGCGTTTGCCGCGCGCACGTCGGGCTGGCTGAAGTAGGGGTGAACCTCGATCTGGTTGACCGCCGGAACGACGCTCGTCAGCTCGCCCAGGCCGTCGAGGTGCGTGCGCATAAAGTTGCTCACTCCGATGGCGCGCACGCGACCGTCATCGAGCAGCGTCTGCAGGGCGCGGTACGCGTTCACTGTCTTATCGAAGTCGCTCGGCAGCGCCTGGTGCAGGATGAACAGGTCGATCTGCTCGATGCCGAGCTTGCCGGCGCTCTTGTCGAAGGCATGAAGCGTCTCGTCGTAGCCGTAGTCGCTGATCCAGACCTTGGTTTCGATGAAGACCTCGTCGCGCCCGATGCCCGAGCGCCGAAGGCCCTCGCCGACCTCGCGCTCGTTGCCGTACGCGGCGGCGGTGTCAATGTGGCGGTAGCCGAGCTCAAGAGCGGTTTCGACAGCCGCTGTCGTCTCGTCGGGTGGCGTCTGGAAGACTCCGAGCCCGATGGCGGGCATTGTCACGCCGTTGTTGAGAGTGAGGGTATTCATGGCTTCACCATAACTTTCAGTGCTGTGCGGGCATCCATCTGTGCGTAGCCGTCGGGCGTCTGCTCGAGGCCGAGCGTGACGTCGAAGACGCGGCCCGGGTTGACCGTTCCGTCGAGAACCGCGGGAAGGAGCTGCTCGATGTAGGCGCGAACAGGGGCGGGGCCACCGGTCAGTGTGACGTTCTTGCCGAACAGGCTGCCGAATCCGACGGGTGCCTCTTCGTACTGTGGAACACCGACGCGGCTGATGACACCACCGGGGCGCACGACGCCGACTGCCTGCTGGTAGGCCGGCATGTGGCCGACCGCCTCGAGCACGGCGTGGGTGCCGTGACCGCCGGTGAGGTCGAGAACCTTCTGGATACCCTCGTCGCCGCGCTCGGCAATAACATCGGTCGCGCCGAACTCGACACCGAGGTTGGTGCGTGCCTCGTGGCGGCCCATAAGAATGATGCGCTCGGCGCCGAGTTGCTTCGCCGAGAGAACGGCGACCAGGCCAACGGCTCCGTCTCCAATCACGGTGACTGTTGTGCCAGCCGTCACACCGGCGCGAACGGCTGCATGCCAGCCGGTGCCGTAGACGTCGGAGAGGGAGAGGAGCGACGCGTACTGCGACTCGTCGATGGCGCCGGGAACCTTCACGAGCGTTCCGTCGGCGAAGGGAACGCGAACGGCTTCGGCCTGGCCGCCGCCGATTCCGTTGCCCGCCCAGAATCCGCCGTGGGTGCACGAGGTCTGCAGTCCTTCGCGGCAGAACTCGCACGTGCCGTCAGACCACGCGAAGGGCGCGATCACGAAGTCGCCGACGGCGAGAGTCGCGACATCCGAGCCAATCTCTTCGACAACGCCGATGAACTCGTGGCCCATCGGTGTTCCCTCGTCGGATGCGGGGAGGGAGTGGTACGGGTGAAGGTCGCTGCCGCAGACGCAGGCGCGCGTGATGCGCACGATGGCATCGGTCGAAAGTTTGAGGGTGGCGTCGGGAATCGTGATCACGCGAACATCGCCCGCGCCGAACATGTATGTAGCTCTCATGGTTTCTATTCAACGCGTGCCGCAGAGAAGCAGGCAGTGACTGCTCTTACGTGTAACGCCAGTACCTGCTTGCTTTGCACGAGGCGGCGTACGGTCATACCTATGAGCAATCTCGATAGCGTCAAGGAGTTTCTCTCCTCCCGGCGCGCAAAGATCACCCCCGACAAGGCGGGCCTTCCCGCGTACGGCGGAAACCGTCGTGTGCCCGGGCTGCGACGCGAAGAGGTCGCAATGCTCGCCGGGGTGAGCGTCGACTATTACAACCGCCTCGAGCGCGGCAACCTTCAGGGCGTTTCAGAGAGCGTGCTCGACTCAATCTCGAAGGCCCTGCAGCTCGACGAGGCAGAGCACGCTCACCTCTTCGACCTCGCACGCGCCGCGAACATGTCGCCCGCCAAGCGCCGCAAGTCGAGCCCGCAAAAAGTGCGGCCGAGCGTGCAGCGCCTTCTCGATGCGATGACGGATGCCCCGGCCTGGGTGCGCAACAACCGTCACGATTTTCTTGCTGGCAACCGACTCGGCTTCGCGCTCTATGCCGATATGTTCGTCGATCCCGTGCGCCCGGCGAATAGCGCACGCTTCGTTTTCCTCAGCGAGAAGTCACAAGACTTCTATCCGAACTGGGAACGCACGGCAGACGATGTCGTCGCCATGTTGCGCTCAGAGGCCGGCAGCAATCCCTACGACCGCGATCTGTCGGATCTCATCGGCGAACTGTCGACGCGCAGCGAGACCTTCCGCACCCGGTGGGCGGCACACAACGTGCGTTTCCACCGCACGGGAACAAAGCACCTTCACCACGCCGAGGTCGGCGACCTCGAACTGTCGTACGAGGCGATGGAACTGACAAGCGATCCCGGCCTCACCTTTCTCGCCTACACGGCAGAGCCCGGTTCGCCCTCGGCCGACGCGCTCAAGGTGCTCGCGAGCCTCGCGGCCACAAAAGAATTCGAAGGCGCAGTATGAAGGTCGTCGATCTACCAGACACCGTAAAAGGACCGGCCGCGATGTTCGCGGGAGACGTCTGGTTTGACGTCGTCGCTCCTCCGCAAGACGAGCCCTCGCGCATGCGCGTCAACATTGTGCGCTTCTCCCCCGGCGCCCATACGGCATGGCACTCCCACGCAGTTGGGCAGACGCTGCACGTCACCGAAGGCATCGGCTACGTGCAGTCACACGGAGGCGAGTTGGTCGAGATGCGCCCCGGCCAGACCTATTACACGCCGCCCGGAGAATTGCATTGGCACGGCGCGACATCCAACCGATTTATGACCCACATCGCCATGTGGGAGGCGACCGCAGACGGCTCGCCCGAGACCACGTGGGGCGAACACCTCACCGATGAGGAGTACCCGAACGCATGAGCACATTCACCGCAACTGAAATAGCAACACTCGACCGCACCGACGAGCTGCGTATAGCGGGCCGTCGCGCCGATGACTCACTGCGCAAGCTCGTCATCATCTGGATGGTCACGCTCGACGGCGAGCTGTACGTGCGGTCGGTTAACGGGGCGGATGCCGCGTGGTTCCGTGGCACGCAGATTCAGGGTCTCGGGCACATCTCGGCCGGTGGCGTCGAAAAAGATGTCTCGTTCACTCGCGTGACCGACGTCGACGACGAGCTCGACGCGGCCTACCGTGCCAAGTACGGCAGCTACCCGAGCGCTGTGACTGCGATCAACTCGGCGAAGGCGCGGGAGACGACCCTGCGGGTCGACGCTCTGTGACGGCCCGTTTCGCTATCTCTGGAACGATCGCCGTTGCTGTGGCCTTGACGGGCTGTGCTGCGGAGTCGGAGTCGACGTCACAGCCCGCACCCACGTCTACGCCTTCGGCCGAGCCTGCCTCGGGGTACCGCGATGGCGAGTACTCGGCACGGGGCTGGTACGGCGGGCTGCCTTCGCATCACGACGTCACGCTCACGATCGAGAACGGTGCCGTCACCGACGTCGAGATCACGACACCCGCCGAAGACGAGACGTCGCTCGGCTACCAGGAGCGCTTCGCTGCTGCGTTGCCCGATGCAATCATCGGCCGCGACCTCGATGAACTTGCAGTTGACCGTCTCGCGGGATCGAGCGGCTGCTCGGAAGGCTTTATGGATGCGCTCGCGAAGATCAAACAAGACGCCGCGGCGTAGGGCGTACTGCCAGTACCTGTAACACCCGTGACTGCCCGGCGCTCGCCGCACGTCATTGACTTGTGAGGTGAACACTCCTCCCGTCAACCGCACAGCGGTTCTGGTGATCATCCTCATCAGCTACTTCATGATCCTGCTCGACAACTCGATAATCTTCACCGGGCTCCCCTCGATCCAAGAGGGCCTCGGTTTCTCCGCTGCCGGGCTGACCTGGGTGCAAGACGCCTACACGCTCACTTTTGGCGGCCTTCTTCTGCTCGCTGCCCGGGCAGGCGACATCGTGGGCCGCCGTCGCTTGTTCATCATCGGACTCGTGATCTTCAGCGTCGCATCTCTGCTCGTCGGCCTCGCGACGACCGAGCTCTGGATGATCGCCGCCCGCGCGCTGCAGGGCATCGGCGCCGCGATTGTCGCGCCCGCTTCGCTCTCACTGCTAACCGCGACCTTCCCCGCGGGCAAGGAGCGCAACCGCGCCGTCGCCCTGTACGCGGCAACGGCGGGAATTGGTGCAAGCCTCGGCATGGTTATCGGTGGGATTCTCGCCGAAGCGATCTCATGGCGCGCGGGTTTCTTCATCAACCTGCCGATCGGCGCCGCGATGATCATTCTCGCGCTGCGCTACCTCGTCGAGCAGCCGCGAACACCGGGCCGTTTCGACGTCATCGGCGCCATCTGTTCGACCCTCGGCGTTGGCGCGATCATTCTCGGCATCATCGAGTCGGCAGAGAGTGGATGGCGCGCGCCGATCACCCTCGTCAGCCTCAGCGTCGGCGCTCTCCTTCTCGTGGCTCTCGTTCTCAACGAGAGGCGAGCGCCCCAGCCGATCATGCCGCTGCGGCTCTTCGCGAGCCGGGAACGCTCGGGCGCCTACGCGATCAGGTTTCTCTACCTCGGCGCCATGATGGGCTTCTTCTTTTTCACAACCCAGTTTTTGCAGACGGTGCTCGGCTGGAACCCGCTGCAGGCGGGCCTCGGTTTTCTACCGATGACGATCGTCAACTTCGCCGTGGCGCTTGCCGTGCCTCGGCTTTCGCGGCGCATCTCGTCGTTCACCCTGCTGAGCGTTGGACTTCTCGCGACGCTCGCCGGCATGTACTGGCTGAGCTTCGTGCATGCGTCGAGCGAGTACCTCACGGCTGTCGCGCTTCCGATGCTCATCATCGGCTTCGGCCAGGGACTGACCTTCGCACCGCTGACTAGCTATGGAATCTCTGACGTGTCAGCCGAAGATGCCGGCGCAGCCTCCGGGCTGCTCAACACAGCGCACCAACTCGGCAGCTCGGTGGGCCTCGCGATACTCGTCGCGGTCGGGGCGAGCGCAACCGTGACGGTTGCGAGAGTTCACCTCGCCCTCACGGGATCAGCGGTTCTGCTCGCGGTCGCGCTCGTCACCGCTTTCGCTGTGATCGCGCCTCAGGCGTTGCGCGCGAATCTGGCATCGCGCTCGTAGTCTGTACGCCGCCGAGCGAGGGCCTCGGCGACCTGGCCGGGGGGGTCGTCGCCCACGAGCAGGCGCAGTCGCTCATCGGTCGAGTCGGCAATGTGCGCGAGGATCGCGGCGGCTGCGTCTTCGGGGCTCGTTCCGCCGCCCGTGCCGCCGTCACTGGGCCAGGGCACCTCGGGCGACCCGAACAACTGCGTGCGCAGCTCGTTATACGCGGGGTTCGGGGTCGCGAACCGCATGCTCGACGTGCCCCAGTGTGTGTCGACCTCGCCGGGCTCGACGATTGTGACGCGGATTCCGAAGCCAGCAACCTCTGCGGCGAGCGCCTCACTAAAGCCCTCGAGGCCCCACTTCGCAGCGTTGTAGAGCCCGAGGGTGGGGACCGTGCCAACAGCGCCGACAGTTGAGATCTGCACCACATGCCCAGCGCCCTGACCTCGCATCACCGCGACAGCCGCCTGCGACAACCACAGTGCGCCGAGCAGATCGGTGTCGATGATCTCGCGCACGTCGGCCTCGGTTACCTCTTCGATCGCACCGACGAGACCGTAGCCGGCGTTGTTGACGACGACGTCGAGGCGGCCGAATCTGGCTACCGCGACATCCACCGCTTCGAAGGCTTTGTCTCGATCACGCACGTCGAGGTGCTGCACAACCAGTCGCTCATGCAACGGAAGCTCGTGCTCGCCACGAACTGTCGCCACAACGTTGTGCCCCGCATCGAGGGCGGCGAGGGCGATCGCACGGCCGAGTCCACGCGCGGCACCGGAGATCAGGAATGTTGAACTTTTATCCATCTCTTCACGCTAGGCGTGAAACTGCGAACGACTGCCAAGAGACACCTAATTCTCAGGCAACTCGGTCACTCGCGATATATCGTTGAGCACCGCCACGACACAGAGCCGCGGCACTATGGAGGTCATCATGAGTTCACCATTTGCAAGCGGCATGGGCGACAACTGGCCCGGCACCGCAGTCTGGGACGCCGTCGAGCAGCTTCGCGGGCAGTTCGAGCAGAAGGCCGGCACCCGTATGGGTCGCGGTGATGTGCGGGCCGCGGTGCTCGCGCTTCTCGCTGAAAAGCCCATGCACGGCTACCAGATCATGGCCGAGATCGAAGAGCGCAGCGGCGGTTCATGGAAGCCCAGCCCCGGCTCGGTCTACCCGACGCTTCAGCTGCTCGCAGACGAGGGCCTCATCCGCGCCGAAGAGTCGAACGGACGCAAGACGTACTCGCTCACCGTCGAAGGACAAGCGGTGGCGGATGTCGCGGGCGACGCCCCGTGGGCAGCACAGAGTGGTCGCGGAACAGGCTCGAAGCACGGCGCGCTGCCGAAAGCTGGGGTCGACCTCGCTCAGGCGATCGCGCAGGTGGGTCGATCCGGCAACGCGAGGCAGGTCAACGAGGCGGTTGCCGTGCTCGAAGAGGCACGCCGCAAGGTCTACGCGATCCTCGCCCAGGACTAAGGCGTGACCGAATCGCCCAGCATGCGGGCTCGTTACCGCCGCATTCTGCGCTTTGCCTCGCGCTACCTCGTTCAATCGTGGTGGTACGAAATCTTCCTTCCCCGCATCGGGCTCGCTCGCATTGCCGAGCGCACCCGCACGCGCCGAATGCTGCGCATTGCTCGACGCTTTCGCGTACTCGCGATCGACCTCGGCGGGCTCATGATCAAGGTCGGGCAATTTATGTCGTCGCGCCTCGACGTTCTGCCTCCCGAGATCACGAGCGAGCTCGAGGGGCTGCAAGACGAGGTACCGGCGGTGCCCTTCGCCGCGATTCGTGAACTCGCCGAGGCCGAGCTCGGCGCGTCACTCGAGAGCGTCTTTACGTTCATCGACCCGACGCCCGTGGCCGCGGCATCCCTCGGTCAGGCTCATCGCGCGCGCCTCACCGACGCCGTAGCCGAAGACACCGGGCTACGCGAGGTCGTGCTCAAGATTCAGCGACCGGGAATCGATCTCATCGTTGATGTCGACCTTCGCGCCCTGCGCCGGGTAGGTGGATGGCTCAGTCGTGTTCGCCTCGTATCCGACCGGGTCGACATGCCCGCCCTCGTCGAAGAGTTCGCGCACACGAGCCTCGAAGAGATCGACTACCTGCACGAGGCACAGAACGCCGAGCGCTTTGCCGAGAACTTCGCAGACGACGACCGAGTGACTGTGCCTCAGATCGTCTGGGAGCGTTCGACGCGACGCGTGCTCACTCTCGAAGACGTCACGGCGATAAAGGCGAACGACGGCGCTGGTCTTCGCGCTGCGGGCATCGACCCCACAGAGGTCGCCCACGCCTTCGCCGCCGTTATGTTCGACCAGCTCTTCTCGCACGGTTTCTTTCATGCCGATCCGCACCCCGGCAACATCTTTGTGACACCGGTCACCGGCGGCGAGCGCAGCTGGAAGTTCACGTTCATCGACTTCGGCATGATGGGGGAGGTTCCGCCAACCCTGCGCCAGGGTCTGCGCAAGCTACTCATCGCGGCGGCCTCGCGCGATGGCAAGGGAATGGTCAGCGGTATCCAGGAGGTCGGGGTTCTTCTGCCCTCCGCCGACACCACAGAACTCGAACGCGCGATGACCAAGCTCTTCGGTCGCTTCGGCGGAATGGGCTTCGCAGAGCTGCAAGAGGTCGACCCGCGGGAGTTTCGCGCGTTCGCCGACGAGTTCGGCGACGTCGTACGAACCCTGCCATTCCAGTTGCCCGAAAACTTCCTGCTCATCGTTCGCGCGATGTCGCTCACATCGGGGCTATGCAGTTCGCTCGACCCGAAGTTCAACATCTGGGACGCGGTCGAGCCCTATTCTGCGCAACTCATCCGCACAGAGAGCGGCAACGTTGTGCAGGATCTCGCCAAGCAGGCCGTCACCGTTGCCGGCACCCTCGCGCGCCTGCCCCAGCGCCTCGACAACCTCACGACGCGCATCGAAGAGGGCCGCATCTCTCTGCAGACTCCCCAGCTCGATCGCCGCATCGGCGCGCTCGAACGTATGGGACGCCAGGTCATCTCGGCGGTGCTCTTCGCGGCGCTGCTCATCGGCGGAATCCTGCTTCGCGCCGACGACACGGTGTTCGGCACCGTGCTGATGATCGCTTCGGCGCTCCCGCTGCTGCATGCCCTCTTCGCCGGCGTAACACGGCGGCGCTAGTGCAAGACTGGAAGCCGTGACTATCGACGATCGCCTGCGCAGCGCGCTCAGTGTCGACTCGTCGTCTGATCGGCTTCAGGCGGCGCTGTCTGCGGGCAGCTACCCGAATCCGGAGTTCGTCGGGGTGCTGGTCGACCGGTGCGCGGTCGAGCCCGACTTCTATGTGCGCGAGATGCTCACCTGGGCGCTCGTGCGGCACCCCGCATCCATCGCCGTTCCGCTTGTTATCGACCAGACCCGCTCGCCGTTGCCGCAGGCACGGAGCCAGGCGCTGCACACCCTGTCGAAGATCGGTGACCCGCGCGGATGGCCGGCAATCACTCCATCGCTGCTGCTCGACGCAGAAGACGAGGTTGCGCGAACCGCATGGCGCGCCGCGGTTGTGCTCGTTCCGGAAGAAGACGAGGCGGCGCTCGCGACAACCCTCGCCTCGCTGCTCGGGCGCGGCGATCGGCAATCGAAACTCAGCCTGAGTCGAGCGCTCGCCGACCTCGGAGATGCGGCGTGGCCCGCGCTCAACGATGCATCGCAGCACGCAGAGGTCGCTGTGCGCATTCACGCGCTGGCCACCACGCGCATGATCGATGACCCCGACGAGGGATTCGACACAGCGATGTTCGAAGCAGCGCAAAGTGTCGGTGGGGCGATCTAGCCGTTCAGGGAACGATCGAGTCGACGTAGCCACCGTCAACCCTCAGCGCACCACCCGTGGTTGCCGAGGCGAAGGCCGAACTCAGGTAGACCACCATGTTGGCGATCTCTTCCGGTTCGATGAGGCGCTGGATCAACGACTGCGGCCGCTGCGTGCGCATAAACTCGCGCTGCGCTTCATCCCACGGCAGCGACTTGTCGACGAGCTCGTAGACGAAGTCTTCGACACCGCCGGTGTGAGTCGGGCCAGCGATGACCGAGTTCACTGTCACGCCGGTGCCCGCCGCATCTTTCGCGAAGCCACGCGACACGGCGAGCAGCGCGGTCTTCGAGACTCCGTAGTGAATCATCTCAGCCGGAATCACTATCGCGGAGTCGCTGGCGATGTTGAGAACGCGGCCCCAGCCCTGCTTCTTCATAGCCGGAAGGTAGTGGCGAATCAGGCGAACCGCCGACATAACGTTGACCTCGAAATAGCGTCGCCACTCGTCGTCATCGATGTCGAGCGCATCCTTTGCGCCGAAGATTCCGAGATTGTTGACGAGAATGTCGAGCGTCGGGGCGACTACCGCCGCCGCTTCGACTCCCTCGACGGTTGTGACATCGGCGACCAACCCGACGATCTCCGCACTCGGCAACTCGCTCAGAATCTGTTCGCGTGCCCTATTGACGCTGCGATGCGAACGCCCGTTGACGATGACGTGCGCACCAGCTCGGGCGAGCCCCGTCGCAATCGCCAGCCCAATGCCTTGGGTAGAGCCCGTGACGAGTGCGGTTTTGCCGGTGAGGTCGATGATCATTTCTTGATCGTAGAACTCGCCTCGGACTATTTGCTGAGCGCGTTAGACGGGCGGCAACCAGTACTCGCCGAGCCACTCGAGAAATTGCTGCGCTTCGTTGTCGGCGTGGGCGATCCGCTCTTTTCCGCGGCGACCGAAGAAGTCTTCAAACCCGTCGAGCTCTCTCACCGACGCGTCTTCGGGTGAGCGAAAACCCATCGTCCACTCGGCAAACTGCCGCTCGCCGATCCACACCTCGCGCATCACCTGCACCTCGCGGTGACGCGGGTCTGCCGCGATGATCGCGAACCGTGCGAGCACGTCGACCTTGGGTCCCTCGAGAATTTGCACAAAGCGACCCTGGTGGTACAGCAGTGCGCCGGTGAGACCGTTGCGCTGGTTGTTCACCCTCGACGTCTCGAGAATCGATGCCACTTCGAGTTCACTCATCGGCTGTGCCGCAACGCTCACGTACGCAATCGATAACACTGGCCACCCCCGCCTTTTGCCGTGCAAGCAATTATCCGCTGAAATCTCGATGACCCGGCACGAATAGCATTGGGGCATGGTTACTGAGAACGTGCACCCCGAAAGCGTCGTCGCCCAGGCGCTCGGCTGGATCGACGAAAAGACCAGGGCGATCAACCCGCCGATTCACGTCTCGAGCACCTACCTGCGCGACGAAGACAACCAGTACCGCTCCGGTCGCGTCTACATGCGCGACCACAACCCGGCCTTCGAGCAGGCCGAGGCTGTCATCAACGAGCTCGAGTCGGGCCACCAGACAATGCTCTTCGCGAGCGGTATGGCCGCGGCGACGGCGGTCTTCCAGGGCCTTCGCCCCGGCGATCACGTGCTCGCACCGAAGGTTATGTACTGGAGCCTGCGCAACTGGCTTACCGGCTTCGCGAGCGACTGGGGTCTCGACGTCGAGCTCATCGATATGACGGATGTCGCGGCAGTCGCCGCCGCGCTGCGCCCGGGTGTTACGAAGCTCGTGTGGGTAGAGACACCCGCGAACCCGCTCTGGACGGTCACCGACATCGCCGCGACAGCAGCGCTCGTGCACGAGGCTGGCGCGCTGCTCGCCGTCGACTCGACGACCGCAACCCCTGTTCTCACGAAGCCCATCGAGTTTGGTGCCGACCTCGTGATGCACTCCGCAACGAAGTACCTCAACGGGCACTCCGACCTGACCGCCGGAACAGTAACGACCCGCGCCGACAACGAGCACTGGCAGCGCGTTCGTGCTGTGCGCGCCCAGATCGGCGGCACCCTCGGCTCGTTCGAGTCGTGGCTGCTGGTGCGCGGACTGCGCACCCTGTACCTGCGGGTGCGTGCCGCGAGTTCCGCGGCGTTGCAGATCGCCGAGCATTTTGACGGGCATCCACTCGTCGCAGAGGTTCTCTACCCCGGACTCGCCACGAGCCACGGGCACGAGGTCGCCAAGCGCCAGATGACCGACGGCTTCGGCGGCATGCTGTCGATCCGCGCGTCCGGTGGCGAGGCAGCGGCGATCGCCGTCGCCGCCAACACCAAGCTCTGGAAGCGCGCGACGTCGCTCGGCGGCGTCGAGAGCCTCATCGAGCACCGCGCGAGCGTCGAAGGACCAACGTCGCCCGTACCGCTCGACCTGCTGCGCCTCTCGGCCGGCATCGAGCACGTCGGCGACCTCATCGCCGACCTCGAGCAGGCGCTCGCGAAGGCGCACGCGTAGCCGAACGCACAAGTGGGTAAGGCTACGCTTACTCGGTGACCCGCCCGCCCTCCACCGCTTCACGACGCGCACTTGTGCTGGTCGTTCTGGCGGCGATTGCTGTGGTCGTCACGGTTGTCAGCCTGATGCTCGGCAGCAACCTGATTTCGCCGGCCGCCGTCTTCACCGGGCTGTTTCACCCCGAATTGGATGTCGGAGCCATCGTCTGGGGATCCCGCGTGCCGCGCACCGCACTCGGCCTGCTCGTCGGCATCGCGCTCGGGGTCGCGGGCGCTGTGATGCAGGGGCAGACGCGTAACCCGCTCGCCGACCCGGGCATTCTCGGCGTCTCGGCCGGCGCCAGTCTCGCTGTTGTCATCGGCATCTATGTGCTCGGCACAAGCTCGATCCTTGTCACTCTCTGGCTCGCTCTCGCGGGCGCAACGGTCGCGAGCGTCGTTGTCTTCTCGGTCGCAGCACTGGGTCGCGGACTCTCGAGCCCCGTTCCGCTCGCCATAGCGGGCACGGCGGTCTCGGCTCTCCTTGTCGCGTTCACGTCGTATCTCGTTCTCTCCGACGAGACGACCCTCGCCGCCTACCGCGTCTGGGTGGTCGGGTCGCTCTCGGGCCGCACTCTTGACGGCGCCGGTGCGGCTCTCGCTTTCGCCGGCGTCGGCATGGTCTTCGCGATCGCCAACGTGCGCTCACTCAACGCACTCTCACTCGGCACCGAGCTCGCCACCGGCCTCGGCGAGAACCTTTTGCGCGCACGCATCGTCGGACTCGCCGCCGTCACCCTGCTCACGGCGAGCGCCGTAGCGATCACCGGCCCGATCGGCTTTGTCGGCCTCACGGCGCCCCACATCGCCCGCGCACTCATCGGTGGCGATCACCGCTGGCTGCTCCCGGCATCCGCGCTCGTCGGCGCGAGCGTTCTTCTCGCCTGCGATGTCATCGGGCGACTCATCGGCGGAACGGCCGAGGTCTCGGTCGGCGTCGTTCTCACGGTCGTGGGTGGTGTCGCGTTTGTCGCGATCGTGCGCCGCGGAAAGCTGGCGACCCTGTGAAGCGCCGCACCGTCATCGTCACCCTCGCCTGCCTGATCGCGGTGGTGGCCCTCGTGCTCGTGGGCACGGTCGTCGGCTCGTCTTCCCTGACGATCATGGATGTCGCGCACACGCTCATCGGCGCCGGCACCCCAGGCCAGCAACTCATCGTCGTCGAGTTGCGGTTACCGCGGGTCGTCGCGGGTCTGCTCGTCGGCATCGCGCTCGGTCTCGCGGGCGCGCTGATGCAGACCTTCGCGCGCAACCCGCTCGCGACGCCCGACATCATCGGCGTGACATCCGGAGCCAGTTTTGGCGCTGTGGCGGCGATCGTTCTTGGCGGCGGAAGCTACGCGGTCGGCGCAGGGTTGCTGACCCTCGGCCTTCCGGTGGCCGCCGTGATTGGCGCTCTCGTCACGTCGGCCGTCGTCTATGGCTTGTCGTGGCGCGGCGGCATCGACAGCTACCGACTGATTCTGATCGGAATCGGCGCGACAGCCACACTGACCGGAATCACGAGCTACCTCATCTCGCGCGCCCAGATCACTGACGCAGCGGCTGCAGCGCAGTGGCTCGTCGGCAGTCTCTCCGGTGTCTCGTGGTCGAGCGTGTGGCCGGTGCTTGTCGCAGTGCTCGTTGTGACGCCGCTCGCTCTGACGCAGACCGCGAACCTCGAGGTGAGTCAGCTCGGCGACGACATCTCTACCGGGCTCGGAGTCGCGTTGCAGCGCCACAGGCTCATCATCATCGTGTGCGCGGTTGTGCTCACCGCGACCGCCGTCTCGGCAAGCGGGCCGATTGAGTTCGTTGCGTTTGTCGCGCCGCAGATTGCCCGTCGACTCGCGCGATCGAGCAGGCCGCCGCTGCTCGCCTCGGCACTGCTCGGCGCGGTGATTGTGCTCGGCGCCGACGCACTCACGCGCGGCGTGCTGCCGGGCGAAGTGCCCGTCGGCATCATCACCGCCATCGTTGGAGCGCCCTACCTGATCTGGTTGCTCACCCGACGCAAGGAGAACCTCGTATGACTCTGGAAGCGCGCGGCGTCACCCTCGCCTATGACAAGTCGGTCGTGTTCGAGGGGCTCGATCTGACGATCGACGAGGGACGCATCACGACCCTGATCGGGGCCAACGGCAGCGGAAAGTCGACGCTGCTCAAGGCATTCGGCCGGTTGCTTGCCCCGAGCGCGGGCACGGTGCACCTGGGCGGTCATCCACTGCGCGACCTGCCGACGCGCGAGATCGCCCGGCGCCTCGCGATTCTGCCGCAGAAGCCGCTCACTCCGAGCGCCACTAGTGTTCGTGACCTGGTGTCGCGGGGGCGACATCCACACCAGAGCTTGTTCCAGCCGTGGACCCCGAACGACACCGTCGTCGTCGACGCAGCGCTTGAGGCTACCGGTCTCGTTGAGCTCGCCGACCGTGACGCCGGCTCGCTCTCTGGAGGCCAGCTGCAGCGGGCCTGGATCGCGCTGGTGCTCGCCCAAGAAGCGCAGACGATTTTGCTCGACGAGCCGACGACCTTTCTCGACCTGAGCCACCAGCTCGACGTGCTCGAGCTCGTGCGTCAGGTCAATCATGATCGCGCGGCAACTGTCGTTATGGTGCTGCACGATCTGACGCTCGCGGGGCGCTACTCCGACCGACTCGTCGTCGTTGGCGAGGGTCGTGTGCTCGCTGACGGAACACCGTGGGAGGTTCTGACGCCCGCGACGCTGAAGCGCGCCTTCGATCTCGACGCGATAGTTATTGCCGACCCGAGCAGCGGAACTCCGCTGGTGGTTCCCGCCGTGCGATCTTAGGGTAGCCTTACCCAGTGATTACTCGCCCGGCCGTGCGCCGCTCCGCCCTTCTGCTTGCCCCTCTCGTCGCTCTTGCGACCCTCGCCGGATGCGCCCCGGCCGCGGATGATGCCGCTACCGGCGACGGCGCCTGGACCTACACCGACGAGGTCGGCACAACTGTCACCCTCGACGAGGCACCCGACCGCGTCGCAAGCTTCACCGACTACGCGACAGGCTTTCTGAGCGCTGGCATCACCCCCGTCGCCATTTTCGGACGCACGGATGTCGCGAGCGACGAACGCTTTGCCGACTACGACCTCAGTGAGACCGCCATCGTGGGCAACAGCTACGGCGAGATCGATCTGGAGGCCCTCGCGGAGGCGGCGCCCGACGTCATCATCGTCGGCGCATCGCCCGGTGACCGCGAAGGCACAATCGACGAGCCGTACTACGGCTTCGCCGATGCCGAGCAGCAGGCACAGGTCGAGAAGATCGCTCCGATTTTGACCATCACGGTTGGTGGCAATGGCGCCGACGTTATCGCCGCGCAGAACAAGCTCTCGCTCGCGCTCGGTGGCGACGCCGACCTGATCGACGCAGCCAAGGTCGAGTACGACGCAGCGGCCGCCGACCTGACTCTCGCCGCCGAGGCGTCGAACATCGAGGTCACCCACCTCTACGCCGACGCCGACGGCCTCTACCTCGTCAAGCCGGGCGACAGCCCAGAAGACGCGCTGTACCGCAGCCTCGGCGTGACGTTCACCGACCTCGACCCCGAGGGCGACTTCTACTGGGACATCCACAGCTGGGAGAACGCGAACCAGGTGATGAGCGGCGACGTTCTGCTCATCGACAACGAGGGCTTCCAGCAGTCTGACCTCGAGGCGCAGGCAACCTTCGCCTCGCACCCCGCTCTCGCTGCAAACCAGGCCTTCACGTGGATCGTCTCGTCGTTCGACTACGCGTCGCAGGCCGATCACATGAACCAGCTCGCCGAGCTTCTGCGGGAGTCGACGAAACTCTAATGAGCACGCTGCGGATCAACGGTGCAGACCTCTACACCGAGGTCGCCGGCACCGGTGACCCAGTGTTGCTGCTGCACGGCGGCTTCTGCTCGCTCGAGTCGCTGCAGGCTCAGGCCCACGCCCTGTCGCCGCACTACGAGGTGCACGCGTTCGAGCGTGCGGGGCACGGGCGTTCCGCCGACATCGACGGCGCGTACAGCTACCAGCAGGGAGTCGACGACACCCTCGCCTACCTCGACCTCAACGGCATCGAGTCGGTAAATCTCATCGGCTACAGCGACGGTGCGATCATCGGGCTGTTGCTCGCGCTCGACCACCCGACGCGCGTCCGTTCGCTCGTTGCGATCAGCGGCAACCTCGATCCTTCGGGGTACTCGGGTTCGCCAGAGTCGGTCGGCAAGCCAATGCTCTCGCCGATGGAGTCGCCCGCCGGCGAAGAGCGCGCGCACTACGAGCGCCTCTCCCCCGACGGCCCCTCGCACGCTGACGTTGTGCTCAAGAAGCTCTTCGCGCTCTGGACGAGCGAGCCGCACATCGACCCGGCCGATCTCGCTCGCGTCACGGCGCCCGTACTGGTGATGGGTGGCGACCATGACTCGATCCGCGTCGACCACAGCCTGTTGATCGCGTCATCCATCCCCGGGGCGCAGCTCTGCATCGTGCCCGGGGCGACCCACGGCCTTGTCACCGAGAAGCCCGCTTTTCTGAGCGCGGTCATCAGAGAGTTTCTGAGTTCCATACAGTAGGGGCATGGATGTCGCGACGCCCTGGATCGCGACCGCCGTCGCCCTCGTGCTTCTGGCAAGCATCGCGTCGGTAGGGCTGGGAGTCTTCCGCATTCCCGAGCCGCGCGCCGCCGCCTTCGCTCTCGTGCGGGCGGCGCTGCAGCTGGGCGTGCTGAGCGTGATCCTGACCGGAATCGTGAGTGATCCGCTGTGGGTGGGCGTTGGGCTCTTTGTAATGTACGCGGCTGCCGTTGCCACCGCCACCCGGCGGGTCGGGGGCTCAGTTTCTGCGCTCGCATTGTCGATGGCACTCGGCCCGCTCACGGTCATGGCGATCGTCTTCGTCACCGGCGCCATCGAGTTTTCTCCGCGTTACGTTCTCGCGATCGGCGGTATCGTCATCGGCAACACGATGACGATTGCGATACTGACGCAACGGATCTTTCGCACCTCAGTGCACGACCACTGGGACGAGGTCGAGGGCTGGCTCGCGCTCGGTGCCACAGCTCGCCGGTCGACGCTCGAACTCGGGCGCCGCGCCATCCACACCGCCCTGATGCCGTCGGTCGACCAGACTCGCACGACCGGCATCGTTGTTCTGCCCGGCGCTTTCGTCGGCGCGATCTTCGCGGGCGCCTCACCACTCGAGGCGGGGCGCTTTCAGCTCGTGGTGCTCGCATGCATTCTCGCGGCCGGAGTGCTGACGGCCGTCACGCTCACACGGCTCACCGGCGCCATCGCACTGCGCCCGCTACCCTGACACTTCACAACGTCGGCGGTCGGGTCTACCGTCTTTCTATGGAAGACGAATTCATTCAGCTCCAGCCCCTCGAGTTTCACGCGACGCCGGGTGTCGAAGATTGGCGAATACTTTTCTGGGGCGCCAACGCCTTTTACGCCACCGACTCGTTTGCCCAGGGCGCGTCGTTCGTCACCGAGATCGCTCGCATATCTCAGGTCGTCGAGCACGAGCCCGACGTCGATCTGCGCCCAGAGGGTGTGACGATTCGCACGTTCACTCGCCGAGATGGCGCACTCAGCGCGAAAGACGCGGTGCTCGCCGTCGAGATCAGCGCGGCCGCACATCGACTCGGGCTGCGGTCAGACCCGAGCAGGCTGATGTTCATCGGCATCGCCGTTGCCCAAGACGAAGGCGTCGATACGCGCGACTTCTGGCAAGCCATCTCGGGCTACGAGCGCCTCAACGACGAAGACCTGATCGACCCGTTGCGCCGCGGACCTCACCTGTGGTTTCACGAGCTCTCGCCCGCGAAACCGGGTCGCGGGCGAACACACATCGACGTGTCGGTTCCCGCCGATCAGGCGGCGAAACGGGTCGAAGCGGCGATCGCTGCGGGCGGTCGCGTGGTCAACGACAGCGCGGCACCCAAATGGTGGACGATCGCCTCACCCGATAACCACGGAGTGGATGTCGCGGGCTGGGCCGACTCGATGGCCTAACTGCTGATCGCCGCTACGATCCGTTCGACGCCGAACTCCCAGGCGTCATCAACGTTGCCGCCCAGTTGGAAGGCGCCGTTGAGCTCCATGCTGATGAAACCGGTCGCCCAGGCGACTACTAGTCGAGCCGCCTCGAGCTTGTGCTCTTCGCCCGCAAGTTCGCCCGCCGCGCTCAAGATTGCCTGAGTTGCCGCCTGACGAAAGCTGTCGTCGGCCGTTGGCGTGCCTGGAGCTGGCGTCAGCACAAGCTGAAAAGCTGCGGGTCGCTGCTTGCCGAAAGCACGGAACACGCGCGCGATGTCGGCGACGCCCCGCTTACCGTCGAGACGCTCGGCGAGGTCGGTGAGCGTTGCCTCTGCCACGAGCTGGATGAGACGATCGCGATTCTCAACTCTCTTATAGAGGGATGGCGCGCGCACTCCGACCTGTTGCGCAACGGCGTTCATCGTAAGAGCGGCGATGCCTTCGCTTTCGAGAAGTTCGCACGCGGCGGCGACGATGGCTTCGAGTGAGGTGCGGTCGGGTGTGGGCATGTTTCCAGTATAGCTATTGACGATAGCCATGATAGCTATGTACAGTAGCCATCATGGAACTCGCACCCTCACTTCGCCGCATCGGCAACGACATCGTCGCCGTCTACCTCGTCGACACCCCTTCCGGTGTTACCGTCATCGACGCCGGCTTGCCTGGTCATTGGAAAGAGTTGATCGAAGAGCTCACCCTGATGGGTCGGACTGTTGACGACGTCAAGGGAGTCATTCTGACCCACGGCGATTCCGACCACATCGGATTCGCAGAGCGCTTGCGCCGCGACCATGGCGTTCCCGTCTTTGTGCACCCTGCCGACGCCGAGCGCGCCAAGGGTGCGAAGCCGCCCGCGACCGCGACGCCGAAAATGAAGCTCGCACCACTTCTGCAGTTCATCGGATACTCGCTGCGCAAGAACGGCCTGCGCGCCACTCACCTCACCGAGGTCGTCGAAGCTCCCGCTGGAACAACGCTCGACCTCCCCGGCGCCCCGCAGATTATCGGACTGCCCGGCCACTCCCCCGGAAGCATCGCGATCTTCGTACCCGACGTCAACGCGGTCTTCGTGGGCGACGGGCTCACGACACGTCACGTATTGACCGGCGTCGCCGGCGCTCAACCCGCGCCGTTCACCGATGAGCCGGAGCAGGCGCTCGCCTCGTTGCGACTGCTGCTGCCCACCGGCGCAAAGTGGGTGCTGCCCGGGCACGGTGCACCCTGGAGCGACGGGGTCGAGGCTGCGGTCGATGCGGTTGAGGCGGCGGCGCGCGCCTAGGTTGAGTTGCCCGAGCCCGGCAACCACCCATCCTCGTCGCGAATCGCGCCCATCACCTTCCGGCTAATCTCGCGCAACTGCCTCGCCTGCGCCTGCGACAGTGGGTCGAGCACGAGGCTGCGCACGGTAGAGACGTGCCCGGGCGTCGCCCGCTCGTAGCGAGCAAACCCGTCTGACGTGAGCGAGGCAAGCGTCGACCGGCCATCGGCCGGGTCGGGCCGGCGCGCTGCCCAACCGCGAGCCTCGAGACGCGACACCGCACGCGAGAGCCGCGAGAGCGAGCTGTTGGCGTATCCAGCGAGCGCGCTCATGCGCAGGGTGCGGTCGGGTGCATCGGCGAGCGCAAAGAGGATTCCGTACTCGAAGTGCGTGAGCTCTGAATCGCGCTGCAGCTGCGCGTCGAGGGCGGGCGGCAGCCACTCGAGAAGGGTTGCAAGCGCCGACCAGGTTTCGAGGTCTTCGCCGGTAAGAGACTTGGGCATGCCCCGAGTTTACTTGACTGAGAAAGTAAATGTGTTAGTTTTCACTTGACCAAGCAAGTAAAAGGACTACAACACATGGATCTTCAACTGACAGGAAAGCGCGCCTTCGTGAGCGGCTCGACGCAGGGCATCGGCTTCGCAATCGCGAAGGGGCTGCTCGACGAGGGCGCCGCGGCCGTCATCAACGGACGCGACCGGGCCAGGGTCGACGCCGCGGTCGCGGCACTGAGCAAAGACGGGGCAACCGTAGAAGGCATCGCCGCAGACTTCACAGACCCGGCGCAGGTGAACACCCTTCTCGAGACCCTCGGCGACGTCGACATTCTCGTCAACAACGTCGGCACCTTCGAGGTCAAACCGTTCGCCGATGTAAGCGACGACGACTGGCAACGTTACTTCGATGTCAACGTGATGAGCGGGGTACGCCTCTCGCGCCACCTGCTGCCCGGCATGCTCGAGCGCGGCTGGGGCCGGGTCGTCTTCGTCAACAGCGAGTCCGGCGTCAACGTGCCCGCCGACATGATCCACTATGGAGCCTCGGAGGCCGCGATGCTCGCCCTTGGCAATGGCCTCGCCAAGCTAACGCGCGGCACCGCGGTTACGGTGAACTCGATCCTCGGCGGGCCGACCTACTCCGACGGAGTCGCCACCGCCGTCGACCAGATTGCCCACGCACAGGGCATGGATGTCGCGAGCCTCAAGGCCGCGATCGCGGCAGGCAACGCGACATCCATTCTTCAGCGGTTCATCGAGCCGAACGAGATCGCGAGCCTCGCCCTCTACCTCGCGAGCCCGCTGTCGTCGGCGACGAACGGCGCAGCGATTCGTGCCGACGGCGGCGTGCTCACGGCGGTGCTCTAGCGCGCCTTCCGCGTAAACACGTAGTGCACGACGCCCGATGGCGACGCAGTCACTTCAACGTCGAAGCGCTCTTCGAGGGATTCCTGGCCATCCCAGAGTCGAACCCCGCGACCGAGGATGATCGGCGAGACAACAACGTGCAGGTGATCGACGAGGTCGGCCTCGAGAAACTCGCGCACGACCGTCGGGCCGCCACCGAGGCGCACGTCGAGCCCACCAGCCTGCTCGATCGCGAGGTCGAGCGCGTCACGCGGCGAGAGATCACGGAAGAGAAATGTCGTCTCGCCGACGACGAGATCTTCGCGCGCGTGATGTGTGAGCACAACGACGGGCGAGTGGAACGGGGGTTCTTCACCCCACCATCCGCGCCATCCATCGTCTGCCCACGGGCCTTGCTGCGGGCCGAACTTGCGCCGGCCCATGATCTCGGCGCCGATGCCGATGTTGGTTGCGCTTGCGAAGGCGTCGTCGACACCGGTGGTGCCGCTGCCGACCGACTCGTCTTCGTGCCCCGACATCGTCACAAACGTGCGAGTCGGAAAGAACCAACTCATTAGACGCTGGCCAGCATGACCGAACGGTGTTTCGAACGACTGGCCCTCGCCGGTCGCGAACCCGTCGAGGGAAACAGCAAGGCTATGAACTCTCAGTCGCGTCATGGCCTCGAAAGTAGCAGCATGTGGACACTGTGTACATGGAATCTTTATCCAACAGGTGTAGTTTAAATGGATGCGAACGTATACGTTCGTTCCCTCAGAATTAGAAAAGGAAGTGGTCATTGTGACCAGGTTTGCCAGCAAGGTAGCGATCGTCACCGGCGGCGGTAGCGGAATTGGCGCGGAGATCTCCCGCGAGCTCGCAGCGGAGGGCGCGTCTGTCGTCGTCACTGACATTCGTCTCGAAGCGGCCCAGGTCACCGTTGATCAGATCGTCGCGGCGGGCGGCAAGGCTGCCGCGTTCGCGCAGAACACGGCCAAGTGGCAAGATTCCGAAGCGGCAGTAGCGTTCGCGAAAGAGACTTTCGGCGGCCTTCACCTCGCCGTCAACAACGCCGGCATTGGCGCCGCACCCCAGATGATCGGCGACTATGACATCGAGGCATGGGACCGCGTTCGCGCCGTCGACCTCGATGGCGTCTTCTACGGCCTCAAGTTTCAGCTTCCGGCAATTGTCGAAGCGGGCGGCGGAGCCGTCGTCAACATGGCATCGGTTCTCGGTTCTGTCGGCATCGCGCAGAACGCCGCGTATGTCACAAGCAAGCACGCGCTCATCGGCCTGACAAAGGTTGCAGCCCTCGAGTACACAGCGCTCGGCGTGCGTACGAACGCCGTCGGCCCCGGATTCATCGATACTCCCCTCGTGCGCTCGAGCCTCTCGCCCGAGGCACTCACCGCACTCGAGGGCGAGCACGCGTCACGCCGCCTCGGCACCGACAAAGAGGTCGCCGCGCTCACGCTGTTCCTCTTGAGCGACGCAGCATCCTTCATCTCGGGCAGCTACCACCTCGTCGACGGTGGCTACTCGGCTCACTAGTCGCAACTGGGTGCGCGCCCTCGCGAGCGGCGCGCACCCACTGGCAGACTTGGGGCATGCGCCACGGAATCGTCATCCTGCCCCAAGGCCGTTGGAGTGAAAGCCGCCGCAAGTGGGTGCTCGCCGAAGAACTCGGCTTCGACCACGCGTGGACCTACGACCATCTCTCGTGGCGCTCGCTCGCCGATGAACCGTGGGGTGCGACGATCCCGACGCTGACCGCGGCGGCGGCCGCGACATCCACTATTCGCCTTGGCACTTTTGTCGCGTCGCCGAACTTCAGGCATCCCGTGCCGTTCGCGAAAGACCTCGCGACGCTCGATGACATCGCGGGCGGGCGCTTTATTCTCGGAGTCGGCTCGGGTGGCACCGGGTTCGACGCCTTCGTTCTCGGCCAGCGTGAACTCACGCCGCGCCAGCGACACGAGCGCTTCACCGAGTTTGTCGAAGACCTCGACACGCTGCTTCGCTTCGAAAGCGACGGCGCCATCTCATTCGAGGGCGAGTGGTTCAACGCGGTGAACGCGCGGATGGTCGGCACTCCCGCACAGTCGCCGCGGCTGCCGTTTGTGCTCGCCGCCAATGGCCCCAAGGGGCTCGCCCTCGTCGCCCAGCACGCGCAGGGCTGGGTCACGACCGGCCCCGACGGGGTTCACGGCGATGACTGGTGGAGCGCTGTCGCGCAGCTCGTCGAGCGATTGGATGTCGCAGCCGACGCCGCGGGCCTCGATGCCAGGTCGATCGACCGCTACCTCGCCCTCGACATGAACGGAACTTTCTCGATGTCGAGCGTTGCGGCCTTCGAAGACCAGGTCGCGCGTGCCGCTGAGCTCGGCTTCACCGATGTGATCTCGCACTGGCCCCGCGAAGATGGAATCTACGCGGGGCAAGAGAGTGTGCTGCTCGAGGTCGCTTCTACTTTTTAGACGCCAGCGAAGCGCGTGATCGCTACGAAGAGCGGCAGCACCAGCAGCACGAGGTTGAACGGGATGAACTTATATTCGCGCTCACGCACGTGGTACGCGATGGCGAGGATCATCACGAGCACGAGACCGCTTGCGGCGATCGGGGTGAGAATCGGCGCGATGCCGGTGAGCGCGGGAAGAACGACGCCGATGCCACCGAGAACTTCGACCGCACCGATGAAGCGAAGGAGGCGAACACCCGTGTGCTTCACAAACGCAAAGTTGTCGGGCAGCTTTGCTGCGGGCATCGTGACCTTGCGACCGCCGGCCATGATGTACAGAAGAGCGGTGATGGCCGAGACGATCCAGACGGCGATGAGCATTGTGGGACTCCGATAGTTATGATTTGTTACTAAAGCACAAATCGTAACCAGTAGTTGACGTGTCTACAAAAGGCACACGGAGGTAACCGATGGCAACCGAGCGAATGGACGCGATGTGTGACTCGGGTCGCAGCGTTGTTGTGCGCGATGCGCTCGAGCGCATCGGCGACAAGTGGAGCCTGCTCGTCATCGGAATGCTCGAAGAGCAGCCCTTGCGATTCACCACCCTCAAGAACAAAGTGCCCGGAATTTCGCAGCGCATGCTGACCCTCACGCTTCGGCACCTTGAGCGCGATGGGCTGGTGTCGCGCACCGCCTACGCCGAAGTTCCGCCGCGGGTTGAGTACGCCCTCACGCCGCTCGGAGTTCGCTTGTTGCCGCCCGTGCTCGAGCTCGCGCGGTGGGCGCTCGAGAGCGAACGCGAGATCCTGGCAAACCGCGAGGCCTTCGACGGAGTGCTGGGTCTACCCTCGAAGGCATGACCGCGAGAATAGCCAACGTCACAATTCATGCCGAGAATCCCACGGCGCTCGCCCATTTCTGGGCCGCGGTGATGGGCTACCCCGCGTTCACCGGCTGGCCCGACGACGAGGTCGCGGCGCTGAGGGAAGCAGGTTTCAGCGACGATGACCTGGCTGAGCGTGCCGAAGCTTGGGATGGCAATTCGGCGCACCAGCGCTTCTACTTCACGCGCTACAACCACGGGCGTCGGCAGCGCAACCGCATGCACATCGACATCACTCCGTTCGACGACCGGCGCGCAACACGCGAAGAACTCGAGGTGGAGCGCGACCGCGTGATCGCGCTCGGTGCTTCACTCGAGCAGACATTGGATGGCGCGTGGGGACCGTACGAGGAGTTCGCCATCATGATGCGTGACCCCGAGGGCAACGAATTCTGCCTGCAGTAGTTGCCGGCGAGTGGCAGAGTGGAAATATGGATGCCGATCGAGAGCTCACCGCGATGGATGTCGCGCTCGAATCGAAGATCATCGAACTGCTCGGCCAGCGTGCCGTTGACGCGACGATCTGCCCCTCCGATGCCGCGAGGGCGGTTCAGCCAGACGACTGGCGCCACCTGATGCAGCCAGCACGGGATGCAGCGCAGCGCTTGGTCGCCAACGGTTCCGTCACCATCACCCAGCACGGGGAGGCCGTCGACCTGGCGACTTCGCGTGGGCCGATTCGCATTCGGCGCAACCCGTCTACCTAGGGCGCGAGTAACTCCAGCTGTTCGAGCGCTTCGCGCGCCCGCTCGATGCGCTCGTCGTCGTGCGCGTCTGAACTCACGTGCGTTCAACCATCCTTTTACTCAGCGTTCCGCTCGAGAGTGCAGAAACTGTGGTTTGCGCTCGAGCACACCACAGTTTGCGCACTCTGGCGAGCCGCTGGCGCAAACTCAAAAAATGCTTAGAGCGGCTGGCACTCTGTACCGCTCGGTGCTAAAAAATAACCGGGTCTCGCAAACCCGTCGTGAGACCTTCATTCGGTTACGAAAGGAGACTGTCATGTCCAACCCGTTCGATGCGCTCAGCCAGTTCGATCGCCTCGCCTCAAGCGTTTTCGACGCGGCTCGAACTCCTCGCCTGATGCCGGTAGACCTCTTTCGCGAAGGCGACCAGTACGTGCTCAGCGCAGATCTTCCGGGCATTGACCCGGCATCCGTTGACCTCGACGTTGACGGCCAGCTGCTCACCATCCGCGCCGAGCGTCAGGCTCCCGCCGACGATCACGTCAAGTGGCTTTCGCACGAACGACCGCACGGCAGCTACATGCGGCAGTTCACCCTCGGCAACGGCGTGGACGCCGAGAAGATCACCGCGAACTACGAGCACGGAGTTCTCTCGGTAATCATTCCGGTCGCCGAGAGGGCGAGGCCGCGCAAGATCCAGGTCGCCGCGCGAACGAGCGACACGAAGCAGGTGCGCGCGTGAAACCAGCAATGACTCCGCTTGTTAGGGCGACCCGAGTGGTGCCGACGCCAGGGCTTCGGCTTCCCAACGTCCGTTCGCGGTTGACGCCACCGCTTTCGCCTGCCGCGTCGGTGAGACGCGAAGTCGTGCCAGTCGAACGAAAGCTTTGACCCGCGGATCACTAGAACATGCGAGTGCCCCGGCTGCGTTCGGGGCACTCGTATGTTTGCTAGCGGGCGATACCGTCAAGCAGCGCGCTTGCTAGCAGTTCTGCGGGCTGCGCAGATGGTGATCGAAGAAAGACTGAAAAGAGCGTCGCGCCCATCAGCGCATTGGCAATGACCTCTACAGGCGTACCCGGCTTGAGTTCGCCCGAATCGATAGCCGAGCGCAGACGCTGCTCGAGCCCGCGCCGATACGGCCCCGCGACTTTGTCGTGAAACGCCTGGGCGACGATCTCGCTCTCGGCAGTGGCGGCGGTGAGCAACCGAGCCCTGGCAGCCGCGTGCTCTTCATCGAGCCCCCTCGCGAACTCCGCGAGCCACGAAGTCAGATCAGCTCGGATGTCGCCGCTGTCAGGTATCGGAAGTTCGGTGGGCAGCATCCGACCGTCTGTAATGCACTCGGCAACGATGGCATCTTTCGATTGCCACCAGCGATAGAGGGTTTGGCGCCCAACGTGGGCGCGGGCGGCTATGCCCTCGAGAGTGAGGCGCGAGTAGCCCCCCTCGAGCAGAAGTTCTTTTGTCGCGTCGAGCACGGCGTTGCGCGATTTCTCGCTGCGCGGGCGCCCGGGCGCTGAACCTGACATGAGTTGAGGCTAGCAACGCAGGGATCGATATGATTACGAGACATTAATGTCTCGTAACGAAAGAGGTCAGAGCAATGAGGCTTGAAAACAAGATCGCGATCATCACGGGCGCGGCCGGCGGCATGGGGGCCGCGGGCGCCCTGCTGTTCGCACGCGAGGGCGCGAAGGTCGCCGTTGTCGACATCACCGAAGAGCGTGCGCAACCGACCGTCGATGCGATTCTTGAGGCGGGTGGCGAGGCGATCGCTATCGGCGGCGACATCACGAAGACCGACGACGTGAAGCACATCGTCGAGCGCACGGTCGCCGAGCTGGGCGTTCCCAACGTGCTGTTCAACAACGCGGGCGTCGACCTCGAGAACAAGGCGAAGACCATCGATGTCGACGAAGACATCTTCGACCGCGTCATGGAAATCAACACCAAGGGACCCTGGCTCATGATGAAGTACGTCGTTCCGCACATGATCGAGGCGGGCGGTGGATCGATCATCAACACGGCCTCGACCGGTGCGTTTATCCCGGTGAGCTCGGCGGCGTACTCGGCGTCGAAGGCCGCCGTCGTGATGCTCTCGAAGGTTGCGGCGAACGAGCTCGGCGTACACGGCATTCGCGTCAACACCCTCAACCCCGGCGCGACGACAACGCCGATGGCCGACCACCAGCGCCAGGAGATGCTCAACCGCGGCATCCCCGCCGCCACGCTCGACGCAGCGATGGCCGGGATGTCGGTGCTCGGCCGCTTCGGAACGCCTGAGCAGGTCGCCCAGATGGCGCTCTTTCTCGCGAGCGACGACTCGAGCAACGCGACCGGAGCAGACTTCTTTGTCGACGGCGGCCTGCGTAACATCGGGGCAACCTACGGTATGAAGTAGCCATGACTTTTCTCGGATACTTGATCGTGGCTCTAGCCAGCATTTTCCTGAGCAATGCAGTGCCGCACGCGACACGGGGCGGCGCGGGCTACCTGCATCGGGTACCGTGGCGTGTTCCAGCCTCGCCCGCGGAGAACGTTCTTTGGGCTGGCATCAACCTAATAATCGGAATCTGGCTGGCATATTGGGGATCGACGTTTGGTCTCTTCATTCCGCTCGCCCTGACCGTGGGCGTTGTCGTGGGCGGCGGTTTTCTCGCCCTGATTGGCACACGCTTTTACAATCATCCCGAAGAGCGCGGGCAGCAGATCGACTGAGACGACACCGCACGGGGTTGATCGACTCGCCAACCCGGACTAGCGTCGGCGCTCTATCCGAGAGGCGACGACTGTGAACGAGACCCGGCGACATTTGGAGCGATCGGCAGTGACGCTGTTCGTCGGCTCCGCCCTGGTGATGGCGATCCTGTGCGGAGCGATCATTGTGTCGGGCTGGTTCGCGGGAGTGATCGACGACGAGCCGGAACGGGTCTTCTGGGTCGGCGCAATTCTCGAGCTGCTCATGGTGTTCGTGTTCGGTGCGGCGGCGTTTCCGGGCGGGGATGACGATGCCCGCGCCATCCACCGCGTTCGCCTTCTGATGCGCGTCGGGCTTGTGATGTTCGTGATCGCGCCAGTGCTGTGCCTCGGCGCACTGATCGTGAACTTCTACTATTAGCGCGCAACTCTAGGCAAGCCCCCAGCCTGTTTCGCCGCCCCGCGTAGTCTGGCCGGATGCCCAACGCGAAAACCGCCGCCCGCTCTACCCGAAACAGCACCCCGCTTCGCGCCGTCGCGCGCACCGGCTACGCGATGAACGGTGTCGTCAACGCCTTCATCGGGTTCATCGCGATCGGAATCGCCGTGAGCGGCGGCGGCAGCGCCGACCAGTCAGGCGCCTTCGCGGCAATCGGATCGAACCCGATCGGGGCAATTGCTCTGTGGTTCATCGCGATCGCACTCGCCGCTCTCGGAATCTGGTACCTCATCGGCGCATTCCTCAACCGTGACGAAGACAAGAAGAAGCGCGCCGCCAACATGGCCATCGAGGTCGGAAAAGGCATCGCCTACCTCGCGTTCGCGGCCACGGCCTTCGGTTTTGCTGTTGGAACCGGAAGCGACAGCTCACAGCAGTCCTCGTCACTCACGGCCGACCTTCTCGCAACTCCCGGCGGCGTCTTTCTCGTCGTTGTGATCGGCCTCGTCATCTGCGGCGTCGGTGCGTACATGGTTCGCAAGGGCCTCACCCGTAAGTTCGAAGAGGACATCACGATGCCCACCGGCACGGCAGCCAAAGGCGTGCGTGCGCTCGGCATCTTCGGCTATGTCGCTCGCGGCGTCGCCCTCTTCATCGTCGGAGTGCTCTTCATCGTCGCCGCCTTCACGGCAGATTCCAGCAAGGCAACCGGCTTGGATGGCGCGCTCAAAGCTCTGGCGTCGTTACCGTTCGGCCAGGTTCTCTTGGTGCTCGTCGGCCTCGGGTTCATCGCCTACGGCGCCTACAGCGTCGCGCGCGCGAAGCTCGCCAGGCTCAACTAGTCGCCCGTCGGACGCTGCCGCTGCTGCTTCGTCTCGGAGCGACGCTTCTTCGCGGCGAGGTGGCGACGGGCCGAGCCACGAGTCGGTCTGGTTGCGCGCCGAAGCGGCCCGGGCGGCGCGAGCGCTTCGCGAACTAGCGACGCGAGCGTCTCGAGCGCGGTCTCGCGATTACGCAGCTGCGATCGCTGGGTCGACACCGTCACGGTAATCGCGCCGTTGACGAGACGCCGGCCAAGCTTCGTCAGCAAAGCGCCGCGTTGCTCCTCGCCTAGAGCCGCCGAATCGGCGATGCTCCAGGTCAGTTGCACCCGGCTGTCAGAGGTGTTGACGTGCTGGCCGCCCGGCCCCGACGATCGCGAGAACTTCCAGCGCAGCTCGGAGTCGGGGATGCTGAGGGCCGGCGTCACCTCGAGATCCATGCGGCAACTTTACGCCGCCAGGTGAAAGGTCTCCGCGAATCGGCCAAGCAGCGCACGGCCGCCGCTGGTGATCTCGACGACGCCGGTCGCAAGGGCGCGCTCTGGTGCCAGCTCCCCCGAAATGAGTCGATGGATGCCGGCTCCCGCAGTGAAGGCGAGGTCGACGGCCCCGTGCTCGCGTGAAACATCGAGCCGCGCGCCATCCACTCGAATGAGAAGTTCTGCGCCGCCCACTCGTGCCGCATATGCGGTCGCCGGTAGCGTCGCTGCGACGTTCGCACGAAAGGCGGTGCGCAGGTCGATCGTCATCGAGTCGGGCGTGATGACCTGTTCAAGACGCGGTTCGTCGAGCGCCTTGAAGCCCCAGGCTCCGAGAGCGAGAACGACCGGCTCGAGCTCGCGCCCGTAGTCGGTGAGGTCGTAGACGATGACACGCGAGTGCGGCACCCGACGAATTATTCCGGCCGCCTGCAGTTCTTTCAGCCGCGCCGACAGGATGTTGCTCGGGATGCGCGCGAGTCCGCCCGCGAGGTCGCCGTACCGGCGCGGCCCCACGAGCAGATCGCGAATGATGAGTAACGACCAGCGTTCGCCCACGAGTTCGAGAGCTCGCGTGACGCCGCCGTACTGGCCGTAGTCGCGTGCGGCCATTAGGCGCTACTCCTGCTGAGCGGCGAACGCCTCGGGGCCCTGTGCGGCCGCGACCGGATCCATCCAGCCGAAGTCGAGCACGTTTCCGTCGGGGTCGGTCACTCCGCGCTGGTACATAAAGCCGTAATCGGTGGCCTCACCCGGCTGCGTGCCGCCGGCGGCAATGCCCGCTTCGACCGTTGAGTCGACCGCTTCACGGCTATCGAGGAAGATCGCCGTCGACACCGCCGGGTTCTTGGCGTTGTCGCCGATCGGCAACTCTGTGAAGGCCTGAAAGTACTCGCGCGTCAGAATCATGAAGTAGTTGTGACCGTCTTCGACGACAACACACGCGGCATTGTGGTCGGTGAACTGAGGGTTGATGCTGAACCCGAGGGCCTCGTAGAAGGCCTTTGCGCGATCGAGGTCAGTGACGGGCAGGTTGACGAACATCTGGGGCATTGAGATCTCCTTCGGTTGCTTCGTTGCGAATGAGTCCACACTTGCAAAAAACAAGTAGCGCGTCAAGAGGGTAATTCCGTAGCCTCGAATCATGACCTTCAGCATCGAAGACCTTGTTGTGCCGACCGAGATCACTCCCGACTGGATCGCCCTGATACGCGTGCGCAACGACGTCGAGGCTGAGGCCGTCGGCAACTACGACCTCGCTCGCGAACCCGGCGAGCTGCTGCCCAAATGGCAGAACCCGCTCGAGCGCAAGGCGATGGTGCTCGCCCGCGTCGATGGTGAGATCGTGGGCCGCGGCGTCTACGAGACAGACATTGACAGCTCCACCACGTGGGTATCGGTCGAGGTACTCCCGACCTTTCGCAACCGTGGAATCGGCTCTGCCCTGCACGACCGGCTCGTCGAACTCGCCCGAGCCGAGGGTAAGACCGCGATGCAGGATTACGTGACCGAAAAGGTCTCCGACACGACCGAGGTCATCGACTCGCCGACGGGATTCGGCTCCGTTCCGCGTGACACCGCCTCAAGCCGCTTCCTCTTGAAGCACGGATACGCCCTTGAACAGGTCGGGCGCATGAGCCGTCTCGACCTGCCTGTCGACATCTCGATGCTGCATTCAGAGGCGATGGATGTCGCGGGGCCCGACTACGTGGTGCGCACCTACGTCGGTCGCACCCCCGAAGAACTTCTCGAAGACATGGCCGCGCTGCGCCGAAGCATGTCTGACGCGCCCAGCGGCGGGATGGACACCGAGAGCGCCTGGACGGCCGAGCGTGTTCGCGCCGACGACGACGCCATGGAGAACTCGCCGCGCACAATGCTCACCGCGATGGTGCATCACTCCCCCAGCGGCGAGGTCGCCGGGTATACCGAGCTCGACGTGCCGCCCGAGTTGCACCGACCCGTCGCGCAGGGCGACACAATCGTTGTCGCTGCTCACCGCGGGCACCGTCTCGGCATGCTGCTGAAACTCGCGAACATCGCGCAGCTTGCCGCGGTTGCGCCGGGACATCCATCGATCACGACGTCGAACGCCGTAGACAACACGCACATGCTCGCGGTCAACGAGTCCGTAGGTTTCGTCGCGTGGGCGTCGATGGGCGCGTGGAAGAAGCCGCTATGAGTCTCGACATGTTTACAGCGTCTACATAGACTTCAGGCATGGCCACGACAGACGACGCGCACGCCGCCTCCGCGACATCCATCGTTGTGAACGAACCTCCGCCCGGCGGAGCTCGCACCTTCGCGCAGATTCTCGTGAACACGGCAGTTGCAAACGTCACAACGAGCTACCTCTGGTGGGCGCTCACGTTCTGGGTCTATCTCGAGACCCGGTCGGTGCTCGCGACGGGCATCATCGGCGGCGCCTACATGCTGCTCGTCGCGCTGTGCTCGATGGCGTTTGGCACGATCGTCGACCGCCATCGCAAGCACCGGGTTATGGTTTTCGCCGGGGCATTCACGGTTGTCGCATTCGCCATCAGCCTCGGCTTCTATCTCGCGTTCGACGAGGCTGTGTTGCTCGATCTGGGCGGTCCGATGTTCTGGCTATTCAGCGGGGCGATCCTGATCGGGGCGGTCGTCGAGAACATGCGCAACATCGCGCTGTCGACAGTCGTGACGCTGCTCATACCCGTCGAGCGGCACGCGAACGCGAACGGACTCGTCGGCACCGTGCAGGGCATCGCGTTTATGGTGACGAGCGTATTCAGTGGGCTTTCGATCGGGCTACTCGGCATGGGACCGACGCTCATCATCGCGATCGTGCTGTCGGCGGCGGCGCTTGTTCACCTGCTCTTTCTCGACATCCCCGAGAAGCAGCCCCACGTCGACAAGAACCGCCCACTCATCGATCTGCGCGGCAGCATCACGGCGGTGCGGGCAGCGACCGGGCTCTTCGCCCTCATCATCTTCTCGACCTTCAACAACCTCATCGGCGGCGTCTACATGGCGCTGATGGATCCCTACGGCCTCGAACTCTTTCCCGTTGAATGGTGGGGCGTTGTGCTCGGCGTCTCGTCAACCGGGTTCATCATCGGCGGACTGCTCGTCGCCAAGTTCGGTCTCGGCAAGAACCCGATTCGCACCCTGCTGCTGCTCGTCATCCTGATGGGCGTGCTCGGGGCGCTATTCACGATTCGCGAGTGGTGGGTGCTCTACGCGGTCGGCATCTGGATGTACATGACGCTCATCCCAGCCGTCGAGGCCGCCGAGCAGACAGTCATTCAGAAGGTCGTGCCGTTCGAAACCCAGGGCCGCGTCTTCGGGTTCGCCGCGGCGTTCGAGTCGGCCGCGGCCCCCGTCACCGCTTTTCTGATTGCCCCGATCGCCGAGTTCGTGATCATCCCATTTATGAATTCGGATGCCGGTCGCTCAAGTCTTGGCTGGCTGCTCGGTGATGGCACCGCTCGCGGAATCGCGCTGGTATTTCTCGTCGCCGGACTCGTTATGGTGCTCGCGGCGGTCGCCGCGTTCTTCACGAAGTCGTACCGAAAGATCTCGGCGCAGTACCTGGCCGCCGAGTCGGAGCCTGCTGAACTTAGTTGATGATCTCGCCACGCTCGTCGGCGCGCAGCACCGCCAGTCGGTCGCGCCACACCTGCAGCGCTTCGGGGCTCAGCCGCGTCCAGTCATTGACCTCGCGAACCACCCTGAGCGCAGAGGTGCTGCGATACGACCGGGTCGGGTTACCTGCAAACTTCTTGTCGGTGACGTTCGGGTCGTCTTCAAAGTCGCCTGTCGGCTCGACCTCATACACACGCGCAACGCCATCACCCGCAGCTAGCTCGGCGGCCAGCCCCGCGCCATCCACAATCGCCGTGAAATAGATGTGGTTCATAACGACTTCGGGGCGATAGTTCGAGCGGAAGCCCGCTGTGAGCAGCTCGCCGATGCGAAGATCGGCCTTCGTGCCGTGAAAGAACGGACCCGCGTCTAGTGACTCGTTCATGATGACCTCCCGTGGGGCGATCATCTCACCCCGAAGCGAGGTCCGCGACATCCGATAAATATGGATGTCGCGGAGCCTCGATTACGGAACGATGACCGCGCGACCCGCGAGCTTTCCATTGTGCAGCTTGTCGTAGGCCTCGCCCGCGGTGTCGAACGAGAACTGCTCGACCTCGATAGCGATCGCACCGCTGCGCGCCAGTTCGACGACCTCGATCATCTCGGAACGGCTGCCCCAGTTGACGACGCGCACCTTCACGTCGAGCGGAAGGGTGAGGTAGCCGACGCCGAGCGCACCACCGGCGACACCGACGATGACGATCTCGCCGTCGATGCGCACCATCGACTTGGCAAGGTCGAGGGTCGGCTGGATTCCGACGAAGTCGAAGATCGCGTCGGCGCCGCGTCCGCCGGTGAGTTCGCGGATGCTGTCGGCGCCCTCCTGGTTGGAGTGGAATGCCTCGTGCGCGCCGACCTTCTTCGCGAGGGCGAGCTTCTCGTCGTTGACGTCGAGCACGATCACGCGCGCCGAAGTCATGGCGCGCAGGATCTGGATGGCGACGTGGCCGAGGCCACCCGCACCGATCACTACGGCGGTTGTACCGGGAACGAGCTTCGCGACCGAAGCCTTGATCGCGTGATACGGGGTGAGCGCTGCGTCGGTGAGCGACGCGCTCTGCACGGGGTCGAGGTCGCCGAGGGGAACAAGGTGACGAACGTCGTCAATGATCATGTATTCGGCCATCGCGCCGTCGTGGTTGATTCCGGGAGCGTCGATGCCGCGCTCGCAGTTGTTCTCGTTGCCGAGCGAGCACTGGTAGCAGCGGCCGCAGCCCCACGGTCCGTAGACGAGAACCGACTCGCCCACCTTTACGCCGGTCGTTCCGGCCCCGAGCTTGTCGACGACGCCGGCGCCCTCGTGACCGAGAGTCAGCGGCAGGTTGAAGGCACCCTCGGGCGCGGCCATGATGAATTCGTCGGAGTGGCAGGCACCCGCGGCAGTCACTCGGAGTCGCACCTGGCCGGGGCCGGGCTCGGGCGTTTCGATCTCAACGAGTTCGGGGCGGGATCCGACGGTGCGGTACTGCAGGGCCTTCATGGCGATTCCACTTCTGCGTGTGCCACTGTCCGTCGGTGAGTTGCCGGCGCGGGAACAGGCACAACAATTCTGTCACTTAACCGACAAGTGTCGGTCAACGCGCTCACAAGCGCAGCGCCTAGGGTTCAGTATGAGCAAAACTGGATTACTTCGCCTCGGCGTTATGGCCACATCCCGCAAGGCCGACGAACGACGACTGCCGATCCATCCGGCGCATCTCGAACGAATTGACGCCGACCTTCGCGCACAAATGATTCTCGAGCGCGGCTACGGGCTCCGCTTCGGCATCCACGATGAAGAGCTCGAGCCCTTGGTCGGCGCGATGGCCAGCCGCGAAGAGATCATCGCCCAGGCCGACATTGTGCTGCTACCCAAGCCTCAGTCCTCTGACCTCGCCGATCTGCGCGATGGCCAGACACTGTGGGGCTGGCCGCACTGCGTTCAGGATCGCGAGATCACTCAGCTCGCGATCGATAAGAAGCTCACCCTGATCGCGTGGGAGGCCATGAACCACTGGCAGTCCGACGGCGGCTACGGGCTTCACGTCTTTCACAAGAACAACGAACTGGCCGGCTACTGCTCGGTGCTGCACGCGCTCCAGCTCTGTGGTTCGACCGGTGACTACGGTCGCCGCCTGAGCGCCGCGGTCATCGGCTTCGGCGCGACAGCCCGAGGCGCCGTCACCGCGCTCAATGCCCACGGCATTCACGACGTGCGAGTGCTGACGAACCGCGGTGTCGCGGCCGTCGGCTCCCCCATCCCATCGGTCGACATCATCCAGTTCGAGCACAACGATGAGGCGCCCTACGAGAGCATCGTCAACACCGAAGACGGCCCCGTGCACCTCGCGCCGTACCTCGCCGAGAACGACATCGTTGTGAACTGCACGCTGCAAGACCCGAACGCTCCCCTGACGTACCTCGGACTCGGCGACCTCGACGCGTTCCGCCCGGGCAGCCTCATCGTCGACGTCTCGGTCGACGAGGGCATGGGCTTCAGCTGGGCAAAGCCGACCACCTTCGCCGACCCGATGTTCACGGTCGGTGACTCGACGAACTACTACGCGGTTGACCACAGCCCGTCACTGCTCTGGAACTCCACAACCTGGGAGATCAGCGAAGCCCTGCTGCCCTTCTTGCGCATCGCGATGGAAGGCCCGACTGCCTGGGCATCATCCGACACCATCAGCCGAGCGATCGAAATCGAAAACGGGCAGATCCGCAACGAGGCGATACTCACCTTCCAGGGGCGGTCGGCCGAGTACCCACACCCGCCGCTTGACTAGAGCCAGCTAGCAGCCCGAGCCGCGACATCCATCGCCGTTATTGCTTGTTGAGCTCTTGGGCGAGCATCACGAGAATGCCGCTCGGCCCACGCAGGTAGGTGAGCTTGTAGATGTCTTCGTAGGTCGCGACACCGCGCAGCGGAAAGCAGCCGTGCTTCGCCGCGGTCGCCAGCGAGGCGTCGATGTCGTCGACCGAGAACGCAACGCGGTGCATGCCGATCTCGTTGGCGACCGTGGGCTCGGTGTCGATCGCCTCTGGGTGGATGTACTCGAAGAGTTCGATCTGCCCCTGTCCACCGGGCGTCTGGAGCATCGCAATTTTGGCGTGATTGCCGTCGAGGCCGACGGCGGTGTCCGTCCAATCGCCGCTCACGGTGTCGCGGCCCACGAGTGTCAGGCCGAGATCGGTGAAGAAGGCGATTGTCGCTTCGAGGTCGCGAACTGCGATTCCGACGTTTTCGAGTTTGATGGCCATGCGGTCGATGCTAATTCGCGGAGTCTTGCACCGCCAGCAGTTCATCAACCCGCGCATCAAGCTCGGTCGACTTGTAGTCGTGGCCGTCACGGACGACGAGTGAGATCGCGCTCAGGGCGTCGATGGAGTCGAGCGGGTTCGAGTCGAGCAGCACGAGGTCGGCATTCATGCCTGTCGCGACGCGGCCCATCGTGTCTGACTGACCCAGGTAGGATGCGGGGTTGGATGTCGCGGCCCGCAGTATTTCGAGGGACGACAGCCCGGCGCGTCCCAGCTCGCGGAACTCGCCGGCAATAGTGCTACCGACTCCCTGACCGTTGTTGTCAGTGCCGGTCATGATCGGCGCCCCCTCTTTCGCCCAGATGCCGATCGTCTGAAGAATGCGGTCGTAGTACTCGTGGAACACATCGAGATCTGCCTGCGGTGTCGCGCTGAACTTCTCGATCTCGTCGATTTCTTTTTGGCGATCGGCAGCCGGCATCATCTGCAGCCATGGGTCGTTGATGTACTCAGGGTCGTCAAGGCGGTACTTGGTGCGCACGCCGATGAGCGTCGGAACGTTCCACGTCTCACGCTTCGCGAAGTCCGCTCCCATTGCGGCCGCACGATCTTCGGAGTAGGTGGCGAAGGTCTCTTTCAGCACAAGAAGCTGGTCGGCGTCGGTCGAGTTGGTGGCCGGGCCGAGGAATCCCTCTTTGAGGAACGCGTCGAACGCCGCCCCGGCGAATGGCAGCTTTACCGCCCACGACGGAAACGGCAGCCCCTTCGGAGCCTTTGCCCACATCTCGTCGGCCTTCGATGACAGGCTGAGAAAAACGCTCAGGCCGGTGCCGAGGTGCTCAATGGAGTCAAAGCCGGCGGCGGCGGCCTCTTCGATGTGCACCGGCGGCGGCATGTGACCGGCAATACGAACGCCGCGCTCGTGCGCCGCATCGATCGCGGCATAAAAGATCTCGGGCTCGGTAAGGACCATCTTGATGAAGTCGGCGCCGTTGTCCCACTGGCGCGCGATCTCCTCTCGCACGCCCTCGACGGAGTTGGCGTTGAAGGGCAGGAGAAGCTCGCCGGGCATACCCAGCAGCCTCGGCGCATGCTCATTGAAGCCAAGCCGGTTCTCAGCGCGGTTGGTCAGGAGTGTCTTGGAGCCCTCCATCTGGCGGATGCCGGTGATGCCCTGCGCGAGCATCAGAGCGAAGCCGAGCTCGGGGTTAGCCGCCTGCAGCACGTGCGTGTGCATCTCGTTGAAACCGGGAATCGCGAAGCGTCCCGCTCCATCAATAATGCGCATGGATGTCTCGACCGGCATGCTCGACGTCGGCAGAACGTCTTCGATCTGACCATCACGCACGACGATGGAATGCTGCGGAAGGATGCTGCCATCAACCGGGTCGACGACCGAGACGTTGTCGATGCGAACGGACCGCGCCTCGGTGCCCACGGTGCGAGGTGGCACTGGCGCCGCGTTTGCGGTTCTCACGGTCTCGGCCGCTAGGGCTCCAAGGCCAACGAGCGCCGCACCCGTTCCCGCCCGCTTGAGAAAGGTGCGACGGCTGCTCTTTTTGTCTGCGGGCTGTTCACTCATGTCACCCACAATACCCACGTTTCTGATGAAATCATCAATAGTGATCGAGCGACGTACTATTAACGAATGCCGACCAACGACGCGCCTCGCATCGATCGCCGCAAGTTGCGCACGCGCGCCGCACTGATTGCCGCGGGCCAGCAACTCATTCGTGAATCGCGCGACGCGACAGCCAGCATCCAAACGATCACCGATCTCGCCGATGTCGGATTCGGTTCGTTCTACAACCACTTCGCGACGAAAGATGAACTTTTTGATGCCGCTGTCGCCGCCTCGATGGCGGACTATCTCGCATGGCTCGACGAACATCTGCCCGAGGGCGCTACCCCGGTGCAGCGGCTCTACGAAAGCGTGCGCCTCACGGGCCGACTCGCGATTGAGTTGCCCGCTACGGCCGGAGTGCTCGCCCGCCGCTTCACGGTCGTTGAGCTGAACGACGACTCGCTTGGCCAGCGGATGCGCAACGACGTTACGTCCGCGATCTCGACAGCGCAGCATCCACTCAGCACTAATGAGATTGCAATTCTTTCGCTCGCGGCGATGGGTGCAATGCAGACCGTTCTTAGCGCGACGCAGACGCTCACCGCCGAAGAGACTGCAGAGGCCGGCGAGGTTCTCGCGCGCGGCGTGCTGCGACTGCTGTCGCTGCAGCTCTAAGCGCTACTTGCCATTGTGGATGTCGGTACTCGCGCGCAGAATTGGCGCATGTCTGGCACACATGAGATCAAACCGCTCGGCCCAGAGACCTTTGCCGCCTGGCAGGCGCTTGCCGACAAGCACAACGGAGTCTGGGGCGGATGCTACTGCTCGTACTTTCACGGCGACACTGCCGATACCGTCAAAAGTGAATACCCCCGCGTGGAGTTCAAAGAGCGACTTGTACACGAAGGCGTCGCCCACGCCGCGCTCGTGTTCGACGGCGATGCCGCCATTGCCTGGTGCCAATACGGCAGCCCACTCGAGCTGCCCAACATCTATCACCGCAAGCAGTACGACGCGGGCGAGACGAACCTCGCCCCGTGGCGCATCACCTGCTTCTTCGTCGATCGCGACGAGCGCCGATCCGGCGTAGCCTACGAAGCTCTGGAGGGCGCACTGCAACTCATTGCGCAGGCGGGCGGTGGCGAGGTGATCTCGTTCCCGAACGAGCTTGAGCCCGGCAAGCGCACCTCGTCGTCGTTTCTCCACAACGGCACCCGCGCGATGTTCGAGAAGGCGGGCTTCACCTTCGAGCGGCACATCGGCAAGAGCAAGACGGTGATGCGCAAGACGATCGCGGCGCTCGCCTCATGAGCATGCTGCTGACGTCGGATGGTGTTCTCGACGGCCCTCCGCACGCAGCTCTCCTCGACCTCCTTGGCAAGCCCATCGCCGACAGCCGAACGGTGGTCGTGCTCGACGCGATGCTGCCCTTCCCTGGCGACAAAGGCGACATGCTCGACCACGTTCAGCAGTACCGAGCGCTCGGGTGGGCCGAGTGTGATGTGCTCACGCTCAGTTCTGGTCCGGCATCCGGAATCGAGGCTCGACTGCGGGCCGCCGACGTCGTCTTTTGCTACGGCGGCACGAACCACTGGCTCGCGGAGTCGTGGCGGGCGACAGATCTCGCGCCCGTGCTGCGTGATCTCCTTGACGAGAAGGTCTACGTCGGGATGAGCGCCGGGTCGATGATCTTCTCGACCCTCCACTCCGCAGCCGTCGATGCACTCGACGACCACGAAGAGGTAGCGATGCTCAAGCTCGAGTCAGTCGGCCCGGCACTGCCCCTCTTCAATTGGTTCTTCTTTGCGCACCTCGGTGCCGACTACTTTCCGCAGACAACCGACGACTGGGCGCAGCAGACGGCGACGCGGCTCGGCGGTGAGGCATGGTTCTTGTCTGATGGATCCGCTCTCGTGGTGCACGACCTGGCTGGCAAGCCCGAGGTTGTGTCGAACGGTCACTGGCTGCACTTCGACAGCGACGGAGAGCTGGTCGAATTCGCTTAGCCAGCGGATCGCGTAGGCGAGTGCTCCGCCTCAAGACGGAGGTGGCGTCGAGCACTCTTGTGTAGGTTGGCGGCGTGAGCACTGATCCGGAATCCCGTGACTGGCAGCGCGCGACCGTATCGGCCAGCCAGCGCAAGGCCGACGCCGCGACTGCGGTCGCCCTCTTCGGCGCGAGTATTCTCTCGCTCGTTCTCGGCCGAGCGATGGGCCTGTGGCCGGAGCCGGCAGATCTCGCGCTGAGCGCGGGCATCCTCGCGCTCACGACACTTCCGTTGGCTTTCCGGCGGGTGGCACCGGTGCCGGTGCTTGCCGTTCTCGGTGTCGCTTTCTTGCTCATTGGTGAGCTACAGGTGCCCGAAGTTACGGTCAGCAACATCGCGCTCTTTATGGCGATCTACAGCGTCGGCGCTTGGGAGCGCAATCGCACTCGCGCGAACGTTGCACGAGGAGTGCTCGTCGCGGGAATGGGCATCTGGCTGCTCATCAGCTTCTTCCGTGCGAGCACTCAGGAGATCGATTTCGACGGGCCAGGCATCGGCGCCCTGACTCCGATCGCTGCCTACATGCTGCAGCAGGTGCTCGTAAACGTCTTGTACTTTGCGGGGGCGTGGTGGTTCGGCGAGCACGCGTGGTCGTCGGCACGCCAGCGCGCACTGACCGACTTCCGCACCGCCCAACTCAAACACGAACAGGAGAAAGCCGCCCGGCACGCGATAACGATCGAGCGGCTGCGCATCGCGCGCGAGTTGCACGATGCAGTCGCCCACCATGTCTCACTGATGGGCGTGCAGGCCGCGGCGGCGCGCGCGGTGCTCGATACAGATCCGGGGCAGGCTCGCGAACAACTCGAGTCACTGGAGTCGTCGTCGAGGGCGGCAGTGAGCGAGCTGTATCAGTTGCTCGGAACGCTGCGTGATGAAGAGACACTCGCACCACCGGTCACCGCGTCGCTCGGGCTCGACGTACTGCCGACTCTCGTGCAGGATTCCCGCTCCGCCGGTCTGCGCGTGTCGTTCGAACAGGTTGGCGAGCCATTGCCCGTGCCGCCACTCGTGGGGCTCAATCTCTACCGAATCGCACAGGAGTCGCTGACTAACGTACTCAAGCACGCTGGTCCGGGAACGCGCACTCGCGTGCATTTGCGCTACGCCGACGATGTCGTCGAACTGGAGATCGCAGACGACGGGCTCGGTCGCCCCGGCCCGAAACAAAGGGGCGCCGGCCTCGGCCTGCGCGGGATGCATGAGCGCATCGATACCCTCGGTGGCAGCCTGGACGCCGGGCCGCGCAGCGGCTCAGGCTGGGTTGTACGCGCCACGGTGACGGTGGGGGTTCACGCATGAATCAGGTGAGAGTAGTTCTCGTTGACGACCACGCCCTCATGCGGCAGGGAATCAGCACCATTCTGTCGGCGCAGCCCGATCTCGAGGTCGTCGGGCAGGCATCCAGCGGAGAAGAAGCACTCGAGGTTGTGCGCCTGAGCCGTCCCGATGTCGTCTGCATGGATGTCGAGATGCCGGGCATGGGCGGGCTCGAGGCGACACGGCAGCTCGTCGCCGATGCTGCGGTGACGGCCAGCATCCTGATGCTGACCACATTTGAGCGCGAGGATTACCTGCTCGCGGCGCTTGACGCGGGTGCTAGCGGGTTCTTGCTCAAGAACGCTCGGCCCGAGCAGCTTGTCGACGGAGTTCGCGCGATCGCGGCCGGCGAAGCATTGCTCGCGCCCGAGATGACACGGGCGGTCATCAAGCGGGCGGTGGCCCGCGACCGCACGGAGTCAACGAACACGCCCGCTAGCGGCGTGATTCCCGAGCATCTCACGGAGCGCGAGGTCGAGGTGCTGCGACTCATGGCCGAGGGACTCTCGAATGACGAAATCGCCGAGGCCCTGGTCGTCGGGCGCGCCACGGTGAAGACCCACGTGTCGAACGTGCTGATGAAGCTTTCGCTGCGCGACCGCGTGCAGGCGGTGGCGTTCGCCTACCGTTCGGGCCTCGTCGTCTAAGCCGCTTGGAAGCGGCCCCCTCCCCCGCACGGTGGAGCTGCGCATTTCCCCCGCGCGACGGAGGTGTGCGCGACATCCAATTCGTAGCGTAGGAGTATCAACCATCTGATCCAGGAGGTCACATGCTCAGCGTGCGAAATCTCAGCCGTAGTTTCGGTAACCGCCTCGTTGTCGATGACGTCAGCTTCGACGTGGGGCGCGGTCGCCTCACCGGCTTTGTCGGCGGCAACGGCGCCGGAAAGACAACGACGATGCGAATGATTCTGGGGGTACTCAGCCCCGACTCCGGCGAGGTGCTGCTCGATGATGCGCCCGTCGGTCAGAGTGCCCTGCACGGTTTTGGCTACATGCCGGAAGAACGTGGGCTCTATCCGAAGATGGAGATCGCTGAGCAACTCGCCTACCTCGCCCGCCTGCATGGCATTGACAAGACCACGGCAACGCAGCGAGCGGACGACCTGCTCGAGCGACTGGGGCTGATCGAACGACGCCGCGACAAGCTCGAGTCACTGTCACTGGGCAACCAGCAGCGCGTGCAGGTGGCGGCAGCTCTCGTGCACGACCCCGATGTTCTCATCATGGATGAGCCCTTCTCCGGCCTCGACCCCCTCGCGGTCGACGAAGTCGTCACGGTCATCGCCGAGCACGCGGCGCGTGGCGTGCCCGTGCTGTTCTCCTCGCACCAGCTCGAGGTCGTTGAGCGGCTGTGCGATGACCTCGTGATAATTGCCAATGGGCGGGTGCGTGCCGCCGGCGAGCGCGAGGCACTCAGAGAGCAATACTCGGGCAACCGCTGGTCGCTCGAGCTCAGCGGCGACGCGGGCTGGGTGCGTGGCATTCCGGGGGTGACAGTCTCAGAGCTCGCCGGAACAACCGCCATCTTCGACGCCGAGCCCGCGGCCGCCGACGCCGTATTGCGCGCGGCAATTGAGCGCGGTTCGGTCGCAAGCTTTCGGCCTGTACGACCGACGCTCGGCGAAATATTCAGAGACATCGTGGTCGACTCATCGGCCGCCGATGAACAGCGCGACCGAGAAGGGGCGGCAGCCTGATGAGCACGAACACAACCAAGACCGAGCGATTGAGCACCTGGGGCGCGACACTCCTCGTTGCCGAGCGCGAGATCCTTTCGCAGGTGCGCTCGAAGGCATTCATCATCTCGACCGTGATCACTCTCGCGTTTGTGGTCGGCGGAATCATCCTCTCCAGCGTGCTGGGCGGGCGCACTGAGTTGACCCAGGTCGCCGTGGTGGGCTCGGTGCCCTCCGTTGTCGCTGAATCCGAGACCATCGAGGTCACCGAGGTGGCGACCCGAGACGAGGCTGAAGAACTCATTAGATCTGAGGATGTCGCGGCCGCACTCGTGAGCGATGACAGCGCCGTCGGCTTTGCACTTATCGCCCTCGACGAGGCACCAGATGGCCTCGTCGCTGCCCTGTCGGTCAGCCCGGAAGTTGAGCTTCTCGACCCCTCGGAAACCCCGTCGGGACTGCGCATCATCATCGGTTTGGCATTCGGCATCGTCTTTATGATGGCCGTGCTCGGTTCTGGCGCGACAATCATGCAGAACACGGTTCAGGAGAAGCAGTCGCGCGTTGTCGAAATTCTGCTTGCGGCGGTTCCCGCTCGAGCGCTGCTCGCCGGCAAGATTCTCGGCAACTCCGTGATCGGCGTCGGCACGGCTGCAGCAATCGCCGCCGCCGCCTCACTGGGGCTCGCGATAACCGGTCAGGGAGAACTGCTCGATCTGTTGTCTGCTCCCCTGATCTGGTTTGTTGTGTTCTTCATCTTCGGGTTCGTGCTTGTCGCGAGCGTGTTCGCCGCCGGTGCCGCCCTCGTATCTCGGCAGGAAGACACCGGTGCCGTGATGACTCCCGCGATGATGCTCGTGATGATCCCGTACTTCGGCGTTGTGTTCTTTGGCGACAACCCGACGATTATGACGATCCTGTCGTATGTGCCGTTCAGTGCTCCCGTGGCAATGCCGGTTCGCCTGTTCTTCGGCGAGGCCCAGTGGTGGGAGCCGCTGATCTCGCTCGCACTGCTCGTCGCGGCAACCGCCGTGGTAGTGCTCATCGCGAGCAAGATCTACACGAACTCTCTGCTGCGCATGGGTTCGCGGGTATCGCTCCGGGATGCGCTCAAGGCGAGCTGACCCGGCACTGAGACAGATAGCCCCGCAATCGTTGAGGTTGCGGGGCTATCTGTTTATCGCTCAGTGAGAGTTACCGCGTTTCGCAGACGAATGTGCCGGTGTTCGGGTACTTGGTCAGGCGCTCAGTCGCGGGGATGGCGAGCTCTGCCGATCCCACTGATCCGTGCGCGACAGCCAACTGGCGCAGCATCGAGGTCATCGACGCGGTCTGGGTGTTCGAGACCTTGCCCACGCCGTTTCCCGATTCGCACAGCTTGAAGTAGTTGATCGTTGAACGCCAGTCGATCAGTCGGTCGCCCTGCACCTTCGAAGAACCGCCCGCATCGCCCTGGTCGGCCTGAAGCGCATCGGTGCCCGACCCGCCATACAGGGTGTCGCCGCCGTTGAGCGTCTGGCGGCTCCTGTCCGTGTCTTCGGTCGGTGCTGCGAACTGCCACAACTTGGGGTCGCTCGTGCGGCGCTTGATGTCGAGCAGGTCGCTGCCGGCTCCACCGAACACGATGTCGTGGTCCGCGCCGCCCCACAGTGCGTCTGCGTCATCGCCGCCGAAGACAACGTCGTTTCCTGCACCCGCGTTGGCGACATCCTTGCCAGCTCCGGCGTGTATCGAGTCCGCTCCGCCGTCGCCGAGCATGAGATCGTCACCTCCGACAGTCGACTGGGTGAGGGTGACCACGGAGATCAACGTGCCACGAGGGCGAATTGTCTCCTGCACAAACGACTTGCTGTCTTTGATGACCCGGCCAACCGCGCCGAGTGCGGCAGCGGGAGTCGGCACGTTGATGGCTTGATCGCCCATCAGAGCGTCGTCGCCTCCACCGCCCTGCAGGATGTCTCCCGGCACTGCTTCACTGCCGAACGCCTGCTTCGGCCGCTTCGTACGGGTGTTGTCGAACTGTCCATACAGATCGTCATCTCCAGTGCCGCCCATCAGCAGGTCGCTACCCGACCAGACACCTGGCAGCTTGTCGGCCATGGCGACCTGTCGCACGGTATGCATGCCGGTGGCACCGCCAGCGAGCGTCTTGTTCGCACCGTTACGGGTGATGCGGCCGTTGTCGCCAAGCAGCACGTCGCGGGCGCTTCCGCCGTCAAGTACGTCATTGCCGTCGAGCAGCCCGGCGGTCGAGATGTCTGTCGCCCCCTTCGGCGCAGTGAGCAGTCGATCAGTGACTCCATCGACGGAATTGGTGATGATCGCTCCTGTGTTGCTCGAGCCACCACCGACCAGATCGTCTTCACCCTCATTACCGTTGAGTGTGTCAGCGCCGTCGTTGCCCTCGAGATAGTCGGCGCCCGACCCGCCAGCGAGCTCATCGTCGCCCGCCTGGCCGAATAAGAGGTCGCGACCTTCGTTGCCGTCCAGGGTGTCGGTGCTGCCCGCGCCAGTCGGCGAACTCTTCTTGGCAGTAGCCAGGTCGAAGAGCAGCACAGTTCGCAGCCTCGTGCCATCAGTACGGAGTGCGTTCGTCGTCTCGAGTCGAGCGTTATCGCCGGCGAGCACGTCGTCGCCCGACCCGCCCGACAACTCATCAGCACCGTCGAGCTGGCCGGCACCGGTGCGTGCAGGCGAGATGACGCCGTCACTTGACGAGCTGCCTCCGGTCAGGATGTCGTCGTCGGCGCCTCCCAACAGTTCATCGGAGCCCGCATCGCCTTCGAGAATGTCCACGCCGTCGTTGCCCTCGAGGGTGTCGTCGCCGCCCTGCCCGAACATCGTGTCTTCGCCGGTGCCGCCCGATATATCGTCATCGCCGGAGAAGACGGTGGAAGCGTTCGCACCCGGTGCCGGAGCATCCAACAACTTCACGAAGATCGAGAAGAGACCGTTCACGGGGATCCCGTTGTCACCCAGGAGCATGTCGTCGCCAGCGCCACCCGCGAGGGTGTCGCCGCCATCGGCCGTCGCCGGAGTTGTAGAGCCGCCGACGATCTCGTCATCGCCGGTGCTGCCGTCGATGACATCCTTGCCGTCGCCGCCCTCGACGCCGTCGTCTCCGCCACCAGCATCGATGATGTCGTCACCGCTCTGTCCGAAGATGAGGTCGTCGAGACCGCCTCCGCGCATTGTGTCATTGCCACTTGCACTCGCGGGCTGCGAGCTGAGGGGCACGTCGAACAGGTCGACTGCCACCTCGCTGCGGATTCGGCTCCAGCTTGTGCGCGTGTTCACGGCGACGATCCGCAGCCGCGCGTTGTCTCCGGCCATAACGTCGGAGCCATCATCGCTGTCGACTCCTTCATCACCGACGACTACGTCATTACCGTCGTCAACTCCGACCGCGGTACGCGTCAAGGTCACTGCGCCTGTCGTTGACGATCCGCCGATAAGAAGGTCGTCTCCGTCGTCGCCCTGAACGTGGTCAGCGCCGGGTCCACCCTCGACAACATCCGCGCCCGGTCCACCGAAGGTGCGGTCGTCGCCGCTCTGACCAAAGACCCAGTCGGCGCCTACTCCTCCGTAGACCTTGTCAGCAGGACTCTGCGTCGGGTCGGCAGCCAACAGCGTCACGCCGAGACCGGCGATGGCCGTACCCGGGAGGGCGTCACGCGAGAGGCTGGCGTTGTCGCCCAGAACGACATCGTTACCGCCATCGCCAAGCACCTCGTCCGCGCCATCCTTGGCACCCGCGGTATCGCTACCGCCAGCCAGCATGTCGTCACCCGAACCACCGCGCAGAACGTCAGCACCATCGTTGCCGAACAGTATGTCGTCGCCGTCGTCGCCGACCACCAGGTCGTCGCCAGCGTCTCCGTTGATCAAGTCATTGCCGGCACCGCCCCGAACGAGGTCCTTACCTGACCCACCGCTCACGCTCTCGTCGTCGCCAGCGCCCGCATCGATGTAGTCAGAACCGGCTCCGCCTTCGAGGCTTCCGTCAGCCACGTCGCCGCCAAGTATGCAGTCGCCGTTGCCCACGGCTCCGGTCATGCCGCTGAGGGGAATGGAACCGGTGTCGCCGACGACCGTGCTCGTTCCCGACTCAATCTTTCCGTTGCCGTCGAGATCAGCCTTGCCATCTGCAAAGACGACGCCGCCCACGATTCCGGTGAAGTTGCTGCCGCCCACAGTGACGATGCCGTTGGTGACCTTCAAGCCCTCGAGCTGACCGTCGTTGTCCTTGCCAGAGAGGTCGCCCTTCAGGTCGATTCGTCCGTTCACGACGCTTGTCGAAACCGAGCACGTGATGTCACGCCCGTCAGACGAGGCGTCTGCGGTGGCAGCCGCTACCGCTGGGTCTGAGGCGAGGTTGTCGCCCGCGATGGTGTTGACACCGCTCTCGCCAAGCAGAAGGTCAGAGCCGGCACCGCCAGCGATGGTGTCGTCGCCATCGCCGCCGCGCACCAGGTCATCTCCGACGTCGCCAAACAGTTCGTCGTCGCCGCCCGATCCATAGAGTCGGTCTTGACCCGCTCCACCGCGAACCAGGTCGTCTCCCTGAACTTCGGCTTCTACGTCGGTTCCGTCTCCATCGAGCAGGTCATTGCCATTGCGACCACAGACGACGTCGTCACCTGCACCGCCAGACAGGGTGTCGCTACCCGCTCCTCCGATAACGAAGTCACGATCGCCACCACCTGAAACCACATCGGAGCCGCTCGCACTGTCTGCGCCCGGGCTGTCACACTGCGCTCGCACCGTCTCGTCGTCGGGTGTCTGAAGCGTTTGGATGTTGGGCACGTCGAACCTGAGGATGGCGTTACTGGCGTTGAGGCCTTCGACGGTGACCGTCTGCGAGGCGCTGAAATCGCCGGCCAGCGGGTAGTTTCCACCGACCACGACATCTGAGCCGTCACCTCCGGTCACGTCGTCTGAGCCGTCGCCTCCAACCACAAGGTCGCCAGAGTCAAGAAGGGGCCGCACCGCATCGCGATCGGTTGTCGGAAAGAGAATGCCGGGATCGGAGCCGATGCCACCGTTGAGAACGTCGTCGCCATTCTCGCCACGCACCTCATCAGCACCGGGGCCACCGCGAAGACGGTCGGCGCCGTCGCCACCGTTGACCGTGTCGTGGCCTTGACCGCCGTCGATCTGGTCGGCGCCACCGTCGCCGTTCACGATGTCGTCGCCCGCACCCGTGTTGATTATGTCGTCGTCATCTCCGCCGTCGACGTGGTCATTGCCGTCGCTGGTTTCGATTGTGTCTTTGCCGGCGCCGCCCGAAATGTGCGCGTCAGCGGTGAACCTGGGAGCGATGAAGCCCGGCTCCCCCGCGGTCAACATGATCGGCTCGTTGTTGGGCCCGGCTGTCATGACCGGCATCGCATAGAGGCGCACCGTGTCAGCGTTGTCGCCAGCATCCGCGATGATTTTTGTTCCATCTGCCACGACATAGTTCTGCACTACATCGAATGCGCTGACCTGGAGGGTGATTTTTCCGTCGCTCGGCGGAGCGAGCTGTCGAACCGTGTACTTCTCGGCGCTCTGACTGGTGAACGCCTCGCGAAGGTTCGCGGCGCTGCCCATTGTGAGTTGAAGTGTCTTCGCCACCTTGTCTTCGACTGCGAGCACAGGGTCTGGTGCCTTCTCACAATTGAATTCGAACAGGGTGAGTCGGGGGCTTCGCACGATGTCGAACGAAGTCGAGAACGAGTAGAAGAAGAGTTCAATCTCGAAGTAGAACTGCAGGAAGAACGACATGCCAGACGAGACGTCGAAGGCACAAGAGGGGCCGGTTGACGTTCCAGCAAACTCGTCGGTATAAATCTTTCCGTCGCCGTTGGGGTCGAACGCGTCGAGCGAGAGGTCAAGCACCACTCCGCCCTGGATACCTGCCGAGGCGAAACCAATACTCACCCCAGCGCCAGCCGACACACTAAAGGTCAGGCTGATTTCGGGTACATCGTTGCCGTTTTCGAGGTCACTGATGTAGAAGCCGTTGCTGAGCAACGCAGGATCAGAGACACCTGCGACAACCTCGTCGAAGGCCTCAATGTCGCCGGGCTCGAGGCTGTTGATCTTCTTGGTAAGACCTCGGGTGTCGAATCCGAAAGCGAAACGGCCGTCGAGTTGCACCTTTCCGTTGATCTTCGCTTCAACGGGAACCGGACCTACTGCGAACGGACCGAACTTCTTTGCGATCTCGGCTGAGACGCCAGCGTGTCCGAGATCGACGTAGATGAGGGTGGCGTCGCCGGTGTTGCTGAGCATGGAGAAGATCTCCGAGGTGTCTTGCAACACGGGCACTGAGACACTCGGCAGGCTCAGGTACGAGGTCTTCGTTGTCGTCTTTTCGACCTTCGTGCCTTTAGGAAGTTTCTCGTCGGCTTCCGCCTTCTCCTTCTTCGCTTTCTTCTCGTCTGGCTCGCATGCACCCGACGAACCGCTGCCGTCGAACTCTCGCGTCGACTTCGTGCCGTCTTTCGCCGACAAGGTTTCGGTGCACTTCGGCCGGTCAATCTGCTCGGGCTCCAACACAAAGCCGCCGAGGAATCCCGTACCGATTGCCCGCAGGTCGGGCGTGCCATCGGCCTGGCCCGCCACGAGGTTCTGCAACTGAAGCAGGTTGAGGATGAGCTGAATCTTGGGATTCTTGGCGCTTTGCAGAAGCGTCATCAGGGAGGTCGGGCCCCTTCCAACCATCTCGGAAAGCTCAGAAACGACGGGAATCGGACGCGCGAGGGTGTCTACCACCGGGTTCAGCGGCGCCAACCACTTCTTTGCCTTTTCGAATCCGGGGATCAATGCCGAGTTGAACGTGTCGACATCGACTCGTAGCGCTTGGAACTTCAGCTCCTTGTACTTTCCGTCTTTCCACGTTTGGTCGATCGCGCCAAGCACGTCGAAGAATTTGGCGCTGGAGGCAAATGACTCGAAGTAGACAGCGAGAGTTCCGTCTCCCGTCACAGTCGTGACTGGCGTGACGGTCTTGTCGTAGAGATCGGGAAGGTAGGCCAGCTCGCCGTCGCCCGCTGCAGGCAGCACATCAACCTTGATGAGGGCGTCCAATTGCGTGCGGGGCGCACCGGTCTTCTGGCGATCCACGAGAACCGAGGGGAACTTGCCGACGTAGGCGTCAATGCAGAGCGGGTTGGGGGCGGTGCTCTTCGCCTCGTAGTCCGGAACGTCGAAATCGACTGTTTCGGTTCCCTCTTTTTTCCACCCTGACGCGCGGCTCCAGGAGTGGCACGTGTCGGCGTCATACTTCGGCAGCTCTGCGTGGATATCCACCTCAAGGAGTGGGTTCTCCGCGTCTACGGGTTCGAGCTTGACGTACGGTCCTGTGCCGCGACCGATTCCTACGGTTACGTCGAGCGTCCAGCTTGTCGTTGCGGGCACTTCGAGGTTGGTGATGATTGTCGAGCCTGCAGGACCAACGTGGAAAGGTACTTTGACCGGTGTCGCGGGCGCCTCTCCCTGCAACGTCAGGTGGGCAGTGATCTGCTGCACGTCTGCGACCGTCGTTGACGCGTTCTCGCAGTCACGCGCACAGGTCAACTCGACAGGATCAGCGGTGACCGTAATTCCGTTCGAGGTGACGCCCGACTTCGCCGTAGCGAGGGCGGTGGCAAGTGCTGTCTTGAGGGTGCTGATCGTTGCGCTTTCGCTGACCAGTTCCGCCTTCGTCAGCGCAGACCGCGCTTTCGACACGAACTTGTTCAGATCCGCCGGTACGTCGGCGCCAGCGTTGAGGTTTGTACCGACGAGCGGCAGGCTCATCGGAACGTCATCGTCGTCGAGCACCTTGGCACCGTCGAGTGCATCGCCGAGGGTGAGCGACAGGCCACTCAGGCCGTCGGTGAGGTACCGGTAGGCGATGGGCTGCTGAGCGGTATTTCCACCCTTTCCGCCCGAGCTCTCATTGGCCGGCAGCGCGACCATAACGGTCTCCATGGGCACGTCATTTGCCGTCTTGAGCGGAAGCTCGAGGCACGCGGCGACATCCGGCGCATCGTTGGCGCTGGGATTGCCACAGACCTGCGGCCCGCCGACCTTGGTTCGCTCCTGGGTCAGACTCGTCGGCAGTTCGGCAGTCGATGTCCAGTCCGCGTCAGATCCCGGTACCGACATTGTCGATTTCACACCGATGCCGAGCTTGATACCGGCGACGTCGCCGGTCTTGATCCGCGCGGATCCGAAATCTGCGTCCTTGCCTGCCAGATCAGCCTTTACGTTGGGAGCCTCAGCGCCACCCACAATGCCGGTTACCTGTTCGCTAACCCCGGTGTCGCCTCGAACCTCAGAGTCGGCGGTGACGAGGTTGACACCGACCACGTATTTCGCAGATGACGCAACAGTCAGCGGCAATTCCGCAAGGGTCTGCTCCTCGCTGGTTTCCGCGCTGATCACTCGCAACTCCTGCTGCCCGGTGGCGACGCGCAGCGGTATGTTTCGTTTTCCTGTTGCCTTCAGCGACGTTTCCAACACCAGCGTGGGCGAATCGCCCGTGGTCAGGGTGAACTCCAGTTCGGGAGTGCCATCGAGTGCATCTGTGCTGTCGCCAGTGATGTTGTCCGTCATCAGCTTCTTGAGTGTGACGGCAAATTCCTGCATGGATGAAACGCTGTCTGCCTCGGCCGACGCGTCGTCCTGAATGTCCGAGAGGGCAGTGCCGAGAGTGTCTCGAGCGACGCTGATCTCGGTGGGCAGCAGGTCGACCAACGGGAACGTGCGATCGGCCCCAAGGTCGGCGCCCGGTGAAACAAATGAACGGTGTACCGCGGCAAGATTTTCAATCAGGATGTCGCGCAGGGCGTCCTGGTCGCCGTCCATCACGTAGGGGTGCCCCGGGGCTACTCCACCCGCCGCCAGCGGGCCTTCAAGACAGGTCAACTCGTGGATCGACGTCACTTCAAACTTTGAGCAGATGGTGCTGCTGGCATTGGCCATGCCCAGGTCGTAGAAGGGGCGCGTGACGACGCGGTCCGCGGCGTCTTCGTCGCCGGTGAATCCGAATTGCGCATAGAAGTCTGCGGTGGGATCCACCACTGTCGCATCTTCACTGTCGGCGCCCATAACGCTTTGCCGCGCGGGAACGACGTCGAGCAGGCGTAGCGCGTCGTAGTCACCGGGATCCGTGGTGCCGGCGGTCGTGACGGTGGGGAGGCTGTCTGGAACGAGGCTGGCCCACTCGGCCTCGACGATGCCCGCCTTTTTGACCGGTCGCGGTTGCGAGTCCTGAACATTCAGGGTGGCCTGCGCAGACAGGCCGCGCGTGACGTTGGGTGCGACGGCGGAGTCCTCTGCCAGCACTCTGGTGACCGATACAACGTCGGTGAGCGTCTCTCCCCTGGGCAAGAGAAGGTCAGGGGTGGGCACCTTCACCGATGCAGCCGTTACGCCGGTCTGCTCGAGCGCGTAATCGCTGACGTCGACATCCACCTGCAGAAATCCGATGCGGGCGACGAGTTTGGCTTTGACGGGCAAAGCGGCGTCGACCTGCTCGATCTCGTAGACGAGACCGCCCGCTCCCGGGCGAACAAAAACGGTGGGGTCGACGGGCGCTGCCTGATCGTCTGTCTCGGTTGCGGGCTTTTCCAAGCCGATTCCGAAGTCGGCACTGAATGAGCGACCGCTTGTTGTGACAGTGGCCTGGCCGGTCTGCAACGGCTCTTTGCTTGCAGTGGGGCTCTCGCCTGTCTGGGCACAGTGTCGCTGCGCACCATCGGGGGTGTCAGCTGCCTGGCACAGGCCGGTGAGACCGGTCAGCGGTGCGAGGTTGCCGTTGCCGCCCGTGGCCGCGTTGGTGATCTCGTCGGCAGCAGAGTTCTGGCGAACTTCGATCTCAAATGTGCCGTTCGAGCGGTCGTACTTGACGTCACCGTTCAGCCCCAGACCGTGAATCGCCGCGCCCAGAGACTGGATTGACTGCAGAGCAGACCGGGCCGCGTACTTGGCGCCATCCGTGCCAGTGAACTTCACGCGAAGAGCCGGAAAGCCATCACCTCCCGAGACGACCACGTTCGCGGTAGGCGAGCTGCCGAGCGTTCCCGCGCCTCTGCCCGGTGTCGAGA
>Ga0247805_1000096_pt1 | contig 70305 bp, 120 predicted proteins | sample UWRJL044104R1_FD_180930 | JGI IMG/M metagenome (GOLD analysis project Ga0247805, IMG submission 180930) | Plant litter microbial communities from Arlington Agricultural Research Station in Wisconsin, United States - UWRJ-L044-104R-1 | ecosystem: Environmental > Terrestrial > Plant litter >...
CACTTGCATTGTTGCCGTCATCATCAACGTCTATATTCAAGTTAAGTACAGCGCCTATAGCATAGCGCCTCTGGTATGTGATGTTCGATCCGATTCCTTGTGGATCATTCTTAGATGGTGTCATCTGATATGTCTCCATCATAAACTCTCCTGATTCATGCGCAACCATTGTAGTTAGTCCGTTCACGCCTGACGGCCATTGAGTGACCACCAAGCCACTATCTATTAACGGCTGATGTACTTTGTCTAAAATATCAGGTAAAGCCGCATAGGCACTTTTAAAGAATGGGTTTTTGCTGTCTTTAGGTATTTTACCAACTAGTTTTTGAAAGTTTAATAAGCCTAGTGTTAAGTTTTTGATTGATTCTGATTTTTCCATGATTAATCTTGTTTTAAGTCCCATCTTGCCTGTCTGATGATCTCGTCTTTTAATTCAAGTTCTTCTTTGGCTAAGGGAATGTGTTTGTGAATGTTTGCTGAGTGAATTAACTCTCCCGTAATTGAGTTTTGAAAATAGTTGCTGTTCTTCTTCCTGATGTGTAGAGGAAGGTGTTTAAGGATTGGGTTCTTTTTCTTTGACATCATGAATTGTGCTAAATACAGTTAAAGCGGCAGTTATAAATGATGACGTTTGCATGTCTGCTGTTGATTCGTAGAAAGGTGTAGGTTTACCAAAGTCAGATTGATGTGTATTGATGGCAAATCCACCATTAACCTCAAATACGTTGTACTTATTGCCTTTATCATCTATCAGATTGTCTCCAACATATATGTGCCGTCCTGTATCGTCTGTTAATCCTATCGCTTGCTCAATAATCAAATGCTTTGGTTCTTTACCGTCTTTATTGAATAAGAACTGATCGTAGCAGTTACCCCACTCTCCAAATAATACACACTCTCCGATTAAGCTAAAGCCTAGATTGTTCTCTGGTGAATAATTCATGAGCCAACACTTGTTTAGGTCATCCCATGCTCTGAATGTCTGTGTCATGATTGTTTAATTAAATGTGGATGTTCATATATGTTTCCTATTACCCTTCTCCATTCTGATAGGTCTCTAAACGACCCACAAAGATTATATTCTCCGATTATTAAGTCCATCGTTATAACCTCAGGATCAAATTTTCCACCCCATTCTCTTTCATCAAAGTCAAGTAGGTCACCTTCAAATATTTCTTTGCCATCTGCATCTAATAATCCTGTGAACTGCATGATGTTTCCGTAAGAGTCGTGTTCTTGCCTATCGTAACCGTCTAAGTCAAAATATCTCATTTGCTTTAAAACAGGTTCGTAGTCTCTAAACTTAATCTTTCTCATAACTACAAGTCTACTTGTTTAACCAGATCAGCATAAACCTGCTCTATTCGCTCTATATATTCCCTAAGAGACAGTATCTCGTCCGAGTCAGCATGATGTGCCTGAATGATCTTTTTGATCGCCTGAGACATTGTTGTTGGGAAGCATAGTTGAGTGCTGTTTTCCTGTCCTGCGTTCTTACCTTCTTTGATCGTTCCTAATCTTGAGATAGGGAAGCATCCGGGTTCTACTTTGATGATGTAAGTTGTTTCTTCTAATGTTACTTTGATTTCCATGTTGTTTATTTTAAAGTGTTCTTTTGATATAAGTAATTATTGAGTGTAGCATCTTTTTCTGCCCTTGTAAGTATAAAACTGTGTCTGACATAGCATGAGTGCTAAAATCATCGTTAAGCGCTTGTAACTGCTCTAATAAAGCCTCAGCGTATTCCTTTGCTGATGAATCAGGGATGTTAAGGTCTAAGTCTTCTATTCTCATAACCCTAATTCTATGAAGCGATCTATTAAATCACCTACGGTTAAATATTGTCTCATTTCTTTCTCGCTGAACTCTACATCTAGCTTTCTCTCTAACTCACAGAACAACTCTAAGCGCTCTAATGAATCTAAAGTGGTGAGCAGATTGGTATCCTCTGTTATTGGTGCCTTATCCCAAGCCTCACAGCTTTGAATGATCTCTAGGAAGTCTAGTCTGTCTTTGTCGGGTTCTTCGCTCTCAGGGCTTGTATTGTCTTCATATCCATCTGATAGTTCATATTCCTCTCCGTCTACTCTGCGGGTGAAATTAATTGGTTTGCCTTTCATGACGTTAAAAATATACAGGGGTAAAACATTGTTGTTTCGGTTTCTGGTTAATATCTAATGTTTCTATGTAATAGACAACCTTAGATTTGTTTTGTAGATGCGGTTGGAGTAGAGTTTTGATTTGACTGTTATTGTAATCAGAGTATTTTTCTACAGGCACCCTAATGATATGAATCAATGTGCTTTTAAACTCCTTTTCTACCTTATCGGCATCCAAATCTGTTTTCTCTACATCTTCCTTTGTTAGTGTAATGTCGAGGCTTTGATAATTTTGTGTTTTTGCTTTCATAATATCTCTCTGATTGTTTTTGTGATTGTCTCTAACACCTCTATTGGAAGTTCCTCAATGTTTAAGTCTACACTCTCCATTCCCATTACTACGTCTGAGAAGTGAACCTTGTTGCTTATGCCGGAGATATACATTGGAATGAACTGATCGGGAAGTTCAAAGCTAATTAGCTTAAGTCTGCTGATTAATTCATCCAATTGGGCTACGTTCAGCCTCTCTAAGGAACTTTTAACTGTTAGGTGGACTATTGGGTAGGAAATGATCTCTAAGGCTTTAGATGGCTCTGTTCCTTGTGACACTAAATCAGCATGTGGTTTGAGTGTGTTGTTTACAAAGTCGAGTAGTTGGTTGTGTTTTGTCATGATTGGTTATTTAAATTCTGTTCCTGTTTTACGTTCTGATTCTTTGTCTGCTAAGTAAACTTTAAGTAGTCCTTTTGCATTGGCGCTGTCTAAGAAGTCACAATATGCTATTGATCTTGGATAAGGTTCTATTCCGTATTTGCCATGATAAAGAAGTTGTCCATTCTCGTAGGCACCGGAGTCTACTATCATTACCGCGTAATACTTACCGTCTGATACAATCTTATAGCCTTTAGGGACTTTATAATCCTTGTCTGAGGGGTAGAATACCTTGTTCCAGTATCTAAAGTGAAAGTATTCTTGATTTAGACCTAGAAACATTGCGAACAAGAATACCAGTACCGCAAAAACTAATATCACTATTAGTGCTGTACCTCCTGAATCTGTTTGTTCTTCTTCCGGTTTGTCTTTTAATTCAATTTCCATGTTTTCTATTGTTTTAAATGCCACCACTTCTGATACTCTCCTAACAGTATGATTAGAATGATAATTAGGATAGTAAAGAAGATGTTGGTTGGGGTTAAGTATTTGTTAGTTTTCATGGATATTACCGCTGATTATACACCAGTCTGATTCGTTTTCAAAAGGCATCAGTTCTAAGTTTGGGTAATCCCAACAGAATGAAGCTGAATCTTGGTTCCAGACCACGCTTCCCCCGTCTTGATTTGTATCACCTTCGTATATCTCAGAATTGTTTATGTCATTGCATCCGGTATACTGTTCTTCACATTTCCTAGAAGTTCCACTACGGTGGGTTGGCGAACTAAAACTATCATCTGAATGGTTGCCGAATCTGTCTATTTGCCCCCAGTAAGTAAATCCACTGAACTTGCCTGTATGGTCGTAATGTGCTGATCTATATTTTAATGTTCTTTTCATTGTTTAGTCCTCCTTGTTTAAAGCGTTTATAAGGGCATCTGCTAGTTTAACTGACTTACTTGCTGTGGTTTCAATTAAAGAGTCATCTAGCACGCTAATATTCCAATCTAGAGAAGCTAAAAGACCGATCATTGCTTGTCCGGCAAAGTGTTGCTTAAATGTAAGTGCATGTATTTGCTGTGAGGTTCGCTCCCCACTGCTGTTCATGATTTGATCTGGATTTATTTTCATGATAGTTTAGATAAGTAATAGGTTTTAGGATAAATTAGATTGCTTGGTTCTTTTGATAGCTTGTAGTGGTCTTTAGCGTAGTCAAACTGAGACTTTGTGATGCTTTGATTTGAGATCGTATAACTTACACCTCTTAACAAGCTTTTCTTTCCAAAGGTGATGAAGTCTTGGACTACTATCTTCTCTCCTGCTTTTAACAGGTCATGGATTTCTTCTTTCTTCATGGTCTACTAGTTTTAAATTGTCTTCTTGGAACCAAGAGGCGATTTCTAATGAATATTTATGCTTACTTTTTTCATCTGAACCTCCGTACAAATCAAAGTACGACCCATTAACTTTAGATTTCTTACCTACTAAATCAGGCCTTAGATCATACCAATACGTTGTGTCATTTTCCGTTAATAGATTGTTTGGCTTAGGAGTATCTACCATGCCTATTTTATATAACTCGTCCCAATCTGATTTCATGTGAAATATTGGATGACCATAATGAGCGATCTCTACAATATCTCCTGCTTTAAATTTACTTGGTTTGTTTTTCATTTTGCTCTTTGATTAGTCTTACTTCTCTAATGATTAATGCTGTCTGTTCCTGAATGAACTCGTTCTTTTCTTTTAACTCTTGATTCTCTCGTTGTAAGCGATTTACTTCTTGGCATTCCTTAATGTAAGCACAAGTGCAGATCGTTAGTCCTCCTAAGGATATAGCGCAAAAAAGGACAAATAATAGGTCGTTGTTCATGGTGTGTTGATTTCTGTTGATACAATTGTCATTTGAGCCAGTTCATAGTTTCCTATTTCGCTGTATTTCTCACTAGGAAAGTCTATTCTGTATGAAGCATCATTTAAAGCCTCTTGTGCTACTTGCTCAGCATACTGTTTCATGGCAAAGATTATTCTCTTGTAAGCAGGATCAGCCTTTAATGCTGAGGTTGTACAATTAAGAGCGTACTCTATTGAAAAGCCATTGGGTTCAAATGTGTTGATTAATATTTCTTCTGCTGTTTTCATGATTATAATATTTCGTCTCCAATTGATAGTTCAAAATCTTTCTTACATTCAGGGCATTTAAGAATCCCATAAGGTGTGCCGTCACTATATTCTAACTTGCTCCATGCACTTCTATGGATATTGCTATATGTTCGTTCTTGACATTCAGGGCATACAGCGCTATAAGTAATATGTTTTATTCCGATTGATTCTTTCATGATTAAATGAATTTAGGTTTTAACTGCTCCCATAACTCTAGGGCTACTTCTTGAATTTCTTGCTCAGTTGTGTATTCTAGATATAGATAGAAGTTATGACGCTCTCTTGCTTCAAAATTTAATGCTCTCCATGTGTAATCATCAGAGTTTGTTGTAGGCAACCATTTCTTTTTGCCTTTAGGTCTGTATTCAACGTCAACCCTGTATTTGTGTTCGTTTCTGTATGATTCTACAACTAAGGTTACAAGTACATTCACTTGTGTTCCGTCTTCACGTTTAAATATCTTTTCGTGTCTCATTTTATGCTGTTTTTAAAGGGTTATTTATAGCAATATTGCTGTCCATTTTATGACTTACTACATTATTCATCTTCTCTGGAATCCGGCTCCCAACAACCTTGATAATATTAGGGAGGCATTTAAATACGAGTCCGGTTTTTTTTGAATGTTGATATTTGTTACTGATGTATCTTTCTCTAAACTCACGATAAGAAATAGGGAATGGTTCAACTATAATCGAGTTGCGTTCAGACCTAATCAGCTTTAGTTTATTCAATTGCTTCTGAAAACGTAGTCCGGTTGCTTGTGATCTGTAGAACATGGCACCTATATTCCTATTTGATAAGATAAAATCTTTTGACAGCGAAGTTTCTAACGATGAATTGTTAAGGGTAAGGGTCTTTTCAAGTTTAAGAAGTTTCTTAGTCTTCTTAGGATCGGATTTCTTACTCTGATGAATTTTAATGATGTCCTTCTTTAGTTTGTAGATTTTCTCTTGCTTGTGTAGATTACTGTTTAGTATTGTGAATTTAATGTAAGCTTGTTGTTCTTTTCTTTTTGGCGATACCTGAACTGGAAATTCAGCTGACGGATACCGCTTTAATAGTTTATCTCTACCTGTCAGGCATAAGTTACCGTTGTTAACGCTTATTAAGCCATTATCAGCGAGTTTCTTTATGTGCTTGGATAATGTAGTAGGTGAGCAATTTAATTGTCTTGAAAGGCTTCTAATAGAATAGTTGTAAAAGATGCCTTTGGTGTGTATTGAACGAAGTTGAACAAACGTAGCAAGAGCATTGAGCCAATTGAATTTGTTGGCTGTGTGGATCAACTTTAGTGTTAACCATGCTTTGTTCTCGTAATGCTTGTGTTTGTATCTCAACCTCAGCGTATTTAAAGTAACTGCTGATTTTGTCTTTGGAGATTGCGAATTACCAAATCGGTTCAGCTAATAAACCGATGCAAGTATAAGAAATTATTTGTGAATAAAAAAAAGCCACTCAATCGGGAGACTGAAATGGCTTGGTATTTTTGGGTAATTCGCACCACAAAAGTAGTAATAATTATGCCAAAGTGAAATTAATCTTTCAAAACTACTAGTCTCCCCTTCTTCACTAGTTGAAGTTTATCTCCTGAGTACCAAAATAGTTTCCCATTTCTTTTAACCCAATATTTAGGGAATGATGTTTCTTGACAGGCACCTATTGGTTCAATCTCCACTAGTTTACCTGTTACGTGCATCAATTTGTCTGTGATCCTTCCGTCTTCGTCCATTTTGTTAGAAACGAATCGTACTGTATCGCCTAATTCTATTGTTAGTTCCATTTGTTTAAGGTGTTAGTTTTAAATAGAGAATTTCCTTAATTCTTCATAGTTATTGATAAACCCGTTTTCTTTGATGTATGATAGAATAAAAGGCAAACTATATACGTTAGCGTCATTGTCGGCTAAAACAATCCCATCGGATGGTTGGTATTCTATATGAAAGAAATTAGGCTCATTTTCGTTGGGGCTTGAGAATTTAAAATATCGAAGTAGTTCTTCTAAAACCATATCATATCTTATTTCTAGTGTTGTCCTAGCGTGATCAGCAAGTTCTATGCATTTTATTAATCGTTTCATAATTTAAAGAGTTACTTGAATGAATTTAATTACTGCTGATGCTATAGCTATTACCTCACATGCTACAAGAATCTTGAGCAGTGGATGATCTTTTGGGATGTTGGTTTGTGTTGTCATTTCTTTTCTCTTTTAATTTCAATGATAAGGTCGGACAATACACTTGATTGTGCTTGATATATCAGTGCCTGTCCATAGTTGCCAAATTTAGCAGATGTTCCCTGCTTGTCATTTAGTATCCCAATTTTAATATCTAGGTGTGTGAGTATTTCTTCTGTTGTCATGGCTTTTGTTTAAATGATGATCTAATAAGTTCTAATGCAAACCATAAGGTTACTACTGACAAAGGTATTAATACAACGTGGCTCTTAGCTTCTGCGTTGGGAGACCATTTCATGAAAATAACGGTTGCTATGATAAACATTGATGCTAGCTGTAGTTTCATGGTCTGTAGTTTTTACCTTGTTCCATTTTAAGGAATTGGTTTTGAATATTGTAGATAAATTCTTTAAGTTCTTTTACTTCGTCCTGTAGCTCAATCACAGCCTCTGTAGGGCTAAGAAAAGCAGGATGGTCAATAAGATCGGTCAACGGCACCTCAAGTACGTCAGCGATCAGTAAAACCATCGCCAGATCAAGCTTTCTATTTCCTAATTCTATAGCGCTCATTGTCCGGTAATCAATGTGTAATACCTCAGCAAGTTGCATCTGTGTGATTTTACCTTCTTTGCGTATGTTCTTGATCTTCTCACCAATAGTCTCTCTGATCTGTTGGTCTGTTTTTATGGGTTGTCTCATTTGTTTTGTGTTTATATGTGCTTAATGCAAAATGGTTTAGGGTCAACATCTAAATCGGTATTGAGCCACTGTTCTGTTTTTGAATGGCATTTCTGAATCATGCCGTTTCTGAATCTGTAGATTTCGTGCTTTGCGCTGTCTTTCATTTTCATGCTGTATCCCGCAAGCATTTCTCTTTCTGTGGCATCTTTGTATCCGGGTCTTTCTCCGTATGGTGTTGACTTCTCCACGCTACGCTTGTAATGTTGATAGCATAGCCCTGCTTTGTATTCTTGTTTCTGGCATTGAACTTTGTTTCTTCTACCTAAGGGGCTATAACCTCCGTGATGCGACTGTAATATCATTTTGGTACACATGGTCGGTTAGATTAAGATATGCTCCACAACAGGCGTTGCAGTTCGTCAGAATGAATACCTAAGAAGTTAACAGAGATACCAGAGAGAGAAGCAAGTTCTTCAATGGCTTTAGAGTCTTTAACATTGGTAAATAGTATTGCCTGTAGGTCAGGTCTTTTCTCGAACGCTCTGGTAAGAGATAGTTTTGTGTTTAGTTCCATTATTTGTGTTTTAGTTTTGTTAATCAATGTCTGCATAGGACATCCAAAAATTGTCTTGATTTAAATTGCCATTATTGAATATGTTTATAAAATCATATAATCTAATAATGGTTATGTCGTCTGGATGATAATCATCTGGATCAACAAAGGCACACTTGACAGTATCTCTGAGTTCGGCTATGCTCTCATAAGTCCCAATAGTTTCCACTAATTGTAGCGGATCAATTTTTCTTAAGTCCACCAATACGATGTAAGTTTCCATTTGTTTTAAAAATTAGGGTCGTTAGGATCAATTATCTGGTAATCGCACAGCACGTCTATTAAGACGATATAAGCGCATATAAGGCATATCCACATAGTTAGTTAGGTTTAAAGTGATAATAGCTATAAAAGACTAAAACGCAGGTTAAAACGGTAATCAGCCATATGACCCATACCATTGATTTGTCTTCGTCAGGTTGTTTAAGTTCCATATCTATGATTTAAGTGATTCAAGTGTGTAAATAAACCGTTGGTATAATTCCAACTTTGTTGTTTGCCGTTCTAGCATTATCGGATCATTATACATGTGTAGATAGTTTTTCATACTGGCAATGTATCTCTGATACTCTTTAATGATTTCGTCTATTTTATCATTCATGATGTTTAGGTTTAGCAGGGTGTAACAATACCTCCATAGAGTTTCTAAGGGCTAAAGAGCCGGATAATATTTTAAGTTGAGGTGGTTTAGGTTGAGATAGGTAAATAGCATTCCATTTGTCCGCTATCTCTTTGAATGTTGGTTTCTTTCTTAATGCTGTCATGATTGAATTTCTAAAAGTCCCTTTTCATGGAACATGGTTACAAATGTTTGATTATCATATATACATGCAATGAACTTAAATACTTTCTCTTTCCCGCTTATAGGGCTGATTATTGGTAATTCAAAAGGTTCAGATGTTATAGTTGAAATTACGCCCTTTGTATTCCATGTTCCTGCTAACATAAGTTTAGGCCGTTCAGGATGTGTAAAATTTACTTCGTAGCTGTTGTCTATTGGAGTGTATAGTCTGCCTATTAATGATTCTTCCATAATGGTCACTATCGGCAGTGCGATGTCTATTACTGTGTTCATGATCTTGCATTTAATTTATCACTTATCCATTTTGCGAATAAGGCAAAAAGAAATATAAATACTATAGGAGCAAAGAGCCATATAAATGTCTCTGTATAGTCCTGCTTTAGCTTAATGCGCTCTATTGTTTCTGTGAGTTTCATTTGTTTAGGGTTTAAGTGATCTTACTATATCGCTTACTCTTTTGTTAGATATTTCAGGCATCACACATGCTAAAAAACCTCTTAGCTTTAATTCTTTGTGATTATTGGAATTTGATGTGCCATTTATGAACCCAACAGTTTGACGAGTTAATGCCATTCTGTATTCAGGATCGTTCAATAGTCTTACTCTATCTTTCAGTTCCTTGTGACAATGATCACATAAATCAAAGCATTCATTTCTTTGTGTTTGTCCTTTTGCCCCACATTCGTTGCAATTAAAATCATATGTTTCCATTTTTATTTGTTATTTATTTAAATTGACTACTACTGTAAATACCTTCCATTGATCGCACATCACCTTTAGATGAAATGTATCCGCTGAACTCTTTACCTGTTTTGATTTTAAACCCAAAGATGTTTTTCTTTGTCATTTTGAAAAAACCAGTCATTGCTCCTGTCATTCTAGCACCTGTTGGAGAGTCTAACCATGTTGGAGCGCATTCACCTAAGAAGCCCGGAACCGTTGATAAATATGTTTTCATTTATTTTTCCTCCTCAAAGTATTCTAATTTACCAGTGGACATTTTTAGCTTCACATTAAAACTACGTGTTTCGGTCTGTATATAGTCCCAACACGATAAAGGCCATATAGTCTCAAACTCTCCAGGTTCTTCGTTGTATCGTTCTTTAAATGCCTTGATTATGGCACTTGTTACTTTATCTTTTTGCTTGGTTAAACGTTCTGTTGTCATTTGTTTTATGATTTAGTGAATGTTCTATTTAAATGTCCTCATACTTTCTAATCCCGGCTTGGAACGGGCAACGGCGTATTTACATTTATTTTTACTGTTTCATTATTTCAGGCATGACAGATTGTTTCGCGTTCTCTCCATTTCTCTTAGAGATACTGTCCATTACAGACGTTTTAACGGCAAACATTTTGATTCGGCTATGTTAATGCATACTTTATGCCTACACAGGAGTTTATAGCCCTCTGTAAGGCTTTATTATATTGAATTGGTAGTCTACATCAGATTAAGGTTAAAGTCTCTTAAATCGTCTGTATTGATCCCTGAACAGTTGCAAGCTGTTTCTCCTATGCTAGCAGGGATTAGTATTAAAGGCTCTCAATTATTCTTTCTGCTGAACCTTGTCCGTTATCACGATTGTATAACCATGTTTCCAGTTCATCGCCTGATAGATCAATTTTCATAACCTTGCCATGTAGATAGTCAAAGTAAGTCTGACCGCTATCTAATAATTTTTGCGCCTCTGCTTCGCTCATTGCTCCCGGCTTTGCTTGAAAAATACCCATGCCTTGAACTTTTGATCCGTTGTAAAGAGCGGCTAATACTTTTGCTTTTGATAATTTAGAAATGTTCATTTGTTTTAATTTTAAAGGTTTGTTGTTTAAATTTTAGTTAGGTTAAAGGGTTGTGCATCTAGATACCAATCAAACGTATATCCTAAAGGCAATATTAGGCTGTGTAAACGTCTCAGTTCCTCGTATTGGCATCCACATTCATTTCTTGTATGGAGTATGCTTAGAACCTCTGAGGGTATTAGTTCGGGTTTATCAAACAAGTCCATTATTCAGCGTCCTCAGTTTCTTCAAAATCAAAGTCAAGCATATCAAAGTCGCTTTGATTCTCAATAGCATATTCTGCGATCACAGATACAAGTTCACAAATGTCACTACTGTCTAAACTCGAATAGCTGTCAAGGTTTCCGTAACCATTAAACTGTACGTACTCATGACTAAAATTATAGTCGCCGAAATGTGCTGCTTTTACTGCTTCTATAGCCCTACCGTCAAAATAGGTTTCAAAGAACTCTTCATCATTCACATAGATTTCACTGTCTATGTTACAAGACTTGCAATAAGCATTGTTTAAGTCCATTAGTTCGTCACTTGACATATTTTCAATTTGTTCGATTACGTGTTGTGTTAAAGTTTCCATTTTAAAGGGGTTTTAAAGAGTTATAAGGGGTTATTGGTTAGTTGTTGATAGTTAGGGTTAGATTTCTTTTAATGCTCTCTTAACGGCTGTTTCAATATGTGTGTCGTTGCATCCATCAGGGTATAGTTCAAACGGTTCGTTTATGTCAACAAGTTTGCGCCAATCTGTAAAGTCTGTTATCTGATGACCACGTTTTAATATTCCGTTAGAGTTAACGTAAAACCAATTATGTGTTTGACCTTCGCTGAATTGTTGAAAAGCCATATAGTGTAAAGAACTTTCATCTATTAATTTTACTTCAAAATCCTCAGCGAAAATGTTTAATACACGTTTTAAAAGATCGAATTGTTTAGCAGGATATTTCATAATATGTTAGTTTAAGATTTGAATAAATTACCGTCTGCTGTGAACTCATATTCATTAGCATTGATTGTTTCAATTATTGCTTCATCAGTCTGTAGGTAGTCCAACTCACTAAGAAGCATGTTAAGGTATTCAGCTAGGATAGCATCTTTGAATTGTTCCTCAACTTCCCAAAGGTCTTGATCCTCTAATCCGGCTAGCATCTTACTGTACTTAGTTGCTATTTTAAAGCTATTACAGCCCTCACCATGACTTAACAGGATAGCACCTATACAATCATCCACATTGGCAATATTTGCCCTTATATCCCTTGTATCGGTATCAAAAGATAATATCTCTATTCCTGACACCTTAGCGTGTTCGTCGATATGTTGCCACCAATCCCAATGATCAACGTTAATACCTGCTAGACTTGCAATAGCATTGTCTTTAGCCTCTTTGCTTAGTTCTTCAAACTTGAATACTTTAGTTCTTACTGTTCTCATGATATACACGCCTGTTTAAGTCTGCGTCTGACTGTTTTAAGTGAATTGTTTAGTTTAACTCTTATCTGTGTGCTATTGCCGTACAGTACACTTCCTCGTTAGGGTCGTTAACCTTATAAGCCATAACCTTGACTATCTTTCCCGGCAAGTATTGAGTCATGAACCGTAGTTCAGTCTCTTTACATCCAAAGAATGTCATTAACTCTTTTTTCCCTGCCTCAATAGCATTTTCTTGTGTTTGTTCGAGTATTGATATTGCTGATACATTCATAGCTGTATGTTTTACTTGTTCGTGATGTGATTAGATAATTCTACTGTTAAGGTATCAATGCACTGTGTTAATCTCTCTTTAATCACTGTAGCACTTGTAGAGTAGTTTAATACCGGACTTGATGCCGTAACCCTTTCCAATAACATTAAAGCTTTCTCCATTGACCTCAAAGCCAATCCTAGATTGTCATGGTCTTTCTTCTTAATTATAGTTGTCATCTGATTTAGATTTAAAGATTGACTTACCAAATAAAACACATACAGCCGGAACAAAGAAGATAAACACAAACATTGCAAGCGACCAACTGATAATTAAGTAAATCATTAGTCCTAACATCAATGCCAATACTACCAGTAGTACAACGTCCTCATTAATTTTAAATGCTTTCATAACTTTAAGTTTAAAAACAAGTGCTTTAGATAACACAAGGTCAAATGCTTCATTGCTTTCGACACCACAAATATAGTACAATATTCATATAAACAAGAACTTTTGTAAATAAATATTCATGTTTTAGAGAATAACCCTTCTAATACCGTTTAAACAGTGATTCCATAAGCACATATTTATCACAAACACTAATATCAGACCTTTATAGACCTTAACTAGCCTTACCGATACTCTGACACCTACTAAGAATAATAACGTCTTATATCGTCTATAACAACTTATATACAGTCCTATCAATCAAATAATAACACTCGGTATTAAATACCAATAAGTATTTTTTATCTTAAACAACTATCCCTCAATCATATCAATCCGGCAAAAACAGGGATTTTAAGGATATTTTGGGTTTAAAGCGGAGGTATAATCCCTCTAATCAATCCGTCTATAAACACCAAATAAGCACATTCGATTTAAGGCTATTTCAAGCCGTTCTAAGAGACTTTGACTATGATATGGCACTAGACCATTAATCAATAAGAGATCGTTGAAATCATACCTGACTATAGCTTAAACATGGTTTCTTATACAACATGAAAGAGAATCTATTTAGGAGACTAACCAATGTTATCTTATGACGGCGATACATAAGGTATGAGAGATTATCAAGCCTGACCAATAGCTTAGCTTCACTTTAACGATACAAGGCAACACAGGGCGCTAACACAAACAGAGATTGATTTGGTTAATTAAGCCACCCCGGTAAATAGGATCGGTTCTTCTTTCGGGTAGGTAGGGGCTGAAACATGGGGGATTATAGTGCTCTCGTGGATGCACAGAAATTTTTTAGATTTTTTTTGATCCTGACTAACGGGTTGGTATTTATTATACGTCCTATATTATAGGTGAACTTTTAATTCGATAAAAAAGATGTGATTTATTTGGTTTACGATATAAATGAGTGTGATTTAAAGCGAAATTGCCAAATCAGTGTATTGACATTTTGGGTAGATAAAATAGCCGTTATTGTCAACTGATTGATTCAGGTAAAAAAGGGTATACAAATAAATAACGTCAATGTATTGACAATTTAATATTTATTGATATCTTTGATGTATGCAAAACAATAGGGGGCGACCTAAGATAAAACCAGAGATAGACGAGGACAAACTAGGTTTGAACCCGTTGGTAGAAGAAGCAGGGACAGACTTCGTGATACCAGTAAGAAAAACAATTAGAGATGTGACCAATAAATTTGGTGATTTAGACCTTAGTGAATTTCAAAGAGAGGCGACACCGTTTACAAAAGTATTTGAGACGGCAGGATTTAGAGCAAGGATGGTTGGATTACCGATACGTGCTAAAGAAATGATGTTGCATATCATCCATTCACTAGAATCTGGTCAGGAATATATTTGGATCAACAGGCAGTTGTACATGAGTGAGAATGGGATTAAGTCTGTGAACACGTATAAGAGCGCTATAGAGGCTTTGTCACTGAGACGGTACGTTTGCCCTCATATTAAGATTAAAGACCTCCTATGGATTAATCCTAAGCACTTCTTTAAAGGCGACCGGATAAGTAAGTATCCCAAGAATATTAAAATCATTGAAACAATTAAAAAATAACATGGAGACTAAAATTTACTTAATAGCATGCCATATCTGTGATGACGTTAACGGATATGATGAAGACAAAATCATTAGGGCATTTATGAATGAAGCGGATGCTAAGATTTACTTAGAAAAGTTGGATGATCTGGTTTACCTGCTTCAAGAGCATAGAGACGGAGTAATGCGGAGACAGCAAGTAAAGCGTCCTATCTACAAAGGGATAGGCAATCTGGCTAAAGACATTTCATTAGTGAAAATAGAAACAGTAATACTAACAACCTAAACATGAAAACAACATTTACAACCAAAATTAAAGGATGCAGTCTTACTGCTAGACCTGTAAACAACTACCGAAGTACTAAAAGCGGTAAAAGAATCATGACTGGCGACCCTTGCTTTATGATGAACCTACAATTAGATATTAAACATGCTGACGGAATGAGCGTTGGGAACATCTACGTGGACTTAGAGGGGACGCAGTTTGCCTATTTGACTTTTGGGACATTAACATCGGTTAAACAAATTCATACAGCACAGGTAATCATAAAAACCGGAAGTGAGATCACACTTATACTTCTTGGAAGAACATTTAACGAAGCATCTAATAACCCAACCTAACATGAACCAAGAAACCTACATTAAAGCAAACAGACTGCAAGAGCGGATTGAATTGCTAAAGAAAGACCTAGAGATCGTTAAATCTTCATACGATGTGCAGATATTCACCAGACCTCACTACGAGACAGAGGCTGTAGAAAGCGTGGTGTACACGAAATTCGACTACAGTAATCCATTTGATGACTCTAACAACTTGGAGTTTAATTACCTATTATCGGTGGAAAAACGCATCCAAGACAACATAGAAAAGCTTACCCAAGAGTTTAACGAACTGTAATATGAAAATCATGAACGTATTTATGTCCTTATTGGACGAAAGAGAATGGGGGTTTGATCTTCATTTTGAACCAAATCAAAAGATTGCCATGACTTTAGCATTTTGGTTTTTAGGCAGTGATTTTTTACATCATGGATGTGTTCTGACCTATAATCTTGAATCAATAGATTTTGAAGAAGCAATTTTAAAGGCTGTGAATCTGATCAAAGAGGAATATCCATTGGAGAAAGTAGCTGAACTGAAAGCAGAACTAGATAAATTTTAGAACCCATGAACCTAACCACACCACTAGAGATCGGCATACTCTGGAATACACCGGAAGCCTCAGATTTATTAGACCTTGGGATTGAGTCTGAGGATGATTTCTTCAACCCCATGACCTTTTTCACTATCGACAATATAGGACACTATAGATTTAAACGCGGGAAGCACGCTAACAAGCCCTACAGCGCAATAGTTTCCTCTGGCGAACTGTATGTAACAGAATTAACTTACGATGCCTTAAAAGGGCTAATTTCAAAGCATTTGTAGAATGGCATATCAGAAGCAATACAAATCAGACAGCAGGAGGTGCTACAGAAGTAGGATTGATCCCAAGGACGGAGAAAAGATATACGAGGTCATAAGCAATAAAATCAAAGACAGACGATTTGCAAGACCAATCATTCTAACGGCAAAGCAAGCAACAGAGGAATTTTTAGCTATGTGGAGAGCAAACGGATGGACGGAAGGAGACGAGTGGTAGTGAAAGTAATCAAGATAGATATTCCCATTTACTACGGCTACCTGAGAATCATTATATGCAATGACTTTGTTAAAGCGGCTAAGAAGCTAAATATCTCAGATGAAGGAAGAAACTTATCTCTTTATGGAGCCTTTGTGTGTGTAAGCAGAGATAGAGACAGCATAGCAGAGTTCAACGTATTCTTTTATTCTGACGTAGAATCAGACCTTATAGCGCACGAAGTAGTTCATTTGGTAAATGCCATCTTCATTGACAAGGGAATCGTTCTATGCCCTAGAAACGATGAAGCGCAAGCGTATTTGACCGGATGGGTAACAAAAGAAATTTATAAAGCACTTAAAAAGAAATAAAGATGAGAACAGCAGAAGAAACATTATACATACTTGAATACAGCGAGACAAGTAGGCTAGATTGGGAAGATATTACTCACGCAATGAAACGATACGCCAACTACAAGTTAGATGAAGCGGCTAAAAAAGCTACAATCAAACAATCTGATGATTTCGGAATCTATTGGGTTGACAAGCAAAGTATACTATCACTTAAAGACAAGATATAATATGGAGACACCACAACAGATTTTAGAAAAACACTATGACAAAAATGGGATTTTCTATGAGTTTGAAAATAACTATGGCACTATTTCAGATGGAGTAGCATTGGTGCCTACGATAAAAGCAATGGAGGAATACGCTAGACAAGAGCAAACGCTTCTTGTTTTAAAGCTAAAACAGTTCCTATACGAGGAAATAATTAAAAGTAGACACAAGTCAGGATTTCAACTAACCCTGCAAAAACTAAACGAGTTATACCCAACACCTGATTAATTATGAGCAAGCATATTTTAAACAAGAAACAAACGAAAGCGTGGCTAAGTCTACTTAAAGCGTTTGATAATGCTAAAAAATCAGGGTTGGTTTTGTATGGTAAATGCGGGAGTCTAGTGGCATACACAAAAGATGCAGAAAAATATGTCAACGACAATGGCGGCTTTAATAGATGTTTACGTGGTAGACATGGAGAAATACCACACGAATCCTCAGTTGTTCTTAATGACTCTAGCGCTGATGACTTTGTGGCATACATATCCGAATCTGACAGAAAAAAATATAATCCAGATAACTTTTAAACCTAACCAATATGAAAGCTAAACTACTCAAGAAGATGCGTAAGCGCTTTATCTTTTACTACGACAGGCATGAATCGACTCCTAACCCTTGGAAGGTATATGACAAAGTTAAAAAGAAGCAGGTTTTTGGATGGGAAGGAGATTGGTTGATACCAACATACAATGAAAAGGCTCAATATTCAATGCTTTTAGTTCTTGGTTATGAACAAATATGGAGAAATCTACGCTACAGGAAAGAGGTTAGACAAAAAGAATGGATAAGAAAACAAACTCAACTTAAATTTGAAAAATATGACCAATCTAGACAGAATTGACTACATCTCAAGGGGACTACAGGAGTTTCCGGGAAGCAAGCTAGTATTCATCTCCATACAGCCGGATGAACTGGTAAACCTCACTAAAGAACTACAGGAAGAATACTGTGACTGTAGCACTGCCTATGTGATTGTAAAGAACCAATCATGGGAGTATGAACTAAAGATATTCAACATCTGCTTTATCCTGACAATCATTGGATCGGCACCTCAAATTAAACTACATGAAGCGTAAATCACTAGGAAGGATAGACCTTTCTGATCCAGAGAAACCTAAGGTCAATTTTGTCGATTTGAAGCACATGAGAAGCGTTATAAGCGAGTTCAAGGATCAAAGCAGAGTTTGGGTCGAGTTTAGCACTTACTACCGTAAAAGGACTGTAGAGCAGAACTCGCTTTTTCATGTATATGCTCAGTGTATAGCGGATGATACAGGTCAGGAACTAGAATCAGTTAAGGCGACATTAAAGATGTTGTACTGCCGGAAACCACTGCTAGATAAAGAGGGTCATGAACAGTTTAATATTCAAACGGGCGAACTTTTAGAGTACGTAGAAGACACCTCTAACCTTTCTACTGTAGAAATGGGCAAATTGATAGACAACACAGTGATGTTTGCTCAGGACTTCTTTGGGATTATCTTAACACCTGTAGGGGAAACTTCTGAACTACGATTCAAAAATATTCAATAACTTAAATTATAAACTATGACAAATACATTTCAACTTTGTCCTAAATGCAATGGGACTGGCACAAGTTTTAATTACAACGCACTAAACACATCTGCAATATGTGATGTATGCAAAGGCGCTAAGATAATCTCTATGCTAACAGGACTTCCACCACAACAAACAACAATTCAAACACAAACTAACACAACAAACAATGACAAAATTTAAAAGACTATTAGGCGATAGAATCATCGTAAAACCCGCAGAGAAGATCACAAAGACAGAAGGAGGGATTTATATGCCTGATTCAGCCGTTGAGAAGCCCATACAGGGAGAAGTAATCCAAGTTGGACAAGGAATACAGGCACCACACAACGGAGTGCTTATAACGCCATCAGTGGTTGCAGGAGAACAAGTTCTTTATGGACGTAATGCAGGGACAGAAATCCCTATTGATGGAGAAATCTACCTGATTCTAAGAGACAGTGAGATATGGGGGGTATTGTAATGGAAGAACAAACAGCAGTCCCATCTTTGGATGAACAAAAGAAAAGCGCTATAGACCACTATGATGAAATATCAACAAAAGCTCATAACTGGCATAGCATTGTTCCAATAGCAATCAACTTCTATTTTGAGGCTAAAAAGAAAGAACAAGCAGAAGAAAATAACTAAATTTGAAATCACCAATTAAAACAAAATCACAATGCTAAAATTTAAAAAGATTACAATCACAACAAAACGCAAGCGACAGTTTGTAAAAGTCATTTTCTTCAAGGACGAGGTAGGCATCGAAGGTCAAGTGTTCTCTGCTAAACTGACCAAAGAAACAAACCAGATGCTTTCTAAATCTCTAGGAACAGCTATCAGCGGTTTAATCCCTCATTTGCTCTACAGCACAAACCTTACAGACAGTTCTATCAAGCTAGATGCAAACATGGACTATCCTAAATGGTTCAGAGAAGGTCATTACGCTGACGACAAGCGCTTCGACAACATGGCGGTAACTTCTATTGAGTTCATTGGTAAAGAGGGCTTAGATGCCGTTAAAATCTTCGGATATAAAGAAACAGAATGGACAGACAAACCATTCAAAGTGAAATTAGAAACTCCGGTAATAAACTTAGATCGTGTTCCTGAGAATCATTATGCTTTAGTAGCTATTCTTGACGAGCAGATAGACGACATTATCAAAGGTATCGAGGACTTTTTAGAGAAAGGGGACACGCTCTCCAAGGCTCAACAGGCAGAACTTGAACTAACTTATTAATCAAATCATTTAAAATTTAAACCCATTCTTCTTACATTAAAGGCTGTCCAAAGTGATGGCCTTTTTTTATGCTCAAATATTTCTTTACATTTGTTCAGCCAATGAGCAATGTAGCCATTCGAGCAAAATATAAAAACATGAAAAGTAAAATCAGAGTCGAGTTTGATTTCGACAACAAACAGCCATTTATTCAAGTGTCTCTTGCAGAGAACAACGAACCCGGAACAGAAAATGATATGCGGGATCAAATGCTTAAAAACTTTATTGAAACTGTTAAAGAAACAGGTATTGAGGTTATGTTCCCTTCCAAAAATAACAACCCTATCATTGAGTTAAGACCAATGTTTGATACTACTGTTTTAAACCTAGCAGGTGAATCAATTAAAACAAAGTTAACAACAAGTATGTATGAGGCTTTTTGGGAGTCTATAAGTGGCGCTATGTGGGCTTCTGATGGAACAGAAAGGGAGGCATTAGATGTTATGAAAGGGTATATCACTGGTTTGGTAAACTCAGATAGGTTTAAGATTACAGATGAACAGAGAGAATTTATAAATGGATTCTTTGATTGGGTTAAAACACCTACTAAATACCCATTAATGAACGCTTTTAGCCAACCTGTTCCAACAGAAGTTACAGATTTTGATTGATAAGAATTTCCGTTAATCATTTAGCCCCTGCTGTCGAGAGTGGGGGCTTTTTTATATGCTATTTTATTTGAAAAACATTTATATATTTGTGGCATGGAATTAAGAAACATACAACAGTGGCCGAATCAACCTGACATAATTGTCAAGCGGTTTGCTGTATAGTTTTAATTCTAAACGCATTTGAGCCTCTTGACAAAATCAAGAGGCTTTTTTTATGTCTGCGAACATAGTATAACGGTAGTACATTGGTCTCCAAAACCAATAGTCAAGGTTCGAATCCTTGTGGTCGTGCAAATAGTGCAGTATATCAATTGGCAGATTACCACATTTGGGATGTGGAGGTTCCGGGTTCGAGTCCCGGTTGCGCTACAACACTTTCCTATAGTGCAATGGTTAGCACGTCGCATTTTGGTTGCGAAGATTGGAGTTCGAGTCTCTGTGGGAAAACAAAGAGTATTATGCCCTCTGCTATGACTTTACATGGCGAAAGTGGCAATGATCTACCACCTATCAGTTGAAACTCCACAGATGTTGAGATGGAGATGGTTATGGTGGATGTATTTGCTAACTGAGCGATTTTAAGGACTTCTGAGAGACTTTTTGTTATGAGGTGATAGTTTGGTTGGCTTTGAGGTTAATATCGCTTAAATCGATATAAAAATAAATTAAAATATTTCTTGGTTACTATTGACAATATGTAAAATATCCGTATGTTTGTCTTATGAAATCAACCAAAGAGATAACAATCGTTCCAAGTCAGACTTATACAAAGACTGAGTATGCTAAGGCGTACAGCATGAGCCGACCAACGGTAGATGCTAAAATCAAAAACAAACAAATCAAAGCAGTTGAAGTGAATGGGGCTACTCTAATCATAGCGTAGTCTTTTTTGGCTTTAATAAATCGTAAAACGTAAAGAAAAATTAACAAAATGGAAGTAAAATCACAATCAAACATCGAATTTTCAATGACCTTCACTGTCTCAGAAAGCGAAGCAAGAGCATTAGATGCCTTAGTGGGTTATGGGTTCAAGCCCTTTATAGAAGTCTTTTATGAGAGACTAGGAAAGTCATTTATGCAACCTCATGAGAAGGGACTCAAGTCATTATTTGAAACGGTAGAAGCTGAAATACCTAAGCACCTGTCCAGAATGAGCAACACACGTAAAACATTTAACTCAAACCTGTAATATGAACATTTTAGAAAAAGAATTAGAAGATTTAGTATTTGAAACTTTACAGTCAGGTAAGGTAGATTTATTAGTAAAAAGAGGATTAAGAAATATCGGTAAGTTCTCTGTTATTTCAAGACAATTAGCTTTAGGTGATTACGGCAGATTAGATATGGTTGGTTTCAATTATGATACTCACAATCAAACTATAGGACGTAAAAGGTTAGAAGTAGGTATTTTTGAACTTAAAAAAGGAGAAATAAATTTTGAAACTTTAAAACAGGCAATGAGATACTGTAAGGGTATACAACATTATTTAGATGATACTATGCCTATTTTTGACATTGACTTCACAATAACGTTAATAGGAACGTCTATATGTAAAAGTGATTTTGTTTACTTAGCTGATTACATGGACATGTTGACTATTTACACTACCAAGCTAGACTTAGAAAAAGGCATAACATTTCAAAAGGAAAGCCATTACAAAATCATAAAAGCTAAATTACCAACTGAAAACTCTCAGGTAGAGAACTCTATTAAAAGAATGATCTTAAATAAGATAAAAACAAAAGTTACGGGGGTTAATCAATCTACATCTGCTTTTTCTGATTTTGCTTCTATTTTTGGTGATGATGATCAACCATTTTAATTAATATGGCTAAGTCACCTGCATTTCAGTTTTACGCCTCGGACTTTCTTACAGACACTCAAAGTTGGGATATTACGGAAGTAGGTATTTACATACGCTTACTTTCTAACCAGTGGGTAAATGGAAGTCTACCAAAGGACTTAATTAGGCTGTCTAGGATAGCCGGATGCACACATGAAGAAATAAAAAAGGCTTGGGTTATTTTGGGTTTTAAGTTTTTAGACAATAGTGAAGGAAACATATACAACCGAAAATTAGAGTCAGTAAGAGAGGATCAAAAGAAGTTTAAAGAGAAACAAGCGTCAAATGGCTCTAAAGGCGGTAGACCTAAAAAAGAAGAACCCAAAGAAAACCCAGATAAAACCCAAAATAAACCCAAAATAAACCCAGATGATAACCCAAACAAAACCTCTTCTTCTTCTTCTTCCTTTAGTAATATAAATATTACTTATAGTGATTTTTGGGATGCGTATGAAAAGAAGGTAGGTGATAGAGTAAAGGTTGAAAGAAAATGGAACTCACTAAAAAATGAAGAAAGAGAACTAATTATGGAATACCTACCTCCGTATAAAGATTCTACACCAAATAGAAAGTTCCGTAAAGACCCACTTACTTTCTTAAACAACAAAGGATGGTTAGATGAAATAATAACAGACGATCTGTTCTCACAAAAAAAACAATCACTAGAAACAATTGAAATGTAAATTATGAAACTAATCGACTATACACCCCAAATTATACATCACCACAAGAACGGACAAGCTAGAGGCAAAGAAATTGGATTTAGATGCTTGAAGGACTTAGTGACGTTCAAACCTAAATACACTACTTACTTACTAGGGTTTCCTAGAAGCGGTAAAACAGAGTTTCACTTGGAGATATTATTCAACCTTACTCAGCAGTATGGAGACAAGCACGCATTAATGTCACCGGAGATCGGTGGAGTAGAAGATGTAATCGCAGAGTTAGTCAGTAAATACCTAAGAAAAAATTTCTTTAAATCTGATTTTAGTTATTCGGCTACTGAGTCTCAGATTTATCAAGCTATGACTTATCTTTCTGAATATTTCTTTGTGCTTGACAATGACAGCAAAGATTACAACATTGATATGTTTTACGAGGATTGTGTTAAAATTGAGACAGACAATGGCATTAAGCTAAACACTACATCAATTGATCCTTGGAATGACTTAGATGAAAATCTAGCTGACTACGGTGGCAGAGAAGATAAATACCTAGCGGCCGCACTAAGAAAAGTTCGTTCTACAGCTAAAAAGAATGACTGGCATAACTTCATTATCACACACGCTAAAGAAATGCCCGTATTCGAATTAAAAAGCACTTATGGGGGAAAGGTTGCCTGTACTGCTATTCCTACCTTACAGAGCTTCGCAGGGGGTCAGGTTTGGTCAAGACGAGGCTTCAATGTGATAGGGATGTGGAAACCTGAGAAAGGGGCAATAAACAAGACGACCGGACATCCTTTTGCTGATAATGAAGCGATGGTAAAGATTTTAAAATCAAAACCTAAAGGCTCTGGAAATTTAGGGTTCACTTATCTGTTCTATGATTGGAAAAAAAACAGGTACTACGAGATGATCGGGGATAAGATTTATTATGCTTATGAGCATTTGAAGATTGAAGACGAACCTGTGATTGAAATAGTCAATCCTGTAGAGCCTAAAGAGAAAATAACTACTGAACAGTATTCTAACGAACTGCCATTCTAATGGCAACAATAGACGATTGGAAAGAGGATCAGATGACTCCAAGGGAGAAAAGGTTCTACGATATGTCAGAGGTGTTTTTAGCGCAGTTGCAGGATGTTAAGGAACCTATCTACAAAATTCTAATTGCTAAAGGCATTTTGATTGAAATGGAAAGTGACTTAGTTTTTTTCCTTAAAAAAAAGCCGGAGACAGAAAAGTCTAAAGCGCAACAGGAGCGATTAAAGATATTGACGGAATTAGTAGATTATTTTTCAGGTATAAGTTCTGTAAATGAACAAATGAAGCTAATGCTTAGAAAAGCCGCTGTAGATCGACATAAGCTACATCAGGAGAATGCAGAATTAAACTTGAGGATTGATATTTTAGAAAAGACCTTGCAAGATGATTGATGCTTCAAAAATAGATATTACATCCTACGACCGTATGATCTTTAAAAAACTAGGCAAATGTGTCTTGAACACTTACTATGAGATTATAAGATTTGATTTTGAAGACAAGAACGAGTTCGTAAGTGCTTTAAAAAAACGAAAGTGGCTGTTTAAGGATTTAGAGTTCAATGAAGAAAGGACTCATTTCAAGGTCATAGAGGCGATACCAGAGACTTTAAGCGAAGGGTTGGATAAAGACAGGCAAAAGCATAAAAACATGCTATTGGTACATTCACATCACGATAAACACTCGAATACTATATTCGATAAAACCCTAGTACAAAAAATAAATAGTTACTCCCAAAAGGATTGGGATAGAAAAACAGGAAGAAACAAATAAACATGGACAGAGAAAGATTTATCAGTTTAAGATTTAAGGCATATATGGAGGTATGGTATATCCCAAGAAGACCAATAGACAGACACGATCATATTGAGTGTATGCTTTTAGCCTGTGATTTCGATAATGATGTGATGAAAATTCAACCTATACCGGATAGCTACTTTGAAGAAAAGGAATTTTGGGTATCTATTGATTGGGTTGATCTGCCTAAGAGAAAAATGAAAATTGTAAACAAATAAACAGAAGACATGAAAACAATAATCGAAATTTTAGACGAGATAGCCGTCCGCGAAGGATATAGTGGTTGGTCACATGCTACAAAAAGCGAGGATGATAAAGATATTAATTTAATTGCGGTAGAAGCGGCAGAAATCTATGCTAACCAGAGTAAAGTAATGTATGTTAATAACATGGTTGCTGAGGGTAATATGGAATATGATAGGGGGCAAGATCGGTCTAAAAAAGGTAAGTGGATTGATGTAGAAATTTTAGAATCAAAATTATTACCTAGATGTTGGGAAGCTAAAACAATACCTAAGAAAAATGGTGATCCCGGATACTCTGAAATAAAGGAAACAAAACAGGAGGCTATGAAAGCTCTGGTTTCAAAATTAAATTCAGAAGGTTTTAAAATATGGTGCTGTAATGAAAGTTATAATTTAAGTTAGTTATGTCTCCCGAAAGAGTTAAACAAATGATCTACGAAAGAGAGATGACTCTTGCTAAGATATACTCGAAAAAGTACATGTTGGCTAGATGGAAAAAGATAAACTACACCCCACCAAAGCCTAAGCAACTCTCAATATTTGATTTGGATTGAAATTTGATATATTTGAACCACAATTGTAAACTTAAAAAGCAAAAGTCATGACTAACAAAGCAAAAGAAACACCAGTAAAAGAAGTACCTGTAAAAGACGAAGGCGCTCAGGTTCAAGATCCATCAGAAGTACAACCAAAGTCACAGATTGAAGATGTAACATTCGTTGATCCCGCAACTCACGATTCACATGAACCGGCAAAGACCGAGATTCAAGAAACAAAAGAGAACAAATCAATTCTTAAAGACGACGAGGAAATGAAAGAGAAAGTTAGAGAGGGAGGTGTAAACCTAGCATCTAGTGCGGCAGACCTTAGCGAACTTCAACGCAACATGGTTCCACATCCTTTATCTGGTAAACCTGTATACGAGACAGCATCTCAGCAAATCATGGCAGAAGCCCTGAAAGGCAATTTGTAGAATTTACTACCAACAAAAAATCCCCTAATCGTAAATGACTAGGGGATTTCTGTTTTTAAGGACTAACCGTTAGGTAGCCGCATTAGCCGCAGTGATAATTGCCGCCACCGCCTCAGTAACAATCAAGTTAACCTGATAGTTCATGTTGTTTACTCCCAAGTTATAGAGCACATTAGTGACCCCAGTCACACTATACGCGACAGGACGTGTTTGTACTGAAATAATCCTTGATGTGTTGATCGTGATTGGCGTTGCCGCTGTGTTCACAAGTTGTTCGTTGTTGGACAGCTTGTTCCATGCCGTCAGTTGAATTAATGTTGCCATACTAATGTTGATTAAGTGAATAAATGGACAAACCAAATGTATAATTTATTTTTCATACTTTTGAAATGCTTATTTAGATGACCATGTTAGACACACACAGAAAAAATTCTCCACCTAAAAATATACCCCGCGATAAGGAATCACTTGGTTTAACTCATTTGAATAAGCATCCTTTGACCGGGGTTAATTCTCAAATGGAAAGTAAAAAAGTAAAGATTTATGCGCTCATTGATCCTATTACCAAAAGAACGAGGTATATAGGCAAGACCGAAGTAACCTTGGAAAGGCGATTAATGCAACACATTGGCGAAAAGAAAAGTAATACTCATAGAGTAGCTTGGATTGCCGGACTAGCTAAGAAAGGAAAGAAACCTATTATTCAATTGATAGACATTATTGACATTTCAGAATGGATAGAAGCAGAGAAATACTGGATTAGGTTTTATAAAGAGTTGCATGGAGATATGCTTAACTTAACCGGAGGTGGTGAATGTGGATATGGCAAGAAACCCAGAAAACCACATACTCAAGAATGGAAAGACAAAATGTCTGTAATAATGAAAGGTAATAAACATTGTCTTGGATATAAACATACTGATGAATATAAGAAAACAAGGAGCGAACTTTTAAAAGTAATGTATGCGGACGGAAGAAGAACACCTATCAAGAATTACAAGGGTAAGAATGTTCCCGTTGTTCAATTAACACTAAAAGGGGAGTTGATTACAGAACATGAATCTGTAACCGGAGCGGCATTAAATACAGGATTGAAAAGAACTAACATAACTGAAAATTTAAGAGGCGTTACTAAATCAGCAGGAGGTTATATTTTTAAAAGAAAAACAGAATATGAAGTTATTAAGCGGTAAAATAGGCGTTATCTTTGACGAGTCACATCTTAAGACGTACAACCTAAACGGCATTGAGTTAGTCAGAGCAACAAGTTGGGTAGCAAGAGAAGATGATGGAGAGACAGGTACCAAAAAAGAAACCAACGTAAATCACCTAGAGATAAACCCTCAGCTTGCACTATTAGCGATAGAGAATGACAACTTTCCTTATAAACTTGGGGATATGTTGTTCTTGCATTACTTAGCGTATGAATGGAGTGACGAGAGAGTGCCAATAGGAGGTCAAGACGCTTACTTGGTAGACGGAGCAATGGTTTTGTTCACTATTGAGAATGGATCGCCTGTAATGCCTGAAAAGGCTTACATTGGAGAGTTGGTAGTGGAAGAAGCACCAAAGACCTCTAGCGGTATCTTTTTAACCTCAGCAGAAGATGTTCAATCGGAGTTTAAGATCAAAATAACCCATACCCCAATAAGTTCTATCTGTTCAGTAGGAGAAGTTGTCTGTTCGGTGGACAAGCATAACTATCCGTTGGTGTTTGAGGGTAAGAAATATATATTCATCAAAGAAGATGACATTTTAGGAGTAATGAACTAGGCTATGGCAGAGCAAGAAGACGACGATCTGTTTTACAAAATTGAGAAAAGGGTATATAAGAAACCTGAACGTGGAGCATTTGTGCCTTGGAACAACAAAGCATCAAAGGAGATGACTCGCAATAGTTACCTTGGAAAGTCAGGAGTATACCTGCGGGAGGTCATCATACCTTACAAGAACAGGGCGATCAGGGATTTGAAATACCAACTAAAGAAAACTAAGCGTGAACTTGCTACTAAAGGCAGAGAAGAAAGAAAGAAGGGGACTGTCAGAAAGAACGTTGCGGTAAAGTCAGCGGTTAGAATCGCAGTTAAAGAAGCTATAGACAGAAGAAGACAACTCAAGAGCCGTAGAAGAAACCTAAAAAACAAGATCACCCTAAGGGACATTAGAAATAAAGCCAAACAGGTAACGTATGCTAGAATAAAAATTAACAGGATACAGAACTCTCCTTTGATTGACGGCATCAGCAACTTCCCTTTGATCTTGGATTGGTGTGAGAAGAACAAGTTTGACTACAAGATATTCTCTATATTCGTTTTAATGAACCATTACAGGTGGTTTAATAAGCATGACGCATTTTATTACGGATATACGGACTCTATGACCAAGAAACTAATTAGTAAGCTTAGAAGGGCTGAATTAGTGGATAGAACGGAACTGGCGAAAGACAGCTTTGTGGTTACAGTAAAAGGAAAGGAGTTGTTCAACAAAATGAGAGTAGAGATATACGAGAAGACAAAAGAATTGTTTAGGAATTGGGACAATAACTTCCCAAGACGAGAACTAACCGGATTAAAATTTGAAAAAGGAGAATTTGCCGGAAAATGGGAGGGACAAGAATGAAAGAAGTAAAACAAGAGTTTTCAAACATCAAAAAGCTGTTTGAGGCATGTGATGAAATAGCAGGTGTGATTGCAGATGACGTTATTCTACTAAAGGAACATGGTAACGATGACGAGATTGACAACAGACTACAGATGCTCGGATCAAAGAAGAACAAAATCTACGAAAGGTACTTACAGTTAGTGAGTAATCTAAAGCATTTTAAAGCCATAGAAGACCTTTACAGCCAAGACAAAGGAAAAACATCATCAAAAGATAATAAAGAGCCTGACGAAGCTATAAATACGCCTAAGGCCAAAAAGAATATTCAAGACTTTGTAATCAACAAAAATGTCTAGACAACGGGACTTATTATACGACGCTATTAGAAATTTTGTTACCGAAAGGGTGATTGGTGAGATAACAGTTTACTTACCTAGTCCACCTGCGATTAATAAAATAGCCAATTACAAAGTTGACATTCCAAAACAGAAATTCCAGTATACAGAACAACCTAAAAGAGGTGAGGAACCAACAGATGAATTTCTAGAAGCTGAGTTTGAAAAGATCACAAACGGATATTGGTTCTTTAACAATGGCAATCTTGAATACATTACGGGCTACCATTACTTTTTTCTTAACTATTGGAAAGATCGTGGAAAGACTTTGGTTTTCATAGATGCACAGAGAGATGCGTTCCTTTGGTGGAATCAAATTGAGATAAATCACAACCTTGCTTTTGGAAACTTAGTCTCGAATCGCCGTTTCGGTAAGGCGCTTGATGTTGATACTCCTATTCCGACTCCTAATGGATGGACTACTATGGGAGAATTGAAAGTTGGAGATTTTGTTTTTGATTCAAATGGGAAACCGACTAAAGTGCTAGAGGTGACACCATACCAATACAATAGAACTTGTTACGATGTTAGATTCTCTGACGGATCAAATGTGATAGCGGATGAAGATCACTTATGGATAGCTCACAATAAGAGAAGTAGAAGCAGGATGTTAAGGAATCCTGAGTTGTCCTACACAGAAATAGTTTCTACAAAAACAATCTTAGAAAGTTTAAGGGTTAATAAAAATCAGGAAACAAATTGGAGCGTCGTTAATTGTAAACCATTACAGTATCAAAAAAGAGAATTAAAAGTACCGCCATATATACTTGGAACTTGGTTGGGAGATGGAACTAGCGCTTGTACCGCATTAACATCCGTAGACGAACAGGTTTATAATTCGTGGAAAACATACGCAGAGGAAAATGATATGTTGTTTAACGCTTGTCCTCAAAATAACAGGTGTACAACATATAGAATATCAGGAAAATTCGGGGCGGGTCAAAATCATACTAACCATTTCTTGCATGGTCTAAGACATTATAATCTGATTCAAAATAAACATATCCCAATTGATTACATGCTTTCTGATGAACATGATAGAATGGAATTACTCAAGGGATTAATGGATACTGATGGTTGTGTGTATAGCGGAGGTAATTGTTTTGAATGGTGTTCTAAATGGGAATCTTTAGCTAGGCAAATGAAAGAATTAGCTGAAAGTTTAGGTTACAAAGTAGTATTCGCATCCAAGATTAATAAAAAATATGGCACTACATTTTGGTACATTAGATTTGGTAATACATCTGTTGCACCATTTAAGCTTCAACGACACTTAGACAAGATCAAAATAAACCAACGATCAGGAGGTATTAGATATGACCACCGTTATATAATTGATGTTGTTCCGGTAGAAACAAGACCAGTTAAATGTATAACTGTGGATAGTCCTGATAGCAGTTATTTATGTGCTAATCATATTGTAACTCACAATACAGTTTGGGGGACTTGTATAACCTATATCCGCAGTGCAACACGTAAATTTCAGTACGCAGGTATACAGTCAAAAACTAATACAGATGGTAAAGGTGTTTTCAATAAATTGATTGGTTCATGGTCTAAATTACCAGAATGGTTAAAGCCTTTGGATACAGGTGAAACACGTCCTGCTAGTGTTCTTGAGTTTTTCGAGGCACGTAAGAGGTCAAGCAAGCTAAAGAAAGTATATGGTGAATCTCTAGACTCCAAGATAGATTTTAAACCTTCATCAGTGTTAGCTTACGATGGTGAGGAACTAGATACTTACTTTGGCGATGAAGAGGGCAAGACCCTTGACGCTAACGTTAAAGAGAGGCATGACGTTGTAACTAAGTGCCTTATGAAAGGCCCGACTATTCGTGGTAAAGGTTTAAAGACCACTACGGTTGAGGAAATGGAGAAGAAAGGTGGGAAGAATTTCAAAATGATTTGGGATGCCTGTTCCATGAAAAAGGTTAACGAGAAAACAGGCCGGAATCCCGGACTAGGAACCAATCTTTTTATTCCGGCAGACTATGGATACTACGGACAGCACCCTGTTACTAATGAATGGTTTGTTGATGAATATGGATATTCTAAACGTGAGTTAGCTAAACAGTACATCTTGGATTCTTGGGAAGGATTGGAAGGAGACGATTTATCATCTGCTCAACGTAAAGACCCGCTTAACTTAAAGCATGTATGGCAACTTAAAAACTTTGACAGTACTTTCGATAATGAGTTGTTAGAGCATCAAAAGGATTATTTAGAGCGCACTAATGATAATGAAGAAGATAATGCTCCTAAGAACCTAATACGTGTTGTAACCTTTTACAAGGACGAAGACGGTATGGTTAAATGGAAAGATGATCCTAAAGGCTTCTTTAAAATGGTATGGGACTTTCCTAACCCTAAACAAAGCAACAAAATAAAACCACACGAGTCAGGGTTAATGCAACCGGGAAACACAGAGTCTTACGCTATTGGTGTCGATCCATTTGCCGCTACAATCACAACAGGTACTCAAAAATCAATGGGGGTGGCGTACGTTTACAAGAAAGCAGATATTTCTGACCCTGAGAATAGTGGTTTTTGTGTTGTTAGGTATGCACAGAGGACTAGATACAAGAGACAGTTCCATGCTAACGTAATGCTATTATGCCAGTATTTTGGTTGTAAAGCCAATTATGAGTCCAATGTTGATGATTACTACGAGGAATTTATCGCTCAGGGATTCAAACACTTTGTAATGTGGAGACCTAAATGCACTATAGACCCTCAGAGAAAGAAATTCAAGGTTAAGTATGGTACACCGTCAAACGATGCTTTCGCGCTTCAAAAGCAAACTTTAATAGCCGATGAATATATCAAAACAAGGTATCACAAGATTTACTTTATAGAATTGGTGTTACAGCTAATAGAATTTGACCCTGATGACCGTACTAAATCCGATGATGCAATTGCGTTTATGATGGCAATAATTGGGGGTCAGGAATCTACTGGCAAAACCGATGATGTTAAACCTCTAAAAATGATGGAACTTCGGAAAAGTAAAAAATATTATTAATTAGCATATCTTTGAACTAAATAATTGCATGACAATGATGGATGACAACACATATCCCAACATACTAAGTAACGATTCAGACAAGAACTCAGCTGAATTTGGGCTAAGAATAATGAAATCTGCTTTTGATAAATGGAGAAACGGAATAGGTGGAGAGTCATCATCTCAACGCAAGAACAGATACGACTATAATAGGGCGTTTGCTTCGGGAACACAACCTATGGAGGAATATAAAGACATTTTGGATTTGGATGGGGATATGTCCGTAATCAACTTGTCTTATGACCCGCTTCCAATAGCAATACCATTCTTGAGCAGACTTACTGACAGGTATATGCAGAGGATAGAAAAAATCCAATGTAATGCAGTTGATCCCCTGAGCCAAACAAAAAGGGAGAAAGCCAAAGCTGATGCCTTATTCAAGTTAAAAGAGAAGCAAAGAATCCAAGCGCTACAAGCCGAAGCAGGAGTACAACTACAAGAATTTACAGATGATGATCCTGAGGACGAGAAACAGTTAGAGTTAGAATTTGGGTTCAAATACAAGCAGAGAGAAGAAGTTATTATGGAACAAGGCGTTGACCTTGTTTTTTACGATAATGACTGGACAGGCGTTTTAAAGAAGCGAATTTTCAAAGACCTGCTAGAGTGCGGAATTTGCCAGATCAAGCCTTATATCAACGCTAATGGTAGAATAAAGATAAGATTCACCAAGCCAGAGAACATCATTTCTTCGTACACAGAATGGGATGACTTTAGAGATGCACAGATTCAGGGAGAGGTTTACGATATGACCATCGCTGACGTTCGGATGAAGTACCCTAGAAAGATCGGAGAGGTTAAGTTATTTGAATTGGCACAATCTCAAAGTGGAAAGAGTGGCAATCCTGCATTTGGATGGAGTTGGGATGTAAACTACAACAATGCCGTTGCAAGACCTTATGATTCATTCAGGGTTACGGTGGTAGAATTAGACCTTAAGACACTCTATAACCTCAAGTATGAGTCTAACGTTGACCGTTACGGTAAAGAGGTCTTAGATCGCAAGAGAGGCATTAAAACAGAAGGGAAGAACTACATAGAGTCTGATCCTTACGAGGTAGACTACAAAGGTGTATGGATAGTTGATACAAGCTATGTACTTGAGTGGGGACTAGCAAAGAACATGATCAAACCGGAAGACAATCTGCAAGAGGTTAAACTTCCTTGGGTAACATACATGTACAACAATGAGAAGATGTCTAACAAGCCTTTCATTGAGACAATGATTCCTTCCATTAAAAAAATGCAGTTGATTGAACTCCAAGAGCAGAAGATCATTGCCAATGCCGCACCGGACGGTTTTAAGGTTGATATATCCACCATGAGTGACATTACCCTTGGTGACGGAATGGAAAGCTTATCTCCTTTTGACTTATACAAAATCTACAAGCAGACAGGAGTTCAGTATTACAAGGGGATACCCGATGAAAACTCTGAGGGACAAATGAGGCAAGAGCCTATCCAACCCATGAACGTTCCCTTCTCTGGCAAACTTGAGCAGTTGATGAATAAGTGGAATCAGGAGTACGACAAACTCATGAGAATCGTAGGATCAAATAACCTAGACTCAGGAAACATCACTAATCAAGCCACAGGAAAACAAGTTTTAAAAGAAGCAAGACAAATCGGAGAGAGTTCTTCAAACTATATTTATTCAGGGTATATCAACGTAATGGAGCGCACAGCACGACTTGTTCAGCTTCAACTATGGGATATACTAGTTTACGGAAAGAAGTCTGGTATCGCTTATTATGATGGCTACAGACAAGCATTAGGACAGGATAGGATAGAATACATCAAGATCGAGGGAGATGACAAGTTTGAGAGGACTAACTTCGATGTTAAGATTCAAGCGGTTATAGATGACCAAGAGGCTCAGTATCTAGAAAACAACATTCAGGTATGCCTAGCTAACGACACGATAACCCTACAGGACGCTATTGAAGTGAGACTGCTTGCTAAAACCAACATCAAATACGCCACGTATATGCTTGCTTTCCGCGATAAAAAACGTCGCAGGGACAGAATGGAAGAAGCGGCTAAGAACAATGAGGCAAACACTCAAGCGGCTGTTGCGGCGGCAAACGCAAAAACGGACGGAGAGATGAAATTGGAAGACATGAAGTTCAACAACTCTATGGCGCTGATGAAAGAAGAAACTGAGGCGCAAAAGGAAAGGGAAATTAGCAAGTTCGCATCAATACTCAAATCAAACGTGGCAAGTGCTATCCTAGGAAAAGAAGGAACGACTATCGCTGATGTACCTGCATTTGTCTTTGACGGAATCCAAGAAATTTCCAAGAGCAATAAACAGATCATCATGGAAGAATTGAGGGATACCCAGATGGAGATAGATCAGCAGATGCAAGCACAGGCTCAGGAAGAAGAAGCAATGATGCAACAACAAATGCAACAAAACCCTGAAATGGATGCTCAAAATGCAATGCAACAGGAGCCAGTTTTGCAATAAGAATAACAAATCATACATTTGATTAATAATTTGACAATGGAAACAACAGAAACAACCCAACCACAAACACAGGAAACAACAAAATCAGTAGCAGACTTCAATCTTTACGACACTCCCGCAACGAACGTAGGAGAGCCTGTAGAGATTCAAACTCCTGAGACTGCCGAAACTACCACTGATACAACAACGACCGCTACAACGCCTGAAAAGCCTGTAGAAACGGTAACTGAACCAGTAGTAACAGAGAAAGTAGTTGAGAAGATTGTAGAGAAGTATCCTGAGTTTAAAGACGAATACTCTAAACAGCTATTTGAGGCTATTCAGAACGGCAAAGAAGATGAACTGTACGCTTACCTGTCCAAAAAGAACAAGGACTACGAGGTGATGGCAGACATTGATGTTGTAAAGGAAAACCTTAAACTTCAAAACCCGAAGTGGAGCGATAAAGATGTTGAGATTGAGGTAAAGTCTAAGTTTGGCAGGATCAGTGAGAAGAAAGACCTAGAGTCAATTGACGAAACCCTATACCCTGAGGAATACCAAAAGGCGTTAGAGTTCAACGAAAGAATTGAAGAAAAGGAAATGCTTCTTAGCAGAGAGGCAAGAGATGCAAGGATTGCATTAGAAGAATCGAAGAAAAATATTGAGTTCCCAAAAATAGCACAGGAAGCACCTGAGCAAGTAACCATAACCCAAGAGCAGATTGACGAATCCTATCGTGCGGTTATGGCTGAATTAGAAAGTGAGATGCCAAAATTAACAGAGTTCAAGTTTAAGGTTGGGGACGAGGATGTTTCCTACAAGATAACTGACGCTGACAGACAGACTCAGACTGACTACATGAAGAAGCTTGTGAATGGAGAGGCGAATGTTGCACTGGATTTAGGATGGATTGATGCAAACGGTAAAGAGAACTTTTTGAAGATAGCAGAGGATATGCTTAAATTAAAAAATCTTGGTCAGATCGTTTCATCAGCCGGATCACAGGTCAAAACGTCCACTACTAAGGAGATTGTAGCCGACATTAAAAACATTGACCTTACACCTAGCAGTTCAACGCCTGATACTTCTTTAAGTGTTGCGGACTTGATATGGAAATAATAATCACACTTTAAACACAAAGAAAAATGGCAATTACAGTTCCAAATAGCACCCCTGCTAATTACTCTGATCCGTCGATCACCAGAGCAGGACTAATCTCAGGATTAAACATCGTTAACGTTCATGCTCTAGACAAGTTCTATGAGACTTATGGATGGGCACCTTACAGTTCCCTAGCTGAATTGATGGGTAACGAAGAAAAATCACCAAACAAACAATTCTTATGGTATCAGTCAAGAGGACGTGTCATGGGCTTTGTAACAGCATCTGCGACAGTTTCAGTAGCGGCTAATGCTCCGGCAACCATTACTGTAGGGGCAGGTTCTTACTCACAAGCGGGAACAAAATCACTTCCTGCATTAGGATTTATTTTCCGTAACTCACGTACAGGCGTTGATTCACGCGTTTCGGCTGTTCCTAACAAGGCTACACCAAATGCACACACATTTGTTATCACTCCACTTGTAACAGGCCAGAATGCTTCGGTATTGGCAGGAGACGAGTTGTTGGGTCGTGGATTTGTTTACTTAGGTGAGCAATCTGACAAAACTGATACTATCATCCGTAACATTGACAAGTATAGCAACTACTGTACTGAGATTCGTAAAGACGATACAATCGGTGACTTGGCTGATGCTGAGAAAGTAGAGTTCCAGATAAACGGAAAATACTCTTACACCTACAAACAACTTCAAGACTCAAACATGCGTTTGATGATGGAGCGTGACTTTCTGATTTTTGAGGGTACTCAAACTTCAAACATCGGTTATGCTGAAGAAGGATCGAATGGTGTAATCAAACAAGTTCAAGCGAACGGTATCAACATGGACTACGCTACTTGGAGTATCTCACAGCTTGCAACATTGGACAGAGCATTAAACTCAGTAGGTGCGCCTAAAGAGTACGATATTCTTTCTGACAGTGCCGCTAACCAAGAGATGCAGAACTCTATCTTCACTGAGATCAACAACGGTGGTATTATCTACGCTTCTGAGGCAGGTACAAGAAACGGTATTAACTTAAATCGTGATTTCCAGTCGTTGAAAATCTACAACAGGAAGTATAACTTCTCTAACTACGGTTTATTTGACGAGCAGACTACTTACGGTTCATCTGGTTTAGGTGCGCGTAACAGGTTCTCTCTGTTGATGCCTACAGGTAAAACTTCTTCGGAGCGTGAGGACGGAAGTACAGTAACCCTTCCAAGGTTCTCAGTAATGTATCAGACACCATTTAATTCAAACAAATGGCATATGAAAGAGAATGGTTTGTTCTCTGACGGAGGTGGTACAAGAGCAGAAAAAATCTACACTACTATCGGATATTTCGGTGCTAGAGTAATTGGAGCGCAACAATACGCAATTCTGAAAGGTAACTAATCAATTTATATCCCCCTTGTAGAAATATGAGGGGGATTTACTTTAAAACAATATAGAACATGTCAATGACAGCAGTAGCCCCAACCACAAAAAGAGGAAACCCTAATTTGGGTAAGAAACAAGAAACAGATTCAATAAAGAGTACTAAACTAACGGTTCCTGAGAAGGGATTTTTTGAGTTTGTATTAGCTATTGATTATGAGAAACAAAAGCCAGTAGATAAACTTACAGGCGCATTATTAGATAATCCATTTCCTGATATTTATATTGTACCAAATGCAGGAGTTGCTTATAATGAAGCAACGGGAAGTTTTGAGACATGGAGATACCTTTATGGGTATAACTCTATTTGGGAAAAAGACCAACAGTTCCCTAAACCAGACAAAAGCAGACTAAGCAATGTTGATGGTAAGAACGATATTATGTTCCGTCAGGGTCGTATTAAAGTGATGCCTAATGATGAAGCTAAGTATTGGGCTTTAATAGTTCAGGATGAATGTGCTGACTGTGAGAATCCAAGAAACGAAGCGGTAGTACCTAAATATAAGTTGGTAGACGAAGATAAGGCGTTAAATGCGGCTTATGATGTAGCAGAAGAAACTTACTTAGCTGAGAAATACGCTAGAGAGTGTACGGATGGTGAGATGATCCCGGTAGCACAAGCCTTAGGTTTAAATACCAACAAGATTGACAATAAAGACCAGTTATTCACTCTAAGGAAGCATTTCGTGCTAAAGGCCAAAGCATTTCCAAAGTTGTTCCTAAGGGCTTATAATGAGCCGGGAAACAGAATTAAATACTTGGTAGGTCAGGCTATTGCTACAGGAGTCACAGCGATGGATGGTGGAGCATTAAAATATACAGAGAGTGGAAGACAGGTATTGAGCCTTGATCCTGACATGGATATCGCGGAGCAGGTTGCTATTTTAGCGATGAACAATGACGAAGATGCGTTAGCGTTTATTAAGGAATTAAAAGGGTTGAGCCTCTAGGTTGGGATTCAATGTTTGGTTCGGGGGATGTGGCTAGAGATAGTGCATCCCTTTTTTGTTTTAAAATGTCTTACATTTGGGTTAAAATAGTTAGCAAATGGCACTCATAAACGAAGCATATCAATTACTTAAGTACAGGGCGGCAAAGAGCGGCTTTAATGGTAACATATCTCCTAATGACTTCAATCTGATCTGGAAAAGGGCAGAGATACGGTTCTTCAACGGTAAGTACAAAACTTTTCAGATCAACCAAGACAACACAGACTCAATTTTAGCCTTTAAGACCGATCCTTTACCGATTACGGTAGATGGTGCCGGAAAGTATATAAAACCTGCTGACGTGCTTCATATTGACGCTCTAACCCATAATTACAACAGCACACAGGTAGAGATCAAAAGGGTGGAGAATGATAGACTCGGAAACAAGCTGAGTTCAACGTATGATGCACCAAATGCTGAGTTTCCTATTTACGTGGAATATAAGACATACTTACAGTTTTATCCTACCAATCTGGCTAATGCAAACTTTGTGTATCTGAAACGTATTACTCCGGCATTTTGGGGATATGACTTGGTTGGTGGAGTTCCGGTTTATAATGAGAGCAAGTCAACACAACCTGCATACGACGAAACGGAATTGGATGATGTGCTAAACCTTGCTTTACTAGATGGCGCAATAAACATGAAAGATTCACAATTGGAATCAACAGCAGAAAGACAAATTCAAAAAGATCAATAGATGGAACAGACCACATATAGAAAGCTATCAGAGTTGATAAGCGACTCATACTATATACTGAAAGCAAGTGACGATGCGGCAATACCACTTCGTAGAATAGCAGAGATGGTCGCAATGGAGGTTGCAGAGATGGCTACAATGAATGCTATAGAGGCAAGTCAACAGGGCGAAAGCACGTACGCCTCAGATCAATTCATCTCAGTATTTAGAAACTTACCCTTGCTAGAAGATACCGATGGGTATAAATACAGTGTCCTTCCAAGTACGCCAACAGCAATGCCTAACAACCAAGAAATTTCAGAGGTTAAGATCGTGGGAAGCACGTGTATGGCAGCAATACATATGACTAGCAGAAGTTCTTTCTCACAGAGCCTAATAGGGCTTCCTAAGGGCATGTTATTATACAAGATAGAAGACGGAAGGATTGTATTTGAGACTAGCAACCCTTTGTTAGATGGAACGGTTAATGTTAAGATGGTAGGGGCTGTAAGTGGAGATGACCTGTTGACCTCAAGACTGAATATTCCTAAGAACTATGAGTCAAGGATCATGACTAAGATCATGGCTAAGTTACTGCCGACAAAGAACCAACCAATAGATTATGTAAATGACTCAATATCTAACCCTAGTTAAACATGAAGATTTCAGTAAAGAGAATAATAGGAGAATTTTTAAGTAGCACCGATGAATCACAGCATCGGTTTTTGCGCTTATGGAACATTGCTAAGTTCGGCATGGAGACAGAGTTCAACTTAGACCTTACGGGGGTGATAAAGACTGTGCTGTTGGATGTGAATGCTAACAAGACGGTAAATCTTCCATGCGACTATGTTTCATACTCAAAGATCGGAGAGATTAACGGAAAAGGAGAGGTGGTGACTTACAAAAGAAATAACCAACTAACCACTTTACTTCAATACGGGAACAACAGGGTTAACAAGGCACCTATGGTTGGATCAAGGGGAGACTTTAATTTATTTCCTTATGACCTGAACTATTACAACAACTACTTTTCGGACGGAGTTACTTACAACTTATATGGAGCAAATAGTGGTACTCCAAACAGAGGCGAATACAAGGTCGATGAAGCCAATAGACTAATATTCCTCAGCATTGATATCTCAGTGTCTCAGATCGTATTAGAATACCTGTCAGATGGATATGACCAGAGTGATGATGACTATTCTGTGGATGTAAGAGCAAGTGCGGCACTACTAGCTTATATCAGGTGGAGAGATGCCTTAGACAAACCAAAGAAATTCGGTATTGGTCAAGTAGACTTTTTAAAGAAAGACTACTACAGAGAAAAAAGGTTGTGTCAGGTAAGAATGAATCCGTTTGTATTGAATGAATTTGAACATGCAGGGCGCGTGGCGACAAAATTGGTTGCCCGGGCGTAGTTAAATAAAGATATGCAGGAATTAAAAAGGTTTTTAAACACAGGTATGGATACCGACTCTGACTTAACTGCGGTTACTCAGGAGGATGTTATAGAGAGTTGGAATGTCAGATACAGAGGAACAGTAGAATCAGAAGATGGTATTGCTACAGACATTGAGTCCAATGAGTTGATATCAGGCGCTAAACCCGCAGGAATAAACAAGACTATAGGAGCAGAAGGATTTGAGGATGTTCGTAAAGCGTATGCCTTTGTTTACAACTCAGCAGGCAAGAATCAGATTGTAGAGTTTGATTACGATACAGAGACAGAGACAGTGATCTTTGAGAACCTGACCATGACCAATGGGGTTAACATTCTTCCTTTAGACCCGCTATACTGTGTGTGCGATATTAAGATGATTCAAGGCAAATACCTGATCTTTAATGCAGGAAACATACAACCGGGGATAATTAACCTAGACAGGCTTAAAAGCGGTGGTTATAGCGTTATAACTCTAGAGGATATTACTTTGGTAAAAGGACAGCCTATAACCGTTCCTACATACGTTTACAACGATGATTCAGGCAGATCAGTAAATACCATTAAGAAAAGATTATTTCAGTTCACAGAGCAGTTTATACGCCTTGACGATGAATACTCAGCATGGAGTACGTATTCTAAAAGAAATGTGCCGGAGAGTGAGGCTACTCCTTCATTTGGGACGGATGTTACTAAGGCAAACAACCTTATTGTGACTGTAGATGCCGGAAATGACAGGGTAAAGACAATAAATGTTGGCGCTAGATATGATAATCTAGATTGGTTCCTTGTTAAGTCTGTAGAACGGAAAGATGTTTTATTACTTCCTAATACCTTAGTCGATGTGGAGAACGAAATTTACGAAGCTTATGATCCTGCTACTAATACTTATTCTTTTGCTTTCTATAATGACGGACTGTATAATAACCTGCCTGTCTTGGAGACCGACCTTCCCTACGACTACGTTCCAAAGAAATCCGGAGCATTAGAGGTAATCAACGGAAGCATCCTTGTTCTTGCTGACCTTACTGAGGGGTATAAGAGACCTGTGGTGGACGTAAACATCAATGTTACTAACTATGACCCTGCGATCACTGTTCAACAGCCTGACAACTCTAATGGCTTAAGGGTAGTATCTCAGAATCAAAACAGGGTTAGTGGTTCGCATAAAAGAGACGTTCAGGTTAACTTTGGAGGAATAGCACATACAGGGGATGTGTTTGTGGTTAAGGTAAGAGATATCAGGGACTATGGTAACAATCGGACTTACACCTACACAGTCAAGCTGTCTCAGAATAATAACACAGCATTAGCGGTTCAGGGGTTAGCAACTGTGGTTCCATTCTCCAATGTAAGTGGTACACAGATTAACTTTAGAACGGAGGACTACTTTGAACTTGAGTCGGCTAGTATTAACTTACAAAATGCCGGAACAGGAGTTTCCAAGTCTATCCACTCGATTAAATTAAACTCTGCTTATCAGCTTGCATTAGCGCATTATGACCAGAACGGCACTTATTTTCCTGTGGTAAGCGATAAGAGATTTGTGGTCAAGACTCAATCTTATGCTCAGTCTCATGGTTTAATTCCTCAGATCAACTGGCAGATCAACAGTCTACCTCCTGTAGGAGCCACAAGCGCGCAATGGCTGATCTCACGTAACAATACCCATGAGACTGATCTTTATATTAACGGTGCTTTAGATACCGACAAATCAGATAATGACTATCTCGTCTTTAATATCTCGTCTTTAAAGAAGTTCAACGATACAAACTCAAGTTCAGTTTTAAGCTATGATTACTCAGAAGGAGACAGAGCGACATTCATGTTTACTTTCTCAGGTACAGCTACACCGATCAAATGGTTCGATGCTCCGGCGATAGATGTTGAGGTTGTAGGATTCGATATTGAGGTTGACACTGCTGTAACGCCTAATGTCACTAAATACTTTCTAAAGGTTAGAAAATCATCTGCACTTAATTTAGCTGATATAACAGCAACCGGAGTCTTGATGGAGATTTACTCACCTAAGAAAAGAACGTTGACCACAGGAGATGTAACGACACTACAAACGACTTTATTTTATGAGATAGGTGAACAGATCAAAATAACCAACGGAGACTATGAACAAAAGCAGGGAATCATCAAAGAGGGAGATGCTTATTTCAAGACCAGAGAGGTTACAGGAGTTTTAAATCCCAATGTTGCTTATACGTTTTTGGTGGAGGACTTTAACTTTAGTGACTTCTATAAATCCAATTACTATTCTTATGGAAGGGCTAGGCTGTACGATGATGTTCAGGACGAGATCAGAAAGAAAGCCTCAATCAGATATTCGGACACTTTTATCACAGGAAGCAAGATCAATGGCATCTCTAGATTTTACGGAGAAAGGCTATACGGAGAGAGCAATGGTGAGACTTCCTCTAAATATGGTGCTATTGTTAAGTTGAGTGAGCGAGATTCTTACTTAGTGTGCTTGCAAGAGTTAAACGATGTGCATATCCCTGTTAACATCTCTATCTTGGAAGATCAGGCAGAACAACAGAATGTGGCGATTTCTGATAGACTCTTAAATAAGGTAAGGTATACGAAGTCGGGTGTGTTTGGGATAGGGCTTGCAAAGGAGAGTTTTGCCAGAAGCCAGAACGGAACGATATATTTTGTTGATCCGAACAATTCATTGCCTGTTAGGGACGGATATAACGGTGTACAGCCGATATCTGCTAAAATGACCAAGTTCTTTAGAAGGATACTTCAACAAGCAAAGAAAGACGGTAGAAAGATATTTGGGTTCTATGACAACTTCAATGACGAATACAACATCCATATTGAGACTGCCGCAGGAGTTCTGGTTAGCTTTAAATTCAATGCTACAAATTGGGATTACTTAGAGGCTTATACAATCAATCCTGCGACTTTAGCCTTGACAGGAGTTAGCAATGGATCAGTCGCGATAAATAACACTACAGGACAAGCGGTATTTACGCCCAATACAGGTTATTCAGGGAATGCAGGGTTCAGTTTCTCGTATTCAAGTCCTGATGGCACAATCACAAAGAATGTCTGTGGGACAGTAACTCCGGGGATCACTACAATTGATCCATTTTACTTCACAGATTTAACCAATCAACCTTTAAACACGTTAACAGCCTCAAATACTATTTTGATCGGTGGAAATACAATAGCGGTTCCAATCTCAATCACAGGTGGTGAATATTCGATTAACGGTGGCGCTTGGGTTACATCCGCAGGAACAGTAAATGCCGGAGATACAGTTCAGGTTAGACATACTACCTCAGGGGCTTATGCTACAACTGTAAACACAACCTTAGTTGTTAGTGGGTACTCCGATACTTTTACAACCACCACGATAGCTGCTCCTGTACCTGTTACGATCAATTACAACCTTTCTAGGGACACTTCTCCGTATGTTGATGGTAATGTGTCATTCCTTAAAAATGGAGTCTTCTCAGAGCTTATTACGTTTGTTGGAACAGGGACCTTGTCAGGAGGCTATTTAGTGGGAGATACTTTGACTGCTAGTGCTTTCCATTACGCTACAGGATACAGATGGCCGGATGATGCTAGCCTAAGAATGGTGATCACTGATGCTGATGGAACTGTTGTATTTGACCAGACAGGTGGAACAGTTACGGATGATGTTGTTTTTGCTCCTGAGATTCTATTGGTAGATACGCTGTATACGGTTACAATAACCACAAATAGCAATGATACGAGCCTAATCACCCCTAGCTATGATCTTGTAAACAACAATACGCTTATAGACGAGGCAGACTTACGACTAGGTGTTACTGATCTCACGACTAACATTGAGATGTTGAGTATAGATATGCCGGGATTCCATGTGCCTAGGAATGGTATTTATAACCTCAAGGATGATGCTAACCTGCAAAGGATAGTTATACCTGTTCCAGAAGGTAAGGATACTAACATCAGGATTCAGACTCAAAGTGGTTTTGATCAGACATTCAGCATCTACGGAGGGTATTCTTTAGACCAGAATGTACCTAAGTCAGGTATATTAATCACGCTAGAAGACTTTTCAAACCCTTCGATTGCGTGTGGAGTAAGTACAGGATTTGCAGGAGGTGAATCTTACCCTAGTGAGTTTACTGTTACCTTAGGGACAGCATTAGGATCGGTAGTGCTTAACTTTGATGGTCAGTCTATCCCTGATAAGTTCATTGTGATCTTCGATGGAGTAGAAGTAATAAACACAGGGTATCGAGGGAATACATATTATCAGGCACAGTTGAACACTGCTCTAGCTGATAGGGGTCTTCCACCTGAGACTGTTACTGCTCCGGGAACAGGAACGGCATCATTTAACAAAACTACTGCTACTACCACTGCGATAGTAAGGGTTTATGCACCTTTATCAGGCACAGGATGGACTTGTAAATTAAATTGTCCAGTTTAAAATATAGATTATGGGATTCACAACGATTCAAAATACACCCATCACCTTAGATTTACTCACATTGGGTAAGTCTAGGGGTTGGGAGGTCTTCACAGATTATGCTATACACGAGGTATGTAACGCAGGGAGTATGGTTTTAAAGCAATTTACACTCACCTCAGGGCATTCTTATCAGATCAGCTACAACCTAGAGTATATCAATACAGGCTTTATTAGAGCGGACTTAGGAACGGCATCAGGTGCAAACAGAACAACTCCGGGGTTTGTAACTCAAACCATCACTGCATCGGGAACTAACCCTTTATTCTCGTTTTATTCTAATGCCAACCTTAAAATCACTTCTTTTGATATTCGGGATACCACAGAGGACTTAGGACTTAAACAAAGAAACACGATCTCTTGGAGTGAGAAATCTAATAAGTGGGTAAGCTATAAGACATATAACCCTGATTGGGGGTTCTCAATGTTCACGAACCTGTTCTCATACAAGGCAGGACAGTTATGGTCTCACAAGGCTTCTTTGACCCCTCGAAACAACTTCTACGGACAGCAATATAAGAGCATCATCAATATGGTGTTTAATTCGGGGATAGGACAGCCTAAGACTTTCCATGCTATCAGCTATGAAGGGAATAACCTAATGATCACTACTGATGGTGGGGTTAAGACTTCGTTAGGACAAATCTCAGACTTGGTAGAGGCTAACTTTCTAAAGGATGTTTTGGATGATGGGGTTAGTCAGGTTGATATTTACTCTGTAGAGGGCGTGTTTAGCAGTTCGTTCAGGAGAGCCTTACCGGATGTTATCAATGGATCAGAGTTGAAGGGCAGTTATATTGTTGTTGAGTTGATCAATGTAGAAAACGATCTGTTGAGACTAGAGAATGTAGCAGTAACAAGTGTTCCAAGCAAGATCGGAGCGAGATAATGTTTAAATGTTCAGGGTGCGGGGTTTGTTGTCATCATGTAGATAGGGCTGTAGAGTCTTCTAAAGACTTAGGATTGGATTTTCCTTATGGTTGGAATGAAGACGGGAAGTGTGATATGCTAGGTGATGACAACAAATGCACTGTGTACGACAAAAGACCTTTATTATGCAATGTAGATAAGCTGATAGAGGTGTTTGATATCAAGGATAAAGAAGGATTTTACGAATTAAATAAACAGGCTTGCAATGCCATGATGGGTGATGCCGGGATAGATTTGGCATTCAGGTTGTGAAATACATATCTTTGATATATTAATTCACTTAAAAACATATATCTATGCCACTCCCGATCGCAGCATTAGCAATAGCTTCTGCACCAAGCATTCTTAAAGGGGTTAGCGGACTTTTTCAGTCCATCAAAGGAAACAAGATGGCTAAGAACAACCCCTTCCCTACAGCACAAGTAAACCAGAACATAGCCAAGAATGCCGCAATAGCAGAACAAATGGCTCAAACAGGACTCCCACAGCAACAGTACAACCAAGCGTTACAGAATATGCAACGTAACCAAAATGGTGTATTGACTTCCTTGGGTAGAAGTGCTAATTCATCTGCCGGACTTGCCTCAGTGCTTAGAGCATCAAATGATGCTTCTTTAAACTTAGATGTAAACGATGCTCAGGCACGCATGCGTAATCAGGGAATTTCAATGCAACAAAGAGGTCAATTAGCAGGTGAGCAGAACAGGGTTTGGGACTGGAATAATCGGCAAAAATATTTACAGCAAGCACAGGCGGCATCAGCAATGCAAGGAGCCGGAAAACAAAACATGTTCGGAGCATTGGATGGGTTATCCCAAGTCGGGCAGTCGTTTTTAGCAGGAGGCGGTTTAGGTTCAGGTTCAGGAGGTGCTAACCAACTTGGTTCTGTACCTCAGCTTGGACAGTTAACTCAACCTTATCAAAGTCAATTCACAAAATTATTCTAAGCGTAATGATTGAGGGATTAAATTCAAATAGTGGTATAGGAACTGGGAATGCACAGATTTTTGATGCTAGAGGTTCAGTAAACAAGTATACAGCAGAGATACAGCGCCAAGCAAACGCTAGAGCGGCAGAACAAAAGGCTTTACAAGATGAACTAGGCAAAGTAAAGATGGATGGACTGAGGGAAGCTGATAAGCCAGAGTACTTCAAGGGATTTGAGGATTGGAGAACTACAGCACAAAAAGCATCTGCATCAAGAGACTTTAGAGAGAAAGCAAATCTTAAAAGTGAGGCTGATAAGAAATACATGGAACTCAATAACCTTGTTGCTAAATCCAAAGAGTACAACAGGCTTCATCAGGATGTATCAAATAAGTTCTTGGATAACAATTTCAGAGATCAGTTTACAGACGATGCAGTGACTCAATGGCAACAATCAGACAAACTACCTCTATCAGACCCAAGGCTTGTAAAAGACCCTAGTACCTTATCTAGGCAGTTAGATTTAAGTAAAGTTGATGACAAATTAGCAAAGATTGATGCAGGACTTTTATCTAAACAAATTGAAGCAAATCCCATTGCAGGAGACAGATTGAGTGTAGGGAATAGAAAAGGAACGAACTTGGTTTATAAGACCTCTGTAGACCCTAAAAGACAGGCATTCGAGTATGCTATGGCTTATGATACAGATAAAGACCTGAAACATTACATTAAGACGCAATACGCTGACCTGTACGCCTCTAAACCTGAGGATGAAGCCAAAGCATTAGCTATTCAGGATATGGTCGGTAAAAGACCTGTACAGAAGCAAAGGAATCAATTTGTGATGGATGAAGCACCTGATCTCTTTTATGCACATAAAGCATGGGAAAGGGCACATCCTGACCCTGAGAAATCTACTAAGAGTGAATCAGAGTTATACCGTCAGAGTTGGATTGACAGCATGATCAAAGGAGAACCCGGAAGTGGAGAGTACCTCAAGTCTATTGTTGCTTCTCAAGGGGAATATACAGAGCCTTTAAAGATTCGTAAAGTAGGTGACGTTATAAAGATTGGCGTTCCACAGAAGACTGTAATGAGTTTTGATGCTGATGGAAAGGCTAAAGCTAAAGTCATTCCCGGTAGAGTTATTGACGTTAACACGAAAAACGAAGCTGACAGAAGCAAGCTGAACAATCTACTGAACGAACTTACTAAAGAAAAGGTAAGCGAATCTAAGTTTCAGACAGGGAATGCCGCAGGTAAAGTTCCAAAGACAACCTCAACAACTCCTAAGTCCAATAAGACTGTACCTCTTTCTAAAGTAGAAGGACTAGTAGGTAAAAAAGGCTACGAAGGTTATACTAAGAAAGAACTAATTGACTATTATAAATCACAAGGATATACTATAAAATAACATGGAAGAAGATTTCTTACTGCCTCCACCGCCACCAAAGCGTAAGGCTACTCAACCTGATAATAATGAAGGCGACCTACTACCAAGGCCGCCCTTAAAAAAATATACCCCTCTCTACTTCTGGCACAGATTCCTCCAAGTCCTCAACATTCGCATTTTCTAAACCATTTGACACTACCCCTGTTGAGGTTGCCCCAACTGCAAAGGCTACTAAACAGCCAAAAGAATCTATTCGACTTGATTTTAGTAAGGTTGATCCTGAATTAGCAAAGGAACTTAAACCGTATGGCACTACTGCTTCTGAGATTTCAAGAGTTGATCCAACTAAGTTTACTGCTAACGAGAAAGAGAAAGCAACCAAGATCAATGACTTCAATGCCGCTATTATCAAAAAGCAAGAGGACGAGTGGAAAGACAAACATGGGGATGGATTCTTAAGTGGGATAGGTCTTGGAATGTCTTATGCAGGTTCTAAACTTGCTACAGGAGCGTCTAACATTGTTCCTGCTATCACATATCTAGCTGACAGGGTAAATAAAGGGCTTACAGGGCAGTCTTTACTTGACGACGATGAAAAGGCTGATTTGCTTACTGCTACCGAGGAAACGGCTAGAATGGGGCTTAATAAAGAATACCAAGGATCAGATAAAACCATGACCGCTGTTGGAGGACTTCTTGAGTTTATCCCTGCGGCACTGGCGGCTGAGAGTACTGGTGGAGCATCATTTTATTTGAATGGGATTGGTAATGCCTATAAAGAGGTTCAACAGCTTAAAAAGGACGGTGCTAAGTTTGAGAATGGTGCTGAGGACTTGTATATCCAAGGGAAGGGGATAGCGGATTATTTCTTAATGACTAAACTAAATGCTCACTCTTTATTTCCTACACTCCCATCTGCTTTAAGAAACGTTGCCTCTAGGGAAGCGTCTATGACAGCAATCAAAGATTTGGTTAAGGCAGGTAAACCGCTGACTAGCGAAGGAATCACACAGGCGTTTAAAGACTCTGCGATTAACATGGCAGATCAGATCAAGACTAAAGGCGTTCCGTTCTTAAAAGAACTATCTAAAGGGTATGCAAAGACTTCTGCGGATTTGATTGGTCTTAGTGCGGCAGATGCAGGACTTAAGAAACTTTCTAACGTTGTAGCAGGAGAAGACAACTTCAAACAAGAGAATGGAGAGTTAGGACAGAATATAGCACAGATATTAACAAGTGATGCACCCTTATTTGCGGCTGTAGGAGCAAGAAATAACCTAGGGTTACTGTTTGATAAGTCTCCGGTGAGAAACGAGGTTGTAGAGGCTCTAAAGAACGATGCTAGTCCTGAGAATATCGAGAGGATCAAACAATCGGTTCAACAGGAAGGAGCAAATAGGGAATGGAGTGCTGATGACCTTGAGGGAACGTTAAAACATATTGATGTACTAGCAGGTGCGGTGCAGAAGATTCCTAAGACATTGAGTGAAGGAAAATATAGTGAGGCACTAGACATTGTTTTAGGCAAACAGAACTTAACCGAGCAACTCTCAAAGGTTCAGGAACAGAATAAAACACTAGACCCGGCGCTTGCTGAGGTTGGTACTCCTGAGGAAAGAGCATTAACAGCTAAACTTGAACAGAGTGATGATAAACTAAGGGAGGTTGTTACAGGCAAGAAGACCAAATACTTTGAAGAAACGAAAGAAGGTGGAGAGACGGAGTACTTTAAACAGCTTGGTGGAGATGGAAAACCCGAGAAGATCACCAAGGAAAGGTTTGAACTTGAACAGGTAGAGAAAGAAGCAAAGGATATTGGCAAGGAACAAGCAGAAGAAGCCGCACAAGAAGCTGTTACCCCTGAGGTGGTAGAAACACCTTTCCAAGAAAAAGAAGTCGTTGTAGAGCCTGAAATTAAGCCAGAGGCCATAGAAGAAGTTAAACCTAAAATAGAACCCAATGAAGAAGTTAAACCAATTGTATCTGAGAAAGAGAATGTGGTTAAGAATCCGGTATCAGCCGAAAGAACTGCGGAAGTCTTAAAGAAAGCTGAGGACGACCTAGAGGGACTTAAACAAACCACTAAGAAGCAACTTAAGCATGAGGCATCACTAAAACGCCTTACAGAAGCCAAGAACAAGGGAGAGATCAGTGAGAAAGAGTTCAACGACCTAAAGAACAGATTTGACGATGTATTAGCGGAGAATAGCGGAAATGCAGAGGTTAAGGATGAAACACCTCCACAAGTCTTAGAAGACCATAAGAAAGATATTCATGAGAAGTTCAGGAAAGAGTTCAAGAATGAGGGGAACACTGATGAACAGATAAATGCGGCACTTGCTTTAATGGAAGCCAGAGCAAAGAGTTGGGCTAAACAAACAGGTAAGAATGCTGATGAATGGTATCAACAGATTGCAGACGTTAAGAGCGGTCAATTTGAATCAGATGATGTATTGTACCAATTTATTCCTAAGAAGCTAAAAACAACTGCTAAGTTCGCCACGATGATGGCTATGATCTGGAATATAAATGCAAAGATTCCAAATAAAATATTCCAACATAGAGATGACGCTAAGACGGTTAAATTTCTTAAAGAATTATCAGATAAAGGGTTTATATACATAGATAAAGAAGGTAAGACAGATAAATATAATTCAGAATCTTTCAAAGGCAATGAATCGTTTACTTATTTACAGAAACTATGGGCTAAGTCAGGCTACCCTAAGATAAATATTGAGGTCGGCGGCAGGTCAAAATACAATCCTGCACTTAATGAGCTTGATATACGTGTATCTGCTGTTGAAGATGGTGTGGCTTCGGAGACTGGTAAAGATGGTAAGACTGAGTATATTCTTGATCAAACAATAATATTAGCTGAAATGTCTCATGCTTTACAGGCATCAAAAGGAGAGTTGTCAGTAGGTAGGTTCCTGAAAGACCTTGTTTCTTCAAAAATGAACTACGAGAAACAGTATGGAGAAAAGGGGACTATAGAGAATGATGCCCATGAAAATATTCAAAAAGAGTTAGAAGAAGGATTCAGCAAGTCTATTAAATACCAAGAAGAATCAGGAGTTAAGAAAGGAGCCTTAGAAACACTACAAGACGGCAAGGTTGTGATCCATGCCTTAGAGTCACCTGATTTCTCTACTATGGTACATGAGATAGCGCACATCTTTGAGAAAGACTTAAATAAGATCGAGGCTAAGGTTGTAAAAGACTTTGGAGGTAGCGAAGCATTTGCTAGGGGATTTGAGAGATACCTAAGGGAAGGTAAGGCTCCTACAGAACAGCTTAAAGGACTGTTCGATCAGTTTAAAACATGGCTTACTGATATTTACAAGACTTTGAAAGGAAGTCCTATTGAGAAAAAGCTAACACCAGAGATTAAACAACTATTTGACAAACTATTAACTGAGGAAGGAAATGATACTACATCACGTAAAGAACCAACAACAAGCGCTGAGGCTACTAAGGAAGTTGTACAACAACCCCAAGATGACACAAGAGGAAGCGGATCAGAAGATTCAGGAAGTTCAAAAGAGCAAAGCGGAGAACCAAAGTCAAGTGTCAGCGACAAATTCACAGAACTAGCACATAGAAGCGTTCAAACAGAGGAAGTAAGAAATACCTTAAACAACATTGAGAGGGAGACCGGAAGGGAACTGAGTTCTCAAGAGAAGGAGTATCAACGTACAAGTCGTATGGAGGCTGTACAGCATGGCAATAACGTCGTAGAGGAAGCCAAAGCAGAATTTGGGGATGACTATGCCACTAAGCTAATTGAGTACCTCCAAGAGGCTAAAACGATGTCTATAGAGAACAAGAGTTTGATCACTATCTCCTTAGAGAATGACCTAGAGAGAAGAATCCTTGCGGAGCCGGAGAATGAGGTTCAACTCAACAAGCAACTTAAGCTAGTCCGGGATATCTCCACTAAACAGCAAAGGAGTGCGGCTATTGCAGTTGGGTATGGTGTGTTAAGACAACTTGCTAGAGTTGGATATGATATTAACCAAGTAACTGAGAAGTTCTTTAGTTCAGAGCAGAACGAGAGTAAAAGAAAGATCAATAAAGCAGTAGAGGCTACAGCGGAGGATATTCAAAAAGAATACGAGGCTAAGGAAGAGACTGTATCTCCTGATCTTGAGGAAGCCATCTCTAAAGGCGTAGAGAAAGCTGTTAATGACATCTACGAGAAGCTACCTAGCAAGAGACGTGAGAGTGCTGACAAGGCTATTGCGGCATTGGACAGGATTCAAAAGAAACTACGCTCAAAGGCTTATTCTGACCCTACGATGATCGTTGCTACTATTGATGCGGGTATTACTACGATCAAAGCGGCAATCAAAGCAGGTGTTACTGTCGCAGATGCTATTGAACTTGGGATTAAGAAGATCAAAGAACTGCATGGTAAGAAGTGGGCAAAGGAAGACGACTTTAGAAAAGATATGCTCTCAGGGTTTGCTGAGGAAAACATTGATGTAAAAGAGGGGACACGTACGGCTAAAGTTAAAACTGATGCTGAGAAACTAGCTGATGCTAAGAAAAGAGTAAAGGAGAGGATCGAGGAACTGCAACAACAGATCATCGACAAGAAGAAAGAACTCAAAGCAACCAAGAGAGTATCTGATCCTGAACTTACCGCATTACAAGCCCTAGAAGCTAACTTAAAGAAAGAGGCAATGAAATACCTGTCCAATGAGGCAAAGTCCCTTGTAGACGAACGTATGAAAGCCACAGCTGTAAAGAAATTACAGAATGAGATAGAGAAGTTAAATCAGCAGATTGCTAAAGGAGAAAAGGACGAAATGGAAGCAAAGAGAAACCCTATCAATTCTCCTGAGATTGAAGCGCTAAAAGCAGAGAAGAAAGCTAAACTTGAGACCTTAGAGATTATTGACCCTACACCGAAAGATTTTATCAGGAACGCTTTGATTGAAAAAGGTTTCAGCAGAACGATTAAAGTTAATGGCGTAGAGAGGGAGACTTTAGATTGGAAGAAACTTGCCGGAGAGGAAGGAAGCATTGACAAGATGCGTGGGCATGTTGAGGAGGTATTGAAGGAGAAAGGTTATTCGGAGGGTGAGATCACTAAGATTCAGGAGTCTTTTGAACAGGAGTACAATGACCTTAGGGCTAGTGTGATTGAGAAGGGGTTAAATGAACTTGCTAACCGGAATAAAGAGAAACCTAAGGCAGATGTGAAGTCTACAGCAAAGAGACTTGCAGAATTGTACAACTATGGGCTGTTTGAGTCTCAACACGACACTTACGATTACTTAATGAACAATGCCTTAGGATTAAGTGGAATTGGTCAGGAGGCTTTCTTTGAGGGTAAGGTTTTAGCTAAGTCTTTAGCGGAGTTGTATGCCTCTAAAGCAGATGGTAGAACAATCAATGAGTTTGGGTTAAATAGCGCTGTGAATCAAATCAACCACCAGATTGAACAACTGCTTGCTAAGATCGCTTGGAACGAGAGTAACGGAGCATACAAAGCCGCTAGGGTTGCTCAAGAGTACTTAAGTATGTCTCAACGTGCTATTCTAACCACCTTAAAGCAATTAGGAGATAACAGCCTAAGTGGGTACATCGAGAGAACCTTTAACAAACTAACCTTTGCTTTTGAAAAGAACGATGCTAAAGCACTAAAACAACAAAGAAGTGCTTTGGGTAGAACGATGCTTAAGGATGCCACTTACAATGCAGGTCTTGACTATGGGGATATTTCTAATCCATTCCTGATTAAGAGTGCTACAGAGAACTATATCAACAATGTCTCAACAAGTTCAACCTACCATGCTTTTGTTTCAGCGGTAATGGGTAGGATTTACTTAGAGGGGATGGACGGTATGCACAAGGCGGTGCTTACAGAGAAATACTTTACACGCAATCTTGTGAAAGTCCTTACAGACAAGAATAACCCTAAGAGAATGCCTCAGGAAGAAGCTGTTCAGTATGTAGCAGAAAACCTAACCGGACAGAAGTTTAGTGATGCTGTTAAAACGGCTCATGAGATCGTAGAGAAAGTGAATAGACTAGCAGGTAAGAAAGTATTACCGGAGAATAAAGAGTTTGAACACAGGCTCGCCATGGACATTGTAAAGGAGTCTTTGGTTACAGGGGATAAAGTTACCCTTGATCAGATTGAAGCGTCTTACGGAGCAGGATATACAGTTGCAGGTCTAGGTATGGGTCATGAGGCTAACAACTTTGCTTCTAGGACTGTTGGACTGCTTAACTCTTACAATGAAGGGAAACTTAAGGATGCGATTAAAGAAAAGAGATGGAATGAGGCGGCTATGCTAACGTTTACTTCTATCTTAAGCAAGAACATCTTGAATCCTTTTGTTGGTGGAGCAAGCAATTGGGTGACACTGACGCTTCAAAAAGCAGGAGTTGATGCTTGGAGTCCATTAGAGAATTTTGTAAAGCGTAGGAAGCTAGATTTGACCACAGAGAAAGGTATCAAGGATATGGAGTATGCTTTAATGAGTGAGGCTAAAGCAAAAAGTACAGCAGGAAGGGTATTCATTGGAGCGGCAGTATCGTTATTAACGGCATCCATTGCTATCTCAACAGGAAAAGATAAGGACTTGGCAGAATGGAGAGCAAAGAACAAGTGGGCAGAGAAGTATTTTGGTGTGGTCTCACCTCCTTCGTTGTTGTTCTTACTTGCTTTGAAGGATAAGAAGATGGGTAAGTTCCTGCAAGGGATATTAAACCAAAAGGTTCCTGCATTTGATGATGGTACTAAGGTGGTGAAAGGAATTACTAGCGCTACTGAGGGAGACCTAAAGAAAGCGGGTGCTTATGCGGGAGATGTACTTGGAAGTAAAACTTCTTTACCTATTGTTCCTTATCGGTTCGGTAGACAGGTTCAGAACGTTTATAGGGGACTTACAGGTCAAGGGCAGATTACTCCTGACTATTCTCAAAAGAGTTTCTTGAACAGCTTCTATAGGGATGGGTTTGTGAATTACTTAGGACTAACACCGGAAGGGGAGCCTGACAAGCCCTTAACTAAGGAGGAACTGAAAGATAAGATAGAGCAAGCTAAGGCTAAGGTCAATGAAACGATCAAAGCGATGAAAGAAAAATAGTGAAAAGGGGTGGATTAACGTTCATCCCTTCTTTGTTTATAAAATATTTACATTTGTTTAAAAAATACACGATCATGATATACACCAATTACTTACCGTTTAGTTCGTCCACTAACTACTCAAACGTGCTGATCACAACAAACCAGATGTTTTCAGACCTATTGGAATCTGTAGGTTGCTGTGCAGATAAACAATCTGATGCCATACTCATCCAATCAGACCTTTTCTTGACGGGTGCGGAGGTTGATTTTATTAGTGGTGATACGGCTCGCTATCAGGATAACATAAAAGCGGCATATCTTATACTTTATAATTACGTATCACAATGAGTAGCGTAGCAGATGTACAGGCGGCTCTATTACGTGCGTCTGGAATGTATTCTGACCTCACAGCAGAGTATCTAAGCGACTTAAAGAAAGGATGTGGTGATTGTCTACCTAAGAACTATAAGTGTCTTAAAAGACTCCGTAGAGCCTTAGAATTTGAAGTAACAAAGGGAATTATAACCCCAACAGCAGAAAGCCTCTATACACAGCTTCTTTTGGTCTTAGGAACCTATCAGGCAAGCGCTCCACCTGTGACTAGTTATAACCTTCCATTTGGGTATACTACTATCGCTCCTACTGTGAGTAACATCCTAGATTTTGTATTGCAGTTCACTAAACAGGTGGCTATTGGTTCTACAGAGGTTAACCTAAACTTCACCACAGGTTCTTATGGAAGGTATCTGATTGCAAGAGTTCCATCAACTGAGCCTATTTGGACTTCATGGTTTAATGATATATTCTCTAACAGTGGTGATATTCCAGATGAAACATGGACTTCGACGGTTAACGGAGCGTATAGGTATTACTTTACTAGGGTTCCTGTTACTTTAGATATGTCTAATCCATCAATTAAATTCAACGCATAATGGTTAAAATCTATAAACCAACAGAAACTACGAATGTAGGAAAGCCTTGGGGGTTCTCAGGAGTCCCTAATGATGGCAGGAGCATGCCGATAGACACTGATGGGAATTATTACGTCAGAAGGGCTTATAGGAGTATTGCTGAGGCTGTGCAAGTTCTACCTGTATTAAACGAAGGTGGAACCATTACTAGAAACAGGGAGGGAGGTTATCCGATCATCATTAACTCTACAGGAACTTACAATGCTTCTACAGGAACAATCACCGGAGGGAAGTATGAGATCTATAGGTGGACTAAGGGTCTTGAGAGTACTGATACTGATATAGAGCCTTGGACAGACCTTTCAGACTATGTTACCAGTGAACAGTTGACTGAGGCAATAGACTCACTGTCAGCCTCTATAGTGGACTTATTAGGAGCAGATGGGACTTATACTACAACAGACACCGGACAGACAAGAATAACTATTCCTCATACATTAAGTGCTAAACCAAGGAGGTATGATATCAACCCTAATAATCAGAATGCAGGAAATCTATCTATCTCTTGGAAAGATGCTGATGACACTAATCTGTATGCTTATTTAGGATTTAGTCAGAATGATTCAGCAAGTCTTAGGTACGTATGGTGGGCATCACAACCGGGAGAGCCACCAACTCCGGGAGAGAATAATTATGCAGATGGATATGTTACGTCAGGATATGTAAATTAACAATACTTAAATAAATAAAATTATGGCAATTACTTACAGGAGAGTCAAAGGCTCAAATCTAACACCAGACGAGGTTGATGACAACTTCTTGGACTTATCCACAAATAAGGTAGACAAAGTTTCAGGGAAACAGCTTTCCACTGAGGACTACACTAGTACGGAGAAAACAAAGTTATCAGGCGTAGCTACAGGCGCAACAGCTAATAATACTGATGCTTTCTTGGTCGCAAGAGGGAATCATACCGGGACGGAGAGTGCAGATGTATTAACAGATGGTACAACCAATAAAGCATATACAGCTACGGAGAGAACTAAACTTTCTGGTGTTGCATCCGGGGCTACGGCTAATCAGACTGACACATATTTACTCGATAGAGCAAATCATACAGGTACACAATCTGCCGATACTATTATAAATGGTACAACGAATAAGGTGCTGACAGCATCAGAGAAAACCAATGTAGGTAATATTCCTACTTTAACGGCACAAGTTGCGGCCATCTCACCTACAATTCAAACAGAAACCGCCGCCTACATACAAAGAATCATAGCCGCAGGTTCATCTATTGACGCTTTTACCATTAATGCTATAGATGAATTTGTCGTAAGAGGTAAAGCGGAGGGTTGGTATACTTCTATTCTGAACTTTGCACCTATATTAGGTGGTAGTTTAGCGGGTGCATTAGTTAAATTAGTTACAGAACCGGGGGGAGCATCTTCAATGGTTGCGACAAATTTAGTTGCCGCAGACTATAACCCGCGTTATGGATTTAGGATTTTAACCAACTCCTTAGCTATAGGTAAATATGTTAATACTGGTCTTTCTCCTGATGCACTTGGACTTACCACAACTGGTATAGGTTTAGGATTATTTGTAACCGAGGATTCCACATCAGCAACGGAATCTTTTATCATGGGTAATAACGGTGTACCCGGATCAACTCCGGCACAGTTTGATAAAATACAAGCGACTGTGAATTTAGGAAGATTGACTATTTCAAATGTATCTTATAACGTTGCTGTAGGTGGTAACAGAATGCAGTTTATTAATATTAATGGTGCAAATAATTTTCAGGGTTATAAAAATGGAATACGAACAAATGATAGCACTGCAACTGCTTTAACTGCAACTGCTTTAACAGAGCCTATTACGCTTTTTAGAGGCATCGGAGGTAGTGCTTTTGTCTGGGGAGTAGGTTCTATTGGTTCATTTATTCTTACTCAGCCTTTAACTTCTGTTAGAGCATCCCAATTAACAAAGGCGATTTATAACCTTTACATTAGGACTGGACGTGTCCAAACTCAAGGTAGCAATATTGAATGGGATGGAGATTCAATTACCGCGGGTCAAGGAGTTACACTACCCTCAGATAGATTTAGTAATATAGTAACAGCTTATATTGGTGGTAATATGTTTAATTTAGGTATACCATCTGGTAGAACAAATCTTGCCGGAGGAAATAATGCCGCAGCACCTGTACCTTTAACTCTTACCGCATTAGATGTTGACATACCAATTAACACTAGCATTATAACCATGGGTGTTAACGATGAATTAGCTACAGGTGATGTGACTTCGCAAGGATATCAAGCGTCTTTGGAAAGTATTATCCAATATAAAAAAGATAAAGGCCAAAGAGTTATATTAAATTCTCCTACATACTTATCAAGTGAGACTAGTGGGACTTTAGTAACTCCTTTAGCAAGACAAAGAACATACTTACTTGCCGCTGCTAATGCCGCCGCAAATAAAAGTGTTCCTTTCGTTAATCTGTTAGATGCTTTTTTAGATTTAGATAACCCGCTTTCTTATACGACAGATGGAGTTCATTACAACGCAGCCGGACATAAAATTATAGCGGCTAGGATTATTGCCGTTTTACAAGGGCAGATATTCAGAACTCCAAAATTAGATTTTCCATCTATCGCCGCAGGGGCCTATTCAGATTTGACAGTTGATTATATGTATGGTGCCAGAACAAATATGAATGTAATGGTTGGACAGCCTGTAACACCTGTGGTGGGCTTGACTTATCAAGCTTTTGTGTCAGCGAATGATGTCGTTACAGTAAGGGCTATCAATAATACGGCATCGGCAATAGATGCGGCTTTACAAGTTTTAAAAATTACAGTAATTTTATAATCATGAAAATAACAAAACGACTTTTAGAAAAAAATGGGTTTGAGTTTAAACAGTACCCTGCCTCGGTAGAGTTTTTAAGAAATGATATTGTTGGTTTTTTTCAACAGGAATCAGAACAAATAGATTTAGAAAATTTGAAATTAAAATTCACTGTATTGTCTGTTAATGATTCAAGTGGGTGCGAATACGATCTTCATATGTCTTCTGAAATTGAAGATGCAGATAGGTTGTCATATCTGATTTTTGGGTTGGTAGGGGCATATTTAGATACGGAATCATGAAAAAAATATTAATAGCATTTTTAGTACTGTTCAGTCAGTACGCGTATTCTCAGGTAGGAGTTGCTACAGCAGATACGTCTTTAAGAGCAACGGTAAGCGGAACAGTTCAGATATGGAAGTCAAAAACCTACTACGCTTCGTTGTTCGCCACTATTTACAATAAAGTCCAATCAGACAATTTGCTTGCTACTAAGATTGGTTTAAGTCAGAAAGGTAATGCTTTAGGCGTAGCTACATTAGATGGGTCACAGCAGGTTCCAATCGCTCAGATACCGTCAACTATAGCAAGGACTTCTGATTTGTCAGGCTATGTACCTACAACGAGAACTGTCACTATAAACGGTGTCTCTCAGGATTTATCGGTAAACAGGTCTTGGACTATCCCATCAGCAGATTCAACCGTATATAGAACAGTAGCTAATAGCCTGTCTCTTTCTCAATTACAAACGAAGTTCAACCTTAAAGCTAATACTGGCGGAGGTAACGCTACAGGCACTTGGCCTATAAGTATTACGGGGAATTCAGCTAATGCTACTACGTGGAACGGGGCTGTATTCGATGGTCAGTCTGTCCTAACAGGAACGTATACTTATATATTAGGGTATAATGGTACTAAGTGGATGCCCTCAAGTGCCGCGCAAGTTCAAACATTTTTAGGTTTAGGGTCTAATGCCTATACGAGTACCGCGTACACTCCCACAGCACGAACAATAACAATTAATGGTGTTACTCAGGATTTAAGTGCAAACCGAACTTTTACTGTAACAAGCTCGACCCCTACATTAGATCAGGTTTTAACAGCGGGAGCATCAAGTAATCAAACTGCGGGTTTTGGGAATGTTAATGTAATAGGTAACGTTACGACCGCTGGATATAATGCCACAAGCGGAACAGTGGCTAATGCGCCTACTGCAAGTACAGATGTAGTTAATAAATCGTATGCTGATGCTTTAGGCAAGGAATTTTTAACGGTTAATAGTTGGGGATCAAATCCTACTCTATATATCACAGGAAGTTCGTTTTATGCAGGGGGTAGTGTTTCGGTTGTTTATATAGATTGTTCTACGGGGAACAAAACATTATACTTGCCTACAATAGCAGATATGTTTGGCAGAAAAGTTGTTGTATATAAAACAGATGCTTCTGCTAATACAGCGACTATTACTTCCACTGCTGCATTAAATATCAACGGTTCTCCCACTTATACACTTACAACACAATACCAGTCTGTAGAAATAAGGGCAGGCAATAATGGTTACACAACTCCAAATCAATATTATGCAAGGTAAAACCCTAACACTCGCGCTACTATTTGTAGCCCTATTCGCAAAAGCACAAAATTACTCAGTGGCAGAGCCTCGCATGAGGGTAAATCGAACGGCTTCATTGGTCTTGTCTACTTCATGGCAAACATTAGCCTTTAATGGTGCGTCAACATTGAACTTCAATACCTACGGCATGAATCCTGCTACAGGTACACAGATGGTGAACTATAACACCACATCAAATCTTTTCCGAGTCTACGGAGAGTACGATAAAAATATACTTGTTCAGCTTTTCTTTAATACGACTACTACAGCGGTAGCTATTGGCACAACCATGCAATACAGATTCGTGATACCTAATGGAGGTGGTGCAGGGGTAGATACATACTTTCCTTTTCCTGAGAATGGTGGATATGGTGAGATTGCTAGCTTAGGACTTGCTACTGTTGGTATGAATAGTATCTCAGCACCTTTGGCTGTGTACGCTAATAGTGCTGTAAGAACAAATGGATTTTACATTCAGGTCAGATTATCTAACACAATAACTTTAGGCAATAGTACTATTAACTCAGCGGCTTGTGTGATCACATCTAGGTATTAACTTAATAAAATCATCCTTATATGGGCGTAATCTTCACTGGTTATGCCCATTCTTCTTTATAGGAAAAAATATTCTAATTTTATGCCTTAATCAGTAATAAATATCTCATGAAAGAAGAAGTACAAAAAGGCAGAGTAATAAACACCAAATGGTGGATCATCCCATCGTTCTTATTGGCGGTAATGGGTTTTATACTCTCTACTACCACCAAAGATGAAAAGTCACTAAGGGTTACTTATGATCCTGCGACTACCAAGCACTATGTTAATGGATTGCTATGGGACTTACCTGTAAAGGTGTTGCACTTTAAAGTCAATCCTAGTGTCTCTAAGAATGCTGTTGTAGATTTGAAAGGTGCGGACCTAAATGAGATATTTGATGTTCAGGTTACTGCGATAAGGGATGTTATAAGTCCATTAGAGGTGCCTTTGGTGAGCGTGAAGACCATATCTACTAATGGCATACTTTATGACTTAACTGACAAAAATAACGTGCTTATAAAGCGTCCTAGAGAGTGTGTTTTATACTTCATGGTTACTGGCTACTAATACTAACAATTTAAATATATATTATGAAAAAGAAAGAGAACGAAGAAATGAAAAAGGTTGTTCCTATTATGAACAGAGTAGGTGATGATGAAGATACACCTGATGATGGTGGTTGTGAAGGACTTCCGCCAAGTGAACCGGGAGGTACTGGCGCAGGAGATTGGGCTTGCAGAGGCGGTAAATGGCAGTGGATTCAAGACATAGGAGGCTAGTTATGAAAAGGTATATTCTCCCTGTCTGTGCGTTATTATTCTGCATTAGCTATAACCTGTTTCTTATAGAGAAGGAAGCTGGTTTATTTGGATTGGATGCGTTGTATATGAAATCATGGTTCAACGCTCAGATGCTAGTTCCATCATTAATTTTATTTGTGTATGGGTTTAGAGGTGTGTATAAAAACTTAGACAGGGAGTTTTACATTCTAAATGCCAGTCTGATCACGTTTGTTTATTTATGGGTTGTGTTTAATAACATGGGGATGTGTATGTTCGAAATACGACCAAAGATTGTAATATTTAATTCTTTTGTACTTTTGTTCACAGGGTTAGTCTTGTGGAGTGCTAAGGTTCAAGGACTCTTTAAAGAAAAGAAATGACACACGTACGCAGGATGGAAAACACAAAACTCGTTGAGTTACTTTTACAAGCACAGTGGTACTTCATGTTTCTTATGGCAACGGGTTTGGGTGTAGTGGCGATGGATAAGTACCGTAAGTTGAGGGATAAGGAAAAAATGGACAAGTTGGGTATACAAACCTCAATAGTGAGGACTAAGTTCATCGACAAGTTTTGTTTAGCGGTCTTTGTTTGCTATCTAGTCCATGGATTTTACGACTACCGGGGCTATCCACCGAAACAAGAACCGTTTTTCATTCTTCTGGCATCGTTTCTGCACTACCCGATCGCAGGGTTTATTGTAAACAGATTATGGCCGATCATTCAAAAAGCAATTACAGGAGGAAATACAGATGTATAGAATACTAGTTGATATAGCGATAATCTTCTCAAGCATTCTAAATGTTGTTGGGATTGCACTTTGGGGGTTCGTATCCCTGATAATGATGGAAGTTTTGCTTTGTAAGCACGCAAAAGACATGGAGTTCAGTTCAATTGTAAGGAGTGTATTTAGCAGGAAGATGTGCTTAACGTTAAGAAAGATCAGGAGACGCTACAAGCAAGGATTTATCAATGGCTTACACATATCATCAATATTATTTTTTGTTGCCTCCTACATCGTTATATACTACCGTTTGACAGAGTTAACGGAGCATGTTAGAGGTCTTTCAGATTACTTAAGGACATTAAGCAGTGTTATTCTCCCTGCGGGTATTATAGTTTTGTATAGATTTATGGGATATAAAGTTTCAATAGTTTAATAGAGGTTTAATTTAGGTTTAAGATTGGTCGTTTCATGGATGTGGAGCGACCTTTGTTGTTTTAGGTGCTGATGTTTTATCTTTGAATAAAAAACACAACGTTATGGCAACAGACAAAGAATCAATGGACAAGCTAAACGAGTTACATCCGGCAGTCCGACAATCAGCAATAGACGCTTATACAGAAGCATGTGCTATCACTCCTAAAGGTGTCCATCCGTCAATTACAGAGACCTACAGGACATTTAAACGCTCAGATGACCTATATGCTCAAGGGAGGACTAAGCCCGGCTCTATAGTAACAAATGCTCGTGGTGGAGATAGCGTTCATAATTACCGTATGGCTTTGGATTTCGTGATTTTAGTTAATGGTAAAATGTCATGGAAGGTTGATGCCAATTGGATGAAAGTGGTAGAATGCTTTAAGAAGCGTGGCTGGAAATGGGGCGGTGAGTTCAAATCTATCACAGATTATCCGCATTTAGAAAAGACTATGGGGTATACTTTAAAACAGCTAAAAGCTAAGTATGCAAAGAATGACTTTATTCAGGGAGATAAATACTTAAACTTATAATCATGGCAGTAGAAAATCAAGACAATCATTTCGATAAAATCTTTTGGTACATCGCAGGGGCTACATTCCTTGTGCTTTTGTATGTAATGCTGATTACATTCTTCCCGGTTCCTGAGAAATCTCAGAGGTTCGTTGATATAGCGCTAGCCTTTTTATTGGGATGGGTCAGTTCAAATAGTCAATACTTAACAGGTGGAAATGCTACAAGCAAGAAAGCTGAACAAAGAACCACAACGGAGATCACACCTGATGGCGGCACTACTGTAACAACCGAACCTGTTACACCTATTGTTCCAGTAACACCTGTAGAAGATGGAAAGTAAACAGATAGTTTCTCCTACATGGGGGACAGTATTAGGATATATAGTTATTTGGACTTTAATCTTTATGCTTGCACTATGTGGTTGTGGTGCTAGAAAGACTCAGACTGAGATAGCCAAGAAAGAGACCGTACAAGACGTTAAGTCCTCCGAGTTAAGCAATGTATCCACTAAAGAGAGTTCGAGTCTTGTAGAGGCTAAAACAGACCAAACAGCTAAAGTCAAAGAGGGTAGTATTACTACAACCACAGAAGAATATGCTAATGGAGGTTTAGTAAAGAAGACGGTGAGTGTGGAGAGTAAAAAGAGTACTGACAATTCTAGTAAGAGTTCTACAAGAACGTTTAATCAGACAAGGGTTAGAGAGGAACTTAAGGTTGTTACTATTACTCTGCATGTGAAAGAGACAGAGAAGCTAAAGGTTAAGTCTACGGATGCTAACAACAATAAGATTTGGATTGTGATTGGATGTTGTGTGGGGTTAGCTATTCTTGTTTGGGGATTCTTGAGGTTTGTGAAAGACAAGTCTCCGATTTAAAGATCGTTTTTATTGGTGTAAGCCCTGCCGGATTAGTCTGACAGGGCTTTTTAGTTTATGCCTTTACATATCTAGCAATAAAATTATCGTATTCATCCTGAGAAATATTCAGGTTCTCAATTAGCACTGATGCTTTAGGTGATACAGTGTCTTCTGAGATTAGATCAGGTTCTACTAATTGTAGGTAGTCTGCTACCTCGTCGATGTTGCATATTGTCGTGTCGTAGTCCAATACAGAACAGTTCTTAAATGTTATTTTTACGTAATTACTCATGGTCTTCTAATTTAAATGTTAATGATCTAAGTGTTTCTATGCGTATATCTCTTTGGGAATCTCCTTCGGTATGAACGTCGAATTTTATCAATGTGGCAGTCTTACCTGTCTTCTCAGATATAATGTCTTGGAGGTCTTGTAATGAGACCACACAGGTGGTTTTAGTGTCTATCTTCATGGCTTCTTGATTAGTAATACCCAATTCCCTACTCTTTCTTCCAACTCTTTCCATTTACGATACAGTTCGCGTCTTCCCTGAGTAAAGGCTCCTAAGTGAGGAATGTCTTCTGGTTCTTTTTCGCCATAAGGATTTTCTTTAAATACCTGCAATGAATACGTAAGCGATTCAAAGGATTCTTTTGCTGTGTCTACTGGTGTATTGTCTTCGTAGGACTTATGGATTTTAGTATGTCCAAAGATTAATCCCGGCATCAGGAAATCACATTTAGCCTCACTTAATTCAAAAGGATCGCCTAATATCTCCCATTCTCCTTCTGGCAATATCTCGTCGGCTGTATGGTCTACATTTAGGTCAGTTGTATATATCAAAGCAGATGAAGGTATTTCAGGTGATAATTGTGAGATTCTAAAGTCTCTGGCATCAGGAGCAACTTTCATAAACACAAGTTCGTGTTCTCCTATTTTAGCTTCTACTGTCATATGTTCTGTTTCTAAGTGTCTCATGAAGTTTAACTATGCTTCCTCTTAATTGCTGTATTTCTTTAGCGGCTGATTCTAAGCTTCTCTCAAGCCTCCTGATCTCTAAGGCATGGTTTACTGCCGGACAAAGTTTCATGCCCTCATAAGTCAGCAAAAGAGCATCTTGAAAGCCTTGACGGTATTCAGCATCATGTTCGGGTATTTTAGCTAGGTAAGCCTTTAGTGTAGCGTATATGCTAATGATTGAATGCTGTTCCATAGCTAGTCCTTGATAAACGTGCCATTCACAGTTTTACCTGTCCTTTTAGCAATTACATTATAAGCAGACTCTAGGCATTCATCATAACTCCATCCTAATTGATAAGCTAAAAGAATTAAGGTCACCTGAACATCACCTATTGCATCAACCTGCTCGTGCAAATCAGCTTTGATGATGGCATCACCAAGTTCCCCTGCTTCTGAGATAAACTTAGCAAACTGTTTAAGTGCGTTCTCTGGCTTTAATAATCCTTTGTTGTCTGCCCATTCTAGGACTTTAACCTGTAGTTCGTTGTTGTTCATCTTATTTGTACATTTCTTCGTTAGTAAATAATTCGTTGATTTTAGCGTGTAGTAGAGCCTCTGCATGGTGGTATACACCAAAGAAGTATTCAAAGTCTCCGGGTCTTCCACTCTCTATTTGATTCATCATTGACTGAGCCTCGTCTTGAATGGCTTTTAAGTCTGCGGGGGTTAGGTTATTCATGATTTGAGTTCTAAAATTAATTCGGTAAAAAACTCTAATTCTTCCATAGAGTCTAGTCTATCTTGCTTACATTGATTGGTACGTGTAGCGTTATTCAATTTTATGTTATAATAATCGTCTATTGTGCCACCTTCCAATAAAACCTGTAGACAATCATGAAGCACTGCGTTGATACGTCTGTCACGTCTTGCTGAGTTCATAACAGACTCTGTGATCTCTACCTTAGTCTTATAGTGAAATTCGGTTCCTATTGATTCTAGGTTTTTATAACTTTCTTGCGTTTTGTAGGCTATTAATCTGATAAGCCTTTCTATTTCTTCTCTGTTTTCCATGCTATACTAGTTTTAATACTGCTTCTACTTTTGCTGTAAATGGTTTGTCTAATTTGTATAAGTCTTTAAAGAGGTTGTTCATGTAGATGATGCTCGTATGATGCATACCTCCAAATAAAACGCCTACCCTCTTTAATCCATAGTGAGGGTTTACTTGCAAAATCATGCCTATAGCTATGCATCTAGCCTCTGCTACAAGTCTTGTTCTGTTTCGCTGGACGATTGTGTTTCTCGATACATTTAAGACCTCACATACGATCTCTATGATGTTGTCAGGGTCACTTTCTCGTCTTCCTGATTTAACCATTAATTGCTTTTCTTCTGTTAACCCTATATACATCAGTGGGGATACAGGTTCTTTTTCTTTAGTTGCTATCATGATTCTGTTTGTGAAGGTTCTACAATTTCCGTTGGCGGGTTTTCTCTGTCGAATTGTTCGTACTGATCGAGTATTGATCTGAGTTGATTTGTCTCCATAGTCCCAAAATACCTGAACAGTCTGTGCATCTCAAAGTGATGATCGTACTTCATTTGCTCTCTGTTGGTGTGCTTTACTGCGAACGCTAGGGCTAACTCAATTTGTCCTAGGCTCTCTTTGATCCTTCTGATGTGATTGTTGACTCTAGGGTCTGTAAACTTCGCTGAGTGTAAGTCGTAGGCCATCTCTATCTCTAGGCAACCTACAAGTACATTCATGGTTTGGCAATGGCGTAGTACACGCTTTATTTTTTCTGATGGTTCGTTCATAATTCTAGTCTGCTTTTTAAATAACCTAATTCTCTTGATTCTTTATCGTTGTCATGGATGTGTCTATGATGCTCGGAACAAACTGCCATCCACTCTGAGGTGTCTAACATATATTTTTCACCTCTACCTCGAACATGGTGGCATTCCGTTGACGGTCTGTGGCAACCTTTGAACATACACTTGGGGTTTTGCTCCATGTACGTCTTTCTTAGCGCCATATAAGCCGTATTAAGCTTCTTTTGCTTGTCAGAGACCTTAGCTATTTGTTTGCGTGGTTCGGTGACTTCTAGGGTCTTAAAAGAACTCTTAATCCCATTAACCTCTGAGGTTCGTTTCAAAGCACAGTTCTTACATAGACCATCGTGTTCTTTACACTTTGCTTTCCATAGTCCTCCTATGTAGTTACAGTTCTCTCCTGAGCATTTCTTAGCTTTCATTTTAATATGCCCCTCTTATGTTAAACGCTATGTGAATTTTCACTCCTTTGTACTCTATTTCGATCTTTTCATCTTTAATATCCAGTATTTTAAAGTTCCATATAGCGTGTACTCCATTAAGAATATAGTTATATAGAGTTTGAAATTCTTTTCTATTGCAGTTTACGTTTTCGCTTGACAGTATCCTTTCTTGCCCGCTGTCAATAGTATGAAAAGCATTTTCTATTTTTTCCATTCCGAAGTCAAGTAGTTGTTCCATCTTGTTTAAATCTAGTTGAGAAATATGTTCCTTCTTCTTTTGGTTCAAAGAACTTAGCTATGAGTATGTCTACTCCACACATCTTAATCCTTTGGTGCTGTTGTTCGATCTGAGACCTTAATAGGTCGTTCATCTTTCGATCCTTGATCTTTAGCATTACTTTAGGTTTTTAGCGTATTCAAGAATAAGTAAAGCATCTGCACTCCATAGGGTTACTTTCACGCTTGGGAAAATCTGTTGAGCCTTAGCCTTTAGTTTGTTCTTCCATTCAGTTTTAGACAGACCGCTTGCATTGCCGATCATCATTGTCTTTTGCCATTTTTGAGGCGATAGGGTTGTTGTCTTGATCTCAAGGGCAAGTAATGCCATTTCAAGGTGTCCATAGCCTTTGCCGAAATTAAACATAGCGGCACCTCCCATACCCGGACGTCCTGCAACTTTCTCCATGTGGCATTCAACGATATATTTGTCTGTGAACGATTTTAATAGGTCATACAGGTCTTTTGGAGTCTCAGGCATCTTATATACCGAAACAGTATTAAATTCGCTTATAAAGGCTAATCCACCAAGACTACCGGGGTCAATTGCTAAGGTGCCTTTTATTTTACTTTCCATATTATTTTAGTTTTAAATTGAAAATGCCGCAAATAGTACGACACGTTATAATTCCATTCTCGTATACTTTGTAGTTACCCGCAGGATAGTCATTGATGATCTCTACTACTTCTCCTTCTGGCAATTCCTCTGTTTCAATACATGGTTTTTGTCTCAGGTAATAAATACCTTCCCAATTATAGAAATCAATTCTTTTATAATGTTCAGGAATAGTGTTGTCTACTAGAGGCACGCTCAATACATCTCCATCAGGAGTGTTTATTAGCCCTTCTAAAGCGTTAGCTTGATCTGATTGGTTAATTGGTTGTTTATCTTCTTTCATGATCTCTTGAGTCAGGTATTTCAGTCCATTTGTTAACTATTATTTCTTCGCAGTCTAGGTCTTGGTGTCTGTCTGTAGTCCAATGATCTTTTTGCCATGTTCCTATTGTTGTAATCTCTGCCATATGACTTGTTCCGATGAAGTCAGCTTCTATGAGTACAGCCTTGAATGATTCTGGTTGTTCAACTTTAGCATCTCTCCATCTGAATTTATCAAGCAAATAATGATTACATATTTGAATGGTGTCTACAAGAGGTATTACTTGGAGGTTATATCCATATTCACACGCAAGACCTGCTTTGGAGATTAGTCGTTCTTCAAGTTCTTTCATGGCTTTATACCTCGTCTTTTAGTGACAGAATTAACTTTTCATTCCAGTATCGGTCAGCGGTTAATGATGCGTCCCATATCCTTTCTTTAGCCTCGTCAAGTTTAGCATTGGCGTAATGTTTCATTGCTTCAATGATATAAGGTTTGACCATTGAGTGAATGTGAAAAGGCATTGCCTCATACATTGTTTTGTAGATCTCTTCTGCTGTTTTCATGGTTTAAGTGTTAATGTATGAGTATCAGGACTCGATTTTGAAATTTCTGTAACTCTGAACGTCTGCCTGTTTCTCTTTTTATAAGCCTTTTTCATCTTTCTTGGAAGATTGTAATATATCTTCCCTTTGTGTAAATACCAGAATATCTGATTTACCTTAACTTTTGGTCTGTATGACATGATTATTTAAGTTTAACTTTCTCAATGTAACTACGGCATTCATCTACTCTGCCTTTGATTTGCTTGATCACTTTTTCATCCCTTACAACCTCAAAGATTTTAATCCTTAAGTGTGCCGGAAGATGTGAATAAGTCATCTCTTGTTTCACTTTCTGGTACAATTCATCAGGTATCTCTCCCCTTAGTCCCTCAGCCCAAGACAAACGTCTCATTTCAGCCTTCATAATGTCTAAAGGAGCATCCATAAGCACGTACACCAAGTAAGCCTTTTCGTAGCCTGTAAGCGCCATATAAGCCTGTAGTTGATAGTCATACCCTTTAGTAGGTATCTCTGTCTCAAACAAAGGAAAAGTATAACAGTCGTAAGAGTTCTTAATATCAATCACTACTGATTCTTCCTCGATTAAAATGTCTGGCGTTCCTGTGAAGTAGTCATCTTCAAACCATTCATCGTTTTTGGTTATGTCCTCTCTCCAACCAAGCTGTTCTTTGACGTATTGGATTGCTTCGTCTTCCATTACGATACCCTTCTCAGTGTATTTGTTTTTGAAGTTCTTTCTACGGTCGTACAGCGATTCTTTTAACCAATTGGAACAGAATGTCTCTCCTGTCTTTCCGAGTCCCTTAACACCCATTATATCCCCTATTCCAGAGGCACGTATCTTAAACTCTTTGAGTTCTTTCATTTCTTCAACCACCACCTCTCTGAAATGGCTGTCTGCATCTATTGTTCCTTCCATTGTTTTAAAATCTACACAGGTAACATATTTTTCTATCGTTTTCATCAAAGCCTAACATAGAACCGCATCTACTGCAATTATTAGGGTCTAACCTTTCTTGCATGTCTTTTATCCAAGACTTTCTTTTCTTAAAAAGCCTAATTAACATTTCATTTGTTTTTAAGGTGTCAGGTAAAGAGTTGAAGTAGGCTTCTAAGTCATATACTTTTTTAAACTTACCTATGGCTTCTGTTGCTTCTATTGTTCCTTCCATGATTATTTTATTTGTG
>Ga0247805_1000097_pt1 | contig 70116 bp, 68 predicted proteins | sample UWRJL044104R1_FD_180930 | JGI IMG/M metagenome (GOLD analysis project Ga0247805, IMG submission 180930) | Plant litter microbial communities from Arlington Agricultural Research Station in Wisconsin, United States - UWRJ-L044-104R-1 | ecosystem: Environmental > Terrestrial > Plant litter >...
TAAATTATTTACCCGTGACCAGGACAGTATTATGGGTAAATTGTTTGAAAACCTTTCAAAAGGAGGATTGGCAGTTGCTCAGAAAGATAAAAAGATTTCCATTATTAATATTGATGTATCTTCTGACAATGAGTTGTTTGCAAAATATTTTTGTGAAGCCTTAGCAAAACAAGTATCTGATTTTTACATAGATACTAAAAGTAAAAAAGCCAGGATGAATATGGCAATTTTGCAGCGGCAGACAGACTCTATTCGTGGTGAACTTAATGGAGCAATTACAGGAGTTGCAGTTGCAAATGACAATACATTTAATTTAAATCCAGCACTAAATGTAAGAAGGGCACCTTCGATAAGAAGACAAGTAGATGTTCAGGCTAACACAGCGATTTTAACTGAATTGGTCAAACAAACTGAATTAGCAAAAGTTACTTTGCGAAGAGAAACACCTTTAATTCAAATTATTGATAATCCTATTTTGCCATTACGAAAAGAACGATTTGGAAAACTGAAAGGAATAATTTTAGGTGGTTTTTTAGGTGGTTTTCTTATTATATTAGGCTTAATCGCGAAGCGTTTTTTTAAGTCTATTGTGTAGATTTTAATAATATATTTAATAGATACAGATGGATATTCTCAAGCTAATTGGCAGAAATGAAGAAATATTTGAAAAAGACATTTCAATATATGAAGATGAACTGTCGGGGATAATTAATAAGTCGTCTTTTCTGGTCATTGGTGGTGCAGGATCTATAGGACAGGCTGTTACAAAAGAGATTTTTAAAAGAAATCCTTTAAAGTTACATGTCGTAGATATTAGTGAAAATAATATGGTCGAACTGGTTCGTGACTTGAGGAGTTCTTTTGGATATATTGATGGCGATTTCCAAACTTTTGCATTAGACATTGGGTCTGTTGAATATGATGCCTTTGTAAAACAGGACGGAAAGTATGATTATGTTTTAAATCTTTCAGCATTAAAACATGTACGAAGTGAAAAAGATCCTTTCACTTTAATGAGGATGATAGACGTAAATATTTTTAATACAGAAAAAACATTAGAGCAGTCTATAGTTAGTGGTACAAAAAAATATTTTTGTGTTTCTACAGACAAAGCAGCCAATCCAGTAAATATGATGGGCGCTTCTAAAAGAATCATGGAAATGTATTTAATGCGTAAAAGCAAAGAAATAAAAATATCTACAGCCCGCTTTGCAAATGTTGCTTTTTCTGATGGTTCTTTATTACATGGATTTAATCAGAGAATCCTAAAAAAACAGCCCATTGTAGCGCCAAATGATATCAAACGATATTTTGTTACCCCAAAAGAATCAGGTGAACTTTGTCTGATGTCTTGTATTTTTGGAGATAACAGAGATGTGTTTTTTCCAAAATTAAATGAAAATCTTCATCTTGTTTCTTTTGCTGAAATTGCAATAAAATACCTTGCTGAAATCGGCTTTGAGCCTTATTTGTGCGAATCTGAAGAAGAAGCACGAAATATGTCTGAAAACCTGATTCGGGAAAAAAAATGGCCTTGCCTGTTCTCCTCTAGTGACACTACAGGTGAAAAAGATTTTGAAGAGTTTTTTACTGATGATGAAATTCTTGATATGGAAAAATTTCAAAATATTGGTGTAATAAAGAATGATGCCAATTTTAATGATGAAAAACTGCAGAACTTTACCCATGAAATTAGACAGATGAAGGCAAACCTGAGATGGAATAAAGATGAAATTGTCAGTTTATTTCATCAAATGATTCCAAATTTCGGACATAAGGAAACAGGTAAATATTTAGATGCTAAAATGTAATTATGACAGCTATTGATTCTACAATATCATTTATAAAACAACAATATAAAACAGAAAGTTTTATACCACTTCATGTCCCGCATTTTGGTGGAAATGAAAAAAAATATTTAATAGAAACAATAGATTCAACTTTTGTCTCCTCAGTCGGAGCTTATGTTGATAAGTTTGAATCTATCATGAAAACCGTAACCAAAACACAAAGAGCAGTTGCTGTAGTTAATGGTACAGCCGGAATTCAGGTTGCTTTACGTTTAGCAGGTGTAAATTCTGGTGACGAGGTATTGACCCAGGCGTTAACTTTTGTAGCTACTGCAAATGCTATTGCCTATCTTCATGCTGTTCCGGTTTTCCTGGATGTTGATTTAGATACTATGGGGCTGTCGGCTAAAGCGGTCTCTTTGTTTTTAGAAGAATTTGGAGATTTAAGAGAAGATGGCTGTTACAATAAAAAAACAAATAGAAAAATTAGTGCCTGCTTGCCAATGCATACTTTTGGATTTCCAGTGCATTTAGATGAATTGATTGTGGTTTGTAATAATTGGAAAATTCCAATTGTTGAAGATGCTGCTGAATCTTTGGGAAGTGAATACAAAGGAAAACCAACTGGCAGTTTTGGAAAACTTGGAGCCTTTTCTTTTAACGGAAATAAAATTGTCACTTGTGGTGGTGGAGGAGCTATTGTAACAAATAATTTAGAGTTGGGTGACAAAGGAAAGTATTTGACAACAACAGCAAAAATTCCGCATGCATACGAATATGTGCACGATGAATTGGGATATAATTTCAGAATGCCTAATTTAAATGCTGCTTTGGCATGTGCTCAAATGGAGCAGCTGGATGCCTTTTTGCAAAATAAAAGGAAATTAGCCCTTGAATACAATTCTTTCTTTGCGAGTAACGGAATTAATTTCAGGACAGAGTGTCCGGATACAAAAGCAAATTATTGGTTGATGTGTGTTGAATTATCTGATAAAATGGAACGTAATCTGTTTTTAAAGGAAACGAATCAAAATAATGTTATGACAAGACCTATCTGGCAATTGATGTTTCGTTTACCCATGTATGCTCATTGTCAAAAAGACCAGCAAACCAATGCTGTATTCTTAGAAGAAAGAATTGTAAATATACCAAGTAGTGTCAGATAAGAAGATTATACTTATTGGATACTCAGGTCATGGGTATGTAGTTTATGAAACTGCTATCGAAAACAACTATACTATTATTGGGTATTCTGATGTTACAAAGTCTAATTCTAATCCTTATGATCTGGAATATTTAGGATTTGAAAGAGAAAAAGATTTTTTTGGCTGGAAAGAGGATGTTTGTTTTGCTCTTGGAATTGGAGATAATCTTCTAAGACAAAATATAGCAAATTTTATTGGTAGTAAAGGAAAGAAAATTGAAGTGATTATTGATAAAACTGCTACTATTTCTAAAACGGCAAGTATTGGGGAAGGATCTTTTATTAGCAAAAATACTACCGTTAATGCTTTAGCTAAAATTGGAAAAAATGTAATTCTGAATACAGGCTGTATTATAGAACATGAATGTATTTTGGGAGACGCAGTTCACATAGCACCCGGAGCAGTTTTAGCAGGTAATGTACAAATTGGAGAAAGATCTTTTGTAGGAGCAAATGCAGTAGTAAAACAAGGTATTATTATTGGTAAAGATGTTATAATCGGTGCAGGGTCGATAGTTTTGAAGAATGTAGCTGACGGTAAAAAAGTGGTAGGGAATCCAAGTAGAATAATATAAGTATGAATAAAGTTACTATTATAGCTGAGGCTGGTGTCAATCATAATGGAGATATAAATACAGCAAAGAAATTAATTGACTGTGCTGTTGGTGCAGGTGTTGACTATGTGAAATTTCAAACGTTTAAAGCAGATAGCTTAGTAAGTAAGTCTGCTAAAAAAGCAGAGTATCAAACTGCTAACATTGGGGATAATGATGATTCCCAATATAACATGCTTAAAAACTTAGAATTAAGCCATGAGGATCATTTAGAATTAATCTCCTACTGTGAGAAAAAAAACATTAATTTTTTTTCAACAGCATTTGATGTCGAGGGCGTAAAATATCTGAATGATTTAGGACTATCTTTTTTTAAAATTCCAAGTGGAGAAATAACAAACTATCCCTATTTAAGAGAAATTGCTTTATTTGGAAAACCAGTTATTATGTCTACTGGCATGTGTTCTGAAATTGAAATAAAAAATGCTTTAGAGGTTTTAATTAAATTTGGATTAAAAAAAGAACAAATTTCAATTTTGCATTGCAATACGGAATATCCAACTCCAATGGAAGATGTTAATCTGAAAGCAATGTTACATATAAAAGACATTTTTGATGTAGAAATTGGATACTCAGATCATACATTGGGAATAGAGGTTTCTATTGCAGCTGTTGCGATGGGAGCGAAAATAATAGAAAAGCATTTTACTTTAGACCGGTCTTTGCCAGGTCCCGATCATTTGGCCTCACTAGAACCTGAAGAATTAAAAGCGATGGTTAAGGCCATTCGAAATATAGAATCGGCAATTAGTGGGAGTGGGGAAAAAATTCCAAGTGAAAGTGAAACTAAAAATATTGCAATTGCAAGAAAAAGTATTCATCTTAATAAAAACTTGGCTAAAGGATCAGTTTTAACTGAGAACGATATTATTTCATTGAGACCCGGAATTGGAATTTCTCCGATGGAATGGGAAAATATTATTGGCAAAACTCTCCTGGTTGATAAAAATAAATTTGATATACTTTTAACATCTGATATTTAATGAAATTAGGCATATTAACAAGTTCAAGAGCCGACTACGGAATATATCTTCCGTTACTTCAAAAAATAAAAAACGATAGTTTTTTTGAATTGGAGCTTATTGCATTTGGGACACATATGTCAAGAAGTCATGGCTATACATTAAGTGATATCGAAAAAGAAGGATATAACTGTATTCATAAAATTTCTTCTTTAATTTCAAATGACGACGAAGAATCTATCAGTTCTTCATATGGTTTAACGGTCTTGAAATTTGCCGATTTCTGGTCGAAAAACACGTATGATTTAGTCTTTTGTTTAGGTGACAGATACGAAATGAGTGCTGCCGTACAAGCAGGAATTCCTTTTGGAGTTAAATTTGCTCATTTGCATGGAGGAGAAACAACATTAGGGGCTATTGATAATGTCTACAGACATCAAATTACCTTAGCTTCTGATTTACACTTTGCTTCAACGGATTTTTTTAAGCAAAGAATAATTGAAATAACAGGCTCTTCAAAGAACGTTTTTTCTATTGGATCTTTAAGTCTGAACAATATCAAATCTTTTGTTCCGGTTGAGAAACAAATCTTTTTTGATACTTATACTATTCCAAATGAGAAATTTGCGCTGGTAACTTTTCACCCTGAAACAGTATCTTTAAATGATAATGTTCATTATGCAAAAATAATGAAAGATAGTCTGGAGATAATCTCAGAAAAAATGTTTGTAATAATCACCATGCCAAATGCTGATACACAAGGATCAATATATAGAGAAGCTATTCAAAATTTAAAAAATGAATTTCCAAATCGATTCCTGTTAATTGAAAATTTTGGAAAAAATAATTATTTTTCGGCTATGTATTATGCTGAAATCCTAATCGGAAATACTTCCAGTGGGATTTTAGAAGCAGCATCATTTGGTAAATATGTAGTTAACGTAGGAGACAGACAAAAAGGAAGGGCACAAAGTGCTAATGTTTTAAATTGTGATTTTGATCAGCCGGCAATCATAGCTGCAGTTACAGAAGTTTTTAACAAAGGGAGTTTCGAAGGAGAAAATATTTATTACAAAGATGGCGTTTCAGATTCTATAGTTAAAATTATAAAAAATACTTATGAGAGTATATAAAGATCATTTAATTCTTTCAGGAGCGAGAGTAAAGGAAGCACTTCTTAAATTTAATGAATTGTCTCCGGATGCAATTCTCTTTGTGGTAGATAAAGATGGCAAATTGATTGGCGCACTAACAGACGGAGATGTCAGACGTGGTTTATTGAAAGGGTTTTCTATAGAGAGCAGCGTAAATGAAATCATTCAAAATAATCCTCGTTACATACGTAAAGGGGAAAACAATCTTGAAAAAATAATAGAATATAGAGAAGGTGATTTTAGGGTTGTGCCGGTTGTAGATGAAAGTCATAGAGTAGTTAATGTCATCAATTTTAGAAAAATCAGATCGTATCTGCCTATTGATGCTGTGATTATGGCCGGAGGCAGAGGACAACGTTTACAGCCTTTAACGGATTCTGTTCCGAAACCTCTTTTGAAAGTAGGAGGAAAGGCAATAATGGAACACAATCTTGATCGATTGACTTTGTTTGGTATCGATGATTTCTGGGTTTCTGTCAAATATCTGGGAGAACAGATTGAAAATCATTTTGGAAAAGGCAAAGAGAAAAATATTAACATTGAGTATGTATGGGAAAATGAACCTCTTGGGACAATTGGAGCAGTATCTCAAATAAAAAACTTTGAGCATGATTATATTCTTGTAACAAATTCTGATTTGTTAACAAATATTGATTACGAACAATTTTTTCTTGAGTTTATAAAACAAGATGCAGATTTAGCTGTTTTAACAATCCCATATCAGGTAAATATTCCTTATGCTGTTCTGGAGACAGACAACGGTACTGTAAAAAGTTTTAAAGAAAAACCAATCTATACGTATTATTCAAACGGAGGTATTTATTTGATTAAAAAAGAAATGCTAAAATACATTCCTGAAAATACTTTTTTTAATGCAACTGATTTAATGGAAGTGCTGATTAAAAATAAACTTAAAGTAATTTCTTTCCCATTTTCAGGATATTGGTTAGATGTCGGAAAACATGAAGATTTCGAGAAAGCCCATATTGATGTGAAAAACATTAAATTTTAAAAGATGAAACCATTAGTCGTAATTCCTGCCAGAGGTGGAAGTAAAGGAGTTCCTAAAAAAAATATTAAACTTTTAAATGGGAAGCCTTTAGTAAATTATACAATTGAAGCAGCACAGGGTATTTTTGAAAATACAATTATTTGTGTCACTACAGATAGTAACGAAATAAAAGATGTGGTTGAAAATACTACCACCTTAAAAGTTCCTTTTCTTCGTCCCGATAACCTGGCTACTGATAATGCAGGCACTTATGAAGTTTTACTACACGCAATAAATTTCTACGAAAAAGAAGGATATGCAGCAGACACATTGATTTTACTGCAACCAACTTCTCCTTTCCGGACTACTATTCATATAAAAGAGGCATTAAAATTATATTCTTCGGATATCGATATGGTTGTTTCAGTTAAAGAAACCAAATCAAATCCATATTATGTACTATTTGAAGAAAATACAGAAGGGTTTTTATCAAAGTCAAAAGAGTCTGCTTTTACAAGGAGGCAAGACTGCCCTGATGTTTGGGAGTTAAATGGGGCCCTTTATATTATAAATATAGAATCACTAAGAAAGGGACCAATAGGATCGTTTAACAAAATGATTAAGTATGTTATGACTGAAATAGAAAGTGTCGATATCGATACTATGTTTGATTGGAAATTAGCAGAATTTTGTTTAAGTGATTTGAGCGATAACAATAAATAACAGTAATTTGGATAATTTTAAAAAAAATCTAAATATATCCATAAGTATTAAAAGAGATTTGAATATAGTTATTAATTAGAATGATAAAAAAAATAGTTGAAAATGTTAAATTTTTAATGCTGAAAAAAGAAGTTCAAAGCTTTATTAATTATTACATTTTCACAATAATAAATGCTGGAATAAGTATATTTTCTATTTCATACTTAACCAAACATATAGTCCCGGAAGATTATGGAATGATAGGGATTTACACCAGTATTTTGTTTTTCCTTCCTTCCTTAATTTCGTTTTCAGCAAATGGATTGATTGCTATTGAGATTGTTGATCTTGAAGTAGATAAATATTTAGAGTTTAGGAACGGTTATATTTCATTTCTTCTTGTATCATTTATAGGTAGTTCCTTAATTTCAATTCTGTTTTGTTTATATTTTAGTGAATTTGGATTTGTTATTATTATGGCAACTATAATGGGATTTATTCAAACCCTTAGTTCTATTCATAATACTGAGCTTTTTCAATTTTCACAATCAACACGATTTGGCCTTATTTCAACAGGAACTGTTTTGTTGGGATTTTTGTTAACAGTTGTATTTATTTCCTTTTTTAATTTGAACTGGCAATACAGAATTTCGGCTTTATTAATTGCAGAATTTGTTTTTTTAATAATCCGTTTTTATTTTCTAAGCTCTATTGGTAGTTCTTTTAAGTTTATTTTTGATAAGAGCAAGTTTAAATACATTATTTATTATGGAGCTCCACTGATGTTATCCGTTTTAGCCGGATGGGTGTTAAATCAATCTGATAGATATTTTCTTCTGCATTTTTTTAGTCTTAAAGAAGTTGGCTTATATGCAGCTGCAGCCGGTATTGCTTCTTTTGTTGTTATGATTAATTCAAATATGATTAAAGTGATCTATCCTCTCGTTTACAAGAAACTAAGTAAAAGGGAAGGAAAAAAATTTATTTTAAAAGTAACAGCATCATATTCAATCGTAATCTTACTAATTTCAGTTGTTTTTTGTGCAGGATTGTACTTTTTTGGACATTTATTTTTAGGCGAAAAATATCAATCTGCAATGCCGATTATTTATATTATGTGCTTAGGTCAGGCTTTTTTTGGTATTTACAGTACAACAGGGCTAGTAATTGATTATTTTAAAATGACAAAACTTAAAACTATTTTGGTGCTTTTAAGTGCTATTCTTCTTGTTCTTTTGTCATTTCTTTTAATTCCTTTATTCGGAATTTACGGACCCGCTGTAGCATCACTATTGTCTTTTTTATTTTTATCGATATTATCATTTTTTATCTCATTAGGTTTGTTTAAAAAACATAATATCACATAAAACATTCAAAAGCAATAATTGATAAAAAACTTTATTTTATGTCGGTTTGTCAGGCATTATTTTATCAAGTATTATAAAATTTTTTAGTTTTTCTCACAAAATATTAAATTACTATAAATTAAAATGAAACATATTGCAGTTATCGGTGCAGGTCAGTTAGGCAGTAGACATTTACAAGGTCTTGTGAAATATTTAGAGAAATTAAAAATCTTTGTTGTTGATCCGTCACTGGATTCGCTAAAAGTAGCAGAAGAAAGAGAAAAACAAATTGTTAATGATCATGAAGTAATTTATACTCAAGATTGGGATACACTTCCTGATTTTTTGGATCTGGTAATAGTGGCTACAAGTGCTAATATTCGCGAGAATATAATTAATCGATTGGTTTCTAATCATAAAGTTAGTTTTCTAATTTTAGAAAAGGTTCTGTTTCAGGAATTAGATGCTTATGAAAGAGTAGGTAAATTATTGGTTGAATATAATGTAAAAACATATGTCAATCATCCCCGGAGGATGTTTGAATCTTATAGAAACCTTAAACAGGTTTTAAAAAATGAAAATCAAAACATTTTTAATGTTGTAGGTGGTAACTGGGGATTTGGGTGTAATGCTTTACACTTTCTGGATCTTTTTATTTACTTGTCGGAAGAAAAGCTTGCAGAGTTTACTACTGCCTATATTGATAATGAATTACTGGATAGTAATAGGAAAGGTTTTATAGAATTTACTGGAACGATAACAGGGAAATTAGCGGGCGGTTCTTTATTTTCTATTAGTTCTTTTGAAGGACAATCGAGTTCAATAACAGTGACAATATCGAATGGACAAGAAAGATTTATTATCCAGGAGGGAGGGACGCCTAAAATGTATGAATTATCACAAAAGAAATCTTTTGAAATGATGACACATGATTTTAATGTTGAATATCAAAGTGCCTTAACATTTAAATTACTTTCTGAGTTATTCGAAGATGATTTTTGCTCTTTACCCACATATGATGAGGCGAAACATACTCATGAATTATTTATCACAGGAATGCTACAAAAGTTTAATACAATTAAGCAATTAGAATCTACAATTTTACCAATCACATAATGAACAAGGAAATACTTATTGTTGGTAGCGGACCAATGGCCATTGATTATGCTAAAATATTATTAGCTCAGGATATTGATTTTAAGGTTGTTGGAAGAGGAAAAGAATCAGCGGCTAGATTTCAACTCAAAACAGGAAAAATACCCCAAATTGGTGGATTAGAAAAATATTTAAATGACAAAACTCTTTCTCCTAATACTTATGTAATTATAGCCACAGGTACAGAAGTATTAATGGAATCATTACTTCTAGTTTTAGAAAAAGGTGCCTCTAAAGTGTTAATTGAAAAACCTGCCGCTATCAGTATAGGCGAATTAATAATCAACAAAAATAAATTGGAACCTTATTTTGATAACGTTTTTGTTGCTTATAACAGAAGATTTTATGGGTCAGTTATCGAAGCTAAAAAAATGATTGATGAAGATGGGGGTTTGCAAACAATTCATTTCGAATTTACCGAATGGGCACATAAAATAGAACCATTGGAAAAAGCTGCAGGTGTAAAGGAAAATTGGTTTTTCGCAAATTCAACACATGTCATAGATCTCGCTTTTTATTTAGGAGGAAAACCTGAAAAATGGGAAGCTTATTCGAAAGCAGGTGCTCTAAAATGGCATTCTAAAACAAATTTTACAGGAGCAGGAATTACCGATAAAGGAGTTCTTTTTAGTTATTTATCAAACTGGGAAAGTGCCGGAAGATGGGCCATCGAGTTATTTACAAATAATCGAAGAATTTATTTGAAGCCAATGGAAGGCATCAGTATTCAGGAAAAAGGAACTATTGCTGTTATAGAAAAAGAATTTGATAATTCTTTAGATCTTCAATTTAAGCCAGGCCTGAAAAAACAGTTAGATGCTTATTTAAATGATGATGAAGCTGATTTGTTAAATTTAAGAGATCATTTTTATTTATCAAAAGAAGTTTATTTGAAAATTATAAGCTAATATTTTCTCTTGTAAAAAAATATTGCACTGTATAAATAAGTTTAATATCGGGCAACATTAATAAAATATAATTTTGATGTTTAGCTTGTGAATATTTAATTTATGATAAAAAATAATAAAATAATTTGTGTTGGCGATTCTACTTCGCTACCAGGGCATAATAATCACTATGAGGATACCTGGTTTTACAAACTCAAGAAAGATTTTCCTGCTTTTGATTGTATTAGCTATTTTAGAAGATCAATTACAACTGAAATTTTAGTTACAGAAGGAGGAGGCATCTCGTGTGAATTTCCAACAGGAGCAGATTGTCTGGAGTTCTATGATCCTGGTATAGTGATCATACAACTTGGAATTGTAGATTGTGCGCCCAGATTATTAAATAAAATAGATAAGGTAATTTTAAGGTTTCTACCAAGTAATTTTAAGAATTCTTACATAAAATTGCTTAAGAAAATTAAAAAGCGAAAAGCTACTAATACAGTAGTTAAATTAGATAAATTCCAGGCTAATTTAAAATTATTCCTTGAAAGATGTATTTTAAATGAAGTTGAAATTGTTGTTTTAATTGCTATTCCTTTTCCAGATGAAAGAATGGTACAGAAAAACCCTAACATAATTTTGAATGTTGAACTGTATAATGAGATATTAACTGGTTTTTCAGAGACTTATCATTTTGTTAAAGTCATATATCCTTTAGATTCCCGTAATTTTAGCGAAAATATTTTTGAAGATGGTTATCATCCAAATCCCTTAGGTAATGAAATCGTTTTTCAAAATATAAAAGATGTAATTAAGGATTATGCATTAAGATGAAATTTTTAGATTTAAAAATGAACCAGACTTAGTTCTTTTTATTTACTTTTCTCAAAGTACATTTATACTATTAATTCAAATTGTAACATTTTCTAAATGAGTAAACTTATCATAAAATTAATTCTTTTTTTTAAAATTGATATTCTCCTGAATTATATTAAAAACCAACTTAATTTGGCCGAAATTCATAGGATTGAATTAAAATCAGGAAATAAGATTAACTATTTTGACCAAGGATTTAATGGTCTTAAAATTATTACAACAAATGGGGATTATTCGAAATTCAAAATTCACATTACAAGCCACCTAAAATCCGATACTGTCATTGAATGCTCGGGAGGCGTTTCAATTGGAAAATATTTTCACACTGGTAAAGGACTTACTATATTTTCTCATAATCATAATTACAATAGCCAGAAAGCAATTCCTTACGATACTGTATCTGTCCCTGGTCCTGTAGAAATTAAAGATTTTGTTTGGTGTGGTTCAAATGTAACCATTGTGCCTGGAGTAACAATCGGCGAGGGCGTGGTAATTGGTTCTGGAACAGTTGTAACAAAAGATGTTCCCGATTATGCCATTATAGGTGGAAATCCTCATAAAATTATTAAGTTTAGAGACATAGAAACTTTTAAGAGATTAAAAGAAGAGGAAAAATTTTATTAACACGTTTATACACCAAATCAGGTATGAAATTAAAAACTACTTTAAATTGTTTATTGATACTTATTATTACTTCTTCTTGTGAAAGTGATGCACAGGAATTTTTTGAAGATTCTTCTAAGGTTGAGGTTAGAGACTCAAATAGTTTTGGGATTATTTCTGGGACGCCTACTTCTTTTGAACTGGAAAAATACACAATACTCAGACAAACAGATAAATATTCAGGAGGTGCCGCTTTTGCATCTGTATGTAAAAAAGATGAAAATGATTATCTTGTTGTTGCTACAGGATATGGAAAATATGATGATTTTGCATTTTCTGAACTTGTAAATTTAGATCTGAATATTACAACCAAAAAAATTACAGCAATGTCTCTTTTTCAGGAAAATGTGGCAAAAATTCAAACAGGTGGAAATTCACTTCTTAAAATAAGTGATAAAGTCATTTTAAGTTTCTTTTTTGGTAAAGAAAGTACCAAAGATATTAATATTTATATGAAATCTTCAGCGGATAATGGTGTAACATGGTCAAGTCTAAGAATGATAAATACGATTAAAGATGTTTATCAGCACTCTGCGAACAATCGCGCAGTTTTGCTTTCATCAGGAAGAATATTATTGCCAATGGCTATCGGCGGAACAGATTCTTCAAATTATATATTTTGTTATTATTCAGACGATAATGGAGATACATGGCAACGCAGTAAAATGTACTATACAAAAAATAATTTACTATATGAACCGTGTATCCAGGAGTTGGGCAATGGGAAGTTACTTATGACAATACGAAATTCTTCGGGAAAAATTATATTTGCTACAAGTAACGATAAAGGACTTACGTGGGGCGATTTTGAAAAAAGCACAATAAATAGCCCTGATGCTCCTTCTACAATTGCAAAAATACCAGGTAAAAATGAACTGGTCCTGATTTGGAATAATAATGAAAGAATATTTGATTATCAGAACAGATCTCCTTTATCATTAGCTATTAGTAAGGATGAAGGTAAAACATGGAAGTATCTTTTTGATGTAGAAAACAGAGTCAATGTAGGAGCTTATTACCCAACAATTAACTTTACCAATAATAAAATGTTAATTACTTATACGAAAAGAGATGCAGGGGATTCAAAAACTGTTGTCGTCTATTCAGAAATATTACTAAATTCTTTAGATGACTTAATTAAAAAAACGAACTGATTAAATGCAGGACGATTCTTTTTAATGCAGGCTTTTTTATATATATCTAAAGGTATTAAATTTTTATGAAGAGTAAAATTATTGTTTTTTGCCAGGCACCGGCTGATATCCCTCACGTATTATCTTTATATGAGAAATACAAAGACGAAAAGATCATTTCAATCTTTGTTATCAATGTTGAGAACGTTTTTAAATTTATTAAAAGTTTAGACCTTCATTTAGATTCTCTTGTTTTTATTCCTTATACTTTAAAATCATTTAAAAATCCTTTTCAAATTTTTATAGAAAGAAAGAGAATTATAAATTTAAAAAAACAATACTTTAATTCCGTTGTTGATACAGATGTTTATTTTTTTTCTCGTTTTGAAGACTGGCTAACCTCTTCCTTTTTAAAAAGCTTGTCTAAAAGAAATACTATTTATTACTTAGATCATTATGATTTTTCATCTGAACTTTTTAATAAACACAAGTTGACTTTTAAGAATTTCATTATGAAGGTTATTTTCTATATATTAACTGATGTGAGTTTTAAATTAGAGATAATCGAAAAAATTCCTGAATTTAATTATCTTCATTACAAAATCGAAAGAAAAATTCCTGAAATTAATCCTGAAATTTTTCATAAATATCATTATGAAATTGATATCAAAAAAAATGAAAAACCCATAGTTTTGTTTTTTATTATGCCTTGTGAAACCTCGATTTATGAATGTGAGAGTCATGATAAAATTCAATTTAGAGTAATTAACTCCTTCAAAAAATATGGCTGGAATGTCGTTGTAAAAGGACATCCTCGTCTGGGGGTGCCTGAAAATATAATGAGTATGGTTGATGTTGAGATACCCTCCTATATACCTGCAGAGTTCTTACAGATAAAAGATGTCCAAATGTGTTCAGGAATTATCACCGCCGCACTAGCTCATTTCGCAAGGAATACTAAAATAAAAACATATTCGTTAATCAATTTGTTTCAATTTAAGAAAAGTACCTCTGCTAAACTATATAAGGATTACTTATCAGGATTATCCGGTAATCAGGTTGTTTTTTTTGAATCGTTTAGTGATTTTGAAAATAATATTAAAAATTAGATATTCAATAAAGAAATGAATAAAATTAAAATTACTGTTGTAACTGTTGTTTATAATGGCTCTGGTATTATAGAAGACACTATAAACAATGTTACAAACCAAACATATGAAAATATTGAATATATTGTAGTAGACGGTGGTTCAACAGATGGTACCCAGGAAATTATAAAAAAATATGAAGGCAAAATTTCTTTCTGGAAATCAGAGCCGGACAAGGGGATTTATGATGCCATGAATAAAGGTATTTTATTAGCTACAGGTGATTATGTGTATTTTTTGAACGTTGGCGACAAATTTTATTCGGACAGGACATTAGAGAACATGATTAATCAAAGTCAGTATGAAGATGTTATATTTGGAGATACGTGTGTTAAAGATGTAGAAGGAGATCGTATTGTCAAAGCCTATCCTTTGTATTTAGATTGGAAAACAATGCCTTATTGCCATCAAAGTGTATTGATTAAAAGAACATTTTTGATTAAAAATTTATTTGATTTATCGTATAAGATAGCTGCCGATTATAATCAATATCACGGATTAAAAAAATCATTAGCTACCTTTAAACCGATAAATGAAATTATTTGTGCATACGATACTAATGGCTTTTCGGCTCAAAATGCTAAAGTAATGCTAAAGGAATACAGTGTTATATCTCTCAGGAATAATTTAGGTTTTTTGAGGAAATTAAAAATTAAATTATATTTCTTGTTAAGAATGAATTTAAGAAATATATAGATGGCTATTTATAATGTAATTTTCTTATTGATTCTATTAATAAGTTTTGTTTCTGTTTTTGTTAAAATTAATAAATACTATTCGGTATTTATCTTCTTTATATTATTGCTTTTTGGAGTATTACGATATAAAATAGGGATGGATTATGATAGTTATGAGGAAATTTTTGATTCTATAAAAAGCGAACCTCTTTCATTATCAGATGTTAGTGATATATATATAGAACCAGGTTATGGTATTGCAATTTCTTATTTAAAATTTATAGGATTTGATAATATTGGTTTGTTTGCCGTACATATGATACTATCATTATATTTTATTCATAAAGCTATTATAAAATATTCTTACAATCCCTTTATTTCATGGTTGATTTTTTACGGTGTTTATTATGCTAATCTTTTTTTTAATGGTATACGGCAGGGTTTATTTATTGCTATTATATTATATATCCTCCCTATCTTTTTACGGAGAGAAAAATTTGCTTTTTTCAAAGTATTAATTTCGTCTGTTTTATTGGCTTTTTTTCTTCATAAAACAGCTTTAATATTGCCTGTCATGTATTTATTATGTATTAGGGACCCTTCTTTAAAAAATAAATATATTATTTTGTTTGTTAGTATGATATGGGCTTTCACAGGAATCGGAAACATTTTGATACAGGTTGGAGGATTATCATTTATTAAAGATGCAGGTTATTTAGGTGTAGTTGATTTTTACTCACAAAACGAAGCTTTTGGTGCTGAAATTAAATTGTTAAGTGTTTCAGTTTTGCACAGGCTGCTTATATTACTTCTGGCGCTTTATTTCTCAAAATTTGAACCTACTAATTTGATTTTTAAGAAGATGGTCAATATCTATTTTTGGGGTATAGTTATATATTTCTTTCTAACACCTTTAGGTTATATGTTAGCTACAAGGGTAGGAATGAATCTTAAAGTTTTTGATGTTTTATTAATCCCATATTTTTTGATTTTTCTAAAAGAATATAAATTTAAAGTATTAGGACTTGTCTTGGTGAGTTTGTGGTCGTTTTCAGTAATGCTTACGAATTTTTATCTACCGGGTAACTATCCGTATTATATTCCTTATCGTACAATTTTTAATAAATAATATGCGAAATTTTGATTTGATTTTTATTTCAACTTGTTGTAATCACGAATACATATATAAACTTATAGACAGTATTGTAAATAATAATAATTCAGTGTCGGTTTATTTAATAATTGTAAATCAAGATTCTAATAGAATAATTGATGTTATTAACACAGAAAATACAACTATTAAAGTCATTGAACATAATATTAATGTTAATACTTCGATTGCCCGAAATATTGGTATAAAGTACCTTATAGAAAATGATCTTAGTTTTAATTTTATAAGTTTTCCTGATGACGATTCCTCATTTGATTCCTCTTTCTTTACAACACTTAATTTGAAAATTTCAGAGAATGATTTCCGGAATTTTATTATAGATGTTTATTGTACAGGATCAAAAAAACTTTTTAGAAAAATTAACTACGAGAATAATAAATTACTAACGAAATATGACTACAATTTGGTAGGAGCGGTAAATATTATCCTAAATTATAAAACATTTAAAAACGTATTATACTTTGATACGAGATTTGGAGTTAATGCTAAATATGGTGCCGGAGAAGACGGAGATTATTTTATTCGCGCAGTACAGCTTAATGAATTCTATTACACGAATAAGCTTTATAACTATCATCCATCTGGAGAAAGTAAATTTAAAACTTTTGACCGCAAAAAATTAAAAAAGAGAATGGTAAGTTATGGTAAAGGCGGAGTAGCTCTTCTTTGTAAGCATAAGATGTATAAAGATGCTTCTGTTCTTACTTTTCGCGGTCTTGGAGGCTTTGGCATTTATTCATTAAAAGGAGAATTTAGAATAGCATTGGCTTACCTGGAATCCTTTTTTGTACGCTTTTATTATTTATTGAAATTTTATTTTTCCGGAGTAATATGATTTTCCAACTCTATTTAAAATAAACAATTTTTTAAAAATAGAATCTAACGAAATTAATTTAAATAAGAATATGTTGAAAAAATACAGTTTTTTGGGGCTAATTAATTTATTGTTTTCTTTAGTGTATACAAAATTATTTTTTTCTAAAGCACGATTGATTCGATTACCTTTTGATATCAGGAATAAAAGAAATATCAATATTGGTACTGGCCTTACTACCGGTTTTGGGTGTAGGATCGAAGCCTATCCTCAAAATAGCAATAATAAAGAGGTTTTAGTGTTCGGGAAAAATGTTGAAATCAATGATTATGTTCATATTGCGGCAGGAAAAAAAATAATAATAGGAGATAATGTTTTAATAGCAAGTAAAGTTTTTATTTCAGATCTTAATCATGGTAATTATAAAGGGGATGATCAGGATTCTCCATTGTCATTGCCTAATAGCCGGAAATTATCGACAAGCCCAATAGTAATTAAAGATAATGTCTGGATTGGTGAAGGAGTATGTATAATGTCGGGTGTTACAATAGGTTTGGGCTGTATCGTTGGGGCATTGTCTGTGGTAACAAAGGATCTGCCAGATTTTTCTATTGCCGTAGGCGCACCGGCCAAAGTCATTAAAACTTTTGACTTTGATAAAAATGAATGGGTTAATGTTTAAAATTATTTTAACTTGGAAATAAATATTACTGCTAGTATCGTTTTGTATAAAAATGATATTGAAATGTTAAATAAAACAATTGGATCTTTTTTGAATACTAAATCACAAGTTCATCTCTATTTGGTAGATAATTCGCCGACAGATGCATTAAGTGTTTTAAAAACGGAAGATTGGATAACTTATATACACAACCCATCCAATCCGGGATTTGGTGCGGCACATAATATTGCTATTAATAAAGCTATCGAATCTGATTCCGGTTATCATTTTATTGTAAATCCGGATATATATTTTGAAGAAGATGTAATTTTTGAAATGGTAGAATTCATGAGAAATGATTTATCAATCGGGATGATGATGCCACAAATTTTAAATTTGGATGGTACAGTTCAGAATTTGCCTAAATTATTACCAACTCCTTTCAGTATTTTATGGAGAAAAATAAAAAGACCCTCCAAAGCATACCAAAAATTTATTAACAAGTATGAGTTGAGAGAAGTAGACAAAAGTCTAATATATAATGTGCCAGTTCTTTCAGGATGTTTTACATTAATAAATGTAAAGGCAATAAAGACGACAGGTATGTATGATGATGATTATTTTATGTACTTTGAGGATTGGGATTTGTCACGCAGAATACATAAACTTTATAAAACAATATATTTTCCGGTAGTGTCAGTTTATCATGCATATGATTCTGGTGCAAATAAAAGTAGTAAATTGTTTAAAGTCTTTATAAAGTCAGCCTCAGTTTATTTTAATAAATGGGGATGGTTTTTTGATTCTGACAGGAAAAAAATTAATAATGAAGCATTATCTCAGTTTAAATAAATGGAAGTAGAAATTACAGGTGCATCCGGATTTTTAGGAATAAATCTTCAGGAGTATCTAAAAGAATATTTTATTGTAAAACCTAAAAGTATCAGATATAGCGAAAAGCAGAAAATTCAAATTAATGCAGACGCAATTATTCATTTAGCCGGTAAAGCTCATGATTTAAAAAACATTTCCGCGCCAAATGATTATTATGAAGCTAATTTTGAATTAACAAAGCAATTGTTTGATTCTTTTTTAAGCTCAGAAAGTAAAGTTTTTATTTTTATGAGTACCGTAAAAGCTGTAGCAGATGTTGTTAAAGAAAAAGTATTAACCGAAGAAAGCATTCCTGATCCAAAAACACATTATGGGATTTCTAAGCTTAAAGCAGAGCAATATATTTTAAATGCTAAACTTCCTGATGCAAAAAGAGTTTATGTTTTACGTCCATGTATGATTCATGGTCCTGGTAATAAAGGGAACTTAAATTTATTATATAAATTTGTTTCTAAAAAAATACCATGGCCATTAGGAGCTTATGACAATCAACGTTCATTTTTAAGTATCGAAAATATCTGTTTTGTAATTAAGGAATTACTGGAAAATACAAATATTTCATCTGGAGTTTATCAGGTTGCTGATGATGAGCAATTATCAACAAATGAATTAATTGAATTGATAGGATCGAGTTTAAGTAAAAAAAGCAATATTTGGAAAATCCCGACTTTTTTGATAAATAAAGCAGCCATTTTAGGCGACCATTTGCATTTACCTTTGAACTCTGAAAGATTAAAAAAATTAACGGAGGATTATGTGATTAGTAATGCAAAAATAAAAAAGGAATTAAAAAAGGAATTACCTGTTTCTGCCAGAGCAGGACTAATACGAACAATTAATTCTTTTAAAGATAAATAGATAGAAAGCTTTTTAATAAAAGACATTAAAATTAGATACATGAAAATAGCACTTATAACAGGTATTACAGGACAAGATGGTTCATACTTGGCAGAATTATTATTAGAGAAAGGTTATTTGGTTCATGGTGTTAAAAGGAGAGCTTCTTCTTTTAATACACAACGTATTGACCATATTTATCAGGATCAACATGAAAATCATGTGAATTTTAAATTGCATTATGGAGATTTAACAGATTCAACTAATATTATTAGAATTATTCAAGAAGTACAGCCAGATGAGATCTATAATTTAGGAGCCATGAGCCATGTAAAGGTTTCTTTTGATTCACCTGAATATGTTGCTAATGTTGATGGTATCGGAACGCTAAGAATTTTAGAGGCAGTTCGTATTTTAGGTTTGGAAAAGAAAACACGTATTTATCAGGCATCAACATCTGAATTATACGGTGGTTTGGCCGAGAATAAAAATGAGAAAGGTTTTTATGATGAAAACTCACCTTTTTATCCGCGTTCACCTTATGGAGTGGCAAAAATTTATGGTTTTTGGATAACTAAAAATTATCGTGAAGCTTATGATATGTTTGCTTGTAACGGAATTTTGTTTAATCACGAATCACCACGCCGAGGAGAAACTTTTGTAACGCGTAAAATTACAATGGCTACAGCAGCTATTGCTTTAGGAGAACAAGATTGCTTATATTTAGGGAATTTAGATGCTCAACGTGATTGGGGACATGCAAAAGATTATGTAGAAGCTATGTGGCGTATTTTGCAGCAAGATGTTGCCGAAGATTATGTTATTGCTATGGGAGAAACTACATATGTGCGTGATTTTGTTAAAATGTCATTTTCGGAAGTAGGAATCGACATCGAATTTAAAGGAGAAGGAATAAATGAAAAAGGCTATGTTGCATCATGTAGTAATCCTGCTTATCAAATTGAAATTGGCAAACAAGTCATTTCTATTGATCCGCAATATTTCCGTCCAACAGAAGTAGATTTGCTTATTGGTGATCCAACAAAATCAAAAACCAAATTGGGGTGGATCCCTAAATATGATTTGGCCGGATTAGTAAAAGAAATGATGGCATGTGATCTTGACAATGTTCGAAGAGAAAAAATGTTAAAGGAAGTAAGGTCGGCTATTAAATATTAATTAGATTAATTAAATAAATTATTTTTTAAATCTAAAAATCACATTATGAATTTACAAGATAAAATATATGTAGCAGGTCATCGCGGAATGGTAGGCTCGGCAATATTGCGCCAATTAAAAACTGAAGGTTTTACTAACTTTGTCTTAAGAAATTCGTCTGAATTAGACTTAAGAAACCAACAAGATGTTGCATCTTTTTTTGAGCAGGAAAAACCGGATTACGTTTTTCTGGCAGCCGCAAAAGTAGGTGGAATTATTGCCAATAATACTTATAAAGGGGATTTTATATATGAGAATTTGATGATACAAAATAATGTCATTCACCAGTCATATTTAAATAATGTCAAAAAACTAATGTTTTTAGGTTCATCTTGTATTTATCCAAAAATGGCACCGCAGCCCTTAAAAGAAGAATACATGCTTACAGGCGAACTTGAGCCAACAAATGAGCCGTATGCTATTGCTAAAATTGCCGGGATAAAAATGTGTGATGCCTATAGGGATCAGTTTGGATGCAATTTTATTTCAGTTATGCCTACTAACTTGTATGGCCCAAATGATAACTATGATTTGAAAAACTCGCATGTTTTGCCTGCAATGCTAAGAAAATTTATTACTGCAAAGAAAAACAACAATCCTTCAGTTACTATTTGGGGAACCGGAAGCCCAAAAAGAGAATTTTTACATGCCGATGATTTAGCAGAAGCTTGTTTGTTTTTAATGAAAAATTACAATGATAAAGGTCTGGTTAATATTGGAATTGGAGATGATATTTCAATATTAGATCTTGCAATTTTGGTTAAAGATATTGTGGGATATGAAGGAGATATCTTAACAGATAGAACAAAACCAGATGGAACCCCTCGTAAATTGATGGACGTTTCTAAATTAAATAGTTTAGGCTGGAAAGCTAAAATAACTTTAGAACAAGGAATTAATAAAGTTTACAATGAAATTAAAGATATTCCTTGGGAATAACTAATATTATTCTTAAAACGAAATATAGTATAATAACATGAACATAGAAAAAACATTCATAAAAGATTTAGTAGTAATAGAGCCAACTGTTTTTGGAGACGAAAGAGGCTATTTTTTTGAGTCATACAGCAAAACAAAATTTCAAAATTTAGGAATTAATATTGACTTCGTTCAGGACAATCAGTCTTTCTCTAAAAAGGGAACCTTAAGAGGATTACATTATCAAAATCCTCCTTTTGCCCAAACTAAATTAGTTCGTGTTTTAGAAGGAGAAATTATTGATGTTGCTGTAGATTTGAGAAAAGATTCGCCGACTTATGGTAAAGCATTTAGTATTTTATTGTCTGCAGAGAATAAAAAACAGTTATTAGTACCGCAAGGTTTTGCACATGGTTTTTCAGTAATAAGCGAAACTGCCTCCGTTATGTATAAATGTGATCAGTTTTATAATAAAGCTTCTGAGGGCGGAATTAAGTTTGATGACCCTTCTCTGAATATTGATTGGGGTATGGATTTAGAAAATGCCATCGTTTCTGAAAAAGATCAGATACTGCCTTATATTGAAAGTTGCAATAGTCTATTCTAATGGAAAAAATTTTAGTTACAGGTTCAAATGGTCAATTAGGATCAGAATTAAAGTTATTATCTGAAAATTATTCTCAATTCGAATGGTTTTTTGCAGACAGAAATGAGGTTTCCTTAGATAATTTATCTGTTTTAGAAAAACAGTTAGAAGAAATTCATCCAAATATAATTATTAACTGTGCTGCATACACTGCAGTGGATAAAGCAGAATCTGAAGAAGAACTTGCTAACACAATTAATCATTTGGCTGTTGGAGTTTTAGCAAATTGGTCTTTAAAAAATGATGCCAAAGTAATACATATATCGACTGATTATGTTTTTGACGGCACGTCATCCACGGCTTTGACAGAAGACGCTTCAACTTCTCCTATTAATATTTACGGTGCAACAAAGTTGGCCGGTGAAAAAGTAAGTCAGCAAGAAAATCCTAATATTGTAATTCTTAGAACTTCGTGGGTATATTCATCTTTTGGCAATAATTTTGTTAAAACCATGTCGCGATTGATGCAGGAAAGAGATAGTCTAAATGTTGTTAATGATCAAATAGGAAGCCCTACATATGCTGCTGATTTAGCTCAGGCAATTATTTCAATAATTACATATTCAGAATGGCATTCCGGAATTTATAATTTTTCCAATGAAGGAGAAATTAGCTGGTATGAATTTGCATTGGCAATAAAAGAAATAGGAGGCTATAAGTGTGATGTAAACGGGATTCCGTCTTTATCGTATACGACACCAGCAAAACGTCCGGCTTATTCTTTATTAGATAAATCAAAGATTAAAGAAACTTATAATGTGGATGTTCCATATTATAAGGATAGTTTAAAAAAAATGATGAGTTTGTAATTTACACTCATTTAAATTTAAAAAATATGAAAGGAATTATATTAGCCGGAGGTTCTGGAACCAGATTACATCCTTTAACTTTGGCAGTTAGCAAACAATTAATGCCTGTTTATGATAAACCAATGATTTATTATCCGCTTTCAACCTTAATGATGGCAGGTATTAATGAAATTCTTATTATATCTACCCCTCATGACTTGCCTCATTTTAAAAAACTATTAGGAAATGGTAAAAATATTGGATGCAAATTTAGTTATACACAACAGCCTAATCCAAATGGATTAGCTCAGGCATTTGTAATTGGTGAAGAATTTATTGGAAAAGATAAGGTAGCTCTTGTTTTAGGAGATAATATCTTTTTTGGGACCCATATGCAGCAGCTCTTAAAAGAAAATGCAAATCCGGATGGAGGAGTTGTTTTTGCTTATCATGTTGCTGATCCGGAACGTTATGGAGTTGTTGAATTTGATGAAAATAAGAATGCAATTTCTATAGAAGAAAAACCGCTGGAGCCAAAATCAAATTTTGCTGTTCCTGGATTATATTTTTATGATAATTCGGTTGTTGAAATTGCTAAAAATATCAAACCAAGCGCAAGGGGAGAATATGAAATTACCGATGTAAATAAAGTTTACTTAGAGGAAGGTAAATTAAAAGTTGGAATTCTAAGCAGAGGTACAGCCTGGCTGGATACCGGAACATTTAATAGTTTAATGCAGGCAGGACAATTTGTTCAGGTTTTAGAAGAACGCCAAGGCTTAAAAGTGGGTTGTATTGAAGAAATTGCATGGCGACAAGGCTTTATAACTTCAGAACAATTAAGAGAATTGGCAGAACCTTTAAAGAAATCAGGTTATGGTGAATATCTTTTAAATATCTTAAAGTTTAAAATTTAACACATAGCACTTTTAAATTTGTTATCAATTCCATGATCTATACTATTTTATTTTTTATTTTATTTATACTTGAATTATTATACTTTAAAGTTGCAGATAGATTCAATATTATTGATAAACCAAATCTGCGAAGCTCTCATACTGAAATTACTTTAAGAGGCGGAGGTGTTATTTTTTGGTTTGCAGCATTACTTTACTTTGTTCAAAATATAGAATATAATTATTTATTTTTTACAGGAATTACTTTGGTAAGTCTCGTGAGTTTTTGGGATGATATCCAAAGCCTTTCAAATAAAATTAGGATTTCGATTCATTTTTTGGCTATCACTTTAATTTTTTATGATTTGAGTGTTTTTAGTACTGTATCTCTTCCTTTAATTGTATTAGCTTACATTTTCGCTATTGGAATTATAAATGCTTATAATTTTATGGACGGTATAAATGGAATTACCGGTTTATATACTTTAGTTGTCATGGGCGCTTTGTGGTATGTAAACAAAAATGTACAGCTTTTTATTGATACAGATTTTCTCATATATCCAATTCTGGCCAGCCTTGTTTTTTTATTTTTTAATTACCGGAAAAGAGCAAAATGTTTTGCAGGTGATGTAGGAAGTATAGCAATTGCCTTTTGGATTATTTATCTGATTTTTAAATTAATTTTAAATACCAACTCGATTATTTGGCTGCTGTTTTTAGCTGTTTATGGAGTAGATGCAATCTGTACAATTTTACACAGATTATATCTTAAAGAAAATATTTTTGAAGCACACAGACTTCATTTTTATCAGATATTGAGTAATGAGTTTAAAATGCAACACAGAATAGTGTCTTTAATTTACGCCATTTTACAAAGTATTATTTCAGTAGCAGTTATATTGTTGTATAATAGATTTGATTCACTTACACTTTTTATAATAATTATACTTCCACTCGTTTTGATGTATTCTGTAAAGTTCTACATGATGAAGAAAGCAAGTTTAAAAATAAGCTAATGGGGCCAAAAATTATTCAGGGAGGAAATTTTGCAGATCACAGAGGAACTATTTCCTATGTAAACGATTTCAGTTTTAATGATATTGAAAGGTTTTATATCATTAGTAATTCTGAAACTAATCCAATTCGGGCATGGCAGGGGCATAAACTTGATACTAAAAATTTTTATTGCATAAGTGGTTCTTTTAAAATTCATTTTGTAAAAATTGATGATTGGAAAAATCCATCGAAAGATTTAGCTATTGAAACTATAATAGCATCCGTTTCTGACAGTAAAATTATTCATATACCTGCCGGATATGCAAATGCTATCGAATCATTAGAAAAAGATTCAAAGCTCATTTCATTTTCTACTTTGCCTTTGTCAAAAGTTAGCGAAGATGATGTGAGATATGATTTAAATTATTGGAAGATCAATGGCTGATAAGAGAGTTTTTTTGTCATTACCCCAATTGAGTGGTCATGAGCAAAAATATGTTCACAGTGCATTAAATGATAATTGGATTACTTCAGGAGGACCAAACGTAACTGATTTCGAAAATGATCTTGAAGCATATCATAATAATGAAGTTTTTGTAGCAGCTTTAAATTCTGGAACTTCTGCAATCCATTTAGCATTAATTTTATTAAAAGTGAAAGCTGGAGATGAAGTTATTTGCCAGAGTATGACATTTTCTGCATCTGCAAATCCTATCTTATATCAGGGAGCGACTCCTGTTTTTGTCGATAGTGAAACAGAAACCTGGAATATCTGTCCCGAAATTCTTGAGATTGCGATAAAATCCAGAATATCTAAAGGAAAAAAACCAAAGGCAATTATTGCGGTTCATTTATATGGAATTCCTTACAAGATCGATGAGATTCATGCAATCGCACAAAAATATGCAATACCAGTTATAGAAGATAGTGCAGAGGCTCTCGGTAGTCAATATAAAGGTAAAAAATGTGGTACATTTGGCACATTCGGAATTTTTTCATTTAATGGAAATAAAATAATTACTACTTCAAGTGGAGGAGCGCTAGTAGCAAACTCTAATAAATTGAAAGAAAAAGCTATTTTTTATGCTACTCAGTCAAAGGATGATGAAGTGCATTATCAACATAGCGAAATTGGTTATAATTATAGAATGAGTAATATTTGTGCAGGAATTGGTATTGGACAAATGAAAATTTTAGACGAGAATATTCAAAGAAAACGTGAAAATCATAAATTCTACAAAAATATTTTTAAAAAAATAGAAAATGTTAATCTTTTTGAAGCCCCTGATGAAGATTATTGTCCAAATTATTGGTTAAATACTATTATTATTAATCCCAATTTGAGAAACAATAGAAATAGAGAAAGCTTAAGATTAGCTCTTGAAGCAGAAAATATTGAAAGTCGACCCCTTTGGAAGCCCATGCACTTGCAACCTGTTTTTCAAAAGTATCCTTATTATGGGAATAATATTGCTGAAGAATTATTTAATAAAGGATTATGTCTGCCATCTAGTGTAAATTTAGAAACTAATGATAAAAGTAGAATTAAACGAGTCATCATTGATTTTTTTAATTAATAATAGAAATTTTCCATCAGTAAAAATCATAATGATGCATAATTTAATTGCCTTTTATTGTAAAATAAAAAAAAGCCTTAAAATCTAATTTTTATAAAGGATATCTTTTAAAAACTTTAATTTGTATTTTTGCTTATCATACAAATTTTACAAAAATAAATCAAATTGGATACAAACGAATCAAACAAGATAAGATCCTTATTCCACAACTTTATTTCACCAAGGAATTTAAGGGCAAATATTAATAATCTTAGCTATTTGCCAAGATGGATTATAGTGGCTATTGATGTAATGGTTCTTATTTTCTCATTTACTTTTACTTATATGCTGTTTGAAGGAACAGCGTTAGGATATATTATTACTTCTCATCATTTTTATTTTGTTACTTGTTTAATTTTTGTAAATGTTTTTTTCTTTTGGTTATTTAGAACATATTCAGGAATTATTAGGCACTCTTCCTATATAGATGCAATAAAACTTTTGTTTTCTCAAATGTCAGTTTTGGTTTTTTTTCTGTTTTTCAATTTAGTTTTTGAATTGTATGCAGGTCATAAAGCTTTTTTGAATACAGCCCTTTTTATAAATCTCGTACTTTCTTTCTGTGGACTTTTCTTATATCGTGTAATAGTAAAACAGACTTTTGAAATTTATTTTTCAGAAAAAACAAATTCTAAACTAATAAGAACAGTAATTTACGGTACAGATGCAAATGCTATTTCAGTAGCAAACGCATTAAAATTTGAAACCCCTTCACGATTTAAAATTGTTGGATTCGTTGATAAAAATAGTCAAAATGCATCGAAAAGAATGCTGGACTTGCCGATTCTCATCCAAAAGAAAAAACTGCCAGCATTAATGAGATCTGTAGCTGCGGAAGGCGTTATTATTGCTGATAAGAGTTTAACAAAGGAAGAACAATTAATTATTGTAGATCATTGTTTAGAATTTAATTACAGGGTCTACACAGTTCCATTGATTTCAGATTGGGAAAATCAAAAGGAAATTTCTCAAAAGGTAAAAAATATTCAGATTGAAGATTTGTTGGAAAGAAAGCCTATTGTTTTGGACAGTAAATCTATTTCTAAACAATTAAAAGATAAAGTAATACTTATTACAGGTGCAGCAGGTTCTATTGGTAGTGAAATAACCCGACAAGTTTTAGGGTTTAATCCTAAAATGATTGTTATTTTGGATCATGCAGAAACTCCATTGCATCATTTGTGTCTTGAAACCTTGACACAAGATTCTAAAACCAAGATAAGAGCTGTAATAGCAGATGTTAAAAGCAAAACGGCTTTAGAGAAAGTATTTAAAGATTATAATCCTCAAGTGGTTTTTCATGCTGCAGCTTACAAACATGTACCTTTAATGGAGGAAAATCCCTCACAAGCCATATTGACTAATGTAAAAGGTACAAAAAATCTGGCGGATCTTTCCTGTAAATACAAAGTTAAGAAATTTGTTATGGTTTCAACAGATAAAGCAGTTAATCCTAGTAACGTTATGGGTGCTAGTAAAAGAATAGCTGAAAAATATGTACAGTCATTATTTTTGAAAAATCAAAATGATGTAACGGAGAAATCTACAAAATTTATTACAACTCGTTTTGGAAATGTTTTAGGTTCAAACGGTTCTGTAGTTCCATTATTTACAAAACAAATCGCAGAAGGTGGGCCAGTTACTATAACACATCAGGATATTATTCGTTACTTTATGACAATTCCTGAAGCATGTCAATTAGTATTAGAAGCAGGAGCAATGGGTAACGGAGGTGAGATTTATATTTTCGACATGGGAAAGCCGGTAAAGATAATTGATCTGGCTAAAAAGATGATTAAATTAGCAGGATTTATACCTGATAAAGAAATAAAAATCAAAATAGTAGGATTGAGACCTGGAGAAAAACTTTACGAAGAATTATTAAATGATACTTCAAAAACACTACCAACTTATCATAACAAAATAATGATTGCTCAGGAAATACAGGATGAATATGAAAATCTCCATATTGAAGTAGAAGAATTAATAGGGATTGCCAACTATTACGACAATGATGATATTGTCACAAAAATGAAAAAAATTGTACCGGAATTTAAAAGTATGAATTCTACTTTTGAGGTTTTGGATAAATAATTTAGTCTCATTAAATTATAAAAGGTGTTTTTTACTAAACGCCTTTTTGTTTTTACACCTTTTATAATTGTCTTTAATATCTTAATAATATCTATACTATTTTTAAATAAATGGAACTAAAAACTACGGTTTATCAAAAGCAAAGCAAAAGTAATATTGGTAAATTGATAAAAGAAAGCACTAAGGATATTTTTATTTCTCGTTTTTTAGCCAAACAACTTGCAATACGTGATATCAAGGCACAATATAGGCAATCATATTTTGGTGTAATTTGGGCTTTTATTACACCATTAACCACGGCTTTGGTTTGGGTAATTTTAAGTAAATCCGGCACTATTTCGATTACTGATACGGGTGTTCCATATCCTGTTTATGTATTTTCAGGTACTTTACTCTGGTCTATCATAACAGAGTCGATCAATGCCCCAATGATGAATACCAATGCAGCAAGAGGTATACTTTCTAAAATTAATTTTCCTAAAGAAGCTTTAATTATTTCAGGTATTTATAAATTACTATTAAGCAGTTTTATGAAAATAGCATTATTGCTGTTTTTTTTAGTGGCTTACGGGGTGGGCTTTCATTCTTCTATTTTTCTTTTCCCTTTTGCATTTTTGGGTATTGTATTTTTTGGGACAACAATTGGTTTGTTTCTTACTCCTTTAGGAATGCTTTACAATGATATTGGAAAAATAATTACTATGAGTCTTGGGTTCCTAATGTATGCAACACCTGTAGTCTTTGCAATTCCTAAAGAAGGTGTTTTAAAAACAATTATGGAAATTAACCCGTTGACACCATTAATTCTAACAACGAGAAATCTTTTGGTTGGACAGAGTTCAGAATATATTTCATATTATCTTATAATTATGGCCGCTTGTATCCCTATGTTTTTTTTGGGATTGATATTTTATAGAATTTCTATTCCTATTATTGTTGAACGAATGAGCGCTTAATTATGAAGGACAATGAAGTATTGGTAAAAGTAGAGCATCTTTCGAAAAAATTTTGTAAAGACCTGAAAACTAGTTTGTGGTATGGCGTTAAAGACTTATATGATAATTTACTGGGGAATAAAAATGAACGCTTTTTACGTACAGATGAGTTTTGGGCTGTTAAAGATATAAATTTCGAGTTAAGACGTGGTGAATGCCTTGGTTTGATTGGTCATAACGGAGCAGGAAAATCCACGTTATTAAAAATATTAAACGGACTTATTAATCCAGATGAAGGTAGTGTAACCATCAAAGGGAGAGTTTGTGCTTTAATTGAGTTAGGAGCTGGTTTTAATCCAATCCTGACAGGAAAAGAAAATATTTATAACAATGGTGCTGTATTGGGATTTTCAAAAAATGAAATCGATTCAAAAATTGATGAAATTATAGATTTTGCTGAAATACGGGAGTTTATAGATATGCCTGTACAGAACTATAGTAGTGGAATGAAAGTACGGCTGGGATTTGCTGTTGCAGCCCAAATGAAACCAGATGTCCTGATTATCGATGAGGTTTTAGCTGTTGGGGATTTAGGATTTGTATTAAAATGTTTTAAAACTATTGATACGATATTGCCGCAAACAGCTGTTATATTTGTTTCTCATAGTATGCCAATGGTTTCTCGTATATGCAATCAAATAATACTAATGGAACATGGTAAAACTGAGTTTCAGGGTAAAGATGTAGGTAAGGCTATAGACTTGTACTATAATCGTTTTGTTCAAAATAATTCTAATATAGTGTTCGATAATGGGAGTTTGATACTTGAAAAAGTATATATTTTTAATGCTGTTTATGAAAAAAATATTCCCCAATTAAATTGGGGCGATAATCTTGAAATCTATTTTAAACTAAAAATCAAATTACCAGTTAAAAGTCTTGATTTTAATATAATAATCAACGATAAAGAACAGCGTTCTGTTGCGGTGTTAGAGAGAAATAAAGAATATTTAAATCAAGAACACAACACAAATATTGAATTTAAAATAACGCATGAGCATTTACAATTTTCTAAAGGATTGTATTCATTGAGTCTGGCTGTTAGGGATAAAATGACAAAAACACCGATTATAAGAATAAATGATATTCTTACATTTCAGGTCTTGCATCCCGAAGAAATTTGGGAGCCTTTTCTGCTTAAATCAAAGTTTGAAATAATAAATAAATCTCCGATTATTTAGATATGAAATTATCCAGAAAATGATAAATGTTACTAAAACCTTTTTGCCTTCAATCGAAGAATATAATAAATATCTTCAACGCGCCTGGGATAAGCAATGGATTACAAACCGAGGCGAATTAGTTACGGAATTAGAAGATAAATTAAAAAAATATTTAGATGTATCTAATATCATACTAACCAATAATGGAACTGTGCCATTACAAATTGCATTAAAATTGTTAGGAAATAAAGGTGAAATAATTACAACTCCTTTTAGTTATATAGCTACTACAGCAGCAATACTCTGGGAAAACTGCACTCCGGTTTTTGTAGATATAAATCCGGAATATCTGACAATTGATGAAAATAAAATTGAAGCTGCAATTAGTGAAAAAACAACAACAATTTTAGCAACACACGTTTTTGGAAATCCATGTAATGTTGAAGCGATAGAATTGATAGCAAAAAAGCATAACTTAAAAGTTATTTATGATGCAGCACATTGTTTTGGAGTGAAATATAATGATAAATCTATTTTTGAGCATGGCGATATAAGTAGCTGTAGTTTCCATGCTACGAAATTATTTCATACTGGAGAAGGAGGAGCTATGTTTGCTAAAGATAAAGATTTGCAGCATCAATTATTTTACAGCCACAATTTTGGACATAAGGGTACACTTGATTTTTATGGACTTGGAATAAACGGAAAAATGTCTGAACTACAGGCTGCTATGGGGTTAGCTGTTTTGCCTTACATGGAAAGTATAATTTATGAAAGAAAAAAAGTAGTGGACTTTTATAATGATAATCTAGATTTTTCCAAAGTAAAAACTTTTAAAATTAGAGAAAACACACAATGGAATTATAGCTATTATCCTCTTATTTTTGAAAGTGAAAATCAATTGCTTCAAGTTCAAAAAATATTAAATGAAAATCAAATTTTTCCTAGAAGATATTTTTATCCGTCATTAAATAGAGTTAAATATGTAAATGGAGAACAAATGCCTATCTCTGAAAGCATTTCTTCAAGAATTTTGTGTTTGCCTTTGTACATTGGTTTAAAAACAGATGATTTAATTAAAATTACCAATTTAATTTCAAATAAATGAACTTCAAATTAAATGATGTTATTGATTTTTTAGCTAATAATGGAATATTTTATTCTGTTGAAAATAATAGTAAAGTCGAAAAGATCTATGCAATTTCAAGTATTAAAAATAAGATATCAAAAGGACTATATTATTTAGAATTTGAATATATAATTCAAGCGAATGATATACAGGATAGTTTAATTTTAACTAATCAGGCTAATAATAAAAAAGATTCTAACATTTATATCATTGTAGAGAATCCTCAATTAGTACATTATAAATTATCATCATCCTTTATAAAAAAGTTGCAAAGTCTTATACATACTACAGCAATCATAGATGAAGAAGCAATACTACATCCGACATGTTACATTGGACCTTTTTGCATAATAGGAAAGTGCGAAATAGGCGAAAATGTTCAATTGCTGCATCATATTACAATTGAAGATAATGTTATAATAAATAAGAATACAGTTATTGAAGGACATTCCACAATAGGAGCCAGAGGAATGGCCTGGATTTGGGATGAAGATGGAAATAGAATAATGCAGCCACAATTAGGAGGAGTAATTATTGATGAAGACTGTATTATTGGAACCGATATAACCATAGTAAGAGGGTCTCTTAATGAAAATACTTATATAGGAAAGGGAGTTATAATTGCTCACGGATCTAAAATTGGCCATGGTTCGATTATTAAAGAAAAAGTTCATTTTGCTAACAATGTCAGTATTGCAGGAAATGCATATATAGAACCAAGAGTGTTTTTAGGAAGTGGAAGTGTTGTTTCTTCAAACGTAATAATAAGTGAAGGCTGTATAGTAGGAGCTGGAGCTGTAGTTAACAAGTCTTTTAATCAGCCAAATTGTACTTTGGTTGGAGTTCCCGCAAAGATTTTAAAAGCCAAAAATTTCGAATACAAACCGAATGGTGCCCCAAAACCATATAAAAAGTAAAAACATGAAAACTAGTGTTATTGCCGAAAGTAGTAAAATTGATGAAAGTGTTTCTATTGGACACTTCTCTATTATCGAAGATGATGTCGTAATTGAAGAAGGTGCAAAAATTGGAAATTATACAATAATTCACAGTGGAGTAAAAATTTCTAAAAATGTAAAAATTGGAAGTTATTGCGAAATTGATTCCAATTGTTTAATTAAGGAAAATGTAATTATACAAGGACGTATAAGACTTGGTGAAAGCTGTTTGATTGAAGAAAATGTGACAATTAAATACGGTACAATATTAACTTCAAATGTTCATTTAAAAAAGAATTCTTTTTTGGGACCAAATGTAATTACTCTTGGTTCAACTCATAAAAGAGAGACAATACACGGAACAATCGTTGGTGAAAATACATACATTGGAGCAGGTTCCAAGATTTCGGGTGGTGTTGAAGTTGGCAATAATATCACGGTAGGTGCTATGAGTTTTGTAAACAAAAATATTGCTGATAGTGGAATTTACGTTGGTATACCTGTAAAAAAAATAAAATAATATGCAGCCTAAAGTTAGTATTTGCTTTGTAACTTACAATCAGGCAAGTTATATCAAAGTTTCTTTGGATAGTATCTTAATGCAGAAAACTAATTTTGACTTTGAAATTATAATACATGATGATGCTTCAACAGATGGAACTTCAGATATTATTTGGGATTATCAAAAAAGATATCCCAATATAATTAAACCTCAAATTCAAATAGAAAACCAATGGTCAAAAGGAGTCAGAGGTATTTTTGCCCGATTCACTTTTCCAAGATGTAAAGGAAAGTATATAGCACTTTGCGAAGGAGATGACTACTGGACAGATCCTTTAAAATTGCAAAAGCAAGTTGATTTTTTAGAAAATAATAATGATGTAAATATTTGTTTCCATAGAGCCAATCTTTTGAAAAATGGAGATTTCAGTTTGCACGAAATACCTCAGGGATTTGAGGGAAAGTCATTTTCATATATTGAACTTTTGAAACAATATAATTTTATAACTACAGCAAGTGTACTATTTAGAAAGCCTGAAAAATTTGATATTCCAGATTGGTATTTTAAATTACCATTTGGCGATTTAGGTCTTTATAAATTAATTTCATCACATAATAAAAAGTTATATTGTTTAAATGAAGTAATGTCTGTATATAGAATACACAATGATGGTATGTGGTCAGGATTAAATGAACTAGACGCTCAAAAAAAATATTTGAGTTTTTACAATAATATTTATATCGCTTTGAATGCTGAAGAAAAAAAAGTAGTAAAACAAAAAAGAAAAGATGTTCAACTAAAAATCAGCAAATTAAAATTTCCTGGAAATCAATTTTTTGAAAAGATTTATTTGGGGTATTTATCTTTAAAGTATTAGTGTAATGAATTCAATAATTTCAATTATTATTCCATGTTACAATTCTGAATTGACTTTACAATCTACATTAGAGTCGGTTATTAATCAAAATTTTCAAGATTGGGAAACTATAATAGTTAATGATGGTTCGACAGATAATACTGAAAAAATTGCATTAAAGTGGGTTGAAAAAGATAAGCGATTTAAGTATTATTCAAAAAAAAATGAAGGATTAGGTAAAACCAGAAATTTTGGAATTAACAAATCACAGGGTATTTTTATATTGCCGTTAGACTCAGATAATCTTATAGAAAAAGATTTCATTCAAGAGGCTATAAAAGTTTTTGAAAATAATTTACAAGTGGGTGTTGTATATGGGCATGCTGAATATTTTGGTGAAAAAACTGGTAAATGGGAAGTAGACGACTATCAAATAGATAAAATATTAGTTCATAATTATATAGATGCCTGCGCTATTTATAAAAAAAAAATATGGCAAGAAGTTAATGGATATGATGAAAACATGCCTTATCAAGGTCATGAAGATTGGGAATTTTGGATTGCTTTAGGAAATATAAATGTCGAATTTTACCATTTAAATAAAATAACATTTAGATATTTTGTATCAAATACCTCTATGATACGATCTTTTACAAAAGAGATGACACATTTAAATCAAGATTATATAGTTAAAAAACATTCAATTTTATATCATAAATATTATTGTAAATTATTTTATAAGTCTTCTAACTCTAATTTAATTTTTTCTAAAAAGCTAAAAAGTAAAAAGTTGGTAATTGATTTGTTTTGTAAAACCTTTTTTGGTTTTACATTTTTTAAAAGTAAGTTACATAAGTTTTAAAAATAATAATGGAAAGCTTATTTACAATCTTTAATAAATAGTAAATTGATTTTAATAGAATGTTGAATTTTTGTAAAAAATATTATTAAAAAATGAATATTGCCTTCACTATTTGCTCTAACAACTATTTGGCACATGCTAAAACACTAGGGGATTCATTTTTAGAACATCATCCAGATATGAAATTTATTATAGGGTTGGTAGATAAATTTAATTCAGATTTGGATTATGAAATATTCTCAAATTTTGAAATAATTCCAGTTGAGGATATCTCAGTTCCAGAATTTGAGAACTTACATCTAAAATACAACATAACAGAGCTAAATACGGCTGTTAAGCCTACATATTTTCATCATATTTTTAAAAAATATGATGCAAAAAAAGTAATTTATATTGATCCTGACATTTTTGTATTAAGTGCTTTTGATGAAGTATTTAATATTTTAGATTCTCAAAATATTTTGATTACACCTCACATGTGCAGTCCAATTGACGATGATTTTAGTCCTACTGATTACCATGTTTTAGCAGGCGGGGTTTTTAATCTTGGCTTTATTGCTTTAAGTAATTACCAAAAAGTTAAATTATTTCTTGATTGGTGGCACGTTCGAGCTGTAAAATATGGATTTAGGAACTATAGTAAAGGAATGTTTTATGATCAACTTTGGATTAATTACGTACCTTGTTTTTTTGATAATTTTCATATTTTGAAACATATAGGTTATAATATGGCCAATTGGAATCTTCATGAAAGAATAATTACATCCCATGAAAATGGAGTTTATAAGTTAAATCATAATTTTCTTTTGCGATTCTTCCATTTTAGCAGTTATAAGTTCAATAATCCTCACGAAATATGTGCTTATCAAACGAGATATAATTTTGTTTCCAGACCAGATTTACTTTCAATATTCAATAGTTATAATCAAAAATTGGTTGAGAATAATGTTGATCAAATAAGCAAAATGAAGGTGTTTTATTATCCAAATTTAAATCAAACTGTTTCATCCATAAAAGATAAAACAATAATCATTGAAATTATTTTTAGAATAAAAAAAGCTTTAAGGGTTTTAATAAAAGGGTAAGAATGAGAAGTGTTATTTTAATAAATTCAGTAAATGATGTATAATACACCAATTCTTTTTTTAGTATTTAATAGACCTTTAGAGACCATGAAAAGTTTTGAAAGAATTAGGAATATTAAGCCTAAACAGTTATTTATAGCTGCAGATGGTCCAAGAATGAATATTGAATCCGACTTTTTGAATTGTGAAAAAGTTCGTATTTCCATTTTAGATTCGATAGATTGGGATTGTGAGGTTAAAACATTATTTCAAAATGAAAATTTAGGCTGCGGTAAAGCAGTTCAATCAGCATTAGACTGGTTTTTTAAACAAGTAGAAATGGGAGTTATTATAGAGGATGACATTCTACCTGATGTTTCTTTTTTTAGTTATGCAGAAAATTTGCTTTATAAATTCGAAAATAATCATTCTATATTTTCCATAAACGGATGCAGCTTAGCATATGAAAATTTAAAATACGATTATGGTTTGACCAAATATTTTAATATGTGGGGTTGGGCTACATGGAGAAGGTCTAATGACTTGGTTAACAAGACATGGAAAGAGTATAATGAAGATGTTGATTTCAAATCAGGCAGCAAATTTATAAAAACATTAAGTTTACCAACAATTATACCACACAAGGAATGGATTTATAATTGGAAAAAGCTCTTTAATGCTACAAAAAGTGGAAAGATTGACACTTGGGATTACCAATGGGTATATACATGTTTAAAAAATCAACAGTATTGTATTCGTCCTAATATAAATATGATCAACAATATTGGTTTTAACGAAAATTCAACACATACTTCTCAAGCTCCTCACGTAAAGTTGGATAAAATTAAAGTTAATACTCTAAAAATTTCAATTTCTAATTTACACGGCAAAATGGCAATCGATCCTACATACGAAATAATAAATGTTGCAGAATATTGGAATGGAATTGTTATAAATTTTGATGTTTTTATTAGTAAAGTTAAGAAACGTTTCAGTAAAATGTTTGTGATTTAATTTTTAATGAGAAAGCTATCAATTATTACTATCAATTATAACAACCTTGAGGGTTTAAAAAGAACCCTTGAAAGTGTTGTCAATCAAACATGGAGTGAGTTTGAATACATAGTTATAGATGGCTATTCAACAGATGGTAGTGTAAAATATCTTGAAAATCAAGAATCAAAAATTGATTATTGGATAAGTGAACCTGATTCAGGTATTTATAATGCCATGAATAAGGGAATAAAAGTAGCTAATGGAGAATATCTTTTATTTTTGAACTCCGGAGATTTACTGTTTCATAATTCTGTTTTAGAGGAAAATTTTATTGAGTTCCATACTGAGGATTTAATTTGTTTTGATATTTTGATGCGTAAAGACGAACAGGAATTTATAAAAAGTAGTCCCGCAAAAAATATTTTATATTATTTAGCATTAGATACATTTCCACATCAGTCCATATTAATTTCAAAAAAAATGTTCAATTTAGTTGGGGAGTATGATGAAAAAATAAAAATAGTTGCCGATTGGAAATTTTTGATGCATGCAATTGTTTTTCATAAAGCTTCATATAAAAAGATTGATAGGCTATTGTCAATTTATTATTTAGATGGTATTAGTTCTAATAAGGTAAATCATGAATTAATGATAAAAGAAAGACATACGGTATTGAATAATGATTTTCCATACATAAAGGAGCTTTTTGGGCATGTATTTAAAAATGAAAGTTTAATTAGTCGTTTTAGAAAGTCGAATAAGATAAAATTATTAGTTAAATTAGGTTTGCTAAATAAGTTTTGAATTTTATAAAAATGAAAAATGATGTAACTGTGATTATTCCCTGTTATAATGATGGGAAATATATTCTCCAGGCATTGCAATCAATATATAATCAAACTTTATTACCCCAAAAAATTATCATTGTTGACGACGGCTCTGATAAAGAAACTAGAACTGTCTTAACAAGCATAAACAATCCTGATATTCAAATAATATATCAATCTAATAGTGGTGTCAGTGCAGCCAGAAATCACGCCATTAGTTTAGCAGAAACCCAATATATTTTAAACCTTGATGCAGATGATTATTTTGAATCAACATTTATCGAAAAAGCAGTCGATATTTTAGAAAAAAATATAAAAATTGGCGTTGTGGGCTGTTTCTATAATAAAATAAAAAACAATAAAATTGATAGAGAAATAATAAAACCCCTTGGTGGTGATATTAGAAATTTTTTATTTAAAAACAATGGATTAGGAACTTCAATGTATCGAAAACAGTGCTGGGATGAAACATCGGGTTATGATGAAAATATGGTTAATGGTTATGAAGATTGGGATTTTTGGATTTCAATATTGAAAAACAACTGGGATATGTATATTATAAAAGAGGTGCTTTTTAATTATAGGATAAAAAATATATCCAGAGATCAAACTGCAGAAAAAAAATATGATTACGAAATTAGAAAGTATATTTTTCTGAAACACAAAGAATTGTTTTTGGATAATTTTGAATTTTACGCTTTGAAATTGTTAGAAAGAAACTCTTTTTTAAATCAAAAAAACAAAGAATTAAAGAAATCGAAAAATTACAGAATAGGAACGATAATAATCAATCCTTTAAAAATTTATTATGTAATCATAAACAGATTTAGAAGATGAATGATCCTATCGTTTCTATTGTTGTTCCATGTTACAAACAAGCTCATTTTTTAGATGAAGCTTTGCAATCTGTGAAGGAACAAACCTTTATTAATTGGGAATGTATTATAGTAAATGATGGAAGTCCTGATGCCACCGAGGAAGTTGCAAAAAAGTGGTGTGATTTAGATAATCGATTTATTTATTTTTATCAACTTAATGGGGGACTTTCAAGTGCCAGAAATGCAGGAATCAAAATAAGTAAAGGAAAATTTATATTGCCTTTAGATTCGGATGATATTCTTCATCAGGACTACTTGACTAAATTAGTACCAATATTAGCTGCTGATTCTACATTAGCAATAGTTTCCTGTTACACGCAATTTTTTAGTATGAACAAAGAAAATATTGTTCATGAGCTTAGACCATATGGAAATTCGTATCTGAATTTTATGTTTGAGAACAATTTGGTTGCAAGTTCACTGTTTAGAAGAAAAAGTTGGGAAGATGTTGGAGGCTATGATGAATCAATGAAAAAAGGATTTGAGGATTGGGAGTTTTGGATCGCTATTACAAAAAGCGGTTTAAAATATAGAGTTGTAGAGGAATTTTTATTTTTTTATCGAAAATCCCAGCATTCCATGCTTATCGATACATTGAAAAATCATAGAATTACTATAATGAAATATATATTTAATAAGCATAAAGAAATATATATCGAAAATTATTATAATACTATTGAAAATCTATTTTTCCATATGAATTTATATAGGAATTCCGAGATGAAATATAAAAACTCTATTGAATTTAAATTAGGAAGTATAATATGCAAGCCATATAGATTTTTTCAAAATCTCATCGCTAAAAAATAAAGTATATGATTTCTGTGTTAATTCGAAATAAAAATCAGTCGGAAGCATTGACTTTTTTACTAAAAAATTTGACCGAAAGATATTTTGAGGATATTGGTGAAATAATTGTTGTTGACAATATGTCATCGGATGCTAGTAAAGAAGTAACCCACCATTTTAACGCTCGTTTTGTTAGTGTAGAAAAGTTTAGTTATGGTAGCAGCGCTAATTTATGTGCTAAGGAAGCTCAATACCCAATTGTTGTCATTTTTAGCGCTCATTCTTATCCTGTCAGTCATGACTTTTTTAAGTTGATTAAGTTAAAATTTGAAAAAAATCCTAATTTAGCAGGCTTAAGATGTCTCCATAGCTCTAATGATTACCGAAATTTCATTAATCAAATTCCTGCAAAATTAGATCCTAATAAATCTGGTTTAATTTTTTCCGGATCCGCTTTCAGTAAAAAAGTTTGGGAGAAATTTCCCTTTAGGGAAGATGTTGCGACTTTTGAAGATAAAGAATGGTCTAAAAGAGTGCTGGAGAAAGGCTATGATGTTGAATTTGTTCCGGCAATTTTTCACTATGAAATAAAAAGAACTAGAAAACAAATTTTTTTCAGATTCAAAAACGATGTAATAGGGAATTATCAATTATGGCACGCAGACATTCGATTATTAAACATTACTTTTGACTTTATAAAATCAATATTCAATTTAATAAAATTTTCTATAGTCGATTTATATTACATCTTTAAAAGATTCATTTTTTTAATTGGATTTATTTTGAATAAACCAAAAAAGTTTTGACAAGTATTTCTTTTAATTTTTAATGTCAATAATTATGTTTTTAAAATAGCCAATGAGAAAACTCCTGATGTAGAATTTCAGATAATGGATAAAATGCTCAGGCATGAAATTATTAATGATTTAGTGGGAAATGAAAATATTGGATTGAACTGGGTGTGGCTTCAGGAATTTATTCCAAGCGAATGGTTGAAAGTGGCAAGTTTAAACTCTTTTTTGGGATTGATAAATATGGAGATATACATAACACAAATGAGTACAAGAGAGCTTTAAGATATGTCGGCTTAGATTCGGCTACCTATAGACTTTTAAGGATGACATTCGAGGAGGCATATGATTTATTTGATGATAATTATTTTGATTTTATATACATTGATGGATATGCTCATACTGGTGAGGAGGGAGGTAAAAACAATCGTTGAATGGTATAAAAAATTAAAATTAGGTGGGATTTTGGCAGGAGATGATTATCATGATGACTGGCCTTTAGTTAATTGGGCTGTTAATGATTTTGCATCAAAGCTTGGGGTTAAAATCTCTACAACAGGGGAAAGAAGAAGAATTATACTGTTCGTATCCAACGTGGTATTTAAAAAAAAGAAAAAGAAATTTTTATTGAGCCAAATTTGGAATTGATTAATGTTGCAAGTAAGGAAAAAAATAAAATTGGTGATAATCGCATTGTGACTCGCTCAAATTTCAGCTATCGTAAATATATGGTAAAACTATTAGATAAAATTGGATTAAAGAAACCAATATTAAATTTTATCAAACAAAAAAAGATATAGCTTATTCATTTACAAAATTGAATAAGCACTAAATTTTATTTAAACTAATTATTTTAATAAGTAAAGTAAAGTAAAGTAAAGTAAAGAATCATTAAATAATGAGTCAAAGTCAATTAGAAATTAAGAGAAAAATCCTAGCATTAGAATCTGAGTTTGATGTAGATAAATGGATTGTAAATGGCGTACATGTTTGGCCTTATCTGCGAATAGAAATATATTCCTTATTGCTTAGAAATTATGATTTAGAACCTAATTCGGCAATATCATTTGAGGAAATTAAAAATAAAAATTTTGCTCAAAGATTATTTGCTAAGTTAAAATTAATCTTGAATTTGCTATTTGGATTTTTAAATTTAGAAATGTTTTTTCTTCGTTTAACCGAGAAAAAAATAGTTTTTTTTGGTTCTCATGTCCATCGAGTTAAACATGGACAGGAGTATTTTAATAGATTCTTTGATTCTATGATTTCAAGTCATAAATTAGAAAGTGACATTTATATGGTAGAATATCAGAAAGTTTATCGATCAAATTATAATAGCAAAGCTATCATACCATTAGAAAAATTATTGTTTGATTTTAAATTAATTAATAAATTAAAATCAAAAATTACAGGAAAAAAAGATATCTATCTACTAAATGATTATGATAATTTTCTTGTCGTCTTAGAGCGCGAAATTACGAATATACAATCATTAAAAATCACTATACCTGATTTAGTGAAAATTACTAATAAAATACAAAGTTTAGTTGTTTTTTACAAGAGATTTTATCTAAAAGTAAAGCCTGAAAAAGTCATTTTTCCAGGTTATTTTGGACGCGATTATTTATATGCAGCAGTTTTAGCTGGTAATGAGTTAAAAATTAAAACAATTGATTTTCAACACGGAACGCAATCAAATGTGCATATGGTTTTTTCATCATGGACAAAAATACCTTCGCAGGGTTTTAATATTATGCCAAAACAATACTGGAGTTGGGATGAAAAATCAAAAATCTATATAGACCTTTGGGCTCAAAAAACATCAAATATTGTTACAAAAGTTGTGGGACAGCCTTATTTACAATATTGGAAACAAAAAAATAATAATTCAAAAATTGAGAATAAAGTATTTTTATATACCTTGAATCTAATGCCGTTGTCTGAAATTTTTAATGAAAGAATTGTAGAATTAATGAAACTTTCAGAAATTATATGGGCAATTAGACTCCATCCAAGAAATGAGTTTAGTACAGATGATATCATATTTCATTTGGATAGTTTAGGAGTTCATAAAAGTAAATATGAAATTCATTCTTCTCGTGAATTGCCTTTACCCGAAATTATGAGTATGGCCATTATTCATATTACAGCTTTTTCTGGATCTTTAATAGAAGCGAAATTAATGGGGATTCCTTCTGTTATTATAGATACAATAGGTAAGGAAATATACAACGATTATATTGATAATGTTTTGGTGTATTATCTTGATAAAAATAAAATAAGTTTTGAATCAGATTTTCTAGATCTTTATTTGAAACTAAAGTTAAAAGAAAATAAAAATGAGGCTAAAACTGAAAATATGACAATTATAAATCCTGTTTTAATATAAATGATTACAATAGTTCTCACCAATCGTAATCGTGATTTACGAATTATAAAAAAATGTTTAGATTCTTTGAAAAATCAAACGAATCAGGAGTTTAGTTGTTTGATGATTGATTATGGTTCGGAAGAAGAGTATCTTGATCATTTAGTAGAGTTATCGAACCAATATTCAATATTAAAACTTGTTAGATGCTGTGTATCTAAGCAGCTTTGGAATAAATCAAAGGCAATTAATATTGCGTTGAAGCAATGTAATACCCCTTATTTTTTTGTTGGAGATATTGATATGCTTTATCATCATGATTTTATAGAAAAATTATACACTCTAAAAAAACAAGATCAGGCTGTTTATTTTCAGGTTGGCATTTTGAGCAGAGGGGAGTCAGAATTAATTAAACCATTCGACAATTATGTGATTAAACACAAAACAAGCGAAGGAGCAACTGGGATGACCTTATTTCCTACTCAGTTATTAAAAGAAATTAATGGTTACGATGAATTTTATCATGGGTGGGGAGCTGAAGATACTGACGTACATATTCGATTGATTAATGCGGGTTATAAAGTTTGTTTTTATAATGAAAAAGTATTGTTATTGCATCAATGGCATCCCAAAGAATATCGGTCAAAAAAGAGTAAGTCAGTGTTTCATTCTCATTTAGAACATATTAATCATCAATACATTAAACAAACTACTCAACAAAAAAGATCTTTAGCAAATGTTTTTTTTGGATGGGGGACAATACCTCAACCAATTGATTTTTCAGAATTAAATACCAATGTTTTATTAATTAGTAATCAAAGGTCAGAAATTGAAGCATTAACTTGTGGGATTTTAGATAATTATGAAGAGAAATATGTTATTGTAGAAATTAGGGGTCATGCAAAATACAGAAGCAAAATAAACACACTAAAAAAAATTTTAGGGAAGAAACATTTTTTGTTTTATGATTTTCAGGCTATAAATGATTTGTTATTAGGACATCTGATATCCAGATATAGAAATAAGTATTATGAATACGAATGGAACAGAGAGAAAAAATATATTCTTTTAAAAATTGCATTATAAGATGAAAATACTTATGGTAGCTATACCTTCACTTCATTTTTTTAGATGGACGGAGCAGCTTAAAGATACAGGTTATGAAATCTATTGGTTTGATATAACAGGTAGTGGACAAACTGCAAATAGAATTAATTGGGTTCAACAAATAGTAGATTGGAAATTAAAATGGGATTTTCCATCCAGACATTTCATAAAAAAAAGATTTCCAAAATTTTACGCTTCTTTAAAATTACTTAATGAAAATAATACTACAAAGGTTTTTGAGCAAAAACTTATCGAAATACAACCGGATGTAGTACAGTTTTTTGAAATGACTTTGTCAGGTCTGCCTATTTTAAAGTTAATAGAGAAAAATAGAAATATCAAGTGGGTTTATTCTGCATGGGGCAATGATCTGTATTATTATCAGAATAATACGAAGATTTTAGAAGAAATAAAAAAAGTACTATTTAGTTCTGATTTTATGTTTGCAGACTGTTATCGGGATTATGTACTAGCAAAAAAATATGGTTTTAAAGGTGAATTATTAGGGATATATCCAACGGGAGGTGGATATGATTTTTCGCAGTATAATAAATATATGTCATCTTTTTCGCTTCGAAACATTATTCTAATAAAAGGATATGAACATACATTTGGTAGGTGTATTAATATACTTAAGGTTATTGAAAGCCTAAAAAATGTACTTGGCAATTATCAGATAGTTATTTTTGGAGCTAATAAAAAGGTTGTAGATTTTTCTAATTCAATAGGAATGGATAATTGGAAAAATTTTAAAGTATATGAGCAAATAAGTCATAAAGAAATTTTAAAGCTTATGGGGCAAAGTTTAATATATATTGGGAATAGTATTTCTGATGGCATGCCTAATACTCTTCTTGAAGCTATAGTTATGGGGGTATTTCCTATTCAATCTAATCCGGGTGGAGCAACTGCAGAAGTAATTCAAAATAATACAAATGGAATGCTGATAGAAGATTCTGAAAATCTTTCAGTAATTAAAGATACTGTTTTAGCAGTTTTGTATAATCCTATTTTAATAAAAACTGGAATTCAGTATAATTTGGATTTGATTAAACCTAAATTAGAGTATCATTACATTAAAAGCGAAGTATTAAAAAAATATCAATTTATTGAAAAGTACAAAAAAACTTAAAGTCTAATTTTAACTCTTTGTGTTTATAGAAACATAGTATTTAATTCCATGAAAAGGATATGAAAAAAACAGCAATAATTCCGCTTCGTAAAAACTCAAAAGGAATACCCGGAAAAAATAAAAAGAAAATGTTAGGTCGACCGCTTTTTTCATGGGTGTTGGCTGAAGCTGTTTTTTCAGAATTAGATGAGGTATATGTTTTTACAGATGATCAGGAAATAATTGATTACATAAAAAAAGAGTACCATTCTTCTTCAAAAGTAAAAGCAATGATGCGTAATGATAGAAATGCTTCTGATACTGCTTCAACGGAAAGTGTAATGTTAGAATTTGCTGAGATTATAAACTATGATTTTGATGTTTTGTGTTTACTGCAGGCTACCTCGCCAATGACAAAATCAAAAGATATAAATGCTGCATTAAATGAAATAATCCAAAATAAAAAAGACTCAGCATTAACGGTTGTCAACACACATAGATTTGCTTGGAATCCAGACGGGAAAGCACAAAATTATGATATTTTTAAAAGACCTAGACGACAGGATTTTAATGGTTTATTGATTGAAAATGGTGCTATTTATACTTCAACGAAAGAAGCTTTTTTAAATTCTAAAAACAGAATAAGCGGTTCGATTGGTTTAGTAAAAATGTCTGAAGAGTCTTTAGTAGAAATCGATAGCGTCTTAGATTGGGATATAGTAGAAAATTTATTGGCTGAACGTCAGAAAAAAAACAAAAAGCATCAAAAAATTGAATATTTAATATTAGATGTTGATGGGGTTTTTACTGATGGAAGTGTTTATTATACTGCTGATGGTGAGATGGCAAAAAGATTTGATATGCGAGACGGTATGGGATTAGAAATTATTAGGCAAAATCAAATTGAAGTAATCGCATTGACTTCTGAAAATTCTGAGTTAGTGGCACAACGAATGAAAAAATTACAGATAAAAAATACTTTTTTAGGTGTAAAAGATAAGTTTTACTTTTTAACACAATTTCTTTTAGATAGAAACAGTAGTTTTGGTGCTGTAGCATACGTTGGTGATGATGTAAATGATCTGGCGAATATTTGTAGTGTAGGATGGTCCTTTACGCCATCTGATGCTATTCAAGTTGTAAAAGCAAATGCTGATTATGTTTTAACTAGTGCTTCAGGAGCAGGAGCAATAAGAGAAACTTGTGAAATTTTAATAAAGTATAATAAACGTTATGAAGGTATATAATAGACCTTATTTGATTGCAGAAATAGGATGTAATCATAAAGGAGAAATGGAAATAGCAAAAGAATTAATCAAAATTGCTAAAATTTTTGGAAATGCAGATGCAGTTAAATTTCAAAAACGCAACAATAAAGAACTTTTAACAGAGGAACAATATTATACACCACACCCAAATGCATCAAATTCTTACGGGAGCACATATGGTGAACATAGGGAATTTTTAGAATTTAATGTAAATCAACACCGCGAATTAAAAGAATATTGTGAAGAAATAGGAATAACATATTCGACATCGGTATGGGATACTACATCTGCTAAAGAAATAGCATCGCTAAATCCGGATTTTATCAAAATTCCTTCAGCATGTAATAATAATTTTGAGATGTTAGAATGGTTGTGTGATAATTATTCTGGTGAAATTCATATTTCTACAGGAATGACCACCAAAGATGAGACGGAAGTTTTGGTGAACTATTTTATTGAAAAAGGTAGAAATAAAGATCTTGTTTTATATAACTGCACATCAGGATATCCTGTACCATTTGAAGATGTTTGTTTGTTGGATATCAATTTGCTAAAGCAAAAATATGAAAATAAGGTAAAAAATATTGGTTTTTCAGGGCATCATTTAGGCATTGCTGTCGATATTGCTGCTTATACATTGGGAGCGAATGTTATTGAGAGACATTATACAATTGACAGAACCTGGAAAGGAACAGATCATGCGGCTTCATTAGAGCCTATGGGATTACGTAAGCTATCTAGAGACTTGCAGGCTATTTATCAGGCATTAACTTATAAGTCAAAAGATATCCTTCCAATTGAGCAGGTTCAAAGGGATAAATTAAAAAATAAAAAAGTTTAAATTACAATTCATAATTTTCAATTTATTTTATAAAATTGGAAGGTCAGATTAAAGATTAAGATGCAAAAAAAAGTATTTGTTTTTTTTCCGGATGGCGTAGGACTACGCAACTTCGCTTTTACAAAATTTAAGGAAATAGGAGAAGAAAAAGGGTATCAAATCGTTTACTGGAATAATACTGTATTTTCTTTAAAAGATCAGTTAGGATATGATGAGGTTAAAATTGAAGATCATAAAACGCATCCTTTAACACCTATTTATTCCAGAATAAGAAAGCATATAGAACTGAATGTTTCTCAAAAAAAATTTAACGATAATGTTTATCAAACCTATAAGTTTCCTTTTAGCTATAATGGGTTAAAAAATGCTTTGCTTACCACATATATCAGATTATTGATAGGTTTGAATTCTTCTGAAAAAGGAATTTTGAGAATAAGAAAGCGTATCAATTCCCTGGAACGGTCAACTACAAAATATCAATATTGCAAAGCACAATTATTAGAACATAAACCGGATTTGATTTTTTGTACCACACAAAGAGCTACTCAATCTATAAGTGCATTGCTTGCAGCACAAGATCTTGGCATTCCGGTAGTAGCTTTTGTGTATTCCTGGGACAATGTGCCAAAAGCAATGCAGGTTGTTGAAGCCGATTATTATTTTGTATGGAGCGATTTAATGAAGGAAGAAGTTATAAAATATTACCCTTTCGTAAAAGAATCTCAGGTTTTTGTAACTGGAACACCACAGTTTGAGCCGCATTATGATACCAATTTATTAAAAAGCAGACAAACTTTTTTTGATGAAAACAACTTAGATATTTCAAAAAGATATATATGTTTTTCCGGTGATGATGAAACAACTTCGCCACTTGATCAATACTATCTTGAAGATTTGGCAAATGCAGTTCGAAACTTAAATGCAAAGGGAGAAAATATTGGAATTATTTACCGTAAATGTCCCGTAGATACAACCACAAGATATGATGCGGTGATAAAATCAAATAAAGATGTTATAGAAGTTATTGATCCTTTGTGGAGATCTGTAGGGAAAAATTGGAATGAAATTTTACCCACAAAAGAAGATTTGGGATTATTACATAACGTTTGTGCACATTCAGAATTGGTAACAAATGTATGTTCCTCAACCGTTTTTGATTTTGTTGCGCATGACAAACCCTGTATTTATTTTAATTACGAACAGCCACAATTAAAAAAAGGAATTAGAGATATTGGACAAAACTACAAATATGTTCATTTTAGAAGCATGCCTTCGCAGGAAGCAGCTGTTTTTTGTATTAAAAAAGAAGATTTAGAAAATCAGGTTAAACAAATTTTAGATAAAAAAATATCAAATGTTCCAGCGGGTAAAAAATGGTACGAAGTTGTAGCGGGTAAAAATCCAAAACAAGCTTCTTTAACGATTTGGGATACAATACATAAATGTATAAATAAATAATATGTTTTTTAATTCTATAGCATTTGCTATTTTTTTACCAATCGTTTTTTTTCTGTATTGGTTTGTTTTCAATAAAACAAAAAGCACTCAAAATGCATTACTAATTGTTGCCAGTTATTATTTCTATTCCTGTTGGGATTGGAGGTTTCTGTTTTTATTAGTCTTTTCAACCTTTTTAGATTATTACACGGGAATTCAGATTGAAAAAGGCAAATCAGAAAAAAGCCGGAAATTTTGGTTTTGGCTTAGTATTATTGTGAATTTAGGATTCTTAGGGGTTTTTAAATACTATAACTTTTTTGCATCTTCATTCTCTGATTTATTAAATTCAGTTGGAGTTAAGGCAAGTCCAATTTTACTCAATGTGATTCTTCCGGTTGGTATTTCATTCTACACTTTCCACGGATTATCTTATGTAATTGATATTTATTACAAACGAATAAAAGCAGAATATAACTTTGTCGATTATTCCTTATTTGTAAGTTACTTTCCACTTTTAGTTGCCGGACCAATTGAAAGAGCTACGCATTTATTGCCTCAGGTAAAAGTGAAAAGGGAGTTTGATTTTCAAATGGCAAAACAGGGGGTTTGTCAAATTATTTGGGGATTGGTTAAAAAGATAGTCATTGCCGATAGCTGTGCAACTTATGCTAACGCCGTTTTCGATAATTACACCAGCTTAAATTCATTTTCGTTAATATTAGGAGCAGTATATTTTGCATTCCAGATTTATGGTGATTTTTCAGGGTATTCCGATATAGCATTAGGAGTTTCAAAACTGTTTGGTTTAGACTTATTAAGAAATTTCAATTATCCTTATTTTTCAAGAGATATAGCCGAGTTTTGGCGTCGTTGGCATATTTCACTTTCTTCCTGGTTTCGCGATTATTTATATATTCCATTAGGAGGAAGCAAAGGAGGTCTTTGGATGAAAATCAGAAATACATTTATCATTTTTATAGTCAGTGGTTTTTGGCATGGTGCTAATTGGACCTATGTTGTTTGGGGGTTTATAAACGCAGTTTACTTTTTGCCCTTACTGTTATCAAATAGCAACAGAAACAATATGGATGAAATAGTATTAAAATGGAATTTTGATTCTGTAAAAGTAATACTAAGTATTTTATATACTTTTTTTCTAACTTGTATAGCTTGGGTGTTTTTCAGAGCCAAAACTATTATGGATGCTTTTTTGTATTTGAAACAAATAGTAATAAAAAGAGATTTTGGTTTTCAGTATTTGGAACCCGACCGTTACAATTATGAATTAATTGTTTTGATTGTGTTATTTGTTTTGATTGAATGGAATAATCGGAATAAGACGGAGCCTCTGTCAGGAAAAAATAATATACTCAAAATAGCTTTGGCAATAGTAGCAATAATGGCTTTCGGAACATTTTCGGATTATAAAGAATTTATATATTTTCAATTTTAATGAAAAGTTTTTTAATTTATACAGGTAAAATAATTCTTATTACAATTTTGATTGCAATTGTATTAGATGGAATTTATACGGTAGTTTTTATGAAATCAAAAGACCGTGGAAAGATTGAAACGGTTTTTAATTCGAATGCTGAAAATTATGATGTAATTATTTTAGGTTCATCTAGGGCAAATAATCATTTTATACCAAAAATGTTTGAGGATAAAGGTCTAAAGACTTATAATTATGGAATGAGTGCCGGTCATCTATTCGAAGCTTCTTTGATGTTGAAGTTAATGATAGAAAGAAAATGGAAAATCAAAAATGTAATTGTTGAAGCAGATCTTAATCTTGCAATTAATCACAGATCAGAGTCAATTTCATCAAAATTTTTGCCTTACATTCATAATTCAGTTATCATAAAAGATCATTTTAAAGATGAGAAAAACTTTAATGAAATGTATTACCTGCCTTTTTACAGATATATAAAATACGAATCTAAAATAGGTTTTAGAGAAGTATTTTTTACGCTGATTCATAAAAAAACTAATGCTGTACAAAATCTTGGTTTTTATCCGTTGGAAAAACATAAGAATGGCAATATGAAAAACAATATTGTAAATTTAAATCCGTTGGCTCATAATAAATCATACGAAGAAATTAAAAACATGTGTAAGGCAAATAATATTAATTTGATTGCTGTAATGACTCCTATGTGTGAGAATGTAAAAGGAATGGATTACTTTGATAAAGTTAAAAAAGCTTATCCTGAAATTCATAATTATGAAAACGCAGTAACAGAAGACAAGTATTTTTCGTCTTGCGGACACATGGATAGTGAAGGAGCCAAAATATTTACGGCCAAAATTTTGAAAGATTTTTTCAATAAATAATTTTTTTGTTAAAGATTTTTTAAATGATAACATACAGTAAAATTGGTAAGAAAGGAAATTTGGGAAATCAGCTTTTTCAAATAGCTTCTACAGTTGGTCTGGCTGTCGCAAATAATCAGGATTTTGCCTTTTTAGATTGGAATTACCAACAATATTTTAAAAACAAATTACCGCTTTTAACATCAGATCTAAGTTTTGTAAATGTTGAAGAAAAGGAATATAATTTTCATCAATGGGATTTTAAAGATGAGAATTATGATCTTTCTGGGTGGCTTCAAACTGAAAAATATTTTGATAAAGCATTAACAAAACATTATTTTGAATTTTCAGATTCTTTAATCGATAAAATTAAAAACTCATATAAGAATGTTTTTGCCAAACGGACCATTCTGCTTTCAATTCGAAGAGGTGATTTTGTAAATCATCCAGATTACTTTCAGTTACCAATTAACTATTATCTAAATAGCCTGAATAATTTTTTTCCGGATTGGGAATCTAGTAATCTGATCGTTTTGAGTGATGATGTTAAATATTGTAAATTTCATTTTTCATTTTTACAAAACGCTTTTTTTGGAGATGGGTTAGATGGAATAGAGCAGCTTTGTCTGGGATCGTTGTGCGACGATTTTATAATAAGTAATTCTACCTTTTCATGGTGGACAGCCTGGTTAGGCCAAAAAAGCGATTCAAAAATAATAAGGCCGTTACAGAATTTTGATGGATTGAAAAGTCAGGAACTTAATGATAAGGATTATTTTCCCGAAAACTGGATAAAATACAATCATAAAGAAGAGAGAATTAAACTTGAAGATGTAGTTTTTGATATAAAAACAAATAAAAACACTAAAGAAACTGCAGCTTATATTTTGAGCTATTTTGATGTGAAAATTAATCTAAATCAAAGTAAAACTGAATCATCGAAAAACAGTTATGTTTTCAAGAAAGATTATTTTTTACCGCCTTTCGTAATTTACTCTTCTTATTTAAAATTAAAAGTTCCTGCAAATACTTTAGTTGTCAATAATGTAATCAGGACTTTTAAAGTCTCTAAAAAATTAAATTATAAAGACTTTCTTTTACAAAAAGACTTCGGTTTATTTTCGACTATTTTTTCATTTTCAAAAACTGGGAATAAGTCAAAAAAACAAAACCCGGACATTTATTTAAAAAGAAATAATAAAGCAGTTTTTGATTCAAAAGAATTGGTTCTATATTTTTCAGCAGGAAAATTTTGTACAATTGGTGCATATAGTTACAGTTTTAGAAAGTTGGTAAAAAAAAAAGAAATAGAATTAAAGAGAACCATTAAAAAAATACTTTCAATAAAATAATATGACATCAAAGCTACATGTGGCATACATAGTGTCTCATTATCCTCATAAAGCTTTCGGTCATGATGGCGGATTAGGAACCAGCGTTTACAACTTAGTTGAAAAACTTAGGATGAGTAATGTTCAGGTTTCTGTTTTTATATACGGGCAGAAAAATGAGTTTGTTCTGGAAGAAAATAATGTAACGCTTTATAGTCTTACTGACAGTAAGGTGAAAGTTTTTAAATTTTATTTTAACCGAAAAAAGATAGAAAAATTTATCAATAATAAAATTCAGGAAAAGAATATTAATATTATTGAAGCACCGGATTGGACCGGAATTACCGCTCTTATGAATTTTAGGATTCCACTGATAATTCGTTTTCACGGAAGTGATGCTTACTTTTGCCGACTTGAGAACCGAAAACAAAAACCTAAAAATTTTTGGTCTGAAAAATTAGCCATTAATGGGGCTGAAGCTTTTATTGCACCAACAAGTTTTGCCGGAGAAACCTCAAAAGAAATCTTTAAAATAAAAAGTAAAGAAATAAAAACAATTCATTACGGTTTAGAATTAAAAAACTTTACCAATGATTCTCCTTTAGTTTTTGAAAAAGGAATGATTTTATATGTTGGAACACTTATTAGAAAAAAAGGTGTTTTAGAACTTCCGGAAATTTTTAATAAAGTTAGAAAAGAATTGCCCGAAGCAAAACTTGTCTTAATTGGAAGCGATTCTTTTGATATTAAAACGAACTCAAATTCGACTTGGCAATTATTACAGGATCAATTTACAGTTGCTGATTTAGAACATGTCGAATATTTGGGCAAGATTCCATACAATAAAGTTCAGAATTACATTAAAAAAGCAAATGTTTGTGTTTTTCCAACTTTTGCCGAAACTCTAGGTATGGTTACCATTGAATCCATGGCAATGCAAAAAGCGGTAGTTAATAGTAATATTGGCTGGGCACAGGAATTGATTTTAGATCATGAAAGTGGTTTTTTAGTCCATCCTGAAAATCATGATTTATATGCAGAAAGAATTGTAGAACTGCTAAGAGATGATTCTTTTTGTTTTAAAATAGGGAATCAGGCCAAAAATAGAGTTGAAGAGAAATTTGATATTAATAAAGTTGTTGTAGAGAATATTGAGTTTTACAAAAAAATACTAAATCAAAATATCAAATAAATGATTGTTATTTATCATAAAGACAATAAGGTTGTAAATGTTGAATCTGAAGGAAAAAGTCTGAATTTTTCTCAAAAAGAGATTACGTTAACTTTATTTGAAATGGCAGATTCTTTTCCGGATGAGTTATTGATCTGGTGCCGGCTTGATTTACAACCATATCTTAATTTTTCAGCTGTTTCTGAGATTTTTCATCATTATAAAATAATGGCTTCTTTCAATTTATCTGAAAAAACATTTTTGTCAGAAGCAGTTGGTTATGTGGAAGTAACACCATTTGTTAATATTAATAAAGAAGTTACATATCCAACCTGGCAAATGAGTGGAGCTGTTGGAGGTATTTACGCTTCAGCTTTATTGACTTTTAAAAATGTAATTACGACGTCAGATAAATTTGATTATTTGTTGAATTCTCTGGCAAAACTGGGAATGCCAAAAGGGCTTCTTTGTTATTCTGAGCCCAAACTATTAATAAATACAGATGATCGAAATGAAATATCAAAAGATAATTTATTTTCTTTATTTCGATTTGTAAAACAGCATTACAGAACAAGATGGACATTTTTACTATTTCTGAATTTGTTTTTATATGAAAGAAAATGGGCTTTTTTTCCATTTTTATTCAGCCTTTTTTATCGTAAAAGAAAATTAAAAAGTAATTTACTGACTGGGATTAAAGTTGCTTCAAAAAGAAAAGTTTTAGAAACGGGAACGATTGATGTTATCATTCCTACGATAGGAAGAAAAGAATATTTGTATGATGTTTTAAAAGATTTGTCTATACAGACTCATTTGCCAAAAAATGTAATTATCGTAGAACAAAATACAAATCCCAATAGTGTTTCTGAGCTTGATTATCTTACAAACCAAAGTTGGCCATTTACAATTAAACATACATTTACACATCAGGCAGGGGCTTGTAATGCAAGAAATATAGCTTTGTCACAAGTAGTGAGTGAGTGGGTTTTTTTAAACGATGATGATAATAGGTTTGAGTCGGATTTAATTGATGAAAGTCTTAAAAATTGCGTAAAATTTGGCAGTAAAGTAGCAAGTAATTCTTATTTGAAAATTCACGAAAAGACGAAGAACAATAATGTACATCAAATAGCTATCTTTGGATCGGGAAATAGTTTTATTTCCAGTTCTCTTTTAAAGAAAGTTTCTTTTAGAATGGGATTTGAATTTGGTTATGGAGAGGATAGTGATTTCGGAATGCAATTAAGAAATTCAGGAGAAGACGTTCTGTTTTTTCCTAATCCGGAAATTACACATTTAAGTGCTCCAATGGGTGGTTTTAGGACAAAACCGGTTTTAGCCTGGCAAAATGAGATTGTTCAGCCTAAACCTTCTCCAACTATTATGTTATTCAATCAATTACATCTAACCACTAAGCAAATCAATGGATATAAAACAATATTATTTTTCAAGTTTTATAAAGTTCAGGAAGTCAAAAATCCGATTAAATATTTCCTGAAATTTAGAGATCATTGGGGTGTGAGCCTTTTTTGGGCAAATCGGTTAAAAAAAATAGATTTCTAAATATATTACAAAGGCTAAAATGATCAAATCAATTTCTATAATTACCAACTTGGTAAAACATAATATTCCTTTTGATGAGAATCTAAAGCATAAAATTAGTATAAATATTAGTGCTGTGAATTTACACAATATAAATTCTTTTAATATTGAAATTGTGTTTTTAGAATCAATTTTCCAATTTCGCAATCATGACTATAATTGGGTAGATTGTAGTGAAAACAGGATTGCAAATGAATTTTGTCCAAAGATTATAAAACTTCAAAACGGACAGATGGTTCAGGCAAATATAAATAAGGGAATTTGGGAGATAAATAAAAAAAATCCAAATATTTTGCTTTGGCGTTTTAATCCTGAATTTTCGGAGCCAATTACAAATTATTTAGGTGTTATAAATGCAAAGAATATAGCATCATCAAAAAAAAAATTTCATTTTTTAGAAACACTATCTTTATTGTTTCCTGAAAATGCTGCAATAGAATTTAGCAGATCAAAATATCCATTTACAGCCATATCATGTTTTACAGATCATTGTGATTTTGATACTCCGGATAATCTGAGTATACAACGTGATTTTTTTAAAAGTGTTAATGTTAAAATAACAAAAGGATTTTTTCTAAACCACTTTTCAAAACGTAACGATAATGCTTCATTTGAAAATAATGCTTCAGAATTGATAAAATGGAAAGAAGACGGTCATGAATTATGCTATCATTCACTTTCACAATCTATAAAATCCAAGACTGACAGCTTCTCTGATTTTAGCAATTTTGTTCCTCCGTTTCCAAATATAAAAATTTGGATTGATCATGGCTACCAGCCCTATAATTTTTCACTCTACCAGCAAAATAAAATTATAGGTAAAGAATATGAGCTCAACTTAACGGATAAAAACATTAATATACTTTGGAATTATATTGATTCAGGCACAGCAACCTCAGGAGTTATTAATCAGCTTGACAAAAAACAATTTACATTGTTATCTTTTTTAAAAGGGAATAATAATTTGAGTTTGATAAAAAAGTCACAATTGATGATTAAGAACATCATATTTCATTATTACAATGAAGAAGGATTAATTTTGAAATACAAAAGAACAGCGGCTAATTTTAAAAAATTGATTTATCAAAAAAAAATAAATTCATTTTTGCCTTTAATAAAAGATTTATCAGGACTCTTTTGTGCTATGTTAGTAGTTTTTGTTTCTTGGAAAACAAAAAAAAACAAACCGTATAAACTTGCAAAATATACTCCGATTTTATTTAAACATCAGATTTTTGAAAAGGAATTTTACATTTTTCAGACATTGGAAATGCTGGATTTTAAAAAGGCACTAGATGAAAAAAATATTGATATCTTAATCAGACAAAAAGGAGTTTTTATTGCGCATACTTATTTTTCTGTTCCTATGGATTACCATACAGGAAAATTGTTTTCAGACAGTATCAATATTGATCCGGTTGTTGCTGATAATTTTAAGGTACTTGGCGATAAAATAAAAAATAATGAAATTTGGAATCCAACACTTAGCGAATTAGTAGATTATTGGTCAGATTTCGAAAATATTGTTTTGAATATTGATGCAAATGGAGTATTGTTTGTAGAAAACAATTCAGATGTAATTTTTAGAGATGTTATTTAATGGAAATATTTTACGCAAAAGATAAAATTTGGATTGATAAATGGAATAAATTTATTAAAAATAATGATATTGGTAACCATTTAATATTATCAGATTGGCTGGAAACATACAAATCTTATGGCTTTACTAATGAAATTATAATTTGTACTGAAGAAGGTGAAATTGTTGGAGGATACGGAGCAGTGATAGCTAAAATCCTTTTTTTAAAGTTTTATATAATTCCGTACGGCCCGATAGTTTTAATTGGAAATGAAGATAAATTAAATTTTATTCTGGAATTTGCAAGGCAAAGTGCAAAATGCAATAATTGTTGTTATATGCAAATAACAATCCCATTCAATTTAGATTTTATAAATAATAATCATTTAATTAAAAATATTCCTAAGTCAAAGGTTCTTGATAGCGCGTTATCAGGTAATAAGTTTAAGTACATTTATAGTTCTAACGGTTTGAATTGGATTGATTTAGTACACGGTGATGTTGAAGTTTACTTAAACAGCTTATCCATAAAATCTAGAAGAAATATTAGAGCTTCAGAAAGAAAAGAGCTAATTTGTAAAATAGTAAGTAGCCATGAAGAAATACATAAAGTTTATAAACTTTTTGAAGAAAATGCTTTAAAAGGTAAATATGCTATAAGAGACTGGAATTCTTTTGGAAATTCATTAAAAAAAATGATTGAACAGAATAAAGCTATAATTTTAGCTGCTTATAAGGATAATAACTTAAAAGGGGCAATTTTATTAATACATTCTGGCAAACATTATACTTTTATAATGGGGGGAACAAAAAAAGAAATTCCAGATGTTAGAGCTGGTCAATTTTTGCAATTACAAGCGATTAAGTTGTCAATTCATAATAAATTTGATGGCTATAATATTTCACTTGGAGGCTCTAAGGGGGTAGTGGACTTTAAACGAGAATTCAATTCTCAAATCATATCTTTTGAAAATTCAAAATATCATTGGATAATAAAACCATTTTATTTTAAAATATTTTTGTTTGTCGACAAAAATTTGAAACAACATAAAGAAAGAATAGCTAAAGTATTATCTTTTTTAGTGAAGAAATAATGATAAAGTATTTTAATAAATATGTAAAAGTTGTTTTTATAGATATTTTAGTCTATCGTATTGCTAAAACAACATTGTTAGAGAATGTTGAAAAACATACAATAAAACAACAAAAAATATCAAGTAATAAAACAAAATATTATATAGAAGAAAATGATAAAATAATACACAATAGTTATCTTTTTAAATCCTTAAATGTTTTGAGATTAATAAATAAAAAAGGTCCTGCAATTGGAGATTGTTATACAGATGATTTACATAGAGGTAAGTCGATATATCCATTTGTCATTAATAACATAGCTAATGAAATTATAACCAAATTGGAGTTCCCTGAAATTTTTATACTAGTTAATAGCAATAATATAAGCTCAATTAGAGGAATTGAGAAAGCAGGATTTATTTTGCATTCTAAAATTGTTGCAAAACGATTTTTGTTTTTTTATTTCAATAAAAATATTCAAAATTTTAATTAATGAAATTTTCTCTGATTATTTGTACTTACATGCGTCATGCGTCATTGTTAAAATTGTTGCAATCGGTTAAAATACAAAATTTGTATCCGGATGAAATATTAATTATTGATGGCTCGACAAATAATGAAACAGAAATAATTTTAAATCAAAATCAATTCAGAAATTTAAAATATTTTTTTGTTACTGATGAAAATAGAGGGCTTACTAAACAACGAAATTTCGGAATATCTAAAGTAGCAAATGACTCAGAAATTATTTGCTTTTTGGACGATGATACAGTTTTAGAAATAGATTATTTTTCAGAAATTATAAAAACATTTCAAGAAAATAGTGATGTATCAGGAGTTGGCGGAGTTGCAATTAATGAATATAAATGGAAACTTCAGGAAAGAAATACACTATATGATAAAAACAAATATTATCTGTTTGAAGGTTATTATTATAAAGAGGGCTTGCGTAATGTGGTGAGAAATTATTTTGGTCTTGCCTCAAATTTAGGACCAGGAAAAATGCCAGATTATTCACATGGTAAGACATGTGGATTCCCAATGACTGGAAAAATTTATGATGTTGATTTATTAATTGGAATGTCAATGTCGTTTAGAAAAGTAGTTATTGAAAATATTACGTTTTCAAATTTTTTTGAAGGTTACGGTTTGTATGAAGATGCTGATTTTAGTTTGAGAGCCTTAGAGTTTGGTAGAAATGTTATGAATACAAAAGTAAGATTGTCTCATTTTCATGCGCCTTCAGGGAGACCGAATCAATATCAATATGGAAAAATGGTTGTAAAAAATGGTTGGTATGTTTGGAGAGTAAAAACTCCAAATCCCAGTTTTAAAAATCGTTTTAAATGGAATGCGATTACGATTTTACTCACATTAATCCGATTTAGTAATACATTTACAGATAAAAATAAAAAAGCAGCCTTAACTGAAAGTTTTGGAAGAATGGCAGAGTGGTGGACTCTATTATTTAATAAAACTAAAAAATAATAATAGAAATAATTTTAAAATTTATGATGAAACTAGAATTACCTCGCTGGACTTCACATCATAATATGATAATTTATTCATTATTGTATTACAGTTATGAAAATAAGGAAAATCTGGATATTGTTTTTAATAGTTCAATAAAATTAAATGGTGCAGTTCTATATACCGGAGATAGTGTTATCTTTTTTGATTATTCAGATGATATAATTTTTATTGACGATCCTAACTGTTATGATTTCTATTTTAAAAGATCATTTTTGTCTTCTAAAAACACTTTCCAAAATGTATATTCGCTCAATTTTCAGGTAAACTTTTCATATAAATCATTGAATTTATTAAGTAGGTTTAATTTTAAAGAATTAACTAATCGAAATAACAGAACTGAAATATTTCGAGCATTAGATTTTTTTAATTTATTTACTAATATGTCTCATAATGCGATGGATATTAGATTTTTTCCAAAAAAGGTAAATGATAATAAAGGAAATGTAATCTTTCAAACAAGATTATGGAATCCAAACAATCATGAAGATTTGATAGAAAAAAATAGAAGAGAAATTCAAAATGAATTTCGTATTGAGGCTTGCAAAATTATTCAAAAAAACTTTAAAAATGTTTCAGTTGGTATATTTCCTGATCATTTATCATTAAAAATGGCCCCCGAATATGTGTTAGATTTAAAGAGCATTTCTAAAAAGCATTATTTTAATTCTTTAAAGAATTCTAGTATTGGTATTGCAGATGATGGACTAAAAAACACTCCGGGGTGGAAAATTGGCGAATATTTACTTTTTGGTAAAGCTATAATTACAACTCCCATTTCTACCAGTGTAGATAATTTTAATGAAAGTGTGAATTATGAAAAATTAACTTGTAGAAATTCATATAGCGAATTACCCGAAAAAATAGAGTACTTACTAAATGGAAATAGATATTTAGAAATGGGGCAAAATAATTTAATTTGGAGTGAAAATTATTTGCATCCAAAAAATTATATTAAAAGAATATTGTCAGTCATAAAAAGTAATGATCATATTAACATATGAAATTCTTAATAATAACACATGTTAATCATGTTCGAGTTGACAATAAATATTTAGGATATGCACCTTATATTTCTGAAATGAATATCTGGCTAAAATACGTTGATGAGGTAAAAATTGTTGGATCAGTGATAAAAAAAACGCCAACAGTAATTGATGTTGCTTATGAGCATGATAAAATTGATTTTGTGAGCGTTCCAAGTTTTAATTTTACCAGTCTTAAAAATAATTTAATTTCAATTTTTAAATTACCAGTAATTTCTTGGAAAATATTTAGCGCAATGAAAGATGCAGATCACATTCATTTGCGTTGTCCCGGAAATATTGGTTTGTTGGGATGCATTACTCAAATATTTTTTCCAAATAAAATAAAAACAGCTAAATATGCAGGGAATTGGGAACCAAAAAGTAAACAGCCCTGGTCATACAGATTACAAAAATGGATTTTGAGCAACACTTTTCTAACTCGAAACATGCAGGTTTTAGTTTATGGAAATTGGAAAAATCAATCAGAAAATATAAAACCATTTTTTACTGCCAGCTATTCAGAATCTGAAAAAGAAATCATTCAGAAAACAACTTTTGAGACTGGTATCCATTTTATTTTTGTGGGGAGTTTAGTCTCTGGTAAAAATCCAATATATGCTGTAAAATTAATTCATGAGTTGATTAAGGAGAATGATAAAGTTAAATTGAATATATATGGCGAAGGTTCCGAAAGAGTATCTCTGGAAGACTATATAAGAAATAATCATCTGGAAAATAATATTGTTTTGCATGGTAATAAGGACAAGGAAATAGTAAAAAAAGCCTACCAGGAAAGCCATTTAGTTATTTTACCTTCAAAAAGTGAAGGCTGGCCAAAAGCTATTGCCGAAGGAATGTTCTGGGGGTGTGTTCCCATAGCAACATCGGTTTCATGTTTACCTTTTATGTTGGATTCCGGAAATCGGGGTTTGTTGTTAAAAATGGATTTAAAAGCTGATAAACACCAGGTCATTTCTATTTTGAGAGACAGAGAGAACTTTAATTTGAAAAGTAAACTAGCACGCGAGTGGTCACAAAAATATACAACAGATAGTTTTGAAATCGAAATAAAAAAGTTTTTGAAATGAGAATTGTACAAATTATAGATTCACTTGAAATTGGCGGAGCAGAACGTATGGCAGTAAACTATGCTAATACCCTGAGCCGAAAAATTGAATTTTCAGGTTTAATAGCAACCAGAAAAGAAGGCCTTTTAAAGAATATAATACATGAAAGAGTTTCTTGTTTTTTTTTAAATAAGAAGGGAAAAATTGATTTAAATTCAGTTTTCAGATTGAGAAAATTTATAAAAGCCAATAATGTCAGTCATATTCATGCACACAGTTCTTCTTTTTTTATCTCCGTTTTAGTAAAATTTACTTTGCCGAAAGTGAAAATAATCTGGCATGACCATTATGGAATTTCGCAGGATTTAAAGTCCAGGAAAAATATAGTTTTAAAATTCTCTTCTTATTTTTTTACCGGAATTATTGCAGTAAATTCAGATTTAAAAGATTGGGCAAAAACGTATTTGTTAAATTCTAAAGTAATTTATTTTCCGAATTTTATTGATTTTTCAAATGATAATGCAGAAAAAATTGAATTAAACGGGCATGACGGAAAAAGAATTATTTGTGTTGCCAATTTAAGACCTCAAAAAAATCATAAATTATTACTTGAAGCCGCAAGTGTAGTCATCAATAAATATCCTGAATGGAGCTTTCATCTTTTTGGAAAAGATTTTGAAGACATTTATTCTTTGGAAATAAAAAGCAGGATTAAAGATTTAAAATTAGTGGAAAATGTATTTTTGTACGGATCAACAAATAACATTTCGTCTGCATTGGAACAATGTAATATTGCGGTATTGCCTTCATTATCAGAAGGTTTGCCATTGGCATTACTGGAGTACGGAAAACATCAACTACCCGTTATTGCAACTAATGTAGGGCAAATAGATAAAATAATTACTTCTGTAAATGAAGGAATACTAATTGAATCTAATAATGTAAAAGAATTGACTCAGGCCATAAATAAACTTATAGCGGATGAAGTTTATCGAAATCAGATAGCTGCAATACTACATAAAAAAATACAAATGGAATATAGTGAGATTAATATTGTAGAACAATATTTGATATGGCTTCAGTCTTTGACTATTTTCGATAAAAAAGTTTCAAAATAGAATGAAAAATAATTTCTTTTCATATGCTTCTCTGGTTATAATCCATTTAGCTATTGCACTTGCTGTTTTCGCTGTCCCCTTCTTATCTAAAATTTATGCACTATTGATCCCTGTCGTAGGAGCGTTATATGTTTTTGGAACTAGAAATAAAAACAATGAAGTGCTTTTAGTATCAGCTTATCTGGTTGGAGCAGAAGTTTTTTTACGAATGACAGGAGGTAATTTTAATAATGAATATATAAAAATAAGTATCATGCTTTTTATGCTAATAGGAATGATATATAGCGCCTTTTCGGTGAGTTCATTTATTTATGGTTTTTTCCTGATATTATTAATACCTGGAATTTTAGTGACAGCAACATTGGCTGATGTTTCCACTGATGTAAAAAAGGCATTAGTGTTTAATATCTTAGGTCCGGTTTGTTTAGGAATTTCAGCAATTTATACTTATAAAAGAAAAATTCCTTTTTCTCATTTACAGAATATTGTGCAGCTTATGGGACTTCCTATTATTACAACAACTGCTTATTTGTTTTTGTACAATCCAAGTGTTCAGGATGTTGTAACCGGTACACAGTCAAATTTTGAAACTTCGGGAGGTTTTGGTCCCAATCAGGTATCTACTATATTAGGATTAGGAATGTTTGTATTTTTTGCACAATTAATTTTGTTTTCAAAATCAAAAAAAATGCAGTTATTAAATAGTGCTTTATTACTACTTGTAAGTTACCGTGCTATTGTTACTTTTTCTCGAGGAGGTGTTATAACAGGTGTAGCAATGATTTTGGGATTACTGTTTTTGTTGTATTACTATTCTGGTGTTAAAACAAAATTTAAATTAACACTGGTGGCAGTATTGACAGGATTTTTAGCTTTATCCGTTTGGACATATAGCTCTTTTCAAACTTCGGGTTTAATTGGGAAAAGATATGCTAACGAAGATGCAGCTGGAAGAGCAAAAAAAGACAAATTAGGTGGACGTGAAGCTATTATGAATGCCGAAATGGAGCTGTTTTATAATAATCCTATCACTGGGGTTGGAGTAGGTCTTGGTAAAGAAAATAGAAAAAATATGATTGCCGAAAATGCTGCATCGCATAATGAAATAACCAGAATGTTAAGTGAACACGGATTATTCGGATTAATTGGATTAGTTATACTTTTTGTCACTCCATTTTTTGGTTATATTAATAACAGGCAGCATTTTTACTTTTTATCATTTTACTTTTTTTGGCTGCTTACAATTAATCATGCTGCTATGCGTACTGCAGCACCTGCTTTTGTATATGCATTGGCTTTGCTTACAATTACTAATATTAAAACAAACTCATCGGTAAAAGGGGAAAATAGTATATATAGATAATGCCTTCTGCCAATTAATTAATACATTTGTTTTTGTGATTTTAAATTCCCCAAATTTAAAAAGACAAACTTAACCAAGGACTAAATATGCTACAGAAAAAGAAAATGCATTTCGAGATATCGGAACGCAAGGTATTGCTTCACTTTTTTGATGCTGTGTTCATAGTAACTACATTGTATTTATATGGGCAAATATTTGACTATAACTATTTTAATTTCGCTGATGGAAATTGCTATCCTATTCTTCTGCTTGTTTTCTACATTAACATATTTGGAGCAATCTTTGAAATGTATAATTTGCAAGTCGCAAGCAATCAATTTCAGATTCTCAGAAGTGTTGTTTTAACAGCTACAACAACTGTTTTAGTTTACTTATTTACACCCGTTTTATCACCTGAGCTTCCCAAGCATAGGTTAACAATATTAATTTTTTATATTGTTGTGCTTTCAGCATTATTAATTTGGCGTTTTTTTTATGTTTATTTTCTTGCCTCAAACCGTTTTTCACAGAATGTAGTTTTGATATGTGGCAGTAATCAGGTTGAAGAACTTGTTATAGGATTAGAAAATGTAGATCCTCATTATAAGATTATTGGTTTCATCAACTCAGATTTCATATCTGAAGAAAATGGTCGCAGTAATTATGTAAAAGAAATTAATAAAGGAGAACTGAAAGCTTTTGTAAAATTGAATAATGTTTCTGAAATTGTTATAGCTTCTCAAAAAACAGAAGGTATAACACCCGATTTATATCAACAGCTACTTCATTTATTAGAATGTGGGAATGTAATTAGAGAATATACACAGGTGTATGAGAGTAAAACCCAGAGAATTCCGGTACAATATATTTCCAGGGATTTTTATCGGTTTTTCCCATTTAGCAGAAGTAACAATAATAAACTATACTTATTATTGGTTAGGTTTCTTGAGTCTGCTTTTTCCGTAATCGGTTTAATATTTAGCGTGATATTAATTCCTTTTATATTTATAGGAAATTGTATTGGCAACAGAGGCAGGTTGTTTTATACACAGGAACGCGTAGGTAAAAATGGTGTTGTTTTTAAAATTTATAAATTTCGCACAATGGTAGAAAATTCAGAATCAAACGGAATTGCATTTGCGACTTCGAATGATAAAAGAGTTACACCGTTTGGCAAATTCATGCGTAAGACAAGAATAGATGAATTTCCTCAGTTTATCAATGTTTTAAAAGGAGATATGGCTGTCATTGGACCAAGGCCTGAAAGACCGTTTTTTGTGAAAGAAATTGCTGAAATTATGCCTTTTTACGAAACGCGTCACGTAATTAAACCCGGGCTTACAGGTTGGGCACAGGTTAATTATTCTTATGGAGAGTCTATAGAAGAGAGTTTGATAAAACTGCAATACGACTTATATTATATCAAACACAGAAGTGTTTTTCTGGACTTAAGCATCACTTTCAAGACTATTACTACGGTTTTGTTTTACAGAGGCCAATAAACTAAATTATTATTGGGATTCTTTTTTTATTCCGAATAGCGACTCTTGCCAAAACTACTCCGCTAGTTATAATTATCGGTAGAATTATAAAAAAATAAGCTTTGTTAATTATGAAAAAAGTATATATAATTAATAGGATTAAATGCAGTACAGCCAATTGATAGGTTCCTTTTTTATTATTCACTGCTGATAAAATAATTAAAATCAGCAAAAAAGGGCTAAATAAAAGCACATTGTAGTTCATTGCCAACTCATGGTGCAGCGAATAAAATCCCATAAATACAAAAAATATTCCCATCACGGATAAAATGAAAAGATAAATCTTATCTACAAATCTTTTGTTGATGAAAATGATAAGAGCCAGTAAAATGATGTAGCTATATATATTATTCCACCAGGAAGTGGGTGTTTCTTTTTCAAAATTCAAAATCGTATTGCTCTTGCCAGCCAGAAGCCTATTTCGAAAAACTGATTTTTCCAGGCTTTTCTTTAATTCAAAAGGCAAAAATATCTTAGTCCCCAGTTGGTCAACCTTTGTTCCAAAAATGATACTGGTACCTAATTTTTCATAAAAATGTCCATCAAAATAAGGGAATAAAATACTTCTGTAGGTTTTGTCAACATCTTCTTTTTTGGTAATTACTTCCTTATTTAGTGATTTGTTGATGATATCAACTACCATCGAGGTACAGTTTTTGTCTATGAATTTATAGGTGTAATAACGGTTTTCAGTAAGCAGATTTGCATTCAGGTTGTCAAATATTTTCTGTTTAAAATCCTGATCTATTAATAATTCCTGCTCATAAACACTTCTTTTTTCTTCTGTATAATCTCTTATAAAATCAATATAGGAATGAACAACGGCAAAGTATTGTAAATCTCCTTTTGCAAATTTGGCCACAAAGTTAGGAGTCCTAAAATCAAAAGCGCCATAGTTATAAACGACATCTATATTATTTAAAGTATCCTTTACACGAATTGCAGTATGTCCGAAATAAGAATAGGTTTCATTGCCCAAACCACAGGTTATAACGCTAATTCTGGCTTTCTCAGATAAAAGTAAATTTTGTCCAAACCCTGAATTTAAACTAAAAAAAGATATTAAAATAAAAACTGCTTTTCGAAATGATAATCCTTTCATGATTTGATTTTATAATTGAAATTTACCTAAAGATGCCCAGATCTACTTTTAAGGAAAATATATTAGAATACAGCGCTGTACTCTGGTTTCCTAAATCGGTTAAGGCATAATCAACCTGAATGCCCTTGTATTTAAAACCAAGTCCGATATTGGGCTGGAAATTTAATTTTTCAGAATTGTCTAATTGGGTAACATTTTGAAAATTACCTGCACCTGCTCTTAAAAACACAAGATCTGTGTATCCGAATTCAAATCCAACTGCAGGATCTATACTTACAATTTTTGATGAAATAATATCGTTGGTTTGCTCAAAACGCATGTTGAGGTTGGTAGCAACCAAAAGGCTCGTTTCATTATGAAATTCAAATTTTCGGGCAACTCCCAATTGTGCTTTCGGTAATGTGATTTCAGTACTTTCCGGTAATTCCTGATTTTCTCCGGGAATAGCATCAGCAATTTTTTTATACTCTTCTTCGTCAATATTCCAAATATTATAAGTTGTGGTAATATCGCGAAGCATTAAGCCGAATTTCCATTCGTTTCTTTCAAATTGCAATCCGAAATCAAAACCAAATCCCCATGAATTGGCAAATTTTCCAATTACTCTTCTGATTATTTTAGCATTGATGCCGTATTGAAAACCCTCTATTGGCAATTCTCTGGCGTATGAAAATGTAAAACCATAATCAGCAGTTGAAAATAAACTAATCCTGTTGTAATCTATATTACCCTGACTATCGATTAATTCTGTGGTGTCCAAAATATCATCTACACCAAAACGGATCATTGAAATTCCCCAGGCACTTCTGTCATCAATTGGAATTGCATATCCAATATAATCGTATTGGGCAATATTGGCAAAATAGCTGGCATGCATTAAGGAAATTTGATGATCTTCAAGGTGTGTCAGACCGGCAGGATTCCAATAAACAGAATTCACATCATTCGTCGAAGCTACCAACGCACTCGACATTCCTAATGCAGCTGCGTCGACACCAATATTCATAAATTCATTTGAATATTTTCTAACAGTTTGCCCATAATGTGTCAGGCTGCTGCCAATTAATAAAAGCACAAAAAGTTTCTTCAACGGATGATTTTTTTACAAACCAGAGTCTGTTTTAATTTTTACCAAAAATATAATTTTTTAGCGAGGTTACTTCTTCCTTTTCATAAATAATACTTAAGCCGGAATTTAGCATAAAAAACTCTCTGAAAAACGCATATAACATTGACTTATTATGCTAAATTTGCTTTCGTTACTTTCAAAATTATAAAAGATGAATATTAAAAAACACATTCCTAATTTAATTACGTTACTAAACCTTTTTTGTGGCTGTATTGCTGTTGTTTATGTGTCAGAAGCTATTCAGACAAATGATTCTTCCAACTATCTGCTGGCTTTTTATTTTGTTTGTTTAGGAATTTTTCTTGATTTTTTTGATGGTTTTTTTGCCCGACTTTTCAATGTATCGAGTCCTTTGGGCTTACAATTGGATTCTTTGGCGGATATGGTAACAAGTGGAGTAGTGCCGGGTTATGTAATGTACAGTATGTTTGCCAATAGCGCACATGAAATAGGAACAAACGCTTTTATTCCGTTTTTGGGATTTATTATAACATTAGGATCGTGTTATCGTCTGGCGAATTTTAATATAGATACACGACAAACGGATTCTTTTATTGGTCTGCCAACTCCGGCGAATGCTTTATTTATTTTGAGCCTTCCCCTCGTTATTAAATTTTCTGATTCTTTAGTGATACTTGAAATTCTAACCAATCAGTGGATTTTATTAGGGATTACATTGTGCAGCGCTTATGTTCTAAATGCCGAAATTCCTTTGTTTGCATTAAAAATTAAAAAATTCAATCTGAAAGATAACCTACTTCAGGTATTCTTTCTGTCGATTTCTATTATTTTGGTGCTATTACTTCATTATACTGCGATTCCATTAATTATTATTTTTTATGTTTTGCTTTCTGTTGTAAATAATAAGTTTTTCAAAAAGTAGTTTTTATCTGAATGAAAAGAAAAACAACTTCTCGAAGAACAACCTACAATCGAAAAGCTAAACCAAATAAATCCATTTTTGGCAGGGCGCTGCGATTTGTTGTTATGACAGGTTTGGGTTTGCTTTTTTTGTTTGGTGTTTATCATTATCGTGATGGTCTTGCATATTATCTGGGATTTAAATCTGATAAGGTTTTAAGCGAAGATGAAGTTGATAAACATCTTTCGGACGTTCGGAATATTCAGGTTCTGGAGAAACACAAAGGGAAAGTTGTAGGTATTGATGTTTCTGAATTTCAAGGAATTATTGACTGGGATGAGATAGAAATATTTGAAGAAAAATACCCTGTACAGTTTGTGTTTATTCGTGCGACTGCCGGCAATAACAAGGTTGACAGACAGTTTAAAAAAAATTGGAACGGTGCTAAAGACAATAAAATTATTCGTGGAGCTTATCACTATTATCGTCCAAATGAAAATTCTATTGAACAAGCTAATCTTTTTATTAAAACGGTAAAATTACAAAAAGGCGATCTCCCACCCGTTTTGGATATTGAGCGATTACCCAAAAATCAATCTTTGGACAGTCTTAAAATAGGATTGAAAAGATGGCTGAACAAGGTTGAAAATCACTATCAGGTCCGTCCAATTATTTATACAGGAGAACGTTATTACGGTGATTTTTTGAAAGAAGAATTTGGAGAATATTTATTCTGGATTGCCAACTACAATTTTTACAGGGAAAAAATAGAAGACGACTGGTTGTTTTGGCAGTTTACCGAAAAAGCATCTTTGCCGGGAATAAAACATCGTGTTGATGTGAATATCTATAATGGTGATTTAGAGCAGCTGCAATTTATAACTGTGGAGTAAAAGTGTTCACTAATCAGTTTTAGTGATATAGAAACGGATTACTTCTTTCTAAAATTCAAGTTTCTTTTTACGTAATTCAAAATTTTGTCCCAAATAAACACGGCGAACCATTTCATCCTCTACTAATTCTTCAGGAATACCAGCTTTTAGAATTCCACCTTCAAACATCAGGTACGTTTTGTCTGTAATTGCTAATGTTTCCTGGACGTTATGATCGGTAATTAGAATTCCTATGTTTTTGTTTTTTAATTGAGCCACAATTCTCTGAATATCCTCAACAGCAACAGGGTCAACTCCTGCGAAAGGTTCGTCCAATAAAATAAATTTCGGATCCGTAGCTAATGCGCGGGCTATTTCGGTACGGCGTCGTTCTCCTCCCGAAAGTAAATCACCACGATTGGTGCGAATATGTTCTAAACTAAATTCCTCAATAAGACTTTCCATTTTGGCAATTTGTTCTTCTTTGGAAAGTTTGGTTAATTGTAATACACTCAGAATGTTGTCTTCGATGCTTAATTTTCTGAAAACTGATGCTTCCTGAGCCAAATAACCAATTCCTTGTTGGGCACGTTTGTACATAGGATAATCGGTAATATTCAAATCATCAAGATAAATATTTCCTGAATTTGGTTTTACCAATCCTACAATCATGTAA